>Ga0070683_100000193_pt1 | contig 40749 bp, 22 predicted proteins | sample KBSC713LmetaG_FD_64662 | JGI IMG/M metagenome (GOLD analysis project Ga0070683, IMG submission 64662) | Corn rhizosphere microbial communities from Kellogg Biological Station, Michigan, USA - KBS C7.1-3L metaG | ecosystem: Host-associated > Plants > Roots > Rhizosphere ... | reverse complement strand
CGACGACGAGCGCGCGACCTACTAGTCGGGACATACCTCTGAGACAGTGCATGCCCGCAGGCGTTGGCCGAAATCCGCGAGTCTCCGAACTTCCAAGAGCGCTGAAAGAAACCAGACGGCTACGCCTACAGAGGTAGAGACGTCGAGGCAGCGGCGACGTCACGCTCGTTCTGTTACACGGAAGTGATAGTCGCTGTATTCGAAAAAGAGGAGAATCGCATGAACAATCGCAACACGGTGCAACACCAGATCACGCGTCGGATCAGGCTCATCGCCTGCATCAGCGCTCTCGGGACGGCTTTCATGATCGCGGTTCCGCAAGCCGCTCACGCGCAGAGTCTCACGCCGCCACCAGTGCCCGACAGATTTCAAGACGCGCTCGATGGAAATGAGGCGTTTCTCATCGGCCACGCCTTCGGCACCCAGGATTACGTGTGCGCCGCATCGGGTGCTGGCGTTGCCTTTGTGTTGACTACGCCCGAGGCCGTGTTGTTCGACAACGCAGCACGGCGCGTCGTCAACCACTACTTCAGCCCCAACCCCTTGGAGGGCGGCACGATACGCGCGACGTGGCAGAGCACGCGGAACTCGAGCATCTTCTGGGGCAAAGCGGACATTGTCGCCACATCCGTCACGGATCCTGGCTTTGTCGCCCCGGACGCCATCGCTTGGGTCCTTCTAAGTCGAGCTGGCGTTCTCGAGGGATCAGGAAACGGTGACAATCTCGCACAGGCCACGTTCGTAGAACGAGTGAACACTGTGGGCGGCCTGGCACCGTCCATCGGCTGCAACTCGGCGACGACCGACATCGGACACAAGGCGTTTGTGCCTTACGAAGCTGACTACGTGTTCTTTAGAAGTATCACCGCGACAACCGCGGTGTCCGAACGCAATTAGGTCGGAGGCGCGAACGACTTGTCGTTCGCGCCATTTTTCTTCGCGCGAATCACCAATCGCCCGCCAAACACCCGATAAACGGTGGCCGAGAGGCCGAAGGTGGACTTCGGCCGGCGTCGGGTCACTCCTTCCTTGGCCGTCAGGATGACCATCACTTCGGTTGTCTTGGCAGATGGTGCGTCGGAAGGCGGCTGGGCGGATCGACACTGACACCTGCATCGTGGAACTGAAGGAGCATCCACCGGGCGCCTGCGGCCGGCCTCTTTCACGCCCGCGTCAGATGCGACGCGGATTGTTCCACCGAGCTCTTAGCGCGCTCTGGCCGCGTGCCTATCGATGTCCTGAATCAACGCTTCAATCGAGCTGCCACGCCCGGCCGCGTACGCCCGATCCCACCGCTCGGCGCCGAGGCGGGCGCGGGCATCTCGCTCTGCGGACTCTCGAAGGTCACGTAGGGAGTCGTCGACGACCATGGTGCCTGTGCGGTCGGTCACGGCGTCTCGCGCGCCGATGATCCGCGCCACCCAGGCATCATCGCCCTTGAGTGCGGCGGCGGCAGCCAGCGGGACCGTTGTGTACACGAACGACGACTGGTCTTTGAGGTCCCGGATGCGTGTGAGGTTGTCGCGGACCAATGCAATCGCCTCATCCTCGTTCCCGCGACGCACGGCGAGAATGGCGCGCACGCACCCGGCCGTCACCAGGAACCATGGACCGTGGTCTCGAAGTGCGGACACGGCCTCATCGAGCCGCCGTTCGGCTTCACCCCTATCGTTCGCTGCAAGAGCGACCCATGCCAGCCCCGTCAGCGCGTCCCCCCACGGACGCGCCTGCCCCTGGCCCGCTTTCACAACTCGGGAAAGCCAGTTGCGAGCCGCGTCCAGATGGCCCGCGGCATATTCGATCCATCCAAGGGCATACTCGGCGTACACGGCGGCGTCCGTGTCACCCGAACTCTGGCTGAGCGCCAGGGCGCGCGAGAGACCGGCGCGCGCGCGGTCGAGATCTCCCTGCCAGTACCGCATAGCCGCCGCGCCGATGAGCGCCCGCGATTCCACGCCTGGCGGAAGCGACGGCCGTCTCAGAATCTCCTCATACCAGTCGAGTCCCTCGACGGTATGGCCCCGGATTGCCCAAAACCACAGGAGCCCCCACGCGATGTGGGCGGCGTCCGTCACCCGGCCACGCGCGATGAGCCACGGCAGCACGACCCGGTAGCTCTCGAGATCTTCTCGCACCCGATCCAACCACTGGACCTGGGCCGGCCCGACCAAACCCACCGCGGCGAGCGCCGCTTCGATGGCGCAGTAGCGCGCCAGCCCCTCCAGCGCGTCGTCATGCTCACTCAGCTCGTTGAGTTCGTGCATCGCATAGGCCCGCATCGTATCCAGCATCAGATACAGCGGCGATCTGGCCGCGACCGCTGTCTCGGATCGCTGAAGCAGGCTCTTGTCGATCAACCCGCCGACGAGCCGGAGCGCGTCAACACCATCATCCGAGCCGTCTCCATCGCCCCCAAGAACGGCCTTCACCGCGTCGATGGAGAACAGACCCGGCAGGATGCCCAGGCGACGGAAGGCGCGCTGTTCCTCGGGGCCCAGCAGCCGGTAACTCCAGGCGACCGTCGCGTGCGTGGTCTGCTGTCGCTCGGGCAGATCACGGACGCTGACGGTCCCGGGCAGACTGTTGTGCTCGAGCCGGTGGAGCAGATCGTCGAGGGTGAGCACCTTGGCCCACGGTGCGGCCAGTTCGAGCGCGAGCGGCAGGGCATCGAGGCGTCGACAGATGGCGGCCACGGTCGGGCCGTTCGCGGGCGTCAGGCGAAAGTCGGGCCGCACGTCCCGCACCCGTTCCACGAAGAGGCGCACGGCGGGGACGCGCGCCAGATCGGCGGGCGACATTGCGTCCGCTGCCGCCTGTAACGCGAGCGGGCCGACCACGTACTCGCGTTCGCCGCGCACATGCAGCGGTGCGCGGCTGGTGACAAGCACGCGGAGCGAGGGCACCGACGTCAGGAGATCCGCGACCAGCGGCGCCGCGTCCAGCAGGTGCTCGAAGTTGTCGAGCACCAGCAGCGTGGGGTGATCCGCGCACGCGGCACGGGCGCGTTTCGGCAAGTCGAGCGCCGTCACGTCCGACAACCCGAGCGCCTCGGCGATCGCCGGGGCGACGAACGCCGGATCCCGAAGCGGGGCGAGTGCGACGAACCGCACACGCACCGAGCCGTCTTCCGCGGTCGCGCGTGCGAGCTCCAACACGAGACGCGTCTTCCCGACTCCTCCCGGTCCGATGAGCGTGATGAGACGTACGACGGGGTCGGCGAGCCACTGTCCCAACGCCTCGATGTCCGCGTGGCGGCCGATGAGGACCGTCAACGGCAGCGGCAGGAACGCCTGACTCGACTCCTCACCGGCGGCGCTGGGTGCGACCGCCCGCGCGCTCCCCAGGAACGCCTCACGCGCGGGGCCGGTCAGATCGAGAGCGGCCGACAGCGCGCGCACCGTGTCGACGTGCGGCCGCCGGCGTTCGCCCCGTTCGAGCGCGCTGACGGCGTGAACCGAGAGACCGGCAATCGTCGCGAGCTCTTCCTGCGTGAAGCCCGCGGCTTCCCGGAGTGCCTTCAGTTGTGCCCCAAATATCCCCGGAGCACCGGCTTTCATGACGCTTCATCTTACTGTGTACGGGGTCTGTAGGGTCATGGGTGAGCGCGGCGTTGCCCGGCGGCATCGCCCTTCACAGTCGTCACCTGCCATGTTTGAAGCCGCCGTCCAACGCTGCCGGCGTCCTTTGCGCGACGTAGATAAGCGGCAGCTGTTGCCGCCTCACGACCCCCAAGTTGCGCACTCTAAAGCAACGGCGCTTGCACTGTGCTTCGCTAGCGGGTCGATGAGCGCCAATTGTCCGATGTGAGTTCCGGCCGCTCTCGTTGCCACATCGCGCCGCCCATTGACTTCGATTCCTACTGAGCCGTGAATGATCAGAAGAATGTCATTGTCCGGCGCGCCCTGCGTGATCAAGAACTGATCTTTTTCAAAACGTTCTACGGAGTGAGTGGCCGGATATCGGACGCTGCAACATTCACCCTCCTCCAGCCGCTCTCGACACCGTCCGTCCGCTGGACAGTGTGGAGTAATAGAGGAGGCGACGGGAACGAAAGTCTGAGCTCCTTATCTCTGTTGAAGAAAATAGTGGAGGCGTCGGGAGTCTCAGGGACGCGAAGTAATCTTGGAGAAAAATCGGCCTGCCACGCTGGAGGCGCAGGGAACGGTGCTGTAAACGATTGAATTGAGGTGGTCCGCCTTCGCTAAAGCTGCGGCGGACAACCTTCGCGTGGCTTGCCAACCGTAGCTCACGCTTACTGGCACGCGTGAGCGAAGGTTGGAGGCGCCGGGATTTGCACCTATGCAGCGATGGTTTCGAAAGTCACTGAGAGTCGCGCTTTTCTGGTCAAACTGCTGATAGGAACAACTTTCGACGCCTTCATCCATTCCTCGGGACTCCACTCCAGTGCCCCGAAATCCACCGCGTTCGTGGAGGCATTCTGGAGGCGACGGGGTCCCTTCCCGCCGCCTCGCGTGAGCCGACCTCCGCTACAGCGCCGCAGCGAGTCCGTGAGGTTCCTTCAAGTCGGTGTCCGAGTCCAAACCATTCCCGCAGCGGTAGCCGCGAGCGTCGCAGTGAGGTCGATCGTGAAGGTCCTTACTCCGGTACGTTTTCGAACGACGCCGTGAGCGCCCGCGTGATTATTTTGCACACTAAGCACGGGTGACGAAGCTGGAGCGGGCGTTTCCGTGGTTGATTACTTGGCACGACGGCCGTGCCGATGGGGGGGCGACGTTCGGCTGAGGTGGACGCCCGCGATCTACGGGTACCCATTGCGATTCTGTGATCGTCCGTCTACACTTCTGCCGCTCCTGCGAACCGGTTCCCTAAGAATGATCCTTCTCAAGTCATCTCGTCTCCACCCGGACGAATTACGTTCAGAATCCTCGTGGCTTTACCCGGATCACGTAGCAGTCGGCCTATCCGCGAACGGCCATAGTGGGAAACGCGTCGAAAATGTCAGGGTGCTTATTGTTGACGACGATCTTGGCACGAGAGAGACTTTTGACTGGGCGCTCCGAGCAGATGGCATACGGGTCAGTACAACCGCCTGTGGCGCTGCGGCAATCAGTTTGGCGACTTCGGAGCAGTTCGATTTACTCGTGATTGATCTCGAGTTGCCCGACATGCGTGGAACCGATGTTGTTCGGGCGTTGCGAGCTCGGTCCGTCATCGCCCCTTTCGTTCTCATCAGCGCATTCCTGACCACACAGATGACGGTCGTCGCCATGCGCCTCGGCGCCTACGATGTCCTCGACAAGCCCGTCTCGGTTGACGACCTGCCCGATCTTGTCCGAACCGCCGTTCTTGCGTCACACGAGGCACGTCTTTCCTCTGTCCCGAGGTCGCCGCGCCTTAAGACCTTGCGGCACTGGACTGACGTGGGTCTTGGAGCATCGGCAGCTGAGCGATGGGCGTTCAACGTAATCAAAGGCTGCTTGGCGACGGACGACCCAAAAACGCTGAAGCTCTGGGCAGACGAAGCCTCGGTCAGCTACACAACGTTGCGCGAGAGCTGTGCGCTAGTCGGGATCAGAGCGCATGACGCCCGCAATCTGATGCGAATGCTGCGCGCGATCCTCCACATGTCCGTCGACGGAAGTGCGCTGGATACGCTTCTTGATACGGGAGACAGTCGAACGCTTGCTCAGCTGATCGAGACAGCAGGCTTCGAGTCTCCCGCCGATCTGCAAGCAGCGTCCATCTCCGACTTCTTCTGCAGACAACGATTCGTTGCCCGCGCGAGTCCAGCGCTTGCGCTGCTTCGAGATCTCGTACTCGGCGAGCTTCGGTAGTTTTTCCGGCAAATTTTCCGCGAAATTTTCCGTCGATTCCTCCTCGACGTCCTCGATGCGGTTCGCTAGTGTAGCGGCCGGTCTTCTACTACACACGATTTGAGTCGGCGAGCCGGCCGTATGGTCATGGGTGGCGCAGCATTGCTTTGCGGCTGTAGTCGGCTCGCTTGTTCCGGATCGCACAATCTCGAGCGGCCAGCGGATCGGTGGAGGCAGTCAATGGCGCGATGCACACGGCCGATTCTGACCATCCTGTTCCTCATCGCGATCGCGTTGCCGGCGCGCGCGCAATCGACGGTCTATCACCTCCACAAAGAGTCGTCGACGCTTTCTTCGGCGTGGCAACTCAAGACCGTTGGCCCCGAGCCGCCGACGACGGCCGTCCAGTCGATTGACTTAAAGAACCTCAACCCGACGAGCATCGTTGTCATGAACTTCGAAACGCAGTCAGGCGTGCCGAACAGTTCCGGCACAATCCCGGCGGGATCGACGGTGAGCATTGCACTCTGGATGAAGAAGACCGCGAACTGGGGCGTGATGTACCCGCAGGCACGACTGTCGCTGAACACTTACGACGGAGCCTATTTGTGTACGGCCACCGGCGGAACGGCCATCACCACGTCGCTTCCGGCCAGTCCGTACACCGCCAGCTGTCAGCTACAGCAGACCGTGTCAATGCTTGCGTCGGATCGTTTCTACGCCGCCGTTGGCGTGAACATGACAGCAGGCCCCAATAACCACTCTGTGAAAGCGGAGCTCGACATCGAGGGGACTCTCAACGGCAACTACAACTCCAGGATCACTATCCCCGCGATCGTGCCTCCTCCCCCATATGTCAGCGGGCTGTCGCCGATGTCGGGTCCCATCGGCACCGCCGTCACTATCTCAGGGCAATACTTCGGGTCGGCGACGGGTAACACCGTCAAGTTCGGCGGCGTGACTGCGACTCCGACCACGTGGAATAGCACGACGATTGTCGCACCCGTACCGGCCACTGCCTCGACGGGTCCGGTGCTCGTGACCGTCGGTGGCCAGAACAGCAATCAGCTGTCCTTCATGGTGACGAGCACGGGGTCGATCGCCGGAACGATCACGAAGAGTAGCGATGGATCGGCGGTCGCCGGCGCGACCGTCGATGTGCTGCGGGCGGGTGTGGTCGCCTCGTCCGCCACGTCCAATGGCAGCGGTCAATATGCAACAGGCACGCTGACATCGGGCCTCTACGCGGTTCGCGTGTCGGCGTCGGGATTCGTCCCCGAGATCCGTACGTCCGTCGGCGTGGGAGGAGGCGCTGTAACCTCGGTGAACGTCGCTCTCGGCACTGCCGGGACAATCACCGGCCAGATCAGCGCGTCAGGCGCAGGTCCGATCGCGGGTGCGGCCGTGAACGCGTCGATCGACGGTGTGCAGGCGGGGAGTACGACTACGGACGGTGCCGGCGCCTACTCGCTGGCGATCAAACCGGGAACGTACACCGTCGAAGCATCGGCCCAGGGATTCACCTCGAATGCTCAGACGAACGTTGTTGTCGGAAACGGCGGCAGCGTGATCGTGAACGTGACGCTCGATGCCAAGGCGCCGACCATGATTAGCTACATCTACGATGACCTGAGGCGTTTGTCGGGCGTCGTCGACGCGACGGGGGATACGGCGACCTACACGTACGACGCGGTGGGCAACATCACGGCAATCGGGCGCCACGCTTCGACGCTGGTGTCCATCGTCAACTTCACTCCACGCAGCGGCCCCGTTGGAACTACGGTCACCGTCTCGGGCACGGGCTTCAGTCCGATCGCGGCAAACAATACGGTCTCGTTCAACGGCACAGGCACGACGGCAACGTCAGCCACGTCGACGCAATTGACGGCCGTCGTGCCGACGGGCGCGACGACCGGCGGGCTCGCGGTGACGAGTCCCGGCGGATCGGCGAGTGGGGCAGCGTTTACCGTTGGCAATCCTCCGTCGGCACCGACGATCACGAGTTTCTCGCCGGCCATAGCCGCTGCTGGTACGCCCGTGACGATAAACGGCACAAACTTCCAGACGACGACGGCCAGCAATACCGTCACGGTGAACACCTCGCCGGCGACGGTTACGTCGGCGGTGACGTCGAGTCTGGGAATCACAGTCCCGGCGGCTGGGCGATCGGGTCGGTTGAAGGTCGCCACTCCGTTCGGTATTGCCACCAGCAGCGCGACACTCTTCGTGCCTCCTTCGCCGTACACAGCCGCTCAGGTTGGCACGACGCAGGTGCTTCCCTACGACGTGCCGACCACGATCCCGACCGCCGCAAACACCGTCTCGCTAATGGCTCTGGACGCTGCCGCCGGGCAGCGCGTCATGTTCGAAGTGTTGAACAACACCGGCACGTGCGCATTCGACCTGAAGGTGTACGACACGTCGGACGACCTGTACATCTGGTACGTCTCGGGGCAGGGTTACTTGAACCCCATTTCGATCAACTACAGCGGCGGAGGCATTCCGAGCGTCATCGAGACGCGCGTACTTCCTTACGCCGGAAGCTACACGGTCCTGATCGACGGGTGCGACACCATGACGAGCAGCGTCACGCTCACAGCGCACTCCGTGCCGCCCGACCAGGTGATCCCGATCACGGCAAACGGCTCGGCCGTGACGCTTGGTCCACTGAGCATGGGGCAGAACGGCCGGATGACCTTCAGCGGCACACAAGGCCAGCGCGTCGCGCTCGACGTCGCGAGCCCGACCATCGTGGAGTGCAACGCGCATGTCTCTCTGCTGACGCCCGGTGCGGAGGTGCCGTCGCAAACGCTGGGGTCAACGTGCGTGGGATTCATGGATCCCGTGACGCTTCCGACTACCGGACCGTACACGTTGTTTGCCGATCCAGTGAGCGCGACGACAGGTTCGCTGATCTCGCGGCTCTATCAGGTCGATCCGGATCTGTCGGGGCTTATCACGGTCAACGCCCCCGCCATGAACGTAACGACGACCGGACCGGGTCAGGCGGCGGAATATACGTTCACGGGCGCCAACCTCGATCAGATCACGGTCCACATCACCAACAACCAGATGCACGCCGACGTCGCGAACGGCTACGTATGGGTCAAGCTTCTCGATCCGACCGGCGCAACGATGACGAATGCGCTGCTGCCGTACGAGAGCTTCGATCTCCCGACGCAGACGTTGACGATACCGGGGCAATACAAGGTCGTCGTGGACCCGTACCGGGCGAACTTCGGGACGCTCTCTCTCAGAGTGACGAAGCCTTAGCGGCGGCGCGATAAGCGGGGGAGACTCCACATGTTGACATTGACCTACCGGCGTCTGGCGACCGTGCTGCTCTTGGTTGCCGGATCGTTGCTTTCCGCCTCCAGCGGTCAGATGCACGGAGCGGAGCCGGCGCGACAACCGGGCCAGAGCGCGACGCTCCTTCCCGACGGGCGATGGCTGCTGGTCGGGGGGACGAGCGCAAACGGCACTGAGGCCAACGCCTTCATCTTCGATCCGGTTACCGGATCGACGACGCCCCTCCTTCTGCAGTTGCAGCAACCGCGGAGCGGGCATACGGCGACGGTGCTGCCCGACGGCTCCGTGCTGCTCGTCGGCGGCCACGATCGCGGCGGAGCCCTGCTCGATGTGGTCGAGCGGATCGATCCGACGATGCAGCGAGTCGAGGCGCTGTCGGATGTTCGCCTGACGCCGCGTGCGGATCACTCCGCGACACTGCTGACCGATGGGCGGCTGCTGCTCGTCGGCGGCGTGGGGCCCGACGGCCGCGCCGTGGCGGATGGCGAACTGCTCGACGTTGGCACCGGACTCGTCGAAGGCCTCGCCGGTCTGCTCGGGACTCCGCGTTCACGCCATCTGGCCACGCTCCTGCCCGACGGTCGCGTCGTGATCGCTGGGGGAATAGACGCCGCCGGCAAGGCCGTCCCAGCCGAGGAAGTGTTCGATCCTCAGACAGAAGCGTTCATCCCTCTCACAGCCTTACAACCCGTACACAACGCTGGCGCGACGTTCGTTGGCTCCATTCCCTCCGACGGCGCAGCCGACGTCGCGGCCGACGTCATGATCGCCCTGCGATTCTCCGGTCCCCTACGCGTGGCCACGGTCGGCTCGCAGACGGTCTCACTGACGTCGAAGGCGGTCGTCGCCTCGAGCGTCGTGGCGGCTGAGGGAGGACGGCTGGTCTTCGTACGGCCGTCCAAATTGCTCGAACCTGGCACGACATACACGGTGACGCTCCACGGACTGATCGCGAGTGACGATCGAGCCGTGCCCGACGCCGCGATCACGTTCACGGTCTCTAGCGACAGCAAGGACTCTGTGCCCGTTGATCCGGACGCGCTACAAGGCGGCGTCAACTCACCTTGGAGACAGCTGAAGCCGCTTCAGGCCGCGCCTGGCGTCACCGCCCTCGCCGGCCAGGTGCTGAAACTGAATGGGGCACCGCTCGCTGACGTGACAATTCGGATCGAGGGCAAACGGACGCGAACGGATCGGACGGGGCGCTTCCTGCTTGCACCGCTGCAAGCGGGTCATCAGGAACTCGTCATCGACGGCCGTACCGCGAGCAGTCCGGGACATGAATACGGCGTCTTCGAAGTCGGTGTGGACGTGGCCGCCGGTCTCACGAACGCTCTTTCGTACACTAGCTGGATGCCCCGCATCGATAGCATTCACGCCGTAAGAATTCCATCACCGACGACCGCCGAGACCGTCATCACGACGCCGGCGATTCCGGGCCTCGAGGTGCGTCTGCCCCCGGGAACGATCATCCGCGACATCGACGGCGCGATTGCGCACGAAATCAGTATCACTCCGATTCCGCTCGATCAGCCGCCGTTCCCGCTCCCGGCACACGTCTACGTGCCGGTGTATTTCACGGTGCAGCCTGGCGGGGGATATGTGTATGTGGCCAAAAGCTCCGGCGACAGCGGCGCTCGGCTGCTCTATCCGAATTATCGGAACGAAGCGGCCGGAAAGCTGTTCGACTTCTGGCGATACGAGCCCGACGGGCCGGGCTGGCGTGTGTACGGTCAGGGGCAGGTAACTGCCGACCGACGCCAGATCGCACCGGAGCCCGGCGTGCGCATCTACGAATTCACGGGCGCGATGGTGAGCGATCCGAGTTTCGCGCCCGCTGAGGGTCCGCAGCCGTGCAATGAATGCGAGGCGGGCGATCCAGTGGACTTGGGAACAGGCCTGTTCGTTCTGCGGACAACGGACCTCGCTGTGGCCGACTTCCTGCCGATCGCGCTCACGCGAACGTACCGGACGCGCGACAATCAGAGCCGCGCGTTCGGCATGGGCGCGTCACATCCCTACAACATGTTTCTCATCGGCGACTCGGTAGCCTATACCTATGCGGACTTGATCCTGGCTGACGGCGGAAGAGTGCATTTCGTTCGAACGTCACCCGGCACGAGTTATCTGAACGCGATCTTCAAGCATTCGGGAACAGAAAGCCGCTTCCATAACGCCAAGATGCTGTGGAACCAGCAGTCCGCCCGGTGGAACATGACGCTGGGCGACGGGACGATGTACGAGTTCCCCGATTCATCCTCCGCTGTTTTGTCGGGACAGGCCGCGCTGACGCACGTCTGGGACAGGTTCCGCAACGAGCTGAGCCTGACCCGTGACACATCCGGCAACCTCACGCGGATTCAGGGCATCACCGGCTCGATCGATCTGACGTACGACACGAGCAATCGAATCATCCAGGCGACGGACAGTGGCGGCCGGCACGTCGGATATCAGTACAACGCCACCGGCCGTATTTGGAAGGTGACCGACGTCGCAGGAGGGGTAACCGAATACGGCTATGACAGCTTTAATCGACTGCGCACAGTGACGGACGCACGCGGTTACATTCAGGTCACAAACTACTACGATACCAACTCGCGTGTGATTCAGCAGACGATGGCTGACGGAGGAACGTACCAGTTTTCGTACACACTGAGCAATGGAAAGGTGACTCAAACTGATGTGACCGATCCCCGCGGCTTCGTGCGGCGCGTGACGTTCAATTCGCAGGGCTATTGGACGAGCGACGCGCACGCCTTCGGCCAGCCCGAGGTGCAATCGGTTGTCGTCGACCGTGATCCGGTGACGAATTTCATCGTGAGTCAGACGGACATGCCGTTGTCCCGGCAGACTGTATACGGCTACGACGATGGAGCTAATGTGTCGTCAATAACGCGGTTGGCGGGGACACCAAACGCTGTATCGATTTCCGCAACCTACGATCAGTACGGTCTCGTCACCAGCGTCACGGATCCCCTGAATCACAAGACGGTCTTCGGTCGATCGTTCGGGGGCTTCCTGGCCAGCGTGACCGATCCGCTCGGCCATCAGGTTGTGAACGAATCGAACAGACAGGGGCAAACGATCTCGACCACCGATGCCGCCGGAACGGTCCGGCTCGAATATCTCGGGAACACGAGCGTGGCGGTCACGGACCAGCTCGGCTTCACACAGCGGCGCTTTGTTGACGGAGTCGGACGGACGACGCTCTTGACCGACGCGCTCGGTCGAATGGAAGGAAGCGAGTACGACGCGCTGAACCAGCCGAAGCGTGTCACCGATGCGCTCGGCGCGATCACTCGGTTCGACTATGACGGAAATGGCAATCTGACCAGCGTCACCGACGCGAGAAATGGCCAGACAACGTATACGTACGATTCGATGAATCGCCTTAGTACCCGTACGGATCCGTTGATAAATACCGAACACTATTCGTACGACCTCGCCGGGAACACGGCCCAGTTCATCGATCGGCGCGGACAGATCACCAACTACTCGTACGACAGCCTCAACCGGCTCCATCAGACAACCTATGCCGACGGCCGGACCGTGATCTATACCTACGACGGTGGCAATCGTCTGCACCAGGTTCAGGACTCTATCACTGGCACAACTACGCTCGAGTACGACGGGCTCGATCGGCTCACATCGGAGGCAACGCAACGCCCATCGGATCCAACCGTGCATACGGTGACCTATGGATACGACGGCGGCAACCGCCGACGAACACTACAGGTCGACACGCAGCCGACCGTAAACTACGACTACGACGACGCGAACAGGCTCACGACCATTACGCAGGGAACGAGCGTCGTGACGTTCGAATACGATGCTGCGGATAGACGCACCGCGCTCATCCTGCCGAACGGCGTTCGAGTCGAATACGATTACGATGCGGCATCGCAGCTGCGAGGCTTGACCTACAAACTCGGCGAAAGTGTGCTCGGCACGCTCACCTACACATACGACGCCGCGGGGCAACGAACGTCGCTCGGAGGAAGTTGGGCGCGCACGGTCCTACCGGCCGCCGTCTCCACTACGACCTACGACGCAGCGAACAGACTGCGACAATGGGGCGTGTCGTCGTTGACATACGATGAAAACGGCAACCTGCTCACCGATGGGGCGCACACGTACGGGTGGGATCCCCAGAATCACCTCAGTGCGATCGGTGGTGCAGCTGCGGCGAGCTTCTCGTACGATCCGTTCGACCGGCGTGTCAGCAAAACGATTGGCGGCGCGAACACCGACTACTTGTATGACGGAATCGGCACCGTGCAGGAGCTGGTCGGGGCAACGCCCACAGCGAATCTCTTGCTCGGACCCAGAGTGGATGAAGTGCTGTCGAGGACCGATGTTGGGGGCGCCCGCACGATCGTCGCCGATGGCATTGGATCTGCGCTGGCGCTGCTCGATTCTCTTGGCGCCGTGCAGACGCAGTACACCTACGGACCATTTGGCAGCACAATCGCCAACGGGTCGGCGAACGAGAACGCCGCCCAGTACACGGGGCGGGAGAACGACGGGACGGGCCTATTTTACTATCGCGCACGCTACTACAACCCGACGTTCGGACGATTCATCGGTGAAGATCCCATCGAGTTCAGCGGCGGCATCAATCTCTACGCGTACGCTGGCAACGATCCGATCAGATTCGCCGATCCCTTCGGGTTGGCGAGCTGCGACTGTCCGCCCAAAGAAAAGAAGTGTCTCGAACAGCTTTTCAACACGCCTGACGTCGGGAAGGTGAAGTTCCAGTTGAAAGGGCCAAGCAAGAAATGGGCTGCCACGACGCGAAAGAACAAGATCATCGTGTACGGTACCTGCGACGAGTTCTTTGCCGGGGGCAACGAAGCGGTCGTGCTTGAGGAGTACTATCATGTGCTTGAACAATGGAACACCGGTCGCCTGAGCTTACCCAAATATGCCTGGGCGAACCGGCATGGGTATGAGAAGAACAAGTATGAGATCGAAGCACAGACCTGGGCGCGTGACCATGTCCAGGAGTATCTCAAGTGCCTTGGGCGGTGAGATGTCCATGTCTCTCCGAGTTGCAGTCGGGATTCTCACCGCATGCTGCTGCGGTACCGTCGGATGCACCGCGCTCTTCCACCCCGCGTCCGAGAGCGTTGTCATCCTCCGCGGGCGCGTCGCCGATGTTCGGCCACCCTCGATGTGCAATCTCCACTTGTACAAGGAGAATGGGGAGCTCGCTCGACAGGCGACCGTCGCATCAGAATTCAAAACCTCGCTGACGATTGCGCCGGGCGAACACAAGTACTATATCGAGGTCTCGTGCGCGGATCACTCCGGTAAGTACCGCAGCGAGCTCCACACCCTGGGTGGCATTCGCACGGTCGATCTCGGAACGGTCGAATTGAAAGAGTAGGTCTCGACATCCAGAAGATGCCAGCGCGGCGAAGGACTGGACTCTCCAACGGCCCGCCGGAGCGAGGCGCGTCGATGTCTGGAAGGCTCGGCCTTGTCCTCGCCGTGTTTGTAATCGGTCGCTTGGCCTGACATTCCCGGCCAGCCACAGCAGAAGTCGACGACGCCGCGGACTTCGAACGTCATCGCGTATGCGAAGCAGCTCGACGTGAGCCGCTTGGATCCGACGTTGGCGAAGCGGCTCCGCCCGGCGCCCTCGACCACCAGACGCCGCACCAATTTGCCGAGTCCAAGGCGAGCTCGCCGGCTGCCTCACGGAGAGCCTAGATTTCACGAGTTGGAACCAAGTGAGCCTCTGACTGCGCCAATTCGAGGACCTACGAAGCTTCGCGTAGCGGCCTGCGCTCAGTGGGTTCCCTCGTCATTAGCCGGGCTGCGCGTTATTGTGAACTTCCCGTTCGCGTTGTCGATGGCCAGGCTGGCGGCGGCAATTAGAAGTTTCTCCGCCAGCCAAGGGCGGATGACGACCTTCAGGAACTCGCCGTCGATCTCGGCGATTCGTTTCGCGAGTGGCGCGAGAACAGCCCCGCCGGCTTCGAGGGGAATGATCGCGAGGTCGCCGTGACCACTTCGACAGGGCCCTCCACCGAGACGACTTCAGCCATTCATCTCTCTGATTGGAAACGATCGTTGGGGACGAGCAGCGAACGGTATCGGCATTCCGTGGCAGCCGACAAGGTCTATGGCGACTCGTTGCTGCATCAGATGTTCCAAGCTGCGGGGAACAAACTCGCCGCGATCCAGACCCTCGATACGAACGGGAATCGCGACTAGAGTGGGCTCGTTATCTGGAGCGACGTAACGCAATTCAACTGTAGGTATGTCGATGCAGAAGCCGTCGGTGTTCGGTGTCTCGACGACGAGCAAAGGGGCCACCTCTAACACGGTCAAGACGACTCCGAATCGGACTAGTGAGGATGCGAGGGCTTCGCCTTGTGGCGACGAAGAACGCGACTCCCCAAGATGTCGCCTCCTGCGCAGCGTCATTTGCGCCGCCCATAGTGACCGCGCCGGCGGCGACGGCCACGTTGCCGACGACAGTTTCTGCATCCGCGTCGGACGTGTTGAACGAGCAAATGCAGCCCACGTACGAAATGGCGACTAGCCGCTTCCTTCTGGAGGGCGCGTTATCCGACGACGTCCTCGGGTCGGAGCACGGGACCGTAAAACTCACCGGTGACACGTAGTTTCGAAACCGCAATCGAAAGCGCGGAGGCGTTTTCAGGACGCTGTGGCTGTTGCGGAAGCAGAGATCGTTCGGTCGAGCGCGTTGTCAAGCCGGCGCCTCCTTCAATCACCGCTTCACTGCCAAAAGATAAGACGTGCATCCGTCTTATGGACGCAGACGCAGAATCGTGGAGTCATAGAGGAGGCGACGGGAACGAGAAGCCGAACGCGTTGCAATCGTTGAAAAAATCGTGGAGGCGCCGGGAACGGCGCTGTAAGTAACTGATTCTATTGAAGAAAGTTGGTGGAGGCGCCGGGATTTGCACCCGGGTCCGAAAATACATCCCCGCAGGACTCTACGATGCGTATCCGCCTCTGTGGTGTCGCGCCTGACGTGAAGAGACGGAAAAACCGTCAGGCGCCAACCCCGAAAACATCTCGCCGCCGACGTCCGAGATAGCCGTCAGCAGCCAGCCTGCTAAAATGACATCCAACTTCCGGCCCGCAGGCTGATCGGAGTGGACGCTCACAGGGTTTTACGCTGCGAGAGCGAGCTGCGTGTCCGCAGTTAGTGGTTTTCCATCTGTTTTACGAGGGTGATGGTCCTCGGCACGCATCCTACGGAACCATATCTCCGTCGAATCTAGGTCGCCCCCTCATGAGGTGCGCGGTGGCCGGCAACGGCTGTCGTGCCGATATACCGGGTAAGCGCCCAACCGACCGAACCTCCATTGTACGACCATGTTGACGTGCGGTCAAGTTGCTGTTGTGGTTAGAGTTGCGGCATTTTCACTGCTTGACTAGTCGGATCGCGCTTCGGATAATGCCAACAAATGGCCGAGGAACATCTTCGCGGAGTCATCGACAGCATTCGGGCCCGGCTGCAAGCGGAACTCGAGCAGCTCGGCAATCTCGCACATACACACGAGCAGGCCCTCCAGGAAACCCGCACCCGGGCGGACGAAGACGCGGAACAGCGATGGGCCGGCAAGCTCGACGCGGTGCACGCGCAGTGGGGATCGCGCCTCGAAACTGAAATCGCCACGGCGCGTGCCGACGTCGAGCGAGCGCTCGCGGGTGAGGCGACGCGCGCGCGGATGGAAGCGGAACAGGCGGCCACGGCCGCTGCGGTACATGCCAAGCGCCAACTTGATGAAGCGGTGGCCGCGGAACGCGAACGGACGCGCACCGAGATCGAACGCTTTCAGGCGGAGCGCGAACGGGCTCAGGCCGACCTGCAGCGCGCGCAGGCCGATCTCGAGCGCGTTCAGGCTGAGCGTGAAAAGGCGAACGCCGATCGGCAGACGGCGCAGGACGAATTGTCCCGGGCGCAGGCCGAGCGTCAACGAACCGCGGACGATCTGACACGCGCGCACGCGGAGCGCGAGCGCAGCCAGCAGGATCTTCAGAACGCGCACTCCGATCGCGAACGCACCGAGGCGGCACTGCAGCAGGCGCAATCGGATCACCAGCGCGCCCAGACAGATCTCCAGCGGGCCCAGACCGAACGCGAAGGCGCGCAGGAAGACCTCCGGCGGGCGAATGCCGAGCGGGAGCGGGCCCAGCAGGATCTCAAACGCGCCGAGGACGCCCTGGAGCGTGCCCAGCACGAACTGCGGAGCGCACAGTCGGACGCCGAGGCGGCGAAGGCACAGGCGACTCGCGAGCTGGACGCGGCGCGTCAACGTCACGAACTCGAACGGGCGTCAGTCGCTGACGTCCTGGCGGATGCACGGCAGGCGGCTGAGTCGATGCCGCGTGACATGTCCGGCCTGCTGATCTCCCTTCGCGCGATCGACGAATCGTCGTCGTTGACCGAAGTGCTCGCAGCGGCCGTCCGCGGCGCCGCGCTCGAATCACCGCGTGCCGCGCTTTTTGTCGTCAACGGCACGACGTTGCAGGAGTGGCCGGTCGATGGCGTGCCGCCGGTAGATGCCGGACCGATCCGCGCCGAAGGGCGGGAAGCGGGATTTCTCTCGGAAGTGCTCCGCACCGGCGAAACGGTGTCGGTGGACGGAACCGACGGCCACCTGGCACCGATGTTTGCAGGTCTCTCGAACGGACGACGGGCGATCGGCGTGCCGTTCGTGCTGGACGGACAACCGGTCGCGGTGTTGTACGCCGACGAAGGGGTCGACGGCCAACCCCTCGCGTCGTGGCTCGAGACGGTCCAGGTTCTCGGCCGACACGCGACCGCGACCGTCGCCTCGTTGACGGCAGTTCGGACCGCACAGGCGATGGGCTTCATCGCCAGGCGTTCGGGGCAGAACGGCAACGCGATGACGTCCGATGAAGGCAGCGCTGGCGCCGCAGACGGCGACGACGTTCAGAGCGCGCGGCGCTACGCGAAGCTGCTGGTGTCAGAAATCAAGCTGTACAACGAAGGAGCGGTGAGGGTCGGCCGCGAGCGACGCGATTTGCGCGCGCGTCTTCGGGACGAAATCGATCGGGCGCGGCGGCTCTACGATCAGCGCGTGCCTCAATCACTCTACGGACGCGAGGACTACTTCCAGCGTGAACTCGTCCAGACGCTGGCTGAAGGCGATCAATCTCTCTTCGAATAGCGGCAAACGATTTATTGTGGCACTCTACGATTTCAGTCCCCGCTCGGTGATCATGCCGGTCGTCTGCGCGCTGCTGTTGACGCCGGCGCAGCAATCGCCGCCCGCAAGCCCGCAACTCGTTCCAACCGTTCACCCGGCGCTGTCCGCCAGCGCGAGCGATCTGTGGCTCGTGCCATCGGAAAACGATCGGTCGGCTCGCTCCAGGGTTCCGTTCGACCCGCTGACCGGCGGAGTGAAGAGGTTCCAGGAGGGCAGCTATCAGGCGGCGCTGCCGCTGTTCTCGACGCCCTCTCTGGAGAAGACCTCACTCGCCGATTACGCCACGTATTACAAAGGGCTGACGCAGCTGCGGCTCGGGCAGGTCGCCGACGCGCGCCGGACGCTCGATACCGTCATCGAACGAAAGGTGCCCGGGTATGTGAGCGTTGCGGCAGGATTCGCATCGGGAGAAGCCGCCGAACTGTCAGGCGACTACGCCGGCGCGCTCGCGGTGTACGAACGGCTGGCCGATCAGAAAGCCGCGGTCAGCGAGGACTTGCTGTCGCGGCTCGGTCGGGCCGCCCTTGCCGCGGGCGATCGAGCCAAGGCCGCGCAGGCATTTCGACGCGTCTACTATGAGTTCCCGCTGACCGATGCCGCAACAGCTGCCGGGGCGCAGCTGGCCTCGCTCCAGGATCAAATCGCGCGGCCGGACACCAAGGCGGATCTCGCGCGGGCGCAGGCCTTGTTCGTCGGCCGGCGATTCGAGGATGCGAGGGCCGCATTTGTGGCGCTGCAGGGCGCAACCGAAGGCGACGACCGCGAGCTCGTCGGCCTGCGCATCGCCGAATGCGACTTCAACCTGAAACGGTATGCCGCCGCGCGGGATGGCGTGCAGCCGTATCTCGATCGCGCGTCGCGGAAGGCCGAAGCTCGGTTCTTCTATCTGAGCGCCCTGCGCGAGCTGCACGATGAAGATCGGTATATCTCGCTCACCGCCTCGCTCGTGTCCGATTTTCCTGACAGCTCCTGGTCCGAAGAAGCGCTCAACAACCTTGGGACTTATTACATCTTCCAGAACGACGACGAGGCCGCAAAGAAGGCGTTCAAGGATCTCTACGAGCATTTTCCGACCGGCCCGCGAGCCGAACGCGCCGCATGGAAATACGGATGGTCGGCGTACATAGCGGGTGACTATGCCGAAACCGTCCGGGTGTTCGAAAGCGCGTCGGTCGGGTTCCCGCGGTCGGATTATCGGCCGTCCTTTTTGTATTGGGCGGGACGTGCCCACGCAAGGCTTGGCGAGGGGAGCCAGTCGGAGTCTCGCCTGCAGCTGGTTTACACCGACTACGCCAACTCGTACTACGGCCGCCTGGCGGAGCGCCAGCTGGCCCGTCGAGGCGACGCCGTCAGCGATCGCGCCGCCGTGCGGCTGGCATCGACGACTCAGGCGCCGCTGCCCGAGGTCAAGCCGATTCCCACCGAGCCATTGATCCGCCTGCTGCTCGCAAACGAGATGTACGACGATGCCCTCGCCGAGCTTCGGTACGCGCAGCGGGCGTGGGGGAATTCAGCGCGAATCGATGCGACGATGGCCTGGGTCTACAACCGCAAGGGAGAGCTTCGGCGAGCGATCTCGCTGATGCGTCGCACCTATCCGCAATTCCTGACGGCCGGCCACGAATTGCCCGCCGAGATTTTGCAAGTGATCTTCCCGCTGGTGTATTGGGACTCGATTCGAAAGCAATCGGCGGCGCACGATCTCGATCCGTATCTGATGGCAGCGCTGATCGCGCAGGAGTCGACCTTCGACGCGGGCGTCAGGTCTTCTGCCAACGCGTGGGGGCTGATGCAGCTCGTTCCGTCGACGGGACGCAAGCTCGCCCGGGCGGTCGGGCTGCGTGGTTTCACGACCGCGTCGTTGACCAATCCCGAGATCAACATCCGTCTTGGAACGTTGTATTTTTCGGACCTGGTGGCGAAGTTCGGCGGGACCTATTACGCACTCGCCAGCTACAACGCCGGGGACAGCCGCGTCGCCCGCTGGAAGGGAGATCGAGCGGATCTCGATGAGGACGAATTCATCGACGATATCCCGTTCCCGGAAACGCAGAATTACGTGAAGCGGATTCTCGGAACCGCGGAGGACTATCGGCGCCTGTACCCGGACGGGGCCACGATCCCACACACAATCTCAACTCTCACGCCCGCCAAGGCGACGGTCGCAAAAAAGCCGGCGTCCAAGAAGAAGGCTCCCGCCAAGAAGACAACACCAACGACGAAAAAGAAGACGCCGACCAAGCCGTCGACGTCATCGACCAAGTCAACGTCGAAAAAGTAGTCGTGAGGCTTGCCTGTACTTTTAACTTTTAACTTTTAACTTCTAACTTTCTACGGAAACCCCATCACCTCGTACAGATTCATCGTCGCGTCACTGCCGAGTTGACGCAGGTACCGCTCGAACGGCTTCAGCTTGGTCCTGATCTCATCGGCGCGCGGTCCGTACATGTCCCAATGAATGGCGATGTAGCGGACCCGGCGCTTCTGGAGGACGGCGAAGGTGTCGTTCGAGGGAAACGAATCGAGCACGGCCGCAGCCTCGCGAAAGTCCTGCGGAATGTAATCGCTGTATCCATTCACAAGCGGCATCCAGTGCGTCGTCGAAAGCACCATGTACTGCGCGTGCAGCGGGAAGGCGATGCGCTCTCCATAGAATGGAAATTCCGCGACGGCGGCCCGCGGCATGCCAGCCAGGATTCGGTAGTTGGTTGACACGGGCAGCGCGCGCTCCCAGGGGAACGGCACGACATTCAGTTCAGCCATGGCGAGCAAGGCCAGTACCGCAGCGACGACGATGCCGCGACGCGCGGCGGGCACGAGGCGTGCGAGCGCGAGCGACGCGAAGACCGCCAGCACGAAGACAACCAGCAGACCAAAACGCGACGGCGCTCGAAGAAACGTGAAGAGCGGGACGATGCGATAGAGGAGCGTGTAGAGATACGCGCCAGGACCGAACGATCCCCAGAGAGCTAGCACTCCAAGCGAGCCGTACAGCATCACCGTTTCGCGATCGTTGCTGGCAGCAGCGACTTCTGGACCACGTCTCCAGGCAGTTGCCGCGCCGACGAGGCCGAGGACGAGCGCAAGAATTCCCGGGAACAGCACTTCGCCCAAACGCCAGCCGAGGTGACGGGCGAGCCACAGGACCGGCCGATGAACATGTGCCGGGGTCGCGAGGTAACTCTGCCACGTTGCGGAGTAACGTCGCGAGTCGTCGAGCGACCGCACGAACCCGCCCTCACGCTGGAGCTCGAGATACGGCAGCATGAAAGGCAGGACCAGAAGTCCGGCGACGATCACCGCGGTGCCAACGGCGATCCAGAATTCACGGGCGCGCCACAAACTCCGTCGCATCGCAAAGAACAGCACCCCATAGCTGACCATGAGCCCGGCATAGATGCCGTAGTAGGCACACGCCAGCGCCTGCGTCGCCAGCGCGACGCCGAGCACGACACCGCGTCCTGGCGAAGGACGACCCGCCACCCGGTGCAGCGCGAGCATCGAGAGAGGTATTCCGCCACCCATCAGCAGCTGCACGTGTGCGCTGTGGGAGTAGAAGTACGGGCAGAAGGCAAACAGGATCGCCGGAACGACGGAGGTGTCCGCGCGTCCTGAAAGGTGACGCGCCAGCAGCCACATTCCGAGAAACGAGGTCGCGAACGCAAACAGGAGCGCCGTGTTGTGCGCGGCGTATGCGTTGCGGGTGAAAACCCACGCAGGAATCCCGACGATGCCGGCAACGATGTTCGCTTCCGAGTAGGCGAGCGTGTTGCGATGAGGATAGAAGATGTTGGCGTCGAAGAGTGACGCCGGATCCGTGACCATCATTCTCGCCACCCAGCCGACGTTCCAGATCCCGTACAGTCCATCCATCGTCGTCGTGCGGCCGAGGCGGCCGAGGCCGGTGGCGAGCGGCCAGGTCATGACGACGGCGAGCGCGAGCGCGAGACCGCATGCGATCGCCGCACGGCGCGCGCGTGCCGCGATGGAATCCGGGCGTCGCTCCATGTAGAATGCGAGACATTCTACCGCCGATTCCTCGCCAATCTTCCGTGTCACGCCCGCTGCTCGTGATCGCGCTCCTGGCCACTGCTCTGGCCGCGTGGTTGTCGCAAGGCACGCTCGCGGCCACCGGCACGGGGGAGTTGCGTGTCGCGCTCCTTCCTCTCTCGATCTCTGCAGCGCTGATCGTGTTGCTTGCGACGCTGGGCGTCGTGGCCGCGCGCCGGCTCGGTGCTTCGCTTGCGCCGCTATGGCTGCTTGGCCTGATCGCGCTGCCGTGGATATCGGCGTCGATGCCTGCCGCGTTTCTCATCTGGTCGGGCCCGCTGGCGCTCGCGGTGTGGTTCGGAATTGCCCTGGCGCTCGGTTCGTCGTCACCGTTGATTGCCGCGGCGGTGCGCGACCGACTTTCCGTGCGCGGTTGGATGAGTCGCCCGGCGTGGGTCGCAGGTGTGGTTGCCGGCGCGATCTACGCCGTGGCGGCGTGGCAGGTGTCTCCGTCGATTCCCGGTGGAGATGAGCCGCACTATCTGATCATCACGCAGAGTCTGTTGAAGGACCACGATCTGCGGATCGAGAACAATCACAAGAACGGAGATTATCGCGCCTACTATGCAGGGGAATTGCCGAAGCCGGACTTCCGTCGCCGCGGACGCGACGGGGAAATCTACTCGATTCATGCTCCCGGCCTTCCCGCGATCATCGCGCCCGCATTTGCCGTCGCTGGTTATCACGGCGTCGTTGTCTTTCTGATTCTGATTGCATCCCTGGGAAGCGCGGTGTCGTGGTGGCTCACGCGGCGGGTGACACAGCGTGACGACGCGGCCTGGTTCGGATGGGCGGCGGTCACGCTATCGGTGAGCGTCATCTTTCATAGCTTCACGGTGTATCCGGACGGCATCGGGGGCGTGATCACGTTGACCGGTGTCTGGGCCTTGCTGCGGGCGGAAGAGGAATCACAGTCCGGATCCGAGCGGAGCGGGCCATGGTGGCTGCACGGCGCCGCGCTGGCCGCGCTGCCCTGGATTCACACGCGATTTGCGCTGATTGCCGGCAGCCTGGGGGCGCTCGTCATCCTCAGGCTGTCGACCACTCGAAACGCGGCGGGGAAGGCGGTCGCATTTCTGACGATCCCGGCGATCAGCGCGATCTGCTGGGTCGGTTTCTTCATGGCGATTTATGGCACGCCGGACCCGTCGGTGCCGTACGCCAACGAGGAGGGCTCCGCGTCGTTCATCCCGGGCGGGCTCGTCGGACTGTTTTTCGATCAGCGGTTTGGTCTGCTCGCCTACGCCCCCGTGCTCGTCGTCGCCTTCGCCGGTCTTGTCGTGATGGTGATCGATAGCGGCTGGCGGCGGCTCGGATGTGAACTGCTGTTCGTTCTGGTGCCGTACCTGATCGCGGTCACGCATTTCGCGATGTGGTGGGGCGGGCGCAGTGCCCCGGCGCGGTTTTTCGTTCCGATGCTCCCTCTTCTGGCCATCCCGGCCGGCGTTGGCTGGTCGCGCATTCGGCACCGCGCAACCCGCGCAACAGTCCTCGCGGCGCTTGCGGTCACCGCGTTTTCGTCCATGGCGCTGGTGTTCGTCGACGGCGGACGGCTTGCGTTCAACGTGCGTGAGACCTACGCCGTGTGGCTGGAGTGGTTGACGAGCTCGACCGATCTCGCGACCGGCGTACCGGCGTGGTGGCGCGATCGCGAGACGCTTCTGTATCGCGACGTCGCGATCTGGGGGCTCTCGTTCTTCGCCTGGTGGGCCGTCTTACGAGCGGTGGAGGGCAGGCACTGGCTGCGGAGCCGTGGACAGCTTGCTGCGGCCCTGGGCGTGGCGTACGCGGCTGCCGCGATGGTCGCGTTAACAATCGTCTGGACGCTCGCCGGCGTGGATGGGCGAAACGTGGCCCCGGCGCAACTCGAGGTCCTGCGCCGGCTTGGATCCGAGCGCCGCACGTTCACGATGGTGTTACCGACGTTTCGCCGGCTTCGGCTCGAGCAGGTGCCGCCGCTTCTGCGCCTGGAGCCGAGACCGTCAACGGCGCCGGGCGGAGCCGGGCCAAACGATCGGCCGCTTTATCAGGTCGCCGGGGTTCCGGCAGGCCGATATCGGTTGCATCCCCAGGGCAGCGCGACGACCGGCTGGTTGATGATCGGGATCGGCCGCGATCAGTTTTCACTGAAGAGTGGTCCGCTTGGCAATCCTCCGCAACCGATCGATCTCGACTTCCCGGTGGACGTGCGCGCGATTGTCGTTCGGGGTGATGAACAGGCGCGTCGCAGCGTGCGGGCACTCACCATCGAGCCGTTGTCGATCGTGCCGGCAGTCGCCCGTCTGGCGAGCGATTACGCGCGTCGCGCGGTGCGGTATGGGACGACGAGCGTGTACTTTCTCGACGATCGCGCGTTTGCGGAGCCGGAAGCGTTCTGGATCGGCGGCGCGCGCAACGCCACCGTTGTCATCCAGCCTGAAGGATCAGCGACGAGTGCCACATTGCTGGTGCGCAACGCACCAGTCGACAACCACGTCACGTTCGAATCGGGCGCGTGGCGCGATGCATGGTCGCCTGGGGCGGGCGAAGAGCGCCGCGTTCAGGTGCCCCTCGATCCTCAACGCGGCGTGGCGCTTCTGACGATCACGACGTCGGCGGGATTCCGTCCGTCGGCCTTCGATCCGAAGAGCCGGGACGATCGATTCCTCGGCGTCTGGATCAAGATCGTTGCTGAATAGGAGCGCGCTGCGACGCCCGTAGCGCGCAGCTTCAGCTGCGCGTCAGAGCCGATCCCTAGAACCGATCAAAATCTTACGGCTCCTCCGAAATAGAGTCCCCGAAGGTCGAGGGTCCCCTCGTCGTGCTTCAAGTGATAGAAGACGTTGAACGAGCGATAGCCGACCTGTGCGCCGACGTAGTTGTTGAAGTTGATGGTGCCGTACAGGTCGAAGTCGATGTAGTGGGCGTTGTAGTCCTCGCCGAACAAGCCGCCGCTTCCCAGGCCGGTTAGTTCCCCAGTAATTGAGATATTTGGTGCGACGTAGACGCGCCCGATCCCGCCGATGGTCGGGATTGGCGCCCTCGCGCGAGCGAACTCCGTGTCGAGGACATTCGAGAGCGTGGCCTGGACGTCGGTGTAGTGGGCGTCAATCACCAGGCCGACGAAGCCGCGATCGCGATAGAGGAAGTCCCACTCGTAGCCGAAGCGATAGGCCTTCCATTCGAGCTTGGTCTCGACCGGGAGCGACACGGGATACCGGATGCCGTTGAAGATGATGTTCGTCTTGATCGCGCCTTCCGCCTCGTAACTGATCGGCGTGTACTCGAAGCGGAACTTGTGCTTCACTCCCGGCCGCAGGACGACCTTCAATTGCCTGAACTTCGTCTGCGTGATGCCCAGATCGTTGACGAAGTCGATCGTCGTGCCCGCGATACCCAACGCTTCGCTGGTGATTGCGATTTGCGGGTTGGGGTTCCAGAAATCGCCCGACACTTCGACGTGGTAGGTCTCGCCGGTCGCCGGATCGGCCATGGGCCTCGCGGTATATTGCGCGCGAGCCGGTGTCGCCGTCAGACAGACCAGGGCCGACCAGACCAATATCTGTGCGGTACGTGTGCGCATCGGAATTTTCTCGCCCCGGGAAAGATTAAGGACAACGCGCTCGCAATTGATTGGAGCGCGGGCAGCCTGCTGGGTAGGCGCGCCAAGAATACCACGCGGCATCGCGCTTGCTCAACAGTCGAGCGCGAAACGCGTATTTCGTCCCTGACCGGGGAAGTCAAGGCGCTTTCATTCAGCGAATCCAGAAAACCCGCGCGCGTTTCCAGATTTTCGGATCATTTGCGATTGCAGGGATGGATGGTGTGGTGAAACACCGGACGGTCCACCTTACTGTTTCGGTAAGGTGATTTTCCGGCGGAGTAAGCTCAGGAGGCAAGTGTATGAAGCAGCGTGTAATGGGCGTGGTGCTGGTGACCTTGCTCATCGCCATGTCGGCGTCGGCGCAGCAAGGTACTACCGAACTTCGGGGCCGGGTGATCGACCCGCAGGGCGCGGTACTACCGGGCGTGACGGTCGTGGTGCGCAACCAGGAAACCGGGATGTTCCGCGAGACGGTCTCCGGCCCGGACGGCACGTTCATCGCGAGTGGTCTCGTTCCCGGAACTTACCAGGTCAACGCGGCGCTTCAGGGCTTCAAGAAATTCGAGCGCAAAGATTTGCGACTCGAAGTCGGGAAGACCTCCAGCATCGACGTCCAGATGGCGGTCGGAGGCGTCGAGGAGACCGTGACCGTCACGACGGAATCGCCGCTGGTCGACGTCACGTCGAAGGAAATCGGCGGCAACATCACCAGTGAAACGCTGGTCAAACTCCCGAGCGTCAACGGCAACTTTGTCGGGTTCGTCGGCCTTCTTCCAGGCATCGTCCCGTCAATCAGCACGGAGTCGTTCGGCAGCGATTCCATCAGCGTCAACGGCCAGGATCCGCGCAACAACAACTACATGCTCGATGGCGGCAACAACAACGACGACGTCATCGGTCAGCGCGCGGGAACGCAGGCGCGGACGCCGATCGAAGCCATCCAGGAATTCCAGGTCATCACCGGACAGTACGACGCGCAGTACGGACGGACCTCTGGCGCCATCATCAACGCGGTCACGAAATCCGGCACGAACCAGCTGCGCGGCAGCGCGTTTGGCTTCCTCCAGGACGGCAGCCTGACGACGAAGGATTACTTCGCGAAGGAGAAGGGGCTGGCCAAGCCGGATACGCAGTATCAGCGCTGGGGCGGCACCGTCGGCGGCCCTATCGTGCACGACAAGCTGCATTTCTTTGGCAGCCTCGAGCGCTTCGCGATCGACCGCCCGAATACGATCAACATTCCGGCACGCCCGGAGTTCAACGGCACTGAGCTGACGAAGGATCGCGTCTGGAACACGATCGTCCGCGGCGATCATCAGGTGAACAACAACAACACCTATAGCGTCCGCTGGCTGCGCGAGTCGTCGCCGCAGAAGAACCAGATCATTACGCCGCCGGCGGTGACCGCCGCTGCCGCGCGTGAAGAATCTGACGTCGACCAGACACTGTCGGTGAACCTGAACTCGGTTCTCACCCACACCAAGGTGAACACGTTCCGGCTCACGTGGACGCGCGAGAACGTCGCGTTTGCGAACCCGTGTTTCAACAATAACGGCCGCGATCAGGCGGCGTGCCTGCCGCAGCTGAACTTCCAGACGTTTACCGATCAGCAGAGCAACCTGGCGCAGTTCCGCATCAACGACGGCATTCAGGCCGAAGAGACGCTGGGCTGGTTCCTGCCGAACAAACGCGGAGACCACGACATCAAGGTCGGCGCGCAGTACGAGTACTCGGGCGCCAAGAACATCACTCAGGACAACCTGGACGGCACGTTCTCGTTCGGCACCAGTAACGGACCCTTCAACTCCAGCAACCCGTTCACGTATCCAGATCGATTCTCGATCCGCGTCGGCGGCCCGCTGAACGTTTACGAGAAGGCGCACTACTTCTCGGCTTTCGCCCAGGATAAGTGGCGGTTGACGAAGGACCTGACCGTCAGCCTCGGGCTGCGCTACGACCTCGAGCGTATTCCACTCGCCGAGCCGGATAACCCGCTGGTGGAGACGTACCCCACCGACGACAACAACATTCAGCCGCGTGTCGGGCTCACTTACAACCTGAACGACGGCAAGAGCGTTGCGCGCGCGGGATACGGCCGATTCTTCGATAAGACCCACTTCGAATTGATCGGCGGCCTATACACCGGCGCCTTCAGCACCTCGAGCGTACAGACGTTCCCGGTTGCCGGAGCGGATCTTGGTCCGCGCAACGGGAATTTCCCGACCGACCCGTTCCTGGTCAACGGCCCGACCGTCGACCGGGCGCTGCTGGAGCAGCGGTTTCCCAGTGGCGTAGCGGTGCGCAACACCGGCGTCACGTGGGACAACGAGGATCGCCGCGTACCACACACGGATCAGATTACCGCTGGCTACGAACATCAGCTGATGGCCGATCTGTCCGTCAGCGCGGACTACTTGCACTCGCAGCAGCGCGAGATGCTGATGGTGCTCAACTTGAACCCGCAGTTCCGCGCATCGACGGTCGTGGCCCAGGCCACACCGGTCCGTATCGGCAGCACGACGCTGACGCAGGCCACGGCGGAACTCCAGCAGATCTATCCCGGATTCGTTCCCTTCACCGCCAATGTCAACCAGTTCATCAACCGCGGCGAAGTGGACTACAACGCGATCATGCTCCAGATGAAGAAGCGCTTCAGCCGCAACTACAGCGCACAGGTCTCGTACACCTACGGCAAATCGCGTGGCAACACGACTGGCAATGGCGCCCCGGGCAGCAACTTCCAGGTGGGTGACGACCTTCATCTGGATAGGAACGAAGGGGCCACCAGTTTCGACATCCCGAACAATTTCACGTTTAGCGGGACCGCGCTGATTCCGAAGACGAAGGGACTGCAACTGAGCTGGGTGGCGCGCGCGCTGAGCGGGACGCCGTTCAGCATCATCAACACGAACTTCGATCCGGACCAGAACGGGATCCAGGCCGAGCCGCTTCCGGTTGCTGATTACTCAGGTACTGGCAACGACTCCTTTACCGTCCAGAACTATAAGCAAGAGCGGAACGGCGCGCGGGGGCCGGGATACTTCCAGGCCGACATGCGCTTTGGCTACGTCTTCAGCCTGGCCGGGCGCCGCCGTCTCGAAGTGTCGGCGGACGTCTTCAACCTGACGAATCGCACGAACTTCGCGAACCCGTCAGGCGATCAGGCCGCCGCATCGTCGTTCCTGATTGTCACGGCGTACAGCACCAGCTACACGCCGCGCAAGGCGCAGATTGGGTTGAGGTACGAATTCTGATCACGTCGCGATTCGCGGTTAGCGACTCGCGATTCGCTTGGTGAATGCGAGGGCACGAGGAAGTTCATCGTGCCCTCGTCCTTTTTCTGGGTGCGTAACCGCAGGCGACCACCGAGCCGCGGCCCCCGCGTCGCGAGCCGCGAGCCGCGATACCGTTATACTCAATTAGATGGGCCCTCCTCTCCGCCGGCTTCTTCCCTTTGTTTTTCGCTATCGACGCCAGTTCCTGCTCGGCCTCATCTGTGTCGTTCTTTCATCAACGTTTCAGCTGCTGTCGCCCTGGGTTCTCCGGTTTGCCATTGACGATCTGACGCGCGCGGTCACCTGGCAGAAGCTCATCACCTACGCGACGCTGCTTCTCGCGGTTGCATGCGTTCGCGCGCTGTTTCTGTTTCTGATGCGGCGCATCATCATTGGCGCCTCGCGCGGGATCGAGTACGACATCCGGAACGCGTTTTTCACGCGGCTTCAAGAGATGCCGCTGGCCTACTACCAGGCGCGGCGGACGGGCGACCTGATGTCGCGCGCCACCAACGATCTGAATGCGGTTCGCATGATGATCGGACCGGCGGTGATGTATTCAGCGAGCACGATCCTCGTGTTCGCGGTCGCGATCGTCCTGATGTCGTCGATTGATGCCCGGCTGACGCTGATCGCCCTGATTCCGCTGCCGATGGTGTCGGTGAGCGTGAAGTACTTCGGCAGCGCGATTCACAAGCGGTTCGAGACGATCCAGGCGCAGCTCGCGGACCTCAGCGCGGTGGTCCAGGAGGCGCTCGCCGGTGTTCGGGTCGTGCGCGCCTACAACCAGGAGGCGCACGAGATTGCCCGGTTTCGTGCCGCCAACGATGAATACGTGCGGCGAACCCGCGTGCTCATTCGGCTTCAGGGCATGTTCTTTCCGAGCATGACGCTGTTTCTCGGGTTCGGCGCGCTGCTCGTGCTGTGGGTTGGGAGTCGAGAGGTGATTGGCAGGCGCATCACGCTCGGCGAGTTCGTCGCGTTCAACTCCTATTTGGTGATGCTCAGCTGGCCGATGATTGCGTTCGGCTGGGTGACGAACATGCTGCAGCGCGGGATGGCGTCGTGGAAACGCATGCTGGAGGTTCTCGACGCCGCACCCGACATCAGCGATGCGCACGTGACCGAGGCCGGCCGTACCGTGCTGCTCACCGGCGCGATCGAGTTTCGCCACCTGACACTCACCTATCCGGGCACTGATCAGCCGGTGCTCGACAACGTATCTTTGCGGATCGAACCGGGCCAGACGGTCGCGTTCGTCGGCGCTACGGGTTCGGGCAAGTCAACCCTCATCTCGCTCCTGCCGCGCCTGCACGAGCCGCCTGCCGGCACCGTGTTGATGGACGGCGTCGACGTCCGTGAGATTCCGCTCGAGCGGCTGCGCGGCGCGATTGGCTTCGTGCCGCAGGAGCCGTTCCTGTTCTCGGAGTCGATCGCGGAGAACATCGCATTTGGCGTTCGTCCACGGTTCGCCCCCCACGGAATCGTGACCCGCGCCACGGAAGAACACGGGACAACACGAGCCACGGAAGAACACGGAAAAACACGGAAGGACACGGAAGAACACGGATTGGATCCTGATCTCGCGCAGCGGATGCACGACGCGGCGGCGGTGGCGCGGCTCGACAAGGACGTCGAATCGTTTCCGAAGGGTTACTACACGCCGGTGGGGGAGCGTGGCATCACGCTGTCGGGAGGGCAGAAACAGCGCACGGCTCTGGCGCGCGCGCTGATGGTCGATCCGCGTGTGCTGATTCTGGACGATGCGCTGTCGGCTGTGGATACGTATACGGAGGAAGAGATCCTGTCGCGGTTGAAGAGCGTCATGCGGCAGCGCACGTCGATCATCGTCGCGCATCGCATCTCCACGGTGCGCGATGCCGATCAGATCTTCGTGCTCGATCACGGCCGGATCGTCGAGCGCGGACATCACGACGCCCTCGTTGCCCGGGGCGGATTGTATGCGGCGCTCTATCGGAAGCAGCTGCTCGAGGAGGAGCTCGCTGCCAGCTAGATCAGGTTCTACCGGGTTCTGCTAGGTTCTGCGAGGTTCTACAGGGTTCGTTCGAACGCCGCAGAACCGTAGAACGAACCCAGTAGAACCCGTAGAACGAACCCGGCAGAACCCAGTAGAACCTCGTAGAACCCTGTAGAACCCAGAATTCAGATGTCATTCCACGAAGAAGAAGTTCTCGGCAAAGCCTATGACGCGACGCTGATGCGGCGACTGCTGCAGTATCTGCGTCCCTATAAGCCGCAGGTGGCGCTGGCGCTGGCGGCGATTATCTCGGCGTCGGTGCTGCAGCTGGCGCAGCCGTACCTGATGAAGCTGGCCATCGATCGCTACATCGCGACCGGCGATCTCGGCGGCGTCGATCGCATTGCCCTGTTGTACTTCTTCATCCTGATTGGATCGTTCGTGCTGGAGTACGTGCAGACGTGGCTGCTGCAGATCACCGGTCAGCGGATCATGTATGACATGCGCCTGCAGCTCTATCATCACCTCCAGCGGCTCGATCTGCAGTTCTACGATCGGAACCCGGTGGGCCGCCTGATGACGCGGGTGACCACCGACGTTGACGTCATCAACGACATGTTCACGTCGGGCGTGGTCTCGATCTTCGGCGACGTCTTCACTCTGGCGGGGATCATGATCGTGTTGATCACGATGGACTGGCGCCTCGCCCTCGTCACCTTCGCCGTGCTCCCGCTGATCGTGCTCGTGACGCAGTGGTTCCGCCGCAACGTCCGCGAGTCGTACCGGACGGTTCGCGCGTGGGTGGCGCGCATCAATGCGTTTCTCCAGGAACACATCACCGGGATGTCGACGGTGCAGCTCTTCCGCCGGGAACCGCGCGCGTTCGAGCGCTTCGACGAGATCAACCGGCGCCACCGCGACGCCAACATCGATTCGATCCTGTACTACGCCGTTTTCTATCCGGCCATCGAGATCATCGGCGCGCTGGCGGCCGCGCTGATCATCTGGTTCGGGGGCCGCTGGACGCTGCAAGGAACGCTGACGATCGGGTCGCTGGTCGCATTCCTGCTCTATTCCAGCCGCTTTTTCCGCCCGATCAGCGACATGTCGGAAAAGTTCAACGTCCTGCAGGCGGCGATGGCCTCGTCCGAGCGGATTTTCAAGCTGCTTGATGCCGAGGTGAGGATCCAGTCGCGACTCGCGATTCGGGACTCGCGACTCGCCACGCCTGGCTCAGAAGCCGCGCCCGGATTGCGTGGAAATGCCGAGCCGCGAGCCGCGAGCCGCGAGCCGCAGGGTGAAGGCCACATCGTCTTCGATCATGTCTGGTTTGCCTACGATGCGGCTCCGCCGGCTCCCGGATCCCGGACCACGGCTCCCGTCACGGATCCACCCAAGGATCCCACTTTCGTCCTCCGTGACGTCTCCTTCGAGGTCCGCCCCGGCGAACGCGTCGGCGTCGTCGGCGCGACGGGAGCAGGAAAGTCGACGCTGATCAATCTGTTGTTACGGTTCTACGAGGTGACGCACGGCCGGATTCTCGTCGATGGCGTAGACGTGCGTGAGATGGACTTGAAGGACCTGCGCCGGCTGTTTGGTCTCGTGCTTCAGGACGTCCACCTCTTCTCCGGCACGATTGCCGCCAATATCCGCCTCGGCGATGAGTCGATCACCGACGCGGCGGTGAAACGGGCAGCAGAGGCGGTCCACGCCAACCGCTTCATCGAACGGCTTCCCGCCGGGTACGACGGCCCCGTCGCCGAACGCGGCGCAACCCTTTCGGTCGGCCAGAAACAGTTGCTGTCGTTTGCAAGGGCGCTGGCGTTCAATCCCCGCATCCTCGTCCTGGACGAGGCGACGTCGAGCATCGACACGGAAACCGAGCTCCTGATTCGAGATGCGCTCGAAGTGCTGATGGCAGGCCGCACCACGATCGCCATTGCCCACCGGCTCTCGACGATCCAGGACATGGACAAGATCCTCGTGCTGCACAAGGGACAATTGAGAGAGGTGGGCACGCACCAGCAGCTGCTGGCCGAGCGTGGGATCTACTACAAGCTGTATCAGCTGCAGTATCGCGATCAGGAGAGGGATACCGCGGAGGCGGACCGGTCAGCCTCCGAGACGATTGCCGCGCCGCCGACCTAAAATCCGCCCGGTTCCTTTTGGGCGGTGGGCTGCGGCTCGGATTCCGGCGTCAGCGGAGCCGCTTCGACGGGCTGCGCCGCTTCACGGCGTCTGAACAGGCGGTCGACGAGGCTGGGAGTGCTGGCGCGCGGGTTCCAGCCAAGCCGAAGCACGGTCAACCCGGCCGTACGCTTTCCAAACTCGTAGCGCGCCTCGTCGCAGCTCCACATGTAGATGTCGATGTGGCGGCCCTGGACGGCTGGGCCCGTATCCATGACGGTGTAGATGCCGTTGTATCGATCACCAAGCCGATCGACCTGGATGACGGATCCGACCGGGAGGAGATCGGGATCGGCGGCGGCAATGCCGTTCCGGACGTTGACGCCGGAGGTCGTCGTGGTCCCGCGGCAGTAGGCCGTCGCAGTAAAGCGGAGGCGGGCGCCCGGCGAAGGAATCGCGGTGGCGTCGCGCAACTCCGCCTGTCGCGCGGCATATCGCGAATCAAGGACCGTGCTTTCGTACAGGAAGGCAAACGCGACGGCCGCGGTTCCTGTTGCGACGATCTTGCGCCCGAGTGAGTGCGAGAGCAACATCATGACGCGCGTGGGAGCGACGAAGTCTGCCGCTGCCGAGACTAACAACTATAGCGTCTGACGAGGCTTCCGGTCAAAGCACATACATAGTATGTGCATATACTCTTAACTATCTATTTGTCAGTATCTTCCGGGTGAGACTCTTCACTGGCATGTCGGCGGCGGGCCACAATCATCGTCAGCGACGCCCGATAGGCGACCGCGGCAAGCGACGCGGCACCGACCAGAGAGCCTAGGGCATATGACCACATCAGTGGTGTGAGCGTCTTGACCAGGCTTCGGAACTCTCCCCACGACGCATCGGTGAGCGCCTCGCGAAAATCCTTCAGCAACCCAGGCGGCACATCCACTCCAAGCAGCGTGGCGCCCAGCATCGTCGCGAGCGTGTAGTAGGCAGGAAGGATCCAGGGCAGATTCGAATACACCCCGAGCAGCACCGCCACGCGATTCAAGTTGAACGCGAACGCGACGACCAGGCCGAGAATCGTATGAAGGCCGAGAAACGGGGAGAATCCGAAGAATACGCCGACCGCGTACGCCACCGCCGTCCGCACGGGCGTGTCGTGCGTATGCAGAAGCTGGTCGAACCAGCGTCTCGTATCCGGTGACCAGATCATCGACGGCGTCGCTAGAAATGAACGAAGCCGGAAGGCAAAGGCTCGAGGCGACCGTTTCGGACAAGATCCACCGATCCACCTGACGTCAGCTCGCCGACGCGGGTGAACGTCAGACCGCGCGCCTCCCGGATCACACCGCGAAGCCGGCTCCGCTTGCGCGATGGAACCGCAAACAGCAACTCGTAGTCGTCTCCACCGCTGACCGAGGCCGATATCGGGTCGGTTCCCCGGCAAGCGAACCATTCCCGTGCCCCCGGATGGACCGGGAGCAGGTCGCTATCGATTCGGGCGCCCGTGCCGCTCGCCGCAGCGAGCCCGGCGACCGCGTCGGCCAGACCATCGCTCAAGTCCATGCAGGCGCTTGCCGCTTTCGTCCGCCCCAGGATCGACCCGACCCGGGCCCGAGGTTCCGGGCGGCAGTGCCGTGTGACGCATTCCGCGAGGGACTCGTCGGATGGCCTCGGGTGCTCTCCGGTCGTGCGCGCGCTTTCGTGTCGCAGCCAGTCGAGTCCGGCCGCTGCCGCTCCGATGTGGCCGGTGACGTAGAGGATGTCTCCGGCTTTGCCGCCGCTTCGCCTGAGCACTTTCCTTGGTCTGACGCTGCCAACCAGCGTCACGTCGACCACAAGAGGACCGGGCGAGCGCGTGATATTTCCTCCGGCAAGGCTGATCCGCGTCTGCGCCGCCAGATCGAGCAGCCCGTCGAGCAAGCCGTCCACCTCGGCGATTGTCGTTTCCGCGGGGAGCATCAGCGACAACAGCGCGAATCGCGATCGGCCGCCCATCGACGCGACGTCGCTGACGTTGACCGCCAGCGCCTTGTAGCCGATATCGGCCGGGGTCGAGAAGCGCCGATCGAAGTGCACACCTTCGACCAGCGCGTCGGTCGTCAATACCTGCAGAGCGCCGCGATCCGGGGAGGCGACAGCGGCGTCATCGCCAATGCCGACGAGCAGGGCTGAATCGGCGGCCGGCACCCGGCGTCGAATCCGCTCGATCAGCGCGCGTTCGCCGGCATCCGAGACACGTTGCCCTGCTGTACTACCGGGCAAACTCAACGGCCCGCGTCTCCCTGATCACCGTGACCTTGATTTGTCCCGGGTACTCCAGCTCGTTTTCGATCCGGCGGGCGATGTCCTTCGACAGCCACACCGTCTCCTCATCCGAAATCCGCTCGCTCTCGACCACGATGCGGATTTCACGGCCGGCCTGGAGGGCGAAGGACTTCGAAACGCCTTCGAAAGAATCGGCAATCCCTTCGAGTTTCTCGAGGCGCTTGACGTAGGACTCCAGGATGTCGCGCCGCGCCCCGGGGCGGGCGGCGGAAATCGCGTCGGCCGCCTGCACGATCATCGCTTCGAGCGACGGCCAGTCGATGTCCATGTGATGGGCCGCCACCGCCATCAGCACCGGGTCGCTTTCCCCGTGCTTGCGCAGGAAATCGAGCCCGAGTTCGAGGTGGGTTCCCTGCAAATCCCGATCGATCGCCTTGCCGATGTCGTGGAGGAACGCTGCGCGTGCCGCAACGTGGCCGTTCAGGCCGATTTCCTTGGCCATGATCCCGGCGAGGAACGCGACTTCCTTCGAGTGGTTGAGCACGTTCTGGCCGTAGCTCGTTCGGAACTTCAAACGTCCCATGAGGCGGAGGACCTCGGGATGCAGATCGTAGAGGCCGAGCTCGAATGCGGCCGCTTCGCCTTCCTTGCGGACGGTCTCTTGCATCTCGGTCTTGACCTTCTCGACGATCTCTTCGATCCGCGCCGGATGAATCCGGCCGTCGGCGATGAGACGCTCGATGGCTTGTCTGGCGACCTCCCGGCGGAACGGGTCAAAACTGGACAGAATGATTGCGCCGGGCGTGTCGTCGACAATCAACTCGACGCCGGTCGCCGTTTCCAGCGCCCTGATATTCCGACCCTCGCGCCCGATGATGCGGCCCTTGAGGTCGTCGCTGGGCAGGTCGACGACGGAGACTGTCGTTTCGATGGCGTGCTCCGCCGCGCTCCGCTGGATTGCGTCGGTGATGATCTGCTGGGCGCGGGTCGCCGCGGTCTCCCGCGCTTCCGTCTCCAGACGCTTGACCAGGTTCGCTGCATCCCGTCGGGCGTCGCCTTCGATCTGTTTCAGCAGCAGCTCGCGGGCTTCGTCGGCGCTGAGGCCCGCCACCCGCTGCAGCTCGCGCTGCCGTTCGGCGACAAGCTGCTCGGCCCGAGAGGCGGCGGCGGCCGCGCGCTGTTCGTGCGAGGCTAGCGCTTTTTCGCGGCCCCGTAGATCCTGCTCGACTCGATCGGTGGCAGCCAACCGATCGGCCAGCGCCCGCGTCTTGTCGGCAAGGCCCTGCTCCAGGCCAACGATTTCCTGTCGCCGTTCCCGCGCCTGTTTTTCCGCTTCGGCGGCGAGATCGTGTGCCTTCTCGCGGGCCTCGAGCGCGGCTTCCTTGCGCAGCGTTTCCGCATCGCGCTCGGCCTGTTTCAGGGTACGGTCAGCGTCGCTCCTGGCGTTTCTGACCGCGTCGTCAGCCGCTCGGCGCTTGGAGGCGGCGCCCCAGAGGAGCGCGCCGCTCGCGATGAGACTCACGAGCAGTGTGGCGACGGCAGCTAGGCCTGATGGTGGCATCGCAGAGGTCCCCATACCCGGGCCGGCCCGGCCCGACGTCAGCTCGTGAACGTTCGGGTGGAGAAGAGAGGAAAGGCCCCGCTTTGCCGTGTGGGGAGGTCGGATGAACCTGCGTAAAGCAGGTGGAACCGCTGCACAAGCCGCGCTTCAGGCTTCCTCTTACAGAGGCATGCACACCACGCCGCGTCGCGATTCTCTTATGGTGAAACGTTGGCTCAAACGAGCCTCCGAACCATCACGCGCAAAGCAGGGAACTCAAACTCCGGACAAGATCTTACAGCACTCCACGGGCCCCAGCAACGTGAATGCGGCGTTTTCGCGCGCCTGCGCGGGAATGCACTACCGCGCAGCAGTCTGAGGATGGCCGTCGTCTAGCCCGAGCGCGAGGTCGAGTACCCGTTCGAGTTCGGCGGCCCGGGTGGCGACCTGGTCGCTTTGCCGGCGCTCATCGTCCAGCAGGCGGAAGTATTCGTCGGCGATGTTGAGGGCGGCCAGCACGGCGAGTTTCAGCGTGTCGCCCGACGGCGACTCGCGCAGCGCGAGCCGCATTTTCTCGTCGACGTAAGCCGCCAGCTCGGCCACGTACGCCGGATCGAGACCGCTGCGAATCGGGTACTGCTGTCCGTGGATCTCGACGGTCACCACACGCGACCCGTCCATGTCCTACAGATTGAGGCTTTCGATCTGTGTCAACATCTCATCGACCCGCGATCGGATGAGTGCTCGCTCTTCCCGAAGCGCCGTCAACTCGCTCGAGGTGCCTTCCGCTTCCGTCAGGCGCGCTCGCAGACCGTCGAGCTCACGATTGAGCCGTGTGTTCTCGTCGGCGGCTCTGGCCTGATCCGCCCGAAGACGATCGATCACGCCGACCAGCAGCTTGACCTTCTCTTCGAGACGATCGATCGGCTCGAGATCCACGCCGCGTACTGCAACTTTCGCCAAGGGAGAACTCCTATCTCTGCTCCGCGCCATGCGTCGTGCGCAGCGCGCTGACAATCCGTTCGGTTGCGGCCTGCACCTCATCGTCGGTGAGCGTCCGCTCCGGATCGCGGAACGTCAAGCGAAGCGAGAGGCTGACGCGTCCCTCGGGAACGCCCTTGCCTTGATACCGATCGAACTCGGTTATCGATGCGAGGGTAGAAGGTGCCGCCGCACGGATAGTGCCACGAACGGACGCAGCAGGCAAGGATTCATCGATGACGATCGAGATGTCGCGAACGATGGATGGATAGCGGGGGAGCGATTCAGCGCGCAGGTCGTCGCCACGGCCGGCGCGTGCGAGCGCTTCCATATCGATCTCGGCGACGTAAATCTCTTCTCCGGCGGTGAGCCCGCTCGACTCCGCGATGGACGGAGCAAGTTGTCCCACGACACCGAGCACGAGGTCATTTGACCGCAGGTCAGCGGCACGCCCGCGGACGAGGTAGTCTGCGCCTGACAGACGCGGCTCGATCGCGGTGACGCCGAACGTCCGGCACAAAAGATCGACGGTTCCCTTTGCGTCGAAGAAATCGACGGGTCGCGCCGGCGACGACCAGTGCGCGGGATTTGCCGCACCGGTCCAAGCAAAAGCGACCGATCGACCTTCGCCGGCGGACGTGAAGCGGCTCCCTACCTCGAACAGTTGAATATCCTTCCGGCCCCGCCGGCGATTGTGCGCGCACGCATCGATGAGGCCAGGGAGGAGCGACGGTCTGAGGACCGCGAACTTCTCCGACAGCGGGTTCAGAATGGCGATCGCGTCGACGCCTGGCTCGCAGAAGGGCGCCGCCGCCTGCCGCTCGATGAACGCGAACGTCATCGCTTCCGAGAATCCTGCCGATGTCAGCGCCTGGCGAACGAGCCGATCCCGCGCGATGCTTCGATCTGGTGGGGCCTGCGCGGCGGTGAGCGGTGGAAAACGGACTGGAAGCCGATCGAAGCCGTAATGTCGTCCAACCTCCTCGATCAGATCTTCTTCGCGGCTGACATCGACGCGGAACGTTGGCACCGTCACGGACCAGGTCACCGGACTGGATTCCGCCACAGCGAAGCCCAGCGGCTGCAGAAATCGAGGAACGTCGGCCTCCGGCACCGCTTGTCCGAGCAGTCGCTCAATCCGCGACGATCGCAGCTCAATCGTTCGCGGCTGACGCGGCACGGGATACCGATCGATCACCGGGCCCACGGCTGTGCCAGCGCCGATGCGCGCGAACAACTCGGCAGCCCGGGCGATTCCGACGGGCGGCGTGTCGATCGCTGCCCCTCGCTCGAATCGGATCGAGGCTTCGGTCTTCAATCCCAGCCGCTTGCTCGTGCGGCGAACGGAGGTCGGCTCGAAGTATGCGCTTTCGAGCGCAATCCGTTTCGTCGTCGCCGACACCTCGGAGTTCGCGCCGCCCATCACGCCGCCGATTGCCACGGCCCGTTCGGCGTCGGCGATCACGAGCATGTCGGCGTCGAGCTTGCGGTCGATGCCATCGAGCGTGCGCATCGTTTCCCCGCCGACGGCGCGCCGCACGACGATGCGTGTCAGCGCCAATCGCTCGAGATCGAAGGCGTGCATCGGCTGGCCGATTTCGAGCATCACGTAGTTGGTGACGTCGACGACGTTGTTGATGGGCCGTACGCCGGCGGCTTCGAGCCGCGTCCGCAGCCAGTCGGGTGACGGGCCGATGCTGACCTCGAAGACCTGGGCGCAGTACCGAGGACAAAGATCAGGGGCTTCGATGTTGACATCAAGTTCCGGGATCCGTGGTCCGGGATCCGGGATCCGAGAAGAATCGTAACCCGCATCCCGATCCGCGGATCCCGGACCCCGGCTCACGGATTCCGGCACGCCCATCTGCAGCGGCAGTCCCCAGATGGCTGAGGCCTCCCGTGCGAGCCCGAGGTGGCTCAGGCAATCGGGTCTGTTCGCGGTGATCTCGAAATCGATTACCGGCTCGGCTCCCTGCTCGACGCTGGCGACTTCGAATCCGCGCAGGCTGATCTCACGAGCGGCGGTCTCGACGTCGACCGTCACCGGAACGAGCTCGCGAAGCCAACTGTAGACGAGCCTCACAGCGGGAACTGCTCCAGGAAGCGCAGGTCGTTTTCGTAGAACAAGCGGATATCCTCGACGCCCCACTTCAGCAGGGCGACACGCTCGATGCCCATTCCGAAGGCCCAGCCAGTGTAGCGTTCGGGATCGTAGCCGACCGCTTCGAACACGGCCGGATGCACCATGCCGCTGCCGAGGATTTCGATCCAGCCCGTGCGTTTGCACATTGCGCAGCCGGCGCCGCCGCACGCGATGCAACTGATGTCGACCTCGGCGCTCGGCTCGGTGTAGGGGAAGAAGCTCGGGCGGAACCGCAACTCCCGCGACGCGCCGAACAGCTCACGCAGAAACACGAACAGCGTGCCCTTCAAGTCGGCGAGCGATACGCCTTCGCCGACCACGAGTCCTTCGACCTGCGTGAACATCGGCGTGTGCGTGAGGTCGAGATTGTCCCGGCGGTACACGCGGCCAGGCGCAATCAATCGAACCGGCGGCTTGTGCTCTTTCATGTAGCGGATCTGCATGCCCGACGTGTGAGTACGCAGCAGTGTCGCCGCCGTGCCGGCAAGCGATCGCACCGGCTTGTC
>Ga0070683_100000190_pt1 | contig 41133 bp, 40 predicted proteins | sample KBSC713LmetaG_FD_64662 | JGI IMG/M metagenome (GOLD analysis project Ga0070683, IMG submission 64662) | Corn rhizosphere microbial communities from Kellogg Biological Station, Michigan, USA - KBS C7.1-3L metaG | ecosystem: Host-associated > Plants > Roots > Rhizosphere ... | reverse complement strand
CAGCCGATCGGCCTCCGCCGCGGCGCCCTCGCCAAGGGCGGGAAGTGGATCTGGCGTTGCCACATCGACCTCTCGACCCCGAATCCGGCGCCGATCGAGCGGCTGCTGCCGATGATCGAAGAGTACGACGCCAGCGTCTGGCACATGGAGCAGTACGTCCCCAACGACATGGGCCGCCACCGCGAGGCGGTCAACATCATCCCGCCGGCGATCGACCCGCTCTCGCCGAAGAACATGGCCTTCTCGCCCGAGGACGCGGCCTTCGTCTGCCGCCAGTTCGGGATCGACGTCGACCGGCCACTGATCACCCAGGTCTCCCGCTTCGACCCGTGGAAGGACCCGATCGGCGTCATCGACGCCTACCGCGAGGTGACCGAGCAGGTGCCGGAGGCGCAGCTGGCGATGGTCGGCTCGATGGCGACCGACGATCCCGAGGGGATGGAGTTCTTCCAGAAGACCTTCGAATACGCCGGCGGCGACGAGGACATCAAAATCCTCAGCAACCTCAACAACGTCGGCGCGATCGAGGTCAACGCCTTCCAGTCCCAGTCCGACGTCTGCCTGCAGAAGTCGATCCGCGAGGGCTTCGGCCTCACCGTCACCGAGGCGCTCTGGAAGGGACGGCCGACCGTCGCCGGCAACGTCGGCGGCATCCCCCTGCAGATCGAGGACGGCGTCAGCGGCTACCTCGTCGACTCCCCCTCCGAGTGCGCCCAGCGGTGCCTCGAGATCCTCGGCGACCCCGGCCTCGGCAAGCAGCTCGGCCGTGAGGGCAAGGAGCACGCCCGCCGCCGCTTCCTCACTCCGCGCCTGCTGCGCGACTGGCTGCAGCTGTTCGGCGACCTCGGCGACTGAGCCGGGCACGGCCCTCGCTACCCCATAGTCGGTACCCCTTAGTCTCTGCGGCGTGAGCTCCTCGCCCCTGATCATCGTCTCCAACCGGGGGCCGCTCCAGTTCGACCGCGACGAGAGCGGCCAGCAGACCGTCCGCCGCGGCGGCGGCGGCCTGGTCACCGCGCTCTCCGGCCTGGTCTCCCACCGCGATGCCCTCTGGATCGCCTCGGCGATGACCGACGAGGACGTCGCCGCCTCCGAGGAGGCGGGCGGCCCGATCGAGCAGGAGCTGGACGGGATCGAGTACCGGGTGCGGCTGGTCGGCAGCGACCCGGAGGCCTACGACCGCTTCTACAACGTGATCGCCAACCCGATCCTCTGGTTCATCCAGCACTACCTCTGGGACATCTCCAACGCGCCGGACATCCGCCAGCAGGAGATCGACGCCTGGGACCACGGCTACCAGACCGTCAACCAGGACATCGCCCGTGCCGTCCTCGCCGAGATCGAGGGGGAGGCCGACCCGCTGGTGATGCTGCACGACTACCACCTCTACACGGCCCCCGGGATGATCAAGGCCGAGCGTCCCGACGCCTTCCTCCACCACTTCGTCCACATCCCCTGGTCGCAGCCGGACAGCTGGCGGATCCTGCCGAAACGGATCCGCGAAACGATCTACGAGGGGATGCTGGCGAACGACATCATCGGCTTCCACACCCAGGCCTACTGCATCAACTTCCTGCGCTGCTGCGACGAACTGCTCGAGGGCGTCGAGGTCGACTACCACGCCGCCGAGGTGCGGCACGCGGGTGGCAGGACGATCGCCCGCGCCTACCCGCTGGGGATCGACGCGCAGCGGCTGAAACGGGCGGCCGCCTCGCCCGAGGTCGCCGAAGCCGAGCGCGAGGTGCTCGAGCGGCGGCGCCAGCACCTGATCATCCGCGTCGACCGCGCCGACCTCTCGAAGAACGTGCTGCGCGGCTTCACCGCCTTCGACACCTTCCTCACCCAGCACCCCGAGTTCCGCGAAAAGGTCACCTTCATCGCCCACCTGCAGCCCTCGCGCCAGGACGTGCCCGAGTACGCCGAGTACCTGGAGCGGATCGAGGCCCTGGTCGCCGTCGTCAACCACCGCCACGGGACGACCGACTGGATGCCGATCGACCTGAAGATCTACGAGAACTTCTACGACGCGGTCGCCCGCTACAAGCATTTCGACCTGCTGATGGTCAACTCGCTCTTCGACGGGATGAACCTGGTCGCGAAGGAGGCGCCGGCGGTCAACACCCGCGACGGGGTGCTGATGCTCTCCGAGAACACCGGCTCCCACGAGGAGCTGCTCGACTACGTGCTCTCGGTCAACCCCTTCGACATCCAGGAGCAGGCCGACGCGATCCACCGAGCGCTGACTATGGACCCCGAGCAGAAGCGCCGCCGGGCCGAAGGGCTGCGCGAGATCATCTTCTCCCGCAGCCCCGGCGACTGGGTCGACGACCAGCTGCAGGACATCGAAGCCGCCCGCTCGCACGCCTGAGGGGGGAGAGTTCTGCGTCCCCGTCCCTTAAGTAGGGATGCGGGGAATTCGAATCCGGTGGGCGGGGATCTGGAAGGTGGTGGCGGTCGCCGCGGCCCTGCTCCTCTCCCTGCAGGCGTTGCCGGCGCTCCTGCGCCCGCCCGAGCCGCCGCCCCTGGGTGCCGACGTCGGCCTGCCGCGGGTGGTCCATGCGCCCGCGGAGCCTCCGCCCCCAGCTGCCGAGCAGATCAGGAGGAAGCCGCAGTCGAAACACGCTCACGAGCGCCGCCGCCGGCATCGCCGGACCGCCAAACCATCGCCTCCGCCGCCCGCGCCCGCGCCTCCTCCAGTTGAACCGGTCCCGTACGAACCGTCGCCTGCGCCGGCGCCACCTCCCGCTCCTCCAAGCGACGGGTCGGAGGAGTTCGCTCCGCGCTAGCGCCATCCCGCCGCTATAGTCCTTCGCCGTTTTGGCCGCACCACGCGAATACGAGCTGGTCCTGATGCTGGACCCCCAACTTGACGCCCCCGCGCGCGACGCGCTGGCGCAGGACGCCCGCGGTCAGATCGAAGCCAAAGGCGACCTCAAGCATGAGAATTCCTGGGGCCTGCGGAAGATGGCCTACGAGATCGATCACCGCACCGAGGCCGACTACCGCTGGATGCGGTTCGAGGCCCCGAGCGACCTGCTCGACTCGATCGACCACAACCTGAAGATCGCCGACGGCGTCCTCCGCTTCCGGATCTTCAAGGTCGACCCGGGCGCACCGGTGATCGTGCCGCCCGCCGTCACCGCCGCGCCCGGTCCGCGCGAGCGCAGCGCCCAGGGAGCCCGCGACGATCGCGGCGACTCCTCCGACGATTCCGACGAGTAATCGGCTTAGCGGCTCTCGCTGTTTGCGGAAACCCCTCGCCGCAGGGGGGAGAGTCGAGCCGGCTGCCTCCTTAGACTGGAATCCAGATAAGCGAATCCGTAAGGAGTGAGTGAATTGGCAGCTTCGAACGTAAACGTGGTCGTGATCACGGGGAATCTGACCCGGGATCCGGAGCTGCGTCATCTCGGCAGCGGAACGGCCGTCTGCAAGCTGCGTGTAGCGGTCAACAGCCGCCGCAAAGACGGTCAGAGCGGCGAATGGGTGGACAAGCCCAACTACTTCGACGTCACCGTCTGGGGCGCCCAGGGCGAGAACTGCGCCAACTACCTGAACAAAGGCCGCCCGGTGGCGGTGGAAGGCCGGCTCGACTGGCGCGAGTGGGAGGACCAGGGCGGCAACAAACGCCAGAGCGTCGAGATCATCGCCAACACCGTCCAGTTCCTCGGCTCCCGCGACGGATCCGGCGGCGGGGGCAACGGCAACGGCGGTGGTGGCAACGGCGGCTTTTCGCCGCCGCAGAGCGATGTCCCTGCCGACATGTCCGACTTCGGCGGCGCCCCTGCGGCTGCGGGCGGCGGCTCCGAAGACGACATCCCGTTCTAGAGATCAACTCGAGCAGCACCTACAGAGCGCCGCGATGCGGCGCTCTGTAGCATCTCGCGCCGATGGCTAGAGCAACTGAGAGTTCTTCTTCGCGAGGCGGTGCCCGGCGTGGTGGTAGGCGCGGGGCCGACCGTGCGCGCCCCCGCAAGTACACCCGGGTCAACTCCGAGGTCGTCGACTACAAGGACCTGAACCTGCTGCGACGCTTCCTCTCCGACAAGGGGAAGACGCGCGGGCGCCGGGTCACCGGACTTTCCCGCCGCCACCAGCGTCAGCTCTCGGTGGCGGTGAAGCGGGCGCGCGAGATCGCCCTGCTTCCCTACGTCGGAGAGCGCTGATGGCGCAGGCGATCCTGCTCCAGGACGTCGACTCCCTCGGCGAGCGCGGCCACGTCGTCGACGTCGCCCCGGGTTACCTGCGCAACTACCTCGTTCCGCGCAAGCTGGCGCAGCCGGCTACCGCGGGGGCGCTGGAGGAAGCGAAACGGCGGATGGAGGCGGCCGAGCGTGCCGCCAAAGCGCGAACCGAACGGGAAACTGAAGCCGCCGGCCTGCTCTCGAAGACCGTGCTGACGATCCACCAGCGCGCCGGCGAGGACGGCAAGCTCTTCGGCTCGGTCGGGCCGAAGGAGATCGTCGACGCCCTCAGCGACGCCCGCGGTCTCCGGTTCGAGAAAAAACAGATCCAACTCGAGCAGCCGCTGCGCGAACTCGGCACCTTCATGGTCGAGATCGAGCTCTCCGACGGCACCACCGCAGCCGTGAAGACGATCATCAGCGAGGAGAAGTAGTCCCCCTCCGTCGTCGCAGGTCCGGCTGGGTTCGCTCCGAGCGGGCGACGGTAGGCCTCGCAACCGTGGCCCTCGGCGCCGCCGGCACCGTGCTCGCAGGGCAGTTCAGCCGCATGCTGGCGCGCCGCGCGAGCGAGGCCCACGACCCCGAAGCACTGCTGGAATCCGCCCCGGCCGCCGCCGCCGACACGGTCGGGGTCGCGGTCCGCGGCTACGAAGAGGCGCCGCGCTACGAAACCGTCCTCTTCAACCTCCTCGGCGGCTTCCTCGGCTCCTTCGCCCTGGTCCGGCTCTCGACCTGGGCGATCCGCGACGGCCGCGGCCCCTTCCGCAACGTCAGCATCGGCGGCCGTCACATCCACCACTTCGTGCCGGGGATCCTGCTCGCATTCGGCTCCGGCGCCGCCGGCCTGCTGACCGACGACGACGAGCTGGAGCAGCGCCTGGCGATCCCGATGGGGGCGGGGTTCGGCCTCACCTTCGACGAGGCGGCCCTGCTGCTCGACCTGCGCGACGTCTACTGGAGCCGGGAAGGGCTGCTCAGCGTCCAGCTCAGCCTCGGCGCCACCGCAATCCTCAGCATCGCCATCCTCACGATCCGGATGCTGCGACGCGGCGAGCGGCGAGCGGAGCAGGAGGGCCTGATCCCCCGCGCTCATCACCACCAGCTCTCCTTCGGAACTGCCGCATAAAGCTCACCGAAGCGTGAATTCTTTTTGACGGCTTTTGCACGGAAGGGTCGCGTGCCGCGGCAGCTCCTCTGGTTTGCTTGCAGGGCGTCCTGCAGCTCCCTCGGTTCCGCCGGCCGGGCGCCTATTACTGGACCTGATGCCGCCGCCCACTACCCACGTCCCCCCGCAGAACATCGAGGCCGAGGAGTCGGTCCTCGGTGCGATGCTGGTGGCCGAGTCGACGCTGACGCGGGTGATCGACGAGGTGAAGCTGAACGCGGCGGATTTCTACCTCGACAAGCACCGGCTGATCTTCGAAACGGTCCACGACCTCTACGCCGCCTCGCAGCCGGTCGACGAGCTCAGCGTCAGCGAGGCGCTGACCCAGCGCAACAAGGCCGAGGAGGCCGGGGGGCGCCACTACGTCTCCGAGCTGGCAGCGAAGGTCCCGGCCGCCGCCAACGCCAAGCACTACGCGGAGATCGTCCAGCAGAACTCGCTGCTGCGGCGGCTGCTCGGGGCCGGCCAGGAAATCCAGGGCTGGGTCAACGAGCGCGACGGCGAACCGAAAGAGCTTTCCGAGCGGGCCGAGAAACTGCTCTTCGAGGTCGCCCACAAAGAGCAGGCCAGCGACTTCAAACTGCTCTCGGAGATCCTCCACGACGAGGTCGACCGGCTGGAGAAGCTCTCCACCGGCGAGACCGAAATGACCGGCACGCCGTCCGGCTTCCGCGACGTCGACGCGATCACCGGCGGCTTCCAGCCCGGCAACCTGATCATCGTCGCCGCCCGTCCGGCGATGGGCAAGAGCGCCCTCGTCGCCAACATTGCCGAAAACGTCGCGGTGAAGAAGGGGCAGGCGGTCGCCTTCTTCTCGCTCGAGATGTCCGAGGTAGAGCTGGCCCAGCGCTTCATCGCCTGCCGGGCCCGAATCTCCGGCGACAAGCTGCGCAAGGGGCAGGTCTCCAAACGCGACTGGCCGAAGGTCCTGCGCGCCTGCAACGAGCTGGAAGAGGCACCGCTGTGGTTCGACGACTCCTCCGACCTCGGGATCCTCGACCTGCGGGCGAAGGCGAGACGGCTGCATGCCCAGGAACAGGAGCGCGGCGGCCTCGGCCTGATCATCCTCGACTACATCCAGTTGATGCGCTCCGACGACCACCGCGCCAACCGGGTCGAGCAGGTCGGCCAGATCAGCCGCGGGCTGAAGATCCTCGCCCGCGAGCTGGAGGTGCCGGTGGTCGCGATCTCCCAGCTCTCGCGCGCGCCGGAGCAGCGGACGCCGCCGAAGCCGCAGCTCTCCGACCTGCGCGAGTCCGGGCAGATCGAGCAGGACGCCGACGTCGTCGCCTTCCTCTACCGCGAGGACTACTACCGCGACCCTGACGATGAGCCCGACGGCCTTGCCGACCTGATCATCGCCAAGCACAGGAACGGCCCGATCGGGACCAGGAAGCTGGTCTTCCTCGACCGCTATCCCAAATTCGCGGATCAGGCCCACCAGGATTCCCCGATCGACCAGCCCGCCGGCGAAGCGCCTCCCTTCGAGGACGCCGCGGCGGCGGGTTCTGAGTTCTGATGTCCGCGATCGCCCGCTCCGAGCCCTTCCGCGAACAGGCCTGCCCGCTCGGCGTCTGCGACGGCTCGGGCTGGATCCTCGGCCCCGAAGACGTCGCCCGGCCCTGCGACTGCCGCCATCAGCGGCTCGAGCGCGGCCGCAGCCGCGGCGTCTCCTCGGCGATCCCGGCCCGCTACCGCGGCATCTCCTTCGATCGCCCGCCCGTCTCCGACATGGCGCGCGACCTGCAGACGAAGATCGCCGTCAACGAAGTCCGGGCCTACGTCGACGACCTCGACGCCCGTCTGCAGGAGGGGCGGGGACTGTGGCTGTTCGGCGACACCGGCACCGGCAAGACCTCGCTGGCGATGCTGATCTCGAAGGCGGCGCTGGAGGCCGGGCGGACGGTCGCGATCTACTCGCTGCCAAAGCTGCTGGCCCGGATCCGCCGCACCTATGACTCGGCGCCGGGCGGCGACTCCTACCTCTCCTTCTTCGAGCAGCTGACCTCGGTCGACCTCCTTCACCTCGACGACCTCGGCGCCGAGAAACGCTCCGACTGGGTGTTGGAGCAGCTCTACGCGCTGGTCAACGAGCGCTACGAGGCGCAGCGGTCGATCGTGATCACGACCAACCTCCAGCACGAAGAGCTGGAAGAGCAGATCGGGCCCCGCACGGTCTCGCGGCTGGCGCAGATCTGCGACGAAGTCGAGATCCTCGGCGAGGACCGGCGCTGGGGCAAGGCTGCCTAGAGGCGCTCCGCCTCCGCCGGCCGCGACCGTCACAATCTCCGGCGGCATGCCAGGCGTGGTCATAGTCGGCGCCCAGTGGGGCGACGAGGGGAAGGGGAAGGTCGTCGACCTCCTCGCCAAGCGGGCTACGACGATCGTCCGCTTCCAGGGCGGCAACAACGCCGGCCACACGATCGTCCGCGACGGGGAGGAGTTCAAGTTCCATCTGATCCCGTCCGGGATCCTCTACGCGGAGAAGACCTGCGTGATCGGCAACGGCGTCGTCGTCGACCCCCGGGTGCTGCTCGGCGAGATCGACGACCTCAAACGGGCGGGGGTCAGCGTCAGCAACCTCCGCCTCTCCGCCAACGCCCACCTGATCATGCCCTACCACGTGCTGCTGGACAGCGCCGGGGAGACGAAGCTGGGAAAGCTCTCGATCGGGACCACCCGGCGGGGAATCGGGCCCTGCTACGCCGACAAGGCCCTGCGGCTGGGGATCAGGGTTCAGGACCTGCTCGACGAGAAGATCCTGCGGACGAAGATCCGCGCCGCCCTGGAGCCGAAGCAGCAGGCGCTGCGCGAACTCTCGGTGCAGCGGCGCAAGCAGCTGAAGGAGGCCGGTGAGGAGGCGAAGGCGAGCGAGCCTGCCGCCGGCGTTCCCGACCCGCGGCTCGACCTGCACGCGATGGTCGAGGAACACGTCAGCTTCGGGCACCGGCTGGAGCCGCACATCGCCGACACCGCCCGCCTCTGCTGGGACGCGCTCGACCGCGAGGAGACGGTGATCTTCGAGGGGGCGCAGGCGACCCTGCTCGACCTCGATCACGGCACCTATCCCTTCGTCACTTCCTCCAACCCGATCGCCGGCGCGGCCACGGTCGGTGCCGGCATCGGTCCCAAGGACATCGACGAGGTCTGGGGGATCGCCAAGGCCTACGCGACCCGGGTCGGCGCCGGCCCCTTCCCGACCGAGCTCTTCGACGACGTCGGCGAGCGGATGCTTCAGCAGGGGCACGAGTACGGGACCACCACCGGCCGTCCCCGCCGCTGCGGCTGGATGGACCTGGTCGCCCTCCGCTACGCGGTCCGCATCAACGGGCTCGACGCGCTGGCGATCACCAAGCTCGACGTCCTCAGCGGCATCGGGCCGCTGCGGGTCGCGGTCCGCTATCGCTCCAAGGAGGGAGCGGTGCTCGACACCTTCCCATACCACCAGTCGATCCTCCACTCGGCGACACCCGAGTACGAGGAGCTGCCGGGCTTCGACCTCGAGCTGACCTCCTGTCGCAGCGCCGAGGATCTGCCGCGTGAGGCGCGCGACTACCTCGGCTTCATCGCCGAGTTCGTCGGCGTGCCCGTGCGGCTGGTGGGCGTGGGGCCGGGGCGCGAGCAGGCGGTGTGGCTGGAGGGCTGAGCTGACCTTGCTCTACAGTCCCCCCGGTGACTTCCAGTCGACGCTCGACCAAGTTGAACGAGCGGCTGCCCCGGGGAAGACATGGCTTGCCGAGGGAGGCGGTGACCGAGTCCCAGCGCAACCGCATCCACCAGGCGATGGTCGAGGTGGTCTCGGCACGCAGCTATCCGGAGACGCGCGTGGTCGACGTGATCGGTGTCGCCGGCGTCTCCCGCAAGACCTTCTACGAGCTCTTCGAGAGCAAGGAGGACTGCTTCCTCGCCGCCTACGACGTGCTGCTGGAAAACCTCCTCGGGGAGGCGACCGAGGCCTTCGAATCGGTGCCCGGCGCTCCCTGGGCGGAGCGGATCGCCGCCGCCCTCGAGGCCCTGCTGGAGCATCTCTCACGACATCCCGACGAGGCGCGGTTTGCGATCGTCGAGGTCCTGGCCGCAGGGCCGAAGGCCCTTGCCCGGCGCGACGCCGCGCTGCGCCAGTTCACCGGGTTCCTCGAGTCCGGGCGCTCGGAGACAACGGTTGAGCTGCCCGGCATCACCTCCCTCGCGGTGACGGGGGGGGTCAACGAGCTGCTCTACAGCGAGATCCTCCACGGCGCCGCCGGGCGGCTGCCCAGCCGCCTTCCCGATTTGACGTTCTGGGTGACCCTTCCCTTTCTCGGCCCTGCGGAGGCTGCCGCCGAGCGGGAGCGGGTACGGCGGAGGGAGCTCCAGTCCTAGTCCGGGAGCGCCGCTCCTTTCGGGCACCGGCGGGTTTACGGATTGGGCGGGGGTGGTAGTTTGACCCGCTGGAAGACGTGCAACAAGCAACTGTTCCCATGGCATCGACCCAGGACGGGCAGGCCGCAAAGGAGAGATATAGGGATATGCGTAAGTACCTGATATTGACGATGGCCATAGGGGCCCTGATCGCCGTCAGCGTGGCCGGCATCGCTACCGGTGCCGACAAGCCGGTGACGGTCGAAGCGGGCAATCTCGTCTTCACCTTCAACGGCGGCTTCAGCCCAAGCAAGCTGCCGAAGAAGAAGATGGCTCCGATCACGCTCACCGCCTCCGGCAAGATTTCGACCAAAGACGGTACGCATCCGCCGGCGCTGAAGGAAACGATCGTCGAAACCGACAAGAACGGCGCCATCAACGTCAAGGGCATCCCCGTGTGCAAGTCCGGCAAGCTCCAGTCGCGCGACACGGCAGCCGCGAGGAAGGCGTGCCCGAAGTCGATCATCGGCCAAGGGAAAACCACCGTCGAGATCGCCTTCCCGGAACAGAAACCGATTCTGGTCAACAGCGAACTGCTCGTCTTCAGCGGCGGCACCAGCGGCGGCACGACCACCCTGTTCATCCATGCGTTCATCACGGTGCCGACCCCAGCCGCGATCGTCACCACGCTGAAGATCAAGAAGGTCCACAACGGCCGCTACGGCCTGAAAACCGTCGCCACGATCCCGAAGATCGCCGGTGGCAGCGGTTCGGTCAAGTCGTTCAACCTGAAGATCAACAAGAAGGGCGTCCTGACGGCCCGATGCGCTGACGGCAAGCTCCAGGCGAAAGCTACCGCCAAATTCGCCGACGGCACCGTGGCGGGTCCGGCGACCATCATCCGGCCCTGCACCGGAACCTGAGCAGCACCAGGGGGCAGGATCTGAAAGGGCGGCCTCCGGGCCGCCCTTTTCTTGCTCCCGAGCAGTTGCACCGGAGGTGCCTGCGTAGTACAAATAGGCGCACTCGATTAAACGCACTTGTCTAGATTGGCGGCGATGTCTTTGGGTAGCGACAGCCTGCCGGCTGCGGTGGAGAGCGCAAAGAAGCGAGATCTGGAGCCTCTGGCAGAAGAGAGCTCGGCGAAGCTCGGGCTCGATGCCCGACAGATGGCCGAGTTGGAGAACTACCTGCACGACGCCTGGTTCTTCGGCATCCGCACCGGCCACACGGTGATGGTCGAGACGAAAATGGGCGAGAGCGATCCCGGCCCCGTGATCCTAGGTATGCAGGACGAGTTCCAGGAGCTGATGGAACGCTGCGGAGAGGCGCTCAACACCACCGTCGGGACCACGATCCAGGCCTGGAACTACCTCGGACAGGCTTGGATAGCCGGCGCCAGGTTTTGGGAAGTGGAGATAGCCGCTCGGCTGATCGAATCCCACACGGGTGGATTCGATGCAGCGCTGCGGCAACTCCGGAGCGATTGCTAGCGGTCAGGTCGCGTGGCCTTGGCTTCGAGTTCTTCGCGTACTCGCGCTAGTCGCCGCCGATCTAGCTGATTGATCGATTAACCTTTAGCCGTGACCCTGGAGCTTGTAACTCTCGGTCCCGAAGGAACCTGCCACGAGCGAGCGGTTCGCCGGTACATGGCCTTCCAGGGCATCGAAGACTTCGAGATCGAGTTCACGGCCGACTTCCTCGTTGGCCTCGAGCGGGTCAGGGGGCGGCCTGACGCCTTCCTCATCCAGTGCAGCGCCCATCCGCGGGTCCACGAGGTAACCGAGCGCTACTGGCGAGAGGTCTTCGTGGTCGACACCTTCATCTACCCGACCAAGCACCTGGTCCTGCTCAGCCGTCGCGATGTCGAGAATCCCCGCTCCCTGGGGATCGTGCCGGCGACCAAGGGCTACGTCGACCTCTCGCCGTGGGAGGAGGTGATCGATGTCGTCTCCAAGCCCGTCGTCGGCGAGGAGCTGCTCGCCGGCCGCTACGACGCCGGGTTGACCCACATCGAGCACTTCGAAGAGCACGAAGACGAGCTGCGCCTCGACCTCGACATCGGGGAAATCGACACCACCTGGCTCGTCTACGGAACGAGGAAGCGCTTCGCGGGTGAGGTGATCGGGATTCCCTCCGCGGACTTCCTGCAGGGAGCTCTGGATCGCGGAAGCCGGAGCCCTAGCCCTTCCTAGCGCTGGCGAAGATCTCGAACTGGTTCTCGGTCGGTTCCTTCGGACGGCCGTTGCCGTGGAAGACGCGCTCCAGCGTCATCTCCACCGAGTCGTAGACCTCGCGCAGCTCGTCGACGGTGTAGAGGCGCTGGCGGAATTCGATCCGCTTGCCGAGGTTCTCCAGAACCTCGCCGAAGCGGAGTGGGATCATCGCCCCTTCCATGTAGCTGTTCTTCTTGTTCCAGCGGTGCTCGACGAGTTCGACCATGCTCTCGCTGGGAATCCAGGAGCGCTGCGGCAGGCGAGCCCGGGCGTAGAGGACGTTGGGGACCTGGATCAGGTTCTGGCCGCCCGGCTTCAGCGCCCGCGAGATCACCTCGAAGGTCCTGTGGTTCTCCTCGTCGGTCTCGAAGTAGCCGACGGCGCCGTCGTTGAGGTTGAGGACGATGTCGAACTCGCCCTCGTAGTCGAGCTCGCGCAGATCGCCCTGGACGAACTCGACTTCGAGCCCCTGTTCGGCGGCGTCCCTGCGGGCGATCTCAACCAGTTCCTCGCCGATCTCGACCCCAACCACCGAAAAGCCCTGGCGGACCAGCTCCAGCGAGTGGCGGCCGGTGCCACAGGCGAGGTCGAGGATCCGCTCGCCGCCCTGCGGACGCAGCATCGTCAGAGCGCGCTTGATTTCCGACACGGTCCGCTCGGTCCAGGCCATTTCGGCGCTCATCCCGGTGAACGCCGTCGCGTACCAGTCCTGCGGAATCTCCTCCTGAAGAACCGTCATCTCCCTCTCCCTCGCTGGCTGCCCATTGCACAGGAAAGCTTAAAAGATCAAGGGCTGTGCTGCTTCTCCTCGCGATGGTGGCGGCGGACGAGGGGGGCGACGTAGCCGATCAGCGCCCCGACGAGCGTGGCGAGGAGGATGACGACGATCAACGGGGCCGTAAAGCTCGCGAAGAGGACTTCGAAGCTGACTTCCTGCGAGTTCTGCAGGGCGACGATCAGAACCAGGGCGCTGAGGATCCCAACCAGCCAGGCTCGCCAGTTGACCGGTTTCTTCTGCTGCCGCATCGCACGATCCTAATCCCCCGCATGCGGCAGACTTAAGCCCGATGGGAACCGCTCAACGCCCCGACCCGACCGAGTCGGTCCGCCACCAGCTGCGGCCGCTCTTCGACCAGATCGTGATCAAGGAGCTCGACCAGGACCGGGTCCGCCGCTCCGGCCTGGTGGTGCCGCCGGGAACGCACGAGCCGCCACCCGAGCAGGGCATCGTCCTGGCCGTCGGGCCTGGCCTCGACTGGTGGGCCGGCGCCGGGGTCGAGATGCCGGTCGCGCCCGGCGACCACGTCGTCTTCCCCTCCAGCGCCGGCGTCTGGGTCGAAGTCGACGAGGAGCGCCTCCTGGTCTGCCGGGTAACCCAGATCCTCGGCGTCCTCGAGTCGGCCGCGCTCGAACGCAGCTAGTCAGCGCCGCGCCGCGACGGCCTGGGGCTCGCCGCGCTTGCGGCTGAGCATGCGCTCGTCGGCGGCGCGGATCAGCGACTCGGGGTCTTCGCCGTCATCGGGGAAGGCGGCCCAGCCGACAGAGACGCTCGGGGCAGGGGTGCCGGAGTCCGAGTAGTGGGTGCCGATCGCGTCTCTGATCGCCGCCGCCATCAGGCGGGCGCCCTCGCCGTGAGCGGCCGGGGCGATGACGGCGAACTCGTCGCCGCCGATGCGAGCGAGGGTATCGGTCGAGCGCAGGATCGACTGGGCGCGCTCGGCCACCTGACGCAGGACTGCGTCGCCGACCGGGTGTCCGTGGTTGTCGTTGATCCCCTTGAGGTCGTCGAGGTCGAGCAGCAGCAGGGTCAGCGGGCTGCGGTCAGTGTCAGGCGGGGAGCCGGCCGGCAGCGCCCGGCGCGCCAGCTCCCGTTCGAGGGTGAGGTCGAACTGGCGCCGGTTGGCGATCCCGGTAAGGGGGTCGCGGTAGGCGATGCGACGATGCCGCAGCTCGGCAGCGGAGAGGCGCTCGCGCAGGCCGACCAGGACCCAGGTCGCAGAGAGGAAGCCGGCGACGAGGGCGACGTAGCGGGGGAGGAAGGCATCGTCGATCGCGCTGCCGTCGTAGAGCAGCGGCGTCCCGGCGACGAGGATCAGCTCGATTGAGAGCGGCCAGGCCCAGCTGGCGGGGAAGAAGAAGGCCGCGTAGAGGAGCAGGGTGACGAGCATCGGCTGGACGAAGCTGATCGCGCCGCCAGTCAGGTAGATCGCCAGGCCGACGACCGGAATCGTCACCACCATCCCGATCCCCAGCGCCTGCATCGAGGCGCGGCCCCAGGCGAGCCAGCCGACCGCTGATGCGACGCCGTAGGCCAGGGCGACGGCACTGAGGGCGAAGACCCAGCCCATCTCGACATGCTGCGCACCCGGCAGGTAGCAGCCGACGACGCCGATGATCGCGGCGATGATCCAAATGACGCCGGAGATCCTCCCCATCCGCGCCCGCTCGTCCGGCGCGTCGGCGAAGGCCGGCATCGTCAGGGTGGAGGGAGGGCGCTGAGGCATAGCTACCTCATCGACCGCCGGCCGCTTGTCTTTAAGAGCCGCTGACTATTCGGCTAGCCGGCCTCGGAGAGAGCCGGCGCCCCCTCGCCCTCCGGCGCCGCCTCGTGCACCGGCATCTCCTCGGGGCGCGGCGCCCGCAGGACGAAGACCGCGATCGCCACCGCGATCGCGGCCAGCCCGGCGCCGATCAGGTAGGCGAGGTGGTAGCCGGAGTTGAGCGCCCGCAGCCTTCCTTCGCCTTCGTCGAGCAGCGACTGGGTGCGCTCGGAGGAGATGGTCGCCAGGACCGCCAGGCCGATCGCCCCACCCACCTGCATGCTGGTGTTGACGAGGCCCGAGGCGAGACCGGCGGCCTCGGGGGTAGCCCCCGACATCGCCAGGGTCATGATCGCCGGGAAGGAGGTGCCGACGCCGACGCCGATCAGCAGTAACGGCGGCAGCAGGTCGATCAGGTAGTTGCCGTCGACCGGCGCCCGGGCGAAGAGCAGGAGGGCGACGACGACCAGGCAGACGCCCGGGATCAGGGTCGTGCGCGGGCCGAACCGCATGATCAGTTTTTCCGAGAAGCCGAGCGAGAGCGAGCCCATCACGATCGTCGTCGGCAGGAAGGCGAGGCCGACCTCGAGCGGGCTGTAGCCGAGCACCCGCTGCAGGTAAAGCGCCCCGAGGAAGAACATCCCGAACATGCCGGCGACCAGCAGCGCCTGGAGGACGTTGGAGCCGGCGACGTTGCGGGAGCGGAAGAGCCGCAGCGGCATCAGCGGGTTGGCGATCCGCGACTGGCGGAAGATGAACAGCGCCAGCAGCACCGCCGAGATCGCGCTGAGGGCGAGGGTGCGGGTGTCGACCCAGCCCCACTTTTCGATCTGCAGGATCGTGAAGACGCCGAGCATCAGCGAGCCGGTCAGCAGGACCGCGCCGGGGAAGTCGGCGCCGGCGCTGAGGCCGATCCCGTCCGGGTTGGCGACGAGGCGCCGGGCGAGGATCGCGACGGCGATCCCGATCGGCAGGTTGATCAGGAAGATCCAGTGCCAGCTGATCGCGTCGGTGAGGACGCCGCCGAGCAGCAGCCCGATCGAGCCGCCGGCGGAGGCGACGAAGCCGTAGACGCCGATCGCTTTCGCCTGGTCGGCGGGCTGCGGGAACATCGTCACGATCATCCCCAGGATCACCGCCGAGGCGAGGGCCCCGCCGAAGCCCTGAACGAAGCGGGCGCCGACCAGCATCTGCTGGCTCTGCGAGGCGGCGCAGAGCATAGAGGCGGTGGTGAAAATCGTCAGCCCGACGAGGAAGACGCGGCGCTGGCCGAGGAGGTCGCCCATCCGCCCCGCCAGCAGCAGCAGGCCGCCGAAGGGGATCATGTAGGCGTTGATCACCCAGGCGAGGTTGTTCTGGGAGAAGCCGAGGTCGTCCTGGATCGAGGGCAGGGCGACGTTGACGATCGTCGCGTCGAGGACGATCATCAGCATCCCCGCGCAGAGGACGTAGAGGGCAAGCCAACGGGTGTTGTCGTTCTGGGTGGTGTCCATCGATCCGGCAGGTCGAACGCCGGAAGGCTGTTTTCGCGCGACTGGTCGGAGGCGCGGTGGGCCACCGAGAATAGCGAGCCTGCGGGTGACATTTTCAGCTCGTCTCAGCAGTCACCCCGAAGTTGCCCTCGAAGTCACTGGCAGCGCCGAAACCGGCGTCTATTGTCGCCCGGCGCCCCTCGCGGGCAAGGCAGACACAGGCAGGCGAAGGGCGGGGCATTTGAAGAACGGGCGATCGGTTACCGAGCTGACGGCGGCGGACATGCTGCGTCTGCTCAGCGCCGGTGCCAGCGCCGCGATCCTGGTCGCCCTCGGCGACGGGCCGCTGCGAACCAAGGAGCTGACCGAGCGGATCGCCGGCTACGCCCCGCGGACCGTCTACCGCTACAGCTTCAAGCTCGTCGAGCTGGGGCTGGTCGACCGCGAAGAGGAGCAGGGCGTCCCCTCCAAGGTCGTCCATTCCCTCAGCGATCCCGAGGGCCGTGAGCTCTACGACTTGGTGGTCGCCTACGCCAGCACCTCGGTGCAGCCGTTGCCCAACGGGGAGATCGCGCCGCCCGACTGGGGGCCTCTGGCGGTCTTCGCCGATTTCTGGGAGGCCGGCATCGTCGACGCCCTGGCCCACGAGCCGCGATCGCTGACCGAGCTGGCCCGTGGGGAGCACGAGCTCAGCTTCCACCAGATCGGCCGGCGGGCAGCGCTGCTCAGCGGGGGCGGGTTCATCGAAGAGGCGGGGGGCACCGGCAAGCGTCGGCGCTACACCCTCACCGCCAAGGCACGGCGGGCGATGGGCCTGATCGCCGGGGTCGGCCGCTGGCGCCGCCGCCACGCGGTGGGCACGGGGGACACCGGGCTCAGCGCCGGCGAAGCGGCGTGGTTGCTGCGGGCGGCGCTGCCGCTGGTCGCGCTTCCGGAGCACGGCGGTAAGCGCCTCGAGTTGAGGATCGCGCCGGAGATCTCCCGGGGGGAGGCGGAACCGGTCTGGGTCGCCGTCCACGGGGACGGCGCGGTGGTCAGCTATCCCGACCCGCTGGAGGGCGTCGACTGCGCGGCCCACGGAGGCGTGGCCGCCTGGATCGACTCGGTCCTCGATGGGCCCCGCAACGGGCTGAAGATGGAGGGGGACGACCAGCTGATCCTCGACTGCCTGCGGCAGCTGCACGCGACGCTCTGGCGCGACGGCAACGGCTCAGCGGCCGGGGCGGCCAAAGCTGTGGCCGTCCGGAGCAACGGCGCGTAGCTCGGCGACCGCCCGTTCCCGCAGAGATACCGCTACATTCTTAATTTAGATGTGGGGGTTTACCAAAGGAATGCGGGACAGCAAACCCTTCGGCCTGCCAGAGGAGCTTCTCCGGCCGGGCAAGGTTGTGGCCGATCCGGTCCATGGGGACATAGGACTGACTCGGCTGGAGATGATGGTCGTCGACACCCCTCCCTTCCAGCGACTGCGCAGAGTCAAGCAGCTGGGCGCGACGCATGAGGTCTATCCCGGCGCCACCCATACTCGCTTCTCTCACTCCCTGGGGGCAGTCCGAGCGGTTCAGGTCCTCCTCGACTTTGCGGTAGCGCAGCGAGATGGGCTGCACCCCGTTCCCGACCTCCTCTCGCAGTGGGAGGAAGACGACGACAAGACCTACAACCGCGAATTCGCGCGGGCTACGGTCCTCGCCCGGCTCGGAGCGCTCCTCCACGATTTCTGCCACGTCCCCTTCGGCCACTCCGTCGAGGACGAGATGGGGATCCTAGAGCCGCACGACGAGAACCGATGGAGGCTTGAAGAGCTTTGGAACCGTTTCGATCCCGATCTGCGGAAGTTGTTCGCACACGAAGGTCTCGAGGAGGCCCTCCAGGACATCGTCGCCCCTTCCCTTGGAATCAATAGCCCGGTTGTCAGGAAGGAATACCCCTTTGTCCTCGACCTGGTGGGCAACACCATTTGCGCCGACCTCGTCGATTACCTCACCCGAGATCACATCTTTGCGGGCCTCCCCGTAGCACTCGGGCATCGCTTCCTGTCTGCGCTGTTCATAACCCCTGACGGACCGAACGAGTTCAACCGGAGGCGGATGGCTCTGAGCATTGCCCGGAACGGCCAAGAGCGCGGCGACGTGGTGACCGAGCTGCTGAAGTACCTGAGGTACAGGTTCGAGCTGACCGAACGGGTTCTCGTACACCATGCCAAGCTCCGGGCGGACGCGATGATCGGCAAGCTCCTGCTGCTCTGGCGAGCGGACATCAAAGCGCGGCCAGAGCTGTACCCGATGGCTGAAGATGACGGTCTGGACTCCGAGCTGCGTGCTTCGAGGTATGTCGAGCGGCAACTGCTCAAGCGAGGAGACGATGGGCTGCTCGAGTTCCTCGCTGACGGGGCCGAAATCGAAAATCCTTCCCAGGAGCTTCAGACGGTTTCTCAACTGGCGCAGGAGTTGATCGATCGCAAGCTCTTTCCGGAGATTGCCCGCTGCCACGCCGGGTCCGCGCCTGCCTCGGAACTGAGGGAGAAGTACAAGCACCCGCACAAACGGCTTGCGCAGGAGCGGGAGCTGGCCGAATACGCCGAGATCGCACCCTGGCAGGTAGCAATCTGGCTACCCCCTGAGGAGATGCACCTGAAGGTGGCCAAAGTGCTGGTCTTCGACGGCAGTTCGGTAACCCCATTCGACAAACATGAGTTGCATGGTCGTAAGCGAGGTGCCGAACTGGACGATCTACACCGGTCGCTGTGGACGATCAACGTCTTCGTCCACGCCTCGGTCTCTTCCGAGGCTAGGGAGGAGATCCTGGTGAGGCTCGCCCAGCGATGGGGAATCCGCTGGCCGGAGCTGGCCGGCGACTACGGCGAGAACACCGACCGCTGGCCGGACGAATTGTCGGCAAAGCGGCTGGCCAAGGAATTCAACAGATCCTCCGAGGACGCTGCGGCACTTCTTGATGAGGTCGAGGCCGTACCGACTCGGCAAAGCGATAATCCGGCCACCTTCGCCGCTGTACACGCCCGGTACGCGGAAATCGCCAGGGACCTCTGGTCAGAGCCGGAGGAGCCAACGAGTACCAGCTGACGGCGGTCCGGGTCGAAGCTCGCGGTGTAGCTCCCTTGTGGCAGCTCCGAATTCATCCACTGCAGGCGCCAGGGACCTCCACCCTGATCGCGGACAACCACCGCGACCCATGCGCCGGGATGCGCGACGCTCAGAGTGCGAGCGGCAACTTCTACCGAGACGTCGAATTCCCGGTGCAGGTCGAAGACGGCGGCGGCCGTGCAGGGGTGCCGCTCGACCGCAGCTCTCGGCAACAGCAGCCAACGGGCAAACTCGTCGCAGAACCGCTCCTCTGCCCCCCCCGGAGAAGTGGTGCGAGTCGGACGCCGTCCATCCGCTCGCTCGTAGAAGAGGCTGTGACCGAGCTCGTGGGCGACCAGGAAGCGCCGACGCTGTCGATACAAACCTTTCCGCAAACTCCTATCGACGTCGTCCCACCCGCTACGTGGAGTGGGATCCACGGGAATGCGGAATGCATCTCCGTGCATGGGGATCAGAAGAGCCTGAGGACCACCCTGCTCGGGATAGAGACGGCCACTCCTGACCCACATGCGATGGCCTCCGAGCCGGGCCTCCAAGTCGAGTAACGGCTCCTCTTCTCTCCCGGGCTCAGCCAATGCAACCCGGGCTGCAGCAGCGGCTTCCTCCGGACAGCTATCACCCGGCTCCCTCGCGGAAAGATCGGGGAGTTCGCAGTGCCGTCTCGATCTTGGCCGACTCGATCTTGGCCGATCGGCGATCACCATAGGACACCGCGATTTCGAATCTGCGTTGCTCTTGCACGATCGCGCCGCCATCTCTGCAAGGTAAGGAGAGGCGTGGCCACATTCGCCTCCCGCTTAATCCCGAAAGTCCGGAAACGCCGGAGTCGGGGAACGACGAGACGAAAGACGCGCTCTTGTTCAAATCGGTAAATCAACTGATTTGTTGATCTACGATAGGCCGTCCCGATGACGGACTTGCCCCCCGAAGAGGATCTGAATCTCTTTCGGCTCTTCGCCGCACACGAGACGCGTCAGATCATGGAGACGCTGCTCGAGGGAGATCTGCAGCAGAAGGACATCGCTTACGCGTTGGGAGTGACCCCTCAGGCTGTCAGTCCGGCGATAAAGCGACTGGAAGTGGCGGGGGTCGCAGTGCGAGCGTCCGCGAGAGGACGGGTGAGCCTCACTCACCACGAGGCCACCGCCCAACTGCTTGAGATGGAGGCGAGGTTGGTCGCTGAGATTCAGGAAAAAAGGGCGCAGCGCAGCACCAACCGGCTAAGGGAGTTGCGAAAGAGAGCGATGAAAGGCCGAGCATCCCGGGGGATCGCCTCTGACGAATCCGCCTAGCTTCGACGTCCGAAAGCATGGCCGCCCGGAGCAACGGCGCGCAGCTCGGCGACCGCCCGCTCCCCCGGTTGTGGCGAGCGGCCGCTCGCCTTCGGGGGCGCCGGCGGATCCGGCTCCAGCGGCGCCAGCGCTGAGACGACGAGGTTGACCGTGCCTTCGCGGCGCTCGAGCCGACCGCGGGCACAGAGCAAGGGGGCGGCGCGGACGAGGGTGCGGTGGCGGTCGTAGACGGGTGGCGGGACGACGAGGTTGATCGAGCCGCGCTCGTCCTCGAGCAGGATGAAGGTAATGCCGTTGGCGGTCTCGGGCCGCTGGCGGGCGGTGACCAGGCCGGCGATCTCGACGGTGGCTCCGTGGGCGGTCTGGGCTAAGTCGGAGCTGCGGAGGAGCTTGGGATCGAGACGCGGGCGCAACAGCTTCAGCGGGTGCTTGGCGACCGTCATCCCGGTCGAGCGGTAGTCGGCGATCAGCTTCCCCCACTCCCCCAGCGGCTCCAGCCCCGGCGGCTGCGGCGGCTCCATCGGCAGCGCCAGCTGGGTCCCCTTGCCGTCGATCCGGCCGGCGGCGGTGACGCCGACGCGCCAGAGCGCCTCGCGGCGGTCGCCCTCGGCGCCGGCGGGGATGCCGTCGAGGGCGCCGGCCCAGGCGAGGCGTTCGAGGCTTGGCAGGCCGGAGCCGGAGCGTGAGGCGAGCTCGGCGATCCCCTTGTAGGGACCGCCGCTTTCGCGCTCTGCGACCAGCGCCTCCATCTCCTCCTTCTTCACCCCCTTCACGTAGCCGAGGCCGATTCGCACCACGAGCCCGCCACGCACCTCCGGTGTCGACGGGCCGATTTCCCTACATATAGGCGTATTTTCGGCCCGTCGACCTGTGGTTCGCGGCGTTTCGACGTGGCAGAGGACCTTGCTGCGGTTGGCGTCAACCGGGGCGACGCGGAGGCCACGTCGCTGCGCCTCGTGGACGAGCGAGTCGGGCGGGTAGAAGCCCATCGGCTGCTCGTTCAGCAGCGAGCAGAGGAACTCGGGGCCGTAGTGGATCCGTAACCAGGCCGACTGGTAGGCGAGGAGGCCGAAGGCGGCAGAGTGGGCCTTGGGGAAGCCGAAGCCGGAGAACCCCTTGATCTGATTCCAGACCCGCTCGGCTATCTCCTCGGGGACGCCGTTGGCGGCGGCGGCGGCGAGGAAGCGCTGGTGGTGCTCGCGGATCGCCTGCTCGGAGCGCTTGCGGCTCATCGCCCGCCGCAGCCCCTCCGCCTCGGAGGAGGAAAAGCCGGAGAGCGCCATCGCCACCTCGATCACCTGCTCCTGGAAGACGATCGTCCCCAGCGTCTCCTCCAGGACCGGCTCCAGCAGCGGATGCTCGTAGGGGATCTTGAAATCGGAGTCCTCGCGCAGCGCTTTCCGTCTCTCTATATAGGGATGGATGGCGCCGCCCTGGATCGGGCCGGGGCGCACCAGCGCCACCTGGACGATGACGTCGTCGAGGTCGCGGGGCTGGGTCCGCGGCAGCATCTGCATCTGCGCCCGGCTCTCGATCTGGAAGACGCCGGTGGTCTCGGCGGCGCGGATCGATTCGAAGGTCTCGGTGTCGTCGAGCGGGATCCGCGAGAGGTCGAGCCGCTCGCCGCGGGCGCGACCGATCTCCTCGACGCAGCGCTCGACCGCCGAGAGCATCCCCAGCCCCAGCAGGTCGATCTTGAGGAAGCCGGCGTCGGCGCAAGAGTCCTTGTCCCACTGCACCGTTTGCCGCCCCCTCATCGCCGCCGGCACCACCGGGCAGACGTCGATCAGCGGCCGGGTCGAGATCACCATCCCGCCCGGGTGCTGGGAGGAGTGGCGCGGCAGGCCCATGATCTCCTCGGCGAGCGAGAGCAGCACCCGCCAGCGCGGCTCCTTCGCCCGCTCGGCCCCGAGCGCGGCGACGAGGTTGCGCTCGACCTCCGCCGCTCCCTCGAAGAAGCCGGCCGTCTTCGCCACCTTGTCGATCTCCGCCGGCGGCAGGCCCAGCGCCTTGCCGAGGTCGCGCACGGCGCCCTTCGGACGGTAGGTGGGAAAGGCGGCGACGAGGGCGGAGTGCTCGCGGCCGTAGCGCTCGTGCACCCGCGGGATCAGGACCTCGCGGATGTCGCGGGGGAAGTCGAGGTCGATGTCCGGCATCGAGGTCGTTTCCTCGTTGAGGAAGCGCCCGGAGAAGAGGTCGGCCTCGACCGGGTCGACGTGGGAGAGGCCGGTCAGGTAGCAGACGATCGAGCTGACGCTGGAGCCGCGTCCCCGGCCCGGGGGGAGGACGGCGCGCGCCGACTCCGGCCCCCTTACCTCCACCGCGACCTCGCGCGCCAGCTCGAGCAGGTCGCGGTGGAGGAGGAAGAAGCCGGAGAGGCCGAGCTTGCGGATCGTCGCCAGCTCCTCCTCCAGCCGCCACTGCGCCTCGAGCAGGCGGGCGCTGCCGTTGTAGCGCTCGCCGAGGTGGTGGTTGCAGACGCGAGCGAGCTCGGCGTCGGCGCCAGGATCCTCGCTGCCGGGGTAGCGGTAGCCGAGCTGCTGGGTGAGATCGAAGCGCAGGCGGTCGGCGAGCCGCTCGGCCTCGGCCACCGCTTGCGGGTATTCGGCGAAGCGGGCCGCCATCGCCGCCGGGGAGGTGAGGGCCGAGGTCGAGTTGCCACGGCGGAAGGGCTCGGACTCCTCCAGGGTCTCGCAACGGCCGATCGCGACCAGCGCGTCCTGCAACGGCGCCCGCCGGCGGTCGTGGGCGTGGACGTTGCCGGTGGCGAGGCAGGGGACGTCGAGGCGCTCGGCGAGCAGGACAAGCCAGCGGTTGCGCGCCCGGTCGCGCCGCCAGTAGGGCCGCTGCAGCTCGACCCGGAACCGCTCGCGTCCGAAGGCCTCCAGCAACCGCCGAGCAAGCTTCTCTCCACTCGCCGTATCGCCCCGTTCGAATGCTCCCGCCACGGCTCCATCCCGGGCACAGCCGGAGAGACAAACCAAACCCTCAGCGTGCTCCTCCACCTGCTCGAGCGTCGCCCACGGTTGCATCGGAGTCCGCGCCGTGTTGTCCCGCGTATGCGCATGCGCGGCGGTCAGCAACCTGCACAAATTCCGGTAGCCCGCTTCGCTTTCGACCAGCAGCGTCAAATGTGCGGTTCCTCCGGCAGGTGGCGACGATCGGGAGGACTCTCCCGCTAGGGAGAGCCCCCGATCGGAGACAGGACCCGCCGGCCAGCAACCCACCGTCAGCTCCGCTCCCGTGATCGGCCGGACCCCGAAGCCCTTGCAGGCGTGGGCGAACTCCATCGACCCCCAGACCCCGTCGTGGTCGGTGAGCGCGAAGGCGGGATATCCCTGGGCCGCGGCGGCGGCGGCCAGCTCCAGCGGGGTCGAGGCCCCGTCGAGAAAGGAGAAGGCGGAGTGGGCGTGCAGCTCGACGTACACGGCGTTACGCCCGCTGCCGGTACCAGCGCCGGGCGCGGCCGGTGCGGAAGACGGTGAGGGCGCGGCCGTCCCCCAGCGCCACCTCGAAGTAATGACGCCGCAGCGGCTTCGGCGTCCACCAGCGGTCCTCGACCAGCCACTCCTCGCGGACGGCCTCGACCATCGCTCCCTCGATCGCTGTCGGGGCGCCGCGGGGATCGGTCCGGACCGCCACCCGCTGGGGGGCGTAGAGACGACGGAGGCCGGGCATCAGAGCTCGGGGTAGGGGGTGAGCATCGCCCAGCGCTCGGGCACCCGCGAGGAGACATCGACCGGGAGGACCTTCAGCAGCGCCTCGGTTCCCTGCACCGCCCGCACCTCGCGCACCGCCGCCCCGAGGCGGCGGCGGCGCGGCTCTGAGCCGCCGACCGCGAGCTCGAGCTGGTCGCGGGCGGGCGGACCGAGCCCCATCGCCCGCAGCCGCAGGACCGTCGCCGGGCCCGGCAGCTCCTCGAGCCGCGGCACGAGCACGTTGCGCAGGGTCCGCGGCGCGGCGCTGGGGCGCCCGAGTCCCTGCTCGACGCTCCAGCTGCCGCCGGCCGCCAGCCGGGCGCCGAGGCAGAGCCCGAGCAGGGTCCTTCCCCGTCGCTGGGGCGCCGCCAGCAGGCGGTCGACCAGCAGCTCCAGCGCCCGGTCCAGCTGCCGGCCCGCGGTCCCTTCCGGCAGCTCGATCTCCTCGCTCAGCTCTTCGTGGGGTGCGCGCGGCCGCAGCGGCTCCTCTTCGCCGCGGCAGATCCGCAGCGCCCGCAGGCCGAGCGGGCCGAAGCGGTCGGCCACCTGGTCGACGCCGAGGTGGACGAGCCCGGCGGCGGTCTCGATTCCGAGGCGCTCGAGCGCCTCGACCAGGTCATCCGCCTCGCGCTCGCCGACATCCAGGCGCGTGCGCAGCGCGGCCACCGGGACGGGTCGCGGCCATTCGGCGGCGGCGAGAAAGGCAGCGAACCGACTGCGGCCGACGGCGACTTCCTTCCCCTCGCCCAGCCTGCGCCGAACCGCCGCCAGCACCCCGGCCGAGGACCCTCCGTAGAGGCCGCGGAGACCGTCGATCGCGAAGAACGCCTCTCCCGCGCGCTCCGACTCGACCGCCGCGCCGAGCGCCTCCAGCGCCCTCACAGTCGACTCGGTCGCCGCCGCCGCCGCGACCGGATCCTGAAGCTCGACGCGCCCGGGCCGGGGCCCCCCGGCACGACCCGGGCGCGGCGGAGTCGCCAAGCGCTTGTCGATGACGCAGGCGATCTCCATACGAACACATGTTCGCGTCCATTGACAGGATTTCAAGGCCTGCTTGAGGCCAACTGCATGATTCTTAACCTACGGCCGCGCTCAGGCGTGGCGTGCGACTTTGGCCGCCTCGACGCTGCCCAGGTAAGGGGTCAGCGCGAACTCGACCAGGTCCGGAAGCAGCGACTCGAGCTCCTCGGTGCGGTCGGCGAAGATGCGGCGGGAGATCAGCGAGAACATGCCGCCGATCAGCGCCTCCTCGGTCGTCGCCGAGAGAGCCGCCAGGACCTCGGCCGAGCGGCCCTCGCGGCCGGCCGTGAAGTAGGGCACGAGGCTCTGGATCGCCGCGTCGTAGCGCTCGACCACCACCGGCCCGGCGACCAGCGCCTCGACCATGCTGAGCCGGGCCAGGTGGGGCTCCGCGACCAGGAACTCGAGCATCGCGGCGATTCCGGCTGCGACCGCCAGCGGCCACTCCTGCTCCCGGTCGTAGGCGTCCCCCACCCGCTGGCGCAGCTCGCTCATCACGGCTTCGTAGGCCGCCACGAAGCACTCGTCCTTGCTCTCGAAATGCTCGTAGAAGGTGCGCCTGGAAACGGCGGCATGCCGCGTGATGTGCGCGATCGTCGTCCCGGCGTAACCGTTTTCGGAGACGGCCTCGGCGAGGCCCGCGATCAGGCGCTCCCGCTGGTTATGGCTGACGAACTCGCGCGGGAGGCCATGGCGGCCGGGGGGCAGCCGGGCCAGCTCGGGCGGGTACTCGGGTGAGTCCACAGACTGGTGGGCTGGATCGCTCAAGAGAATCGACGATACCGATCCAGACGAGCGGAGCCCATTCTGGCTAATTGGCCAGTTTTTTGCCTTCACAAGCCTCCACGCTGCGGCTTTCTGGCACTAATTCGCCCCCGTCGCGACTTCGCGAGCGGCCCCCGCCCCGAGGTACGGGGTCAGGGCAAACTCGACCACTCCGGGCAGCAGCTCGGGGACCGTGCTCGCCGCGGCTGCGGCGAGGCGTTGGTAGACGATCCAGAAGACGCCGCCGATGATTGCTTCCTCCATTGTCTCCGGCAGATCGGCGCCGTGGGGCGAGACAGCGCGTCCAAGTTGGAACAGCGAGACGAATGCCTGCTGGGACTCCTCGTAGTACTTCACGGCTGCCGGCCCGGCCGTCAGCGACTCGACCATGCAGGTCCGCGCGAGGGCGGGTTCCTCGGCGACGTATTCGAGGAAGGCGGCCAAGCCGGCGCGGACTCTCAGTGGCCAATCGTCGAGCTCGGCGGCGGCAGCGACGACCCGCTCCAAAGCCGCTGACATCGCGTACTCCTGGGTGGCGAGGAAGCAATCCTCTTTCGACTTGAAGTTCTCGTAGAAGGTGTTGCGGGCGATCGCAGCGCGCTTGACGATGTCGGCGACCGTGACGGCGCGATAGCCCTTCTCGCAGGTCTCCTGGGCAAGCGCGGTGACGATGCGCGCCCGCTGGTGCCGGGTGATGAACTCGCGCGGGAGCTGCTGTTGTCCCGGAAGTGGACGCGTTGTTGACTTGGAAGCCACGAACGGAAGAGTACCTGAGTCGGATCGCGACGTTGTTGAGGCGCCGAACCGGATACCGTTGAGGTACCGAAAGATAGACGGGCAGTTCTATCGATAAATCGACCGGGCGGGGAATTTGACCGGAAAGCGCCAGCGCATTCTCAGGGGGATGCTCGTAGCCGTGGGTAGCCACGGCTACGAGCAGACGACCGTCCAGGACGCGATCGCCAGCGCCGGGGTCTACCGCCAGGCCTTCTACGACAACTTCCGGGACAAGGAAGACTGCTTCCTGCAGGCGCTCGACGCCGGCTCGACCTGGGCCGAGCTGGCGATGCAGGAGGCGATCGGCGGCGAGGTCGGTTGGCGCGGACGGCTGCGAGGCGCGCTGAGCGGGCTGCTGGCATTTCTCGAACGAGAGCCGGAGATCGGACGGGCCCTCCTGGTCGAGGTCCACGCGGCGGGCCCGGCGGCGGTGGCCAAACGGACAGAGGCGATGGAGAGAGCGGCGCAAGCGGTCGACCTGGCGCGGTTGGAAAGCGGCGACGGGGCGCCGGCGATCTCCGCCGAGGCCGTCGTCGCCGGCATCCTCGCCGTCCTCCACAGCCGCCTCGCGGGGCAGCGGGACAAGGGCTTCCTCCGCTTGCTGCCGGAGTTGATGTACCTCGCCGTGCTCCCCTACTACGGGGCCGAGGCGGCCGCCGTCGAGATGCGGGCCGAACCCGGCTTGAGCGCCTAGACGCCGTTGCCGTGCCGGCCTTCGCCGGCGGCGAAGCGGGCGGCGCCGCGAGCCGCCACCTCGAGCACCTCGCGGCCGAGGCGGTGCTCGAGTGCAAGCCCCTCGGATAGGGAGACCCCGCTGCCCTCGATCGCCGCCTCGCGATCGCTCAGCATCGTCTCCTGGGGAAACGCCGCCAGGCGCTCGGAGATCTCCAGTGCCCGCTCGAGGTGGCGGCCCGGGCCGACTACCTCGGTGACGAGGCCGATCGCGAGCGCCTCCTCCGCCTCGACGGGCCTGCCGGTGAGGATCAGGTCGAGCGCCCGTCCCAGCCCGATCAGGCGCGGCAGTCGCTGCGTTCCACCGTCGATCAGCGGCACCCCCCAGCGGCGCTCGAAGCAGCCGAAGGTCGAGCTGGAGGTGGCGATCCGCAGGTCGCACCAGATCGCCAGCTCGAGGCCGCCGGCAAGGCACCAGCCCTCGATCGCCGCGATCGTCGGCTTCGAAGGGGTGCGGCGGGTGAAGCCCATCGGACCGCTTGGGTGGTCGGCGTCGAGGTCGACCGCCTTGAGGTCGGCGCCGGCGCAGAAAGCGTCGCCGCCCGCACCCGTCAGGACCAGCGCCCGCGCCCCGTCGTCGGCCTCGAAGCGCTCGAGGCCCTCCCGCAACGCCGTCGCCGTCGCCGCGTCGACCGCGTTGCGGCGGTCGGGCCGGTCGATCGTCAGCACCGCGGCTGCCCCCCGTCGCTCGTAGCGGACCCCCTCCCGGCTCATCGGCAGATCGTTCCACAGGTCGAGAGGAAGGGCCAGGGAGCGGGCGGGCTAGTCGCGGCGCGATCACGGGGTTCGCTGCGACGCCCAACTCCCAGAGCGTGCGCCCCGGTCGCCGGCTCGGGAGGGCAGGTCTCCCGACGCCATTGGCAACGGTAGGAGCAAAGGCGGACGGCAAGCGCGCACGAAAAAGCGACCGGTAGTGACGCTCGGTGCCTGCCTCGCGCGTAGCCTTCGCGCTCAGAAGCTCGTGGCGTCACCTTCGAGGCCCTGTCCCTGCTCGGCTTCCGCGGGAACCGGTCTCTCCCAGTCGCAAGACCAAGGTAACTCGCCCGTCCGCTCCGCGCTAGGGGTGGTCCCAAGCCGTTTACGCAAAGACCGAACTAAAGCGGTGCGGGGTACGCGTCAAGGCGTGAACCGGCCGCGTCCGGCTACCCTCAGCGGGTGCGGATTGACGAGATCATCGCTGAGCAGCGGCCGACCTTCTCGGTCGAGTTCTTCCCGCCGAAGACGGAGGAGGCGACCGAGCAGCTCTACGAGACGGCGCGCGAGCTGCGGGCGCTGGAGCCCGACTTCGTCTCCGTCACCTACGGCGCCGGCGGCTCGACCCGCGACGGCACCGTCGAGATCACCAAGGCGCTGAAGGACGAGATCGGGTTCGAGACGATGGCCCACCTCAGCTGCGTCGGCGAGACGAAGGAGGGGCTGTCGGCAACTCTGGACCAGATCGCCGCGGCCGGAATCGAGAACGTCTTCGCGCTGCGCGGCGACCCGCCGCGCGGCCAGGAGGACTTCGTCCAGCCCGCAGGCGGGCTCGGCAGCGCGGCGGAGCTGGCGGAGTTCGTCGCCAGCGGCTGGGACTTCGGGATCGGCGGCGCCTGCTTCCCGGAGGTCCACCCCGAGGCGCCCGACCTCGAGACCGACCTGCGCTACCTGAAGACCAAGGTCGACTCCGGCGCCAGCTTCCTGATCACCCAGCTCTTCTTCGACAACCAGGTCTACTTCGACTTCGTCGCGGCGGCGCGGGAGGCGGGAATCGAGGTGCCGATCCTGGCCGGCGTCATCCCCGTTGCCAGCTTCGCCCAGACGAAGCGGATCTGCGCTCTCTGCGACGCGACGATCCCGTCGCGTCTGGAAGCCGCCTTCGCCGCCGCCGGCGGCGACCCAGAGCGGGAGTTCGAGCTGGGGATCGCCTTCGCCGCCCAGCAGTGCGCCGAGCTGTTGATCGCCGGCGCGCCCGGAATCCACTTCTACGCGCTGAACCGCGCGCCCGCCACGCGGGCCGTCCTGGGCGCCCTGCGGGCGGCTCGTCCTTGGGAGCGGGTACGAGCCGACGCCGCCGAGATGGAGCGGGCAGAATAGGGAACGCATGGGTAAGGGAGAGCGCGAAAGAGACCGGCTTCGGCAGGAACGGATCGAAGCCGAAGAACGCGAGAGCCGCGGCGGCAACAACCGGCTGATCGTCACCTACGCGATCGTCGCCACGGTCGTGCTCGCGGCCGCGGTCCTGATCTTCGTCCTCGTCAGCGGCGGTGGCGGTGGCGGTGGCGAAAGCGCCAGCGCCCACATCAACGGTAACCAGGCGATGGGCAGCACCAACGGCGTCAAGCCCGACGAACGGGCCGGCATCGTCCCGCCGCGGACGAAAGTGTTCGACCTCGATCGGGCGGCGAAGGAAGCGGGCTGCGTCGTCAAATTGAAATTGAAGGACGAGGGCCATTCCCACCTTCCTCAGAACTCGCCGGAACCGAACTACGAAACCAATCCGCCGACCTCGGGCAACCACGTCGAACCGCCCTACCAGCAGGCCGACGGTGCCTACATCGAAGAACCGAAAGCGATCGACTACGTCCACTCGCTCGAGCACGGACGGATGGAGATCCAGTACTCGCCCGGCCTGCCCGAAAAGGCCCAGCTCGAACTGAAGGGCCTCTACGACACGATGTACGGGGCGACGCTGCTCTTCCCCAACGGCAAAATGCCCTACGACGTGGCGGCGACGACCTGGACCAACCTGATCGGCTGCAAGACCTACAAAGGGGCGAGCACGCTCGACGCGATCCGCGCCTTCGGCCGTGAAACCTGGGGCAAATACGGGGGCGAGCCGGTCGAAGGGTTCACCTTCACCGGCCCGACGCCGGCGCAGCCGGACGAACCCAGCGCCTCCGAATAGCTCAAGCGCGGTAGGCGGGGAAGAAGCTCCCGGTTGAGCGGCCCACGGCAAGTTCCTCGTACCGGCGCTCGTCACAGATCAGCTCCGAGGTGAGCCAGGCCTGACGGCGGTTGGCGAAGCCGCGCTTGAACTCCTCGAGGGCGTCGCCGGGAGAGATGCCGCCGCCGAGGTTAAGTGGCAGGCCGAGCTCGGCGCCGTGCTCGACGAGGCGAGTGACGACGTTCTTCATCGGCGCGGCCCGGAGGTGTGAGTCGGCGCTGCCGCTGAGGTAGTAGTGGAGATAGCCGTCGCTGACGGCAGCGATCGAGGCGGCGGCGGGATCGCCCTCCGGGCCCGTGGCGAGAACTAACCAGGTGCGCTCCGCATCGAGGATCCGGTCGAAGTACGCAGCCCCGAAGAAGTAGCGGGGGGCGGCTTCGGTGCGGCGCATCGTCTGCTCGTACACCTCGAGGAACCCAGCCCGCTGCTCCCGGCTCGTCTCCGAACCCGGCACCAGCTCTAACTCATACTCCGCTTCGAGGTTCCGCCGCACCTGCCGCCGGTCGCTGGGCCGGCTCTTCCGCGGCAGCTCAGGGTCGGCTATCTGAACCAAATTCCGCTCGCTGGCGCCAGCCAGCGGCGAAGGTCCCAACCTGTGACGAATGAAGACACTGACCAGCCCCGTCTCAGAAAAATCGATCCCCCCCGGATCGAGGACCGGGGGGGTCTTCGTACGGACACTTAGAGCGAGCGAAGCGAGCGGGTCCGGTAGAAGACCCCCCCGGTCCTCTCCGCCGACAAGTCCCGGATATCCGTAGGGAGAGACAGCGTCCCTCTCCGTAGTCCCCGGAATCCCCCGAACGACCAACGGCGCCAGCAGCACCCCCGCATCACCCTCGATCCGCAACGTGTGAGTCGCCCCTTCCGCATCGAGGAACTCGCGCGAACGGAAGAACTCGGAACCCGCGGCCGCCTCGCCGCGGTCCTCGATCAGGCTCGCGGTCGCCTCGCTCACTGGAGGAGATCCGCCGCGGCGGCGCGGAACTCGTCCGGCAGCACGCCCCATACCTCGCAGTCGTCCGGAGGGCCGTCACGGCGCGCCAGGTGGGCGCGCATCGTCCCCTCGTGCTTCCAGCCGAGACCGGCGACGGTCTTCTTCGCCACCTCGTTGCGGGCGGGGATGCGGCCGTAGACGCGGTGGGCGCCGTACTCGTCGAAGGCCTTGGCGATCGTCAACGCCTCGGCCCGGCGGCCGACGCCCTTGCCGCGGACGTCGTCGCCGATCAGCGCCCCCAGCTCGGGCGCCGTCTGGCGGAAAAGGCCGTAGAGGGCGGTGAAGCCGACCGGCTCCTCGTAGCCCTCGACGACGATCGCGAACTTGCGGTCCTCGCCGGATTCGTCCATCGCCCGCCGCGTCCAGGCCTCGGCCTGCTCGAGGGTGAACTCGTCCCGCTGCTCCATCAGCGACTGCACGGCCGCCGGATTGTTGAACCAGCGGTGGACGGCTGGGGCGTCTCCGGGTTCGAACGGGCGGAGGCTGACTTCCGGGCGATCCGTCACAAGCCGAACCCTACTTCACCGCTGACGGGCCGGAAATACCCCTATATGGAGGGAAATCGTCCCGTCGGCCGCTAGTCGGGAGCGAGGCCTCGGGCGGTTACGACCAGCCAGAGCGTCTTGAGCAGGATGCGGGCGTCAAGAGCGAGGCTGCGGTGGTCGACGTACCAGACGTCGAGCTCGATCCGCTCCTCCCAGGGGATGCCGGCGCGGCCCTGGACCTGGGCCCAGCCGGTGATCCCGGGCAGAACCTCGTGGCGGCGTTTCTGCTGCGGGGTGTAGTCGTCGACCTGGGCCTTGATCGTCGGGCGGGGACCGACGATCGCCATCTCGCCGCGGAGCACGTTGACGAGGTTCGGGATCTCGTCCAGCGAGGTGCGGCGAAGGAGGCGGCCGGGGCCGGTGACGCGCGGGTCGTCGCGGTAGACGACCTTGCCCACCCCGACCGGGTCGGAGCCCTGGACCATCGTCCGCAGCTTCCACATCTCGAACTCGCGGCCGCCGAGGCCGACGCGGCGCTGGCGGTAGATCACCGGCCCGCGGCTGGTCAGCTTGATCGCGATCGCGGCGAGGAGGAGGACCGGCGAGAGGATCGCCAGGGCGAGGCCGGCAATGAGGATGTCGAAGATCCTTGGCATGACTACCGGGTTCCCGCTGCCTTCTCCCAGCGGCCCCCCACTCCGTGGCGCCAGCGGTCCCATAGCCCCGCCGCTATCGAGGCGGTGGTCAGCGCGTAGTAGCGGGCGACGCGAAACGGGGCCAGGGGCAGGACGCGGCCGAGCAGCGCCGACGCGATCAGCGCGAGCTGGAGGGCGAAGGTCAGGACATACATCCAGCCGGCGCCAAGCAGGAAGGCGTTGGCGACGAGGGCGACCAGGTGCAGGAGCGGGCTGAGGTAGCGGAGCAGGCGATGGGAGGCGACCTCGAAGGCGAACAGCGGCGGGTAACCGCGGGGGGAGAGCATCCCCTCGCCGACGACGATGTCCCAGAGGCCGACCATCATCCGTCGTTTGCGCGCGAACTCGCCCTCGATCGTCGGCACCATCTTCTCCTCGGCACGAGCGGCGGGGGCGTAGAGGGAGCGGAGGCCGCGCTTGGCGAAGGCGAAGGGGAAGCTGAGGTCGTGGCTTCCGGAGGGGTCGAGGGCGATGTAGGCGTCTCTGCGCACGGCGTAGATCGCGCCGTTGCCGGCGGTGATGCCGGCAAGCGCCGACTCCATCTGCCGCACGGCCATCTCGTAGCGCCAGTAGGCGCCCTCGAGGTTGTCGCCGGCAGCGGTTCGAAACCGGACCTGGCCGCAGACATAGCCCACCTCGGGATCGCCGAAGGGGGCGACGAGCTGCTGCAGCGCATCGGCAGCCCAGACGCTGTTGGCGTCGGAGAAGGCGAGGATCTCTCCCGTTGCCGCCTCGGCGCCGGCGTTGAGGGCGGCGACCTTGCCGCCGGGTGGCAGTTCGAGCACGAGGTCGGCGCCGGCGGCGCGAGCGCGCTCGGCGGTCGCATCGGAGCTGCCGTCGGAGGCGACGATCACCTGCAGCCGCTCGCGCGGGTAGTCGAGCGCGAGCGCATTCGCGACCTTGGCCGCGATCACCTCCTCCTCGTCGTAGGCGGGGATGATCAGGGAGACGGTGGGCGTCCCGGCAGCGGGTCCTGTCTCCGATCGGGGGCTCTCCCTACCGGGAGAGTCCTCCCGATCGTCGCCACCCGCTGAGGGGCCTCGCATCTGGACCAGCAACCAAAGCAGCAGGGGGTATCCCAGGTGGGTGTAGAGGAGCAGGCCGGAGCTGAGCCAGAAGAGGGTCGCGGCGAGGGTGGTCATGCGCGGGCCTCGAGCAGGTCGCGGTAGAGGGCCAGGTGCCTGCGGGCGGATACCTCCCAGGAGTAGGGACCCGCAGCGGCTTGGGTCGCGGCGGCGGCGATCTCGGCGCGAGCTGCTTCGTCCCTGACCAGTTCGCCCAGCGCCGCGGTGAGGCTGTCGGTGTCGCCCGGCGGCACCAGCCGCGCCGCGCCGGTTGCCGCCACCTCGGGGAAGCCGCCGACGGCGGTGAGCAGCAGCGGCTTGCCGAAGGCGAGTGCGGTGTAGAGGACGCCGGAGTGCTCGGCGTCGAGGTAGGGAAGGGCGACGAGGTCGGCGCGGCGGAAGATCGACGGGATCTCGGCGTCGTCGACGAAGCGGGTGACGAAACGGACGCGGCCGCCGACCTCCTCCGCTTGTCGACGCAACGGTTCGGCGTCCATGCGCGGGTTGCCGACGATCCAGAGCTCTGCGCCAACAACGCCTTCGGCAACGGCGCGGCCGTAGGCCTCGATCAGGTTCTCGATCCCCTTATAGGGGCGCAGGAGGCCGAACGAGAGGATCACCGGTCCCTCCGGGCCCTCCAGCTCAGCCGGCAACGGCTTCTCCTGCGACAGCTTCGCCAGGTAGTCGAAGGCCCCATGGGGGATGACGCGCACCCTGGCCGCGTCGATCCCGACCTCGTCGCGCAGCCGCGCGGCGCCGTGCTCGGAGTGGGCGACGACGGCGTCCATCGCGCCGAAGACGCGGCGGGCAGTGCGGACCTGTCGACGGCTCGGGTCGGGCGGGAGGATGTAGTGGGCAGTGGTCACGCGTGGGCGCTGCGGAGGCAGCAGGCGGACGTCGAGCGAGGGGACCGTCAGCCACTGGTAATGGACAACGTCCGCATCGCCGGCACGGCGGCGGAAGCGGAGCATGTCGGCGAGGTGCTCGGCCGCCTTGAAGGGCAGGCGCGCGGGAGCGTCGAGTCCGCGGGCCGCGGAGCGGCGGTAGAAGGCCTCCTCCACCCGGTAACCCTCAGTTGACGGCACCGGCCCGTGGAGGAAGCGGCTGGTCGTCAGCTCGACCTCGGCCCCGGCCCGCGCCAGCGCCGCCGCCAGCGCGCGGTCGTAGGGAGGCGTGAACGCCGATGGGTCGACTATCTGAACTTTCATTCGAGTCTGTCCCGGTAGAGGTGGAACGTCTTGTACTTTTTCCGAGGCAAGGTCGGCGGTCAGCCTCCGACTGTGTTCGGAAAAAGTTAAGTGGAACCTCTACCGGGACAGACCCTGCCACCTCTCCTCTCTTACTGCGTCGTGAACACGAACGGCCGCGAGTACCTGCTCGCCTGCCTGGCGGCGATCGAGCGCACCCATCCGGCCGGTGTCGAGCGCGAGATCCTCGTCCTCGACAACGCCTCCGACGACGGCTCGGCCGAGGCCGTGCGCGGGCTCGGCGGCGAGATCCGGCTGATCGCGCTGGAGCGACGCACCGGCAAGGCCGAGAACGACTCGGCCCTAATGCGGGAGGCGAAGGGGAAGTACTGCTTCCTGCTCAACGAGGACTCGGAGCTGCGGCCCGGGGCCACCGAGGCGCTGCTCTCTGTGCTCGAGCGGGAACCGAAAGCGGCCGCGGCGACCCCGCAGCTGCTGGGTCCCGACGGGCGCCCCGTCCCCTGCGCCTGGCGCTTCCCCGGTGTGGGAACGGCGGCGATCGGGGCGCTCTTCCTGCACAAGCGGCTGACCGTGCAGAGCTCCGACAAGGCCGTGCGCCGGGTCGACTGGGCGCAGTCGAGCGCCTTGATGGTCCGTCGCGAGGCAGCCGCCGCCGTCGGCTATATGGATCCCGACTTCTTCGTCTACTACGACGAGTGCGACTTCGCGAAGCGGCTGGCGAATGCCGGCTGGCACTCGCTCTTCGTCCCCGCCGCCGCCGCGGTCCACTACGACCAGCTCTCCACGGACCTAGCCCAGGGCCTGCCGCGGATCGTCGAATTCCACCGCAACCGGGACCTCTACATGCGAAAGCACCACGGCCGCATCGCCGCCTACGCGGTCCGCGCCCTCACCGCCTGGACTTACGCGCTGCGCGCGGTTGCCGCCACCGTCCTCCCCAGGCGCTCGCCGCGGATCATGTGGGCGCACGCCCGCCAGGCGCTCTTCCCGAGCCGCGGCGAATCGCTGCGCGACCGGGCTCAGGAGCGGGCGTCCTCGTCCATTCGCTCGACCTCGTAAACCTCAGAAACACTTCCGTCGACCGCGGGCGGGCTCTCTCGCAGCGCCGCGAGGCCAGCCAGCACGGCAGCCGGGTGGCGCAGGCGCGCGAGCCAGCCGCGCTCTTCGTCGCTGAAGAAGCCCGTGCCCAGGAGCAGCAGCGGGTAGGTGACGACGAGGGCGACGCGGAGCAGCAGGCCTGCGGCGCCGTGGGTCGGCACCAGCAGTTCGGCGAGGCCGACCAGCGCGGCAACCGCCAGCGCCACGCGCAGCAGCCTCCCCCACTCGTAGGGCACCGGGAAGAGCCGTTGGGTGAAGCCGTACATCAGCCCCAGCACGACCAGGTAGGAGGCGACGAGGGCGAGGGCGGCGCCGACGATCCCCAGCGGCGGCACCAGGATCAGGTTGAGGACGACGTTGACGACGAGGGCGCCGACCGCGGCCGGAAGGTTGAGCTCGGTGCGGCCGGTGCGGCCGAGGATGACGACGAGGACGAGGTAGAGGGCGTAGAGGGTGACCGCGGTGGAGATCAGGCCGATCACTTCGAAGGAGTCGAAGAACTTCGGATCCGCCAGGAGGCGGACGATCCAGCGCGAGAACAGCCACATCCCGGCGACGACCCAGGCGCAGCCGGCGACGAAGAGGGTGACGACGGCGGCGTAGACGCGGCGGGCCTCGCCGTCGTCGCGGATCGAGTAGGCGAGCGGCGGCCAGGCGAGCTGGAAGCCGCGGACGAGGATGTTGACCGCCTGCGCGAACTTGACCCCGAGCGAGTAGAGGCCCGCCTCGCGGAGGCCGAGCGAGCGGACGATGATCAGGCGGTCGGCGAAGTTGAGCGCGTAGAGCGAGACCTCGGCCGGCATCGTCGGCAGGCCGAAGCGGAAGAGGCGCCGCAGCAGGGCCGGCTCGGGCCACAGCGATAGCCGCCGCCACTGCAGGGCAATCAGGACGAAGACGAAGGCGGCGCCGCTGGCGTAGCTGCCGACGAGCAGACCGCGGGCTCCCTCTTCGAGGCCGACGACGAGGACGACGGTCAGCGCGATCGCCGCGAGGACGTTGACGATCGTCGTCGCGAAGTAGGCGCGCGCTCGCTCGTCGAGCCGGAACAGGGTCAGCATGAACTCCCACATCGTCAGCACCCAGAGGCCCCCGGTAGCGATCCGGACGAGGTCCGTCCCCGAGACGCCGGCCGGCAGTTCCTTGGGATCGAGCAGAAGTTCGGAGAGCGGTCCGGCAAGCGGCAGCGCGATCAGGGCGCCCAGGGTCGCAAGCCAGAAGAGCCCGGCGAAGGTCGCCTTGACGACCCGCTGCGGATCCTCCTCGTCCAGGTAGTAGAAGCGCAGGATCGCCTCGATCAGACCGAAGCGGACGATGATGCTGGCGGTGACCACGGCGGCGAAGAGGATCTCCGCGGCGCCGTAGTCCTTCGGGCTCAGGTACCGCGTGTAGAGCGGCAGCAGGGCCACCGCGATGACCTTCGAGAGGATGCTTGCCGCCGTGTAGGCGGCGCCGGTCGTCGCCAAGCGGCGCAGGTATCCCGACATGGGGGAACCCTAGGCGGGGCGGCGGATCATGGAGGCATCCGCATGCGCAAGAGAGGCTCCGATCGCGAGCAGCACCCAGGTGATCGGGTCCTCGAAGAAGCCTGCATAAGCCAGCGTGTGAACGAGGAGGGCGACGAAGGCCGCGAGGACTGCGGCCCGGGCGGCGAGGCCGGCGGGTCCTGTCTCCGATCGGGGGCTCCCCCCCAACTGGGGGGAGTCCTCCCGATCGTCGCCACCCGCCGGAGAAACGGAGAAGAGGCCACGGCCTAGGGTTCCGAGCGCTGCTGCGATGAGGGAGAGGTAGAGGAGCAGTCCTAGGAGGCCCTGCTCGGCGGCGACGGTGACCGGCTCGGTGTGGGAGACGGTGACGGGAGCGTCCTTGTTTTCCCGGTGCTCGCGGTAGGCGGCCTGGAAGCTGCCCGAGCCGTAGCCCTGGACCGGCTTTTCGGCGAAGAGGTCGACGCCGCCGGAGACGAGGCTGCCGCGGCCGCTGAGGTCGACGTTGAGGCGGTCGCTGGTGAGCTTGCCGGAGCCGCCGACGAGGAGGACGACGAGGACGGCGCCGACCAGCCCGACGGCGACCGCGGCCAGGGTCCAGCGCCAGCTCCAGCGGATCGCCGCCAGCACCGCCAGGCCGGCGAGCAGGGCGAGGAAGCTCGACTGCGAGTAGGTGGGGACCAGCCCCAGCCAGAGGACGACGATCAACCCGGTCAGCAGCCAGAAGGAGTTGCGGGTTCGCGCCCACAGCAGCGCCGCGGTGGCGACCGTCGTCACCAGCGCCAGGTAGCGGCCGTACACGTTCGGGTCCCAGAAGACCGAGTTGACCCGGAAGTAGGTGTGGAATTCGTTCGACCTGATGATCTGGTCGTTCCAGAAAAGACTCCGGGTCGCCCCCTCCACGCTCCCGATCAAAACGAACACCACGGCCTCCACCCCCACGACCAGCAAGACCCAGCGCAACAACCATGCATCCCAGCGCACGTCGCGGAGCAACCCAAACGCCACGGTGAAGGGCACCAAGAAGAAACAAACGTTCTGCAGCCCCTTCGAGAAATCGTCGGAGTACAGCGTCTGCAACGCGTACAAGACCACCACCGCGGCCAGAACCCGTGGCAGCCAAACTCCGGTCCCCCCGGCAGGTGGCGACGATCGGGAGGACTCCCCCCAGTTGGGGGGGAGCCCCCGATCGGAGACGGGACCGGCCGGCCAACCACCCCAGTCCCTCACCGCAGCGGTGACCACGCCAGCGGCAATGACCAAGTACAGCGGCACCAACAAATTCGCCGTATCCCCGCCCGCATGCAGCGGCACCCGGAACGGCAGCGCAAAGACGATCGCCAGCGGCATCAGCGCCGGCCGGCGGCCGAAGGCGTAGGCGAGGAGACCGACGGTGGCCGCAGCGAGCGCCAGCAGGGCGAGGATCCGGCCCTGGTCGTGGCGAAGGTCGACGATCTGCGCCGTGTGCCACTGGTCGCCGGCGATCAGGACCGGGAAGAGCGCCATCGCCGCCAGCATCAGCAGCGCCCGCAGCCGTCCCGGCGGCAGCAGGATCGCGCCGGCGCTCGCGCCGGCGGCGAGGATCAGTCCTGCCCCGGCGAGGAAGTCGCTCAAGGCGCCACCCCGCCGGCGGCGCCGCTCGTCGCACAGCTCGACTTCGGTTGCGCGGGCGCCGGGTGGAGGCGGATCGTCCCCGGCGTCACCAGCGTCCGCTCGGAGCCGAGCTTGACCCGCAGCTTGTAGCGACCGGGCTTCGCGGTGCCGCCGCCGCGCTGGCGCCCGTCCCAGTAGTAGACGTGGAAGCTGTAGCGCTTGAGGAATTCGTCGCGGGCGAGGGTGTAGACGACGCGGCCGCCCGGCTTGATCACCTGGACCGTTCCCCGGTCGCTGATCGTGGTGCGGAATTTGATCCGGATCCGGTCATGGCGGCAGTCGCCGTTCGGAGTGAAGCTGTGGACCTTCGCGGTGCCCTTGCGGTGCGGCGGCGCGACGAAGCTGACCCGGTCGAGCACCAGCGGCTCGCGCTTGGCTCGCTGCGAGTAGGCGAAGGCGGCTAGCGTGGCGAGGACGAGGAGGGCGAAGACGACCGCGGCGGGGGAGAAACGCTCCCGCAGCTCATTCCGCCGCTTCGGCATTGTCCTCGCCGACGATCACTGCGATGTCGGCTCCGGCCGAGGCGGATTCGATTTCCCCACTCATCAGCTGCACCTTGTCGATCCCCAGCTGCTTCGCCACCGTGCGCGCTTCGGGCTTGTGGCCGCGTTTGAACATCACCACGCTTTCTTCGAAGCTGGCGCTGCTGTTGGTGACGGCGCCGAGGTCGAAGCCCTTGCCCTGCACTTTGTCGCCGTAGGTGGCGGCGAGCCCGACGACCGAGGTGCCGTTGAGGACGGTGACTTCGATTTCGCTCGGCTTCACCGTCGCCGCCGCCTGCTTGGCGCTGTTGCCGCCGCTATTGCCGCTGTCGCCACCGCCGACGAGAACGTAGGCGAGGCCGCCGACGATCGCCAGCAGGACGACGAAGAGAGCGATCAGGGAGCTGGGACGCGAGACGGTCTCGCCGAGCCCGGAGAAGCGGCCGCGCAGCCGTTCCCCGCGCGTTTGCTCGGGCATGCCGCCCTCGCGCCGGCGGCGCCGCTCCTCGCGGCTGGAGACCGCCTCCTGTTCGGCCGTCCGCGCCTCCTCCAGCGCCCGCAGCTCCTCGGCCCGCTGGGCGGCGATCGTCGAGGTCTGCTCCTTGCGCTCGGCGTCGCGCTCCGGGGCCGAGCCTGCCCATTCACGCAGCCGGCGGATGTCCCGTCCGTGGGTGAACGAGAGGAGCGCGAGGACGGCGAGGCCGATGAACGCGGCCAGACCGGCGAAAGCGCCGATCCGTTCGACCGCGTTGACCAAGGTGGCAACGCCGATTTGTTCGATCGCGGGGACCAAAGTGGCTGCGAGAGGCTATTCGTTGGAGACGACCGTCGCCGCGTCGCCACCCGGTGAGGCGATCATCTCGACGACCCGCTCCGCCAAATTAGCCTCGTCGCCGGCCAGAACCAGGTGTTCGAGCGAGTTCAGCGTGGATTCGACCCACTGCTGGTCGATCGGCTTCTTCCGCAGCGCCCGGTTGATCCGCCGCGCCGCCGTCGGCTGCACCTCCTCGACCTCGGAGAAGAGGACCTCGTGCAGCTTCTCGCCGGGCCGCGGCTGCGTGAACTCGACCGCGATGTCGGTCTCCGGCTCGTAGCCGGCGAGCCGGATCATGTTGTGGGCGAGATCGACGATCTTCACCGGCTCGCCCATGTCGAGGACGAAGACCTCGCCCTTGCCGGCGCCGATGTCGCCGGCGCGGATCACCAGCTGCACCGCCTCGGGGATCGTCATGAAGTAGCGGGTCATCTCCGGGTGGGTGACCGTGACCGGGCCGCCGCGCTCGATCTGACTGCGGAAGATCGGGACGACGCTGCCGGAGGAGGCGAGGACGTTGCCGAAGCGGACCGAGGCGAAGCGCGTCTCCGGGTACTTCTCGCCGGCGGCCTGGACGATCCACTCGGCCATCGCCTTCGAGGCGCCCATCACCGTCTGCGGGTTGACCGCCTTGTCGGTGGAGATAAGGACGAAGCGCTCGACTTTGGAGGCGGCGGCGGTCTCGGCGGTGACGCGGGTGGCGATCGCGTTGTTGCGCACCGCCTCCAGCGGGTTGGACTCCATCAGCGGCACGTGCTTGTAGGCAGCGGCGTGGAAGACGACCTCGGGTTTGAACCGCTGCATCACCTCGAGCATCCGGTGCGGCTCCTTGCAGTCGGCCAGCACCGACTCGCAGGAGGCGAAGTGGCGCTCCTCGACCATCTCGCGGTCGATCTGGAAGAGGTTGTCCTCGGCGTGGTCGAGCATCACCAGCAG
>Ga0070683_100000188_pt1 | contig 41226 bp, 39 predicted proteins | sample KBSC713LmetaG_FD_64662 | JGI IMG/M metagenome (GOLD analysis project Ga0070683, IMG submission 64662) | Corn rhizosphere microbial communities from Kellogg Biological Station, Michigan, USA - KBS C7.1-3L metaG | ecosystem: Host-associated > Plants > Roots > Rhizosphere ... | reverse complement strand
CCGAGTCCCTGCATTGGGGACGGACGGATCTCAAACGGATACATGGTCGGGAATATCATTGGCCGACCCTACCGCGGAACAGCGTCCCTGCGGACCTGCGGAACAGCGCAAGTGCGAACGCCGGTTTTTCACGCGGAGGCGCGGAGGACGGCCGAACGACGGTTTCTTGAAAAGGTTAAAAAACAGCTTTCTGCAGTTCCTCTGCGTCTTTGCGTCCTCGGCGCCTCCGCGTCAAGAAATGGGTTTCCGCTGTTTCGCTGGTCCGCTGTTCCGCTCTGCCGTTGCTCCGCGCCCTCTACTTCACAGACCCGGCGGAGATTTTGCAATTTCCCTCCCCATGAACCTCCGCGCCCTCATTCTCCTTGCGACTGTCGCTGCATCCACCGCCTGCTCGGTGTCGGACCAGCAGGAGGTCGCGATGGGCGAACAAGACGCCGCCGAGATCAACGCACAACTCCCGCTTCTCACCGACCGCGCGATCGTCGGCTACGTCGACTCACTCGGCCAAACCATCGCGTCGAAGACGAGTCGCGCCGACCTCAAGTGGCACTTCTACGTCGTGAATACGAACGACGTCAACGCGTTCGCGCTTCCGGGCGGGTTCATCTACGTCAATCGCGGACTCATCGACCAGTCCGACCGCCTCGACCAACTCGCCGGGACACTCGGCCACGAGATCGGGCACGTCGTCAAGCGACACGCCGTCGAGCAGATGAAAAAACAGACCGGCGCGAACATCGGCGTCTCGCTGCTCTGCACGTTGACGCGGGTCTGCGAGCACGCGAGCTCGCAGATCGTCATCAACGCCGCGGGCTCAGCCCTCTTCGCGAAATACAGCCGCCACGATGAGGCCGAGGCCGACTCGGAAGCAGTGATCAACGTCATGAACGCGGGAGTCGATCCGCGCGGCATCCCCGAGCTCTTTCAGATTCTCATCCGCGAGCGCGAACGCGCTCCGACTCGGCTCGATGCCTTTTTTGCGTCACATCCGCTCGAGGAATCGCGAGTCGCTGCGACCGAGAAGCAGATCGATCACATCGATCGCAATCGGCTGAATGGTCTCGTCGCCGACGACGAGTCGTTTCACGCGTTCAAGAACAAGCTCGCCGCGTTACCGCCGCCTCCGAAGCCGAAAGAAATCCAGCAGCAGGTGCCTTGAGCGTTTCCTAACGAGGCCCGAGCGGCATCGGTGGAGTGTTTCGCCGCTCCACGGATGTCACCCCACCGGAGATGATGAACGCCATGACCTCCGCCGCGTCGGCGTCGATCCGCTCGACGCGATCCGCCGGGACCACGAGAATGTGGCCGGCGAGGCCGTATGACTGCGGCATGTAGACGCTGACGTTGTCCGCTATCCCGAGCGACAACAGCGATTCCGACGTCAGAAACGCGAGCACTTTCACCGCGCGATCGGCCGTCACGGCAACGAGCACTGGCTTGTCGAACCGCCGCTTCTCGCCGACGAATGCGTTCAGCATGTCTTTCGCCGAGGTGTAGAGCAGCCGCACGAACGGAAGTCGCTCAAATACCTGATCGAGCGCCGCGATCACACTTCGCGTGACGAAGCTCGACGCGAGAAATCCCACGACGGTGATCGCGACGAGGGCCAACACGAATCCGACGCCGCGGATTGGCAAGCCGAGCCAGCTGTCGATCGTCCGAAACGTGACGACACAGACGTACACCGTCAGTGCGACCGGGCCGACGACGACTAAACCGCGAAGAAAATAATTGAGAAGGCGAGACATTCGGCCGGTACGAGAAAGCGATCCCTCGCTACGCTCGGGATGACCTCCCGAGGCAGTCCTGACGTGTCATCCTGACGAGCGCTCCCTCTTTGATGTCATCCTGAGGAGCGCCAGCGACGAAGGATCGCTCTCCCGCCAAGGCAGTTCAACCGCCTCTATCGAAGTTTCAGAAAAATCGAGTACCCTGTCGGGTGCGTCGTGTGATACGTCAGACGAAGCGTCTCCGGCACTCGGTCGACCGCTCCGCGCGCACCGAGCGCGAACGTGAAGCCGCCCGCCGAAACGACGTCGTGCGTGACGGCGAGGGACGCAGCCTGAATCGTGAAAAGCTCTGTGAGGTTGTCGGCGAGGAAGCCGAGATCGTCGCCGCTTTTGAGGACCTGCTCGAGCCGCCCGGTGATCTCTGTCTTCTTCGTCAAGCCGAACGTTGCTTCGACCAGCCCGCTCGTCATCTCGTGATAGAATTTGAGATTCATCGCATTCGGATCATGATTGTGTTCGCGCGATCCGTGATGATGGATGTCGACGCCCCAAATCACCGACGTCGATAGCGAATGGCCGCCGATGGTGTTCGATGTTAGCACGGACGCGCCGTAGCGCTGCATCCCGATCGGTGTCTCGAGCCGGTCGTGCGCCATCAGGTATCCCGCCCAGCCACTCACCGCCACGTTTCCGTTCGGCGACACGGTGAGACGCGTGGAATACGAATCGAGCCGCGCTCCTCGGTAGTCGAGGTTGTAGTAGTACTCGTCGCCTTCGCGCGCGTTGAACGCGGACCCTTCGAGCTTCACAGCGTGCGTATTGAGGCCAACGGTCACGACGCCGAAACTCTCGTGCGACGCGTCCTGCCAGTGATGCCCGATCGGCGCGAATGGGTCGGCATCCCCGCTCGGCCGATGCATGTACGCGACCGGACCGAGGGCCGGCTCGCCGACCGCCGCGACGTAGATCTCGCTGGAGAGCGCGTTCGTTAGAGAATGATCATAAATCGCCGCTGCCTCCATCACGAGGTTGTGCGGATGTTGGTAGTTCACGAGCCGCGCGCCTCGATAGACGCCGCCGGTCTGCAGCAGCTCGGGATATCCCTGGCGTCCGTTCACCAACGCTTCGAGGCTCGTCATCGCGTTCACGCGAAACAGTCCGCCCGCAAGCGGATGCGCCGCCATCAGCATTTCCCAATCGATGAGTCCGAGCTGCCGGTCGCCGCGAAAGCCGCTCTGGTGATCGTATTGAACGTTCGGCGCGCCGTGCAGCATCAATGACCAATCGCCGACGGTGAGGTGATGCGCGCGCATCGGCGACGAATCAGGAAGCCATGACGTCGCGGAGCCGACGCGAGAAAGAGGGATGCCGAGCGGAAGCGTCGTCGCTCCTGCGCCCATGGACATGTGCGACATGTCGTGCTGCGCCCGCACCTGGCCGCTGATCGTGAGTGCACACACGAGTGCGAACGCGGGTCTGGCAATGGTCTTCACAAATGGTCACGGAGTCTTCAGGGAACGGGCGTCCGAACACGAGAAGTGGCCTCGTGTTTGCCCGGTCATCGTATCCGGTCCGCGAACTTGCGGTTCCGCTCGACACCACCTGCGAAGGACCAACATGGCAAAGCCGACTCGCAACAACCAACCTGGCGGCAAAGATCGCCCGGAAGATCAGCACGGCGACAAATCGCACGCCGCGTTCATTGAGAACCTGCATCGCAAGCAGGAAGAGACCGAACCAGCCGACGCATCGGCTCAGGCGCGAGAGGACACCGACGTCTACGGCCGCCCGATTGGCGGACATCACCGTTTGCAGGAAGACCGGCAGCAACATGACGAAGCCGAGAAAAACAGCGAAGCCAACAGGCTCCGCGGCTGACTTCATTCCCCCGCGCGCGTCGCTCTCGAAGCTGCGCGCCGCGGCGGAAGGCTGTCGCGGTTGCGACCTCTTCAAGTGCGGAACGCAGACTGTCTTCGGCGAAGGACCGTCGCGCGCGCGAATGATCGTCGTCGGTGAGCAACCGGGCGACGCCGAGGACAAAGCCGGACACCCCTTCGTTGGGCCGTCTGGAAAGCTGCTCGACCGTGCGTTCGACGAAGCCGGAATCGATCGCGACGACGTCTACGTCACCAACGCCGTGAAGCACTTCAAGTGGGCGCGAGATGCACGGTCGCCCCGTCGTCTGCACAAGACGCCGAACGCCGGCGAGATTCGCGCGTGCTTCCCGTGGCTTCAGCACGAGATCGCGCTCATCAAACCGCAGATCATCGTTTGTCTCGGAGCGATAGCCGCGAAGGCGCTTCTGGGCCGCACATTCAGTGTCATGAAATCGCGTGGAGTGCCGATTGAATCAGAGTGGGCGCCGGCAGTTTTCGCGACGGTTCATCCCTCTGCCGTCCTCCGCGCCCCGCCGGACCAGCGAGCACTCGCCGAGAAAATGTTCATCGCCGATTTGCGGAAGGTGAGTCGCTATCTCGACGCGGATCGCGGATCGAAGCGCACTTCCAAAGCGCGTAGATTTGCCGAATGGCCAACTACCGCAAATCGATCGAGTACCTCAAAAGCGTCGACCCGGTCCTCGCCCGGATAATCGAGTCGGTCGGCCCGTGTCGTTTGCGGGTGGTCTCCGAAGGAACCCACTTTCAGGCCCTGACGCGCTCGATCGTCTACCAACAGCTGTCCGGTAAAGCGGCGGCGACGATTCTGTCACGCGTGTCCGCGATTTTTCCCAACGGCGTTCCAACTGCCGAAGGCGTGATGCGGATCACCGACGAACAGTTTCGCTCGGCAGGATTGTCTAGGCAGAAAATCGGATACCTGCGCGATCTCGCCGACAAGGTGATCAGCGGCGCCCTGCCGCTCGAAGAAGTCGAGTCGATGTCGAACGACGACCTCATCGCGCATCTCGTACAAGTCAAAGGGATTGGGCGATGGACGGCGCAGATGTTCCTGATGTTCCGCCTGGGTCGGCTCGACGTGCTCCCGGAGCTCGACCTCGGTATTCAGAACGCCATTCACAAGGCGTATCGAAAGCGAAAGCGGCCGACCCCAAAGCAGGTCGCGAAAATCGGGGCGAAGTGGGGAGCTCACAGCTCGGTCGCGTCCTGGTACTTGTGGCGATCGCTGGAGAACGGAGACGGTCAGCTCGGCGCGGAATAATTCGTGGCAAGTCGAGCATTACGCTCAAGGCCGTAAGTCGTCCTGCCTGTACGAGAGCCTAAGACATCGACGTGGCCGTAACCTCCCCTCCCGCCGACTTCGCGGTTTCGCTTCCTTCCTCGAGCTCGCTCCCCCTCGAGCGCAAGCTGCCGCTGATGATATTCGCGATCCTCAGCGTCGTCCTCGCGACGTCGTTGGGGGTTTCGTATTACGAGGTCCGGCGATCGGCTGAAATGTTGGCCGGCGAGCGACTGCAGAGCCTCTCGCGAGGCATCGCGTCCGGACTCCAGCAGCAAATCGGCTCGCGACTGACGACGATGCACCATATCGCGAGCGATTCGATCGTCATCGGCGCGCTTACGACCCCAACCCGCGCGCCACACCCCGCCGTCGCCCGATCACTCCAGCCACTGCTCGGCTCCGGAGATACCGCCACTCCGCCGATGTTGCTGACCACGGACGGCCGACGCATCGGCGATGTGCGCTTGGAGATGCCGGACGACGCGACGCGCGTCCTCGATGACATCAAACAGCTCGCCCGCAATACCGACACCAACTACGTCGTTGGGAAAGTCTACGCGGCCGGTGGCCACGCCTCGTTCTGGCTCTCCGTTCCCGTGTGGAACGACGGCGACTTGCTCGGCTATCTGGTGCAAGAACGACGAATGACGATGGCGCCGAAAGCGCTGGCGCCGTTCCGGGACATGATTGGCACGGACATCGAGTTCTACCTCCGCAATGTCGACAACGACGCGACGTGGGTGACGATGACCGGCTCGCCGGCAGCGCCCCCGACGAAATCACGAGCCTTCGCGAAAGGGCTCGAGATCTTCACGCACGAGTCGCACGGCGACCTTCTCGCGTCGACGACGGGGCTCACGGGAACGCCGCTGATGGTCACGGTCGAAGAACCTATGGACCGGATTCTTCAGCGGCCGCAGTCGACCGTCCGCGCGCTCGCGCTGTTCGCCGTGCTCCTCGCGATGCTCGGTGCGAGCCTCGCATGGATCTTCAGCCGGCAAGTCACCCGACCGCTCGTCGACCTCACAGGAGCTGCCGAAGGCATCGCACTCGGCCAGTATACCGAGCGCGTACGCGCTCGCCGCAGCGACGAGATCGGCCGCTTGGCCGGCGCGTTCAACCGAATGGCCGAGCAGGTTCAGCGATCCTCGGAAGCATCGCGCGAGGCGGTTCAGCGGCTCACACGCTCGGTCAATACGCAGTCGTTCCTCGCGGAGTCGAGCGAGATTCTCGCTCGTTCCCTCTCCGATCAAACGCTGCTCGCTGAGCTAGCGCGTCATTGCACGCCGACGATCTCGGATTATTGCAGCATTCATATCGCCGAAGACGACGGCACGATTCGGCGTGTCGAGACGACGCACCACGATCGAAACAAGGCGGAGCTCGTCCGTGCGCTCGTCGGCCGATACGAATATCGCATCGACGGTCCTGGCCCGGTCGCGCAGGTCGTGCGGTCGCAGCAGCCGCTTCGGATTCCGGATTACGATCTCAAGGAACAGATCCGTCTCGCGCCTGACGAGACGACGGTTCGACTCCTCGAGCAGGTTCGTCCGACATCGTTCCTCTGCGTTCCGCTCGTTGCGCGCGGTCGCGCGTTTGGTGCGATGTCGTTCACGTATACCGACTCCGGCCGAACCTTCACGGAAGACGACCTTGAGCTCGCGATGGAGCTCTCGCGTCGCACGTCGGTCGCGATCGATAACGCCGTCATCTATCGCCGCTCGATCGCGCTTCGACTCGAGGCCGAGGCGGCGAGCAACGCGAAGTCCGACTTCCTCGCGAAGATGAGCCACGAGATCCGGACGCCGATCAACGCGATGATGGGCTACGCCGAGCTGCTCGAGATGGGGATCTCCGGTCCGGTGACTGACGGCCAGGCGAAGCAGCTCGCACGAATTCGCGCGAGCGGCGAGCACCTGACGTCGCTCGTCAACGAAATGCTCGACCTCGCGAAGATCGAAGCGGGGCGCATGGCGGTCGATCCAGTCACCGCGGTGACCGGAGACGTCGCCGAGGCTGCACTGGTTGCCATCCGTCCCCAGGCGACCGCGAAGGGCGTCGAGATCTCCGCGGTTCCGTCCGGCAATCCGCGAACGGGCTATGTCGGCGATCCGCAGCGCGTTCAGCAAATTCTCATCAACCTTCTGTCGAACGCGGTAAAGTTCACGGCCGCCGGCGGTTCGGTCGTCGTGAAGTGTGGCAACCACTTCGGGCGGGGGCCCGGTACGCCTGACGCCGACGTCGAGTGGGCGTGCATCTCTGTCGAGGACACGGGACTCGGCATCGCGAAAGACGATCTCGAACGAATCTTCCAGCCGTTCATGCAGGTCGAGAACGGCTACACGCGAGCACACGGCGGCACCGGGCTCGGCCTTACGATCAGCCGTAGTCTTGCGCAAATCATGGGGGGGGACATTACGGTCGAGAGCGTTCTGGGGCGTGGATCACGTTTCACCCTTTGGCTTCCTGCCCCCAATTTTGCATTGGCATAGGATGATCAGACTCACGCGGAGCTCGTCATGCCTATCCAAATCCCAACGCGACCGCATCGCCGCGGGCATCTCGTCCTTGCAGCGCTTAGCCTGGTAACGATCCTCCAGCCCGCGATGGCCGCGGCGCAGGAGAAGCCCGTAGCGAAGGACCCGCGCGACACCACGCACGCGCAGACACAGGCACCGTTTTTCACCCTGAAGGACGGGCTTCTCGCCGGCGGATTTGTCGTCGCGACGGCAGCCATGTTCCCGCTGGACAAACGAATCGCGCACAGGCTCCTCGACTCGAGCACCCAAGCGAATCGGTTTCTCAAGCACACGACCACCGATGTCGAGGTCATCACCAGTCCAGGCGCGTATCTCATCGGCGGAACGCTGTACGCCGTCGGACGCTTGGGGCACTACGATCGCCTCGCTGATCTCGGCTGGCACGGAACCGAAGCCGTCTTATTCGCCCAGGGCGTTACGAGTGTACTGAAGGGCGTTGTCGGACGTGCGCGTCCCTTCTTATCGACCGGGACCGACCCCAACGACTACAATTTTGGAAAGGGATTCTCACACGCCGACTACCAGTCGTTTCCGTCGGGACACGCGACAACCGCATTCGCCGCGGCCGCGGCGGTGACGAATGAGACCACGAGGTGGTGGCCTCGATCGACTTGGATAGTGGGACCGCTGATGTACGGGGGCGCGACCGCCGTTGGACTATCCCGCATGTATCACGACAAACACTGGGCGAGCGACGTACTGCTCGGCGCAGCGATAGGAACCTTCAGCGGACGTAAGGTCGTGCAATACGTGCACGGTCACCCGGACAACAGGATCGATCGATTCATGCTGCGAACGACCGTCACGCCTGACGGGCACGGCGGCGCGATCGTGTCGCATTCGATTCCAATTCCCTAATAGCGTTGTTCGGACGCACGACACGCGGCGCTCGGCGACTCTGTTTGCCGAGCGCCGCGCAGCATGTCAGACCGATGGCAGCACCGAGCATCCAACCGCCGAGCACGTCGCTGGTCCAGTGATCGTCGGCGATGACGCGATAGGCCCCCATGATGGCCGGTCCGCCGAGCGCGATCGCGGCGGCGCGTTTCGGCGAAATCACCTCGTTGTCTTTGAGAACGAGCGCGGACGCGACGGCGAGCGATGTTGCGCCGGTCGTGTGTCCGCTCGGATAACTGTCGGTGCGTCTCTGGACGCCGGGCCGTGGCGGACGTTCGCGGAAGTAACCGAGCTTGAACGCGCGATGGACGAGCCATCCAAGCCACGCGGCGGTGGTAATCGCACGCGAGCCATGCTTGTCTCGCCGCTTCATCCAATGGGCGGTCAGGTATGCGATCGTGATGTACCCACCGGGGAGGCCGATCGGAAACAGCGGCTTGAGGGCGACCCTCAGTGGATCGAGCCGGGGCTGTTGGGCAAGTCTGCGAACTCGCCGATCCAACTGGGTCGGCTGGTCGAAATCGAGCCCGTTGGCGAGTGCTGCGAATCCGATCGCGGAGACGAAGGCAGGAGGGAGAGTGCGCAAGGTTCGGGTGGGTGAGAGCGCGTTATTGGATAGTAGTGATCGAGATGCTCGCGCCGGTCACCATTCGATTTCTGACCGGCGGCGCGTTCGCGTAGTTGTGAACGACTATGTTCTATTCATGCTCCATTCCACTATCCCAGTCGAAATCTCCGACCCGATCAACGCGCAGATCCTCGCCGTTTCCGAGGACCGCATTGCCGGATTTCTCGAAGACCCGTTCGTGGAGATCGCGCGTCTGTCGGGCGTTCCGGTCGAGACCGTTCACGAACGCCTTCGCGCGATGCTCGCGGCGGGAACCATTCGCCGCATCCGCCAGACTCTCATGGGCACGAACCTCGCGCCCGGCGCGCTCGTCGCGTGGAAGATCGACAACTCGAAGCTCGACGCAGCGTTCGACTACATGTGGACCGAGGATCCTTTCTCGGGGCACATCGTCATTCGATCGACCGACGCCGAAACGCCGGGATCAGCCTATCGACTTTGGACGACGCTGAAGGTCCCGCAAGGCTATTCGATGACGCGGCACTGCGAGATTCTCCGCGACCGCATCGGCGCCGAGGCATTCCGAATCATGCCGGCGAACCGCCTGTTCGCACTCGGTGTCGGTCACGTGCGTCGCAAGACCATCGAGCCCGGAACCAAGAGCGACACGCTCGGCGAAGTGCTCGACACGAACGTCGTAAAGCTCAGTGCCTTGGATTGGAAAGTCCTCGAGCCATTGAAGCGCGAGTTCTCGGTCGACGAGATCGGCGACAACCCGTGGGCGGCGCGTGCCGCCGAAGCGGAGATGTCCCTCGACGAATTCTTTCACGTCGCGCGATCGCTGAACGAGAGAAAGGTCATCGGTCGTTTTTCGACCTTCCTCGAGCACGTGAAGCCGTCAAGTGGCGGAACGCGCGTGACGAAGTACAACGCGTTGTTCCACTGGCGCGTCCCCAAGGGACGCGAGATCGAAGCGGGACGCGAGGTCGGCCGTCATCACATCATCACGCACGCGTATTGGCGCGAGGGCGGGCCGGAGTTCGCGAACGTCAACATCATGGCGGTCGCGCATGGGACTGACAAAGCGCTCGTCCTCGCGCATAAGGCCGCGATCGACGCGCATCTCGAGTCGATCGGAATGCCCGTCTCCTACACGAATGTGTTTTGGGGCGGCCGCAGCGAGATCAAGCCGTCGGAGATCTCGCCGGCCGCGTACGAGCGGTGGTTGAAGTCGTCCCGAGCGTAGCCGAACGGTTGCGCCAAAGGTCATCCCGAGCGCAGCGAGGGATCGCTATCCCCTCGCGCCCTATCGCTCGTTCTTGTAAACCCGTCCGCCCTTCATGACGAACATCACGTTGCGAAGGGCGGTGATGTCCGTGGTCGGATCGCCTTTCACCGCGATGATGTCAGCCTGTAGTCCAGGCGCGAGCGTTCCGATCTGATCGCCGAGGTGCATCGATTCGGCGGTGAGTGACGTTGCGGATGTGATCGCGTCGATCGGTTTCTGCCCGCCGGCTTGCACGCGACACACCAGTTCCTCGGCATTGCGTCCGTGCGCACCGGCGACAGCGTCCGTTCCGAAGATCACCTTCAAGCCCGGCGTGTTGATCGCCTTCTTGTATCCTGCCGCCGCGAGTGGAAGTGCCTTTTCCATCGCCGCGAAGCCGGCTTCGTTGTAGTTCCCGATTCCCTCGAAGCTCTTGCGATTGTCGAGGTAATTGCGGAAGACGAGACACACTTGCGGATCGAAGTATACGTGATGATCCGCCATGAGCTTGAGTGTTTCATCATTGACGAACACTCCATGCTCGATCTGGTCGCATCCGGCGAGGACCGACGCCTTGATGCTCTCGGCGCTGTGCGCGTGGACCATCGTTCGCATTCCCTGCGCTTTTGCTTCGCCGCACAAGGCCTTGAGCTGGTCGTCGGACAGCGTCTGCGCGCCGCCGTCGCGAATGCTCGCCGACGCGAAGATCTTGATGACATCCGCGCCTTCCGCCTTCCGCTGGCGCACCTGAGCGCGAAGCGTGTCTGGGGACGGACGCGTGCTGCTGAATGGGTTGAGCGACGTCAGCACCCGAGGACCTGGAACCTGTCCGCTCGCAATGAACTCGCGGAGATCCTTGTCTTCCGGATTGCCAGGACTCTGAATCGTCGTGAAGCCGGCCATGAGCGTCGCGTATGCATTGCCCGCGGCGGCAAGCATCGACTCGACCGGCGTATCGTTGTCCGTTTGCCGCGTGTGGTAGCGGCCCTGTCGATTGAAATACCACATGAGGTGCGAGTGCGCGTCGATCATCCCCGGCATTACGGTCATGCCTTTGAGATCGTACGTCACCGCGCCGGCGGGCGCCGCGTCGACCTTCGTGATCTTTCCGTTCTGAACAACGACTGTTCCACCGGCGATGACTTTCCCTTTTCCGTCGAGCACGCGATCAGCGTGGATGACGATCGGGCCTCCGTTGTTCGGCGTCATGTTTTGAGCATGTGCAAGCGAAGACGCTGCGAGAATGAGCGTCGCGAAAATCGAGCGCATTGGCGGTCCTGAGAGTCGACGCGAGAGTTATACGCGCGCAGCCAGCCGGAATCCAGTCTCATCCCGAGGAGCGCCGATCACTAGTCATCCCGAGGAGCGCCGATCACTAGTCATCCCGAGGAGCGCCGATCACTAGTCATCCCGAGGAGCGAAGCGACGAGGGATCGCTTTCTCGCCAAGGCGTTTGAACTGACTTGGTGAAAGCGATCCCTCGATGCGCTCGGGATGACTCGATGACTAGTTCGGATAGATCTCGAACAATCCCGCCGCGCCCATGCCGCCGCCGACGCACATCGTCACGAGGCCGATCCCACCGCCGCGCTTTCCGAGCTCGTGAACAAGCTGCGTCGTGAGCTTCGCACCCGTCGCACCCAGCGGATGTCCAAGCGCGATCGCCCCGCCGTTGACGTTGACGATGTCTTCGGGCATCCCGAGCTCCCGCACCACCGCGACAACCTGCGCCGCAAACGCTTCATTGAACTCGATGAGCTTTACATCGCTGAGCTGAAGACCTGCGCGCTTGAGCGCCTTCGGCACCGCTTTGATCGGACCGACGCCCATGACGTCCGGCTCGACACCAGCCGATGCGAACGTGATGAACCTCGCGAGCGGTTTGAGCCCGAGCTCCTTTGCGCGATCCGCTGCCATCAACAACACCGCCGCCGAGCCGTCGGAATATGGACTCGCGTTCCCAGCGGTCACCGTGCCGTTCATCTTGAACGCCGGCTTGAGCTTCGCGAGTCGCTCGATCGTCGTGTCGACTCGGGGCAGCTCGTCACGCGCGACCTCGTTCGTGGATTCCTTTTTCTCCGCACCGTGCCAAGCAGCACGTTCCACGGGGATTGGAACGATCTGCTCCGCGAATCGATTGTCGGCCCAGGCCTTGGCCGCCTTCTGCTGGCTGCCGAGCGCCCACCGATCCTGATCCTCGCGCGTGACGTTCCATCGCTGCGCCACTCGCTCGGCCGTGAAGCCCATTCCTATATATGACTCGGTGAGCTCGGGATCGAGGCGAGTGTGATAGCCGGACATCGGGACTTGGCTCATCATCTCGATACCGCCGGCAAGAACACAGTCGGCCATTCCGCTCATGATCGCCTGTGCTCCCATCGCGATCGTTTGCAGCCCCGACGAGCAGAACCGGTTGATCGTGGCCGCGGGAACTTCGACCGGCATTCCCGCTCGCAGCCACGCGAGTCGCGCGACGTTGAGTCCCTGCGTCGCTTCGGGCATCGCGCAGCCCCAGTACACGTCGTCGATCGTCAGCGGATCGACGCCGACCTTGTCGATGGCAGCGCGAATCATGTGCGCCGAGAGATCGACGGCATGCACGCTCGCAAGCGCGCCGTCCTTCTTTCCTTTGCCGACCGGACTCCGCACGGCCGAGACGATTACGACGTCATTCATTGTTGTCTCCGTTCGTACCAAGAGCGGAACTAGGGGTTTCTCACACGGAGGCGCGGAGGGAACGAGAGAAACAGAGGGAACAGCGTCAAAGCAGAACCAAGAAAATGAGCCTTTGAATGAACACGCTTTCCGTAATGCCGTTTTTCTCTCGTTTCCTCCCCGCCTCCGCGTGAAAATCCCGTCGTTCCGCTCTTGCGATGCCTCTCAATTCCGCAAAACCTTCCCAGTCTTCAGCATATTCTGAATTCGCTCTTGCGTCTCCTTGTTGCCAAGTAGACGCAGGAACGCTTCTCGTTCGAGATCGAGAATGTCCTGCTCGGTCACTGTCCTCGCCGGACCATCGCCACCGGACAACACATATGCGAGCTCCTGCGCGATCTTCACTTCGTAGTCCGTGATCTGCCCCGCCTCGCGCATCGCCCACACGCCGTAGCGCAAATTACCGATCGCTTCCTTTCCGAGCGCGGTGATCGTTCTCGGCACCGGCGCGACGTAGTCCGGCGCCAGATCGATGACTCTCGCCACAGCATCCGTCAGCAGATGATCGCGATTCATCGTGATTCGATCGCGATCCCGCAGATATCCGAGCTTTTTCGCCTCGAGCGCGCTCGTGCTCGTCGTCGCCATCCCGATCAAGCCGAACGCGCGCTTCACTCCGTCGAACAGGTCCGCGTCCGCACCGTACGCCGCGATCTCCGACGTGAACCGAAACAACAACTCCGTCGTTCCGCCGCCCGCCGGGATCAGCCCAACGCCAACCTCCACGAGCCCGATGTATAGCTCGGCGTGCGCTTGAACGAGATCCGCGTGCAGCGAAAACTCGCAGCCTCCACCGAGCGTGAGACCAAATGGCGCGATGACAACCGGGAACGGCGACTGCCGAATTCTCTGCGCCGTGTCCTGAAAGCCGCGCACCGCACCTTCGGTCTTCTTCCAGTCACCTGCTTTCAGCAATTCGAGAATGAACGCGAGGTTTGCTCCCGCGGTGAACGTCCGCGGATCTTCGTTCCCAATCACTAGGCCCACGAGGCCGTCGCGCTCTACACGATCGAGCGCCGTGTGCACCATGTCGATCACGCCTTTGCCGAGCGTGTTCATCTTGCTGTGGAACTCGAGAACGGCGACGCCATGGCCCGCATCGAGCAACGACGCATCATCCGAGTGTTCGAGCACTCGTTGTGCCCGATTCGCCGGCGAGTGAAGATCGGCGAGCTTTATTTCGTTCTGATCGCGAGGCACGGCTTCGTAGCCACCCTTGAGCGACAGAACCTGCGTCCCATCTGCCGAATAGAAGCCGCCGTCCTCCTCGTTCAGCAGTGCCGGCTCGTCGAGCCCGAGTTCGGCAAATCCATGTCGGAGGAAGCCGGCGCCGAGGAGATCCATCTGCTGGAACGGACCGACATCCCACGCGTAACCCCATGTGATCGCGTGGTCGACCGAGGGAATGTCGTAGGCGATCGACGGAGTCGTGGACAGAACGTAGTGCGAGAATCGCAACAAGTATTCTTTAACAAATCTTCCTTCCCGCGAATCCCAATCCCGGAACGCGGCGAATCGCTCCGCCAATGGAAGCGCTCCGAGCTTCGCCAGATCGGCCGCGTCCGACCGTTTCTGTGGTGCGTAGTGGTCGGTCCGCCAGTCGAGGGTGTGGATCTCTTTTCCGACTCTCTTATAGAAGCCGGCGCCGCTCTTCTCGCCGAATCGCGTCGTCGACACGAGGTTCGTCACCCACGCCGGCAACGCGAAATCCTCACGCGTGCTCTCGGCGAGCTCCTTCGTGACGTGATCGATGACGTCGACGCCTGAGAGGTCGGCCGTCCTGAACGTCGCCGACTTCGATCGCCCGGTCAGAACGCCGGTGAGAGTGTCGACGTCATCGATCGACAGGTCGTGCTTCTCCATCATTCGGATCGCCAACACCATCCCGTAGACGCCGAGGCGGTTCGCGACAAACCCGGGGACGTCCTTCGCAACGACGATTCCCTTCCCGAGCACTCGATCGCTGAAGTGGCGGACGGCGTCGAGTGTGTCCTTCGTCGTCGCGGTCGTTGGAATGATCTCCAACAAATGCAGGTATCGCGGGGGATTGAAGAAATGCATCCCCAAAAACCGGCCCTTGAACGACTCCGATCGCCCCTCGATGAGCCGGCCGATCGGAATTCCCGACGTGTTGGACGCGATGATCGCGTGGCCGGGCAACATCGTCTCGAGACGCTCGTAGAGCGCGCGCTTCGGCTCGAGTTGTTCGATGATTGCCTCGACGACGAGATCGCAGTCGGACAATCGACCAAAATCATCCTCGGTGTTCCCAGTTTGGATGAGCGCCGCTCGATCGGGATCCATGAATGCTGCCGGCTTCGACTTCTTCGAACGATCCAATCCGCCGCGCGCGGTCGCGCTACGATCCGGCCCCGACGCAGGAACGTCGAGCAATACCACGGGAATCCCGGCCGATGCAGCCAAGGCCGCGATCCCGCCCCCCATCGTTCCCGCCCCAACCACGCCGAGTCGGCGAATCCGCATCGTTCCTCCGGGGTCGACGGGCCCCGAACCCCTCGGGCCCTTCAGAGAGATAGCGCTGGGCGCAACTACGCGGCTTTCGCGCCAGCAGTTAAACGGTCTTACGCTGCGCTAAACCCCTTAGCGACCGGCGCTCCGGCCCGATCGTAAACGTTACGGTTTTTCGGTCGATAATTACTTCCTGGTGGGTCCCGCCGTCGGTGGTGTGATTGCCGTTCTCGTCACTCGGGAAAGGTCCAGTGATTCCTCGTTTTATCTCTCCTCGAATTCAACTCCGCTTCGCGCCGCGCGCCCGATCCGGATTTTCGCTGATCGAGCTCGTCGTCGTGATGCTGATCGGCGGCATCGTGACAACGATGTCGCTCGGCAAGGTGCACACGTTGATGTCGCAGCAACGCGTCCTGCATGCCGCGACCGCCATTCGGAACGACCTCGAAGCGGCGTTCCAGATCGCCGGACGCAATCGTAAGCCGGTGCAGATCTCGTACGACTCGACCGCGCAGCGATTCACGATCGGCGATCGCGTGGGACTGATGTACTACCGTCGCACGAACCTCAGCGCCTCTGCATACGGATTCACGAAAACATCGATCGGCATATCGAGATCGCCGGTGGACGTGTATCCAAATGGACTCGCGCAGGACACGCTCGTCATCACGCTGAGCTCCAACGGCATCACGAAAACGATCTACATGTCCCGGACCGGATTGGTGCGAATCAAATGACGAGCAATCGCAAAGGGTTCTCACTGATCGAAGTCATGGTCGCGATGACGATGCTCGCGATCGTGATGCTGTCGCTCGCGAAGATGAGCGTGACGGTCGCGACGATCGGTCGCACCAACGACATCGTCGCGAAACGAAACGCCGTGCTGCAAATGGAAGCCAACAAGCTCGGCGCGATTCCGTTCGACAGTCTCGCGACCTTCAGCACGACGACGAAGACGTTCACGCAAGGAACCTTCTCGTACTCGCGCCGTCTCGTGATCCAGAGTGCGGGCACGTCGCGTGACTCGATCAAGATCGTCGTCATTCCCACCTCGAATACGGCGAAGAAAGATTCCGTATTCATCATCCGCAGCAAGCCGGTCTCGAGCGTGCTGTGCTCGAGTGGGTGCTAATGATGCGAACACGCCGCGGCTTCACACTGAACGAAATGCTGATCTCGCTGGTGATCCTCGCCGTCGTCGGTGCGGCCTTTACGAGGATCCTTCGATATCAGACGACCTACTTCGCGCACGAGACGTCGCTCCGGAGCGCACGCACTGTCGCGCGCACCGCGACGAATCTGATGCTTTCGGATCTTCGCGCCGTACAGGATTCCGGCGCCGTCGACTCGGTGACGTCCGATGGAAAGTTCATGCGCATCTACGTCCCGTATCGCTACGGTCTCGTGTGCGCGACCAGTGGAACCGTCACGACGGTCAGCCTGCTGCCGAGCGACTCGGCGAGCCAAAACATGTCCGTGTACAAGGGGTTTGCGTTCCGTAACGCGACCGGTCGCTATACCTACATTTTCCCGCCCCTAGCGACGACGATGAACATCCCGGTGACGAGCACGACCCCGGCGTCGTGCACCGGATCCGGAAGCGGACAGGCGCAGATCCTGTCGGTGTCGGTCGCAGGACGCACCGGCAACATTCTCGATCTCAACTCGAACGGCCCGTCCGGCGCGATCGCTCTCACCCCAGTCTTCCTGTTTCAGAAGGTCAGCTACTCGTTCAGAAGCTCGTCGGTCTACCCCGGCTATTTGGGACTCTGGCGCAACGTCGAGGGCGGCCAGGAGGACGAGCTCGCGGCGCCGTTCGATTCGACGGCGCGATTCCGCTTCTACGCCACCGGCGACGATACGTCGCGAACGACGCCGCCGACCGTAGCGAACATTCGTGGCGTCGAGCTCGTGCTCGTGGCGCGATCGCAAAAGGCGTCGACGACTCTTGCAGGCAGCAACACCGTGAAGATGGCGACGTCGGTCTTCTTCAAGAACGTTCGAAGTTTCTAATACCGGAGTCCTCATGAAAACGCGGAATAGAGCAGGATTTGCGATGCCGATGGCGATCTTCGTGATCGCGGTGATGACCGCGGCGCTTGCCGCGGCATACTCGAACACGACGGTCGAGATGACGACCAACACGGCCGTCCGCTCACAGAATCGGGCGTATCAGCTCGCCGAAACCGGTCTCGAGCAGTTCATGGCGCTTCGAGGATCACGCAAGTCCGATGGCACCGCCTGGTGCAGCAACTGCGGCAACCCTGTGACGGCGGATTCGGAGTGGACGCGCGTGTCGCTCGTCGGCGGCTACGCTGATGTCGTCGCCGTCAAGGTGCGCCCGGTCGTCGGCACCTCGAACGCGATGTACTTCATCCGGTCGACGGGTACTGACACGGCACTGCGCATCAACCCCGCGAAGGGAACACAATACGCCCAGCGCACCGTTGGCATTTATGCGACCTGGGTAACGAATACGATGTCGGTAAAGGCGGCGTGGCTGAGCTTTACCGGCCTCACGAAAAACGGTACGGGTCTCATCAGCGGCATCGACGATTGCGGGCAGCAGCCGAACGTGGCCGGCGTCATGGTCGACAAGGGCGACCTCGATGTCGTCGGAAATAGCTTCAATCCGCTCGGCAGTCCGCCGGTCGACACCTCCAACACCTTCAACCAGCTTCTGTCGCAGAACACGATCGATTGGAACTCCATCGTAAACGGGAATTCGATCCCCGCGGACGTCGAAATTCCCGGCGGTACCTTCCCGGCGACGTCGGTGTTCGACGCGGACACGAACTATTGGCCGATCATTCGTATTCACACGAACGGCTACTCGCTTCCGAATCGCGGCCGCGGCTTCATCATCGCCGACAGCGACTTCACGATCTCCGGCAGCAACATGTGGAACGGCATCATTCTCATTGGCGAGCAGCTGACCTCGAACGGAAACAACACCGTTGCCGGCGCCACCGTGACAGGCCTCAACTACACGATCAACGGCAAGACGCCGAACTACAGCACGAAATCGACCGCGAAGGACTCGAGCGACAACTCGATCGCGAACGGTACGAAGACGTATGTCTACAACTCGTGCTATGTCTCGCTCGCCTCGCAGCAGCTCCGGCGCTACGTGACGATGGCCAACTCGTGGATGGACAACCTCACGAGCTGGTAAGCGGCCGCAAAGGCAAGAACGCACACCGGGCGGACGCGATGAGAGTCCGCCCGGTTGTGTTATGAGGAGGATGCGAGGCGCCCACGAATCGAAGTAGATTCCCTGCCCCCGGCGAGTGCGGCCCAAACTAAAGCGGTCCGGACGGGGTATGTGGATCATTGGGGGTCTACTCTCTAATGCTTCGTGAGGATTCTGTGTTCGTCGGTAGAATTGGCGCTCTTGCTCTGCTCGCGGTGATAGCCGGTTGTGCAACGGGCGGCCCCGCCCATTTCGGTCAGTATACTGAGTTCACCCCGAAGGTCGCAGCGACCAAGGGTGAGCGTCAGCCGCTGCATGTCACCGTTCAACTCGTAAAGCCGGCAAACGTCGCCGTGTTCCTCGTCGCGCCCGGACGCCCGAGCACTCTGCTCTTTCCGGCCGATTCCGTACAGCCCCAGCTCGTCGAAGCCGGCTCGCACCTTCTCGAGACGTCGCTCGCGCGTCAGGCTGCGGACACCGCCGGCCGCGGACGCCGGGGACAGCCGCCGCAGCGCGACACGGTTCTGAACAGGCAGATGGGACGCGGCAGGGGCGGCTTCGGCGACGCGACGACGTTCGGCTTCAATCAGCGCGGATACCTGCTGATCTACGCCTCGCAGGAACCGATGTCCTACAGTGCGCTCGCAAATCGCGTCTCGGGGATCTCGGTCCCGATCGACGACACCGACGCGTTGAACACGGTGACGAAGCTCATCCGCGAAACGACTCACACGACCGGTCGCTGGTCGGCCTTCGCGACCGATTTCCCGCCCTGATCGGAAAAGTCATCCCGAGGAGTGCAACGACGAGGGATCGCGGTCTCGAACAAAGTCATCCCGAGGAGTGCAACGACGAGGGATCGCTATCCATGGACCGCGATCCCTCGCTTCGCTCGGGATGACGCGCGGCTTCGCTACTTCGCCGTCGCGCCCTTTAGAATTCCCTCACGAATCATCACAGCCTTCGCGCTCGCCGACGGATCGGTCTCGATCATGACGTCGCCGGGCGCGAACTGTAGCTCACCTTGAAGCGTTAGCGCCTCGGTTCCGCGCCGGATTTTGATCGACAGCGGCGCCCCCTCGACCGACGCGCCGTACTTCGCGCGGATTCGCGCCCCGAATTGCTCGTCTTCGACCGCGATGTCGCCGATCGAGACGAGATAATCGCCGGGTCGCACACCGGCCCTCGCCGCGCTCGAGCCCGGACCGATATCGCGCACGACGATTCCATTCGCGTCCTGCTGCGTCACCACGCCGAGTCGCGGAACACGCTCTTGGTGCGCGCGAAGACCGGCGAGTGGGAGAATCTTGTCCCACGGGAAAGCCTCGCGTCCGTCGATGTACGCCGCATTGAAATCGGAAAACGATTTCCCGTTCGCGGCGGCGGACACCGCGTTCCACCAATCAGTCGCCGTAAACCCTCGTCCGCGCTTGTAGACGCTCTCGTACAAGCCGCGCATCACGTCGTCGAGCGAATGCTTGTTGTCGCTCGCGTCGCGAATCATGATGTCGAGCAGCAGTCCGGCGAGCGATCCCTTCGGATAGTAGATGTACTCTGTGCCGTCGACGGGATGCACCCAGGTGTTGAGCGACGCGTCCTGCAACGCGATCGGCATCGCCGCATTCACTTCGTTGATCTTCTCAGCCGTCAGTGCGAAGAAGCCTTTCGCGTCGACGACGCCTCCGCGTACCTCTGCGAGATCCGCGTAGTAGTCGGTGATCCCCTCGGAGACCCAGAGCCACGGCGTCGGCTGCGGATGCGAGTAGCGGTACGGCCACATGTCCGCGGGCCGAAGACGCTTCACGTTCCACGAGTGGAAGATCTCATGGGCGTAGAGCGATGGCTGGAATTCGCTGCCGACGTATGACGGAGCCAGAACGTCGACGTGCGAGTTCTGGTGTTCGAGCCCACTCGCTCCGTTATACGACGAATCGACGATTTGCATGATCGTATAGCTGTCCCACGGCGTTTCGCCGAAGACCGCGATCTCCGGCGGAATCACCTTCTTGATCTGATCCCACGCCGTCTGCCGCACCGCCGAGCTCACGACTCCGGCTGGATACGTCGCCAGGCGAACCCATTTTTCGGAAACGCGAGCGCTGTCGAGATCGAACTTGCCGACGAAGAACGGCATGTCGACGAGATCGTGATAGTTGCTCGCCGAATACGTTCGCGTCTGCGGCGCCGGCCACATTCCCGTCGCGACGCGCCAGTCGCTCTCGGTATGGATCGAAACGGTTGCCGGGAACTCGAGCGATTGACCTTCCGGAAAAAGAAAAACGTTGGTGCCGTTCAGCAGGAGAAAATCCGGCTTCGCCCACGCGATCGCGTTGTCGAGCGAATCGGCCGCGTAACGAAACGAAACCTTCACCGACTTCGCGCCGCCGGTCCGGATTCGCCAAGTGTCGTAGTCGAGTTTGTCCCAGCTCAGTGGACGACCATCGCCGCTGGCGTCGAACGCTGTCACCCATCGCGCGAAGTTGGTGATCTCGTACGCACCAGGCGTCCACGCGGGGAGCGACAACAGAACGGGCGCCGTGCCCGTCGTCGTGAACGTCATCGACACGTCGACGCGCCGCTCTTGCGCGTTCCCTTTCGAGAATCCGATGTCGTAATGAACGTCGCGAATCGGCGCCGAGACGCTGTCGGAGGGGAGAATTGGCATCGGCGCGCTTTGCGCGTTCACGATTCCGGTCGAAAGAACGGCGACCAGGAGCGCGAGCGCAGTGAATCGAGCGAGTGCATCTGAAGTCATGCCCGGTACATACCCTCGCTCAGGCGGGCGCGGCAACTCTGTCCGCGTAAGGGTTTGCCACTGAAACGTTGTGGCTCTATCGCTACACAACTGTTGGCTTCCTTGGCACATGTTGAGCCGGTCGCCTCCTCGCCATTGGCCTAAGTCGTTGCACGCCAACAGCCGATGCCACAGCAAGCGGAGTGATGTACATGGTATGTCGCTTGCACCCCCTCCCAATCCGCGTCCCCGAATGACTACCGAAGTGACCGACCTCTTTTCTTGCAAGGAAGACGAATGAAGGCGATGAAGCTGAGCCGCTTGGCGTTCGGAGTATCGCTACTGAGCATGGTGCCCGCGAGTGCGCGCGCTGACGTTGTCACTTTCAACTTCGAGTCAATTGCGGTCGCCTCCGGGCTGACGACTCTCACGTTGTCCGGCGGCGGATTAACTGCAACCTTGACTCGCCCTGGCGATACCTTCGGGATATTCAACCTGGCGGCGGTGTTTCCAGCGGGAGACCCATCGTTCGGACAGCGCTCTCTCGATCCGTTCGCCCATGAGCAAAACAACACGCCCTTCCTTCTGAATTTCTCTCAGGCGGTCACAGGACTGTCGATTGATATGGGCGACTACGGGGCCGACACCGATGTGCTCACGATTCAACTGTGGTCCGGCGCGAACGGCGCTGGCACCTTGCTCGGATCTTCGTCCATCACTCTTTTCGGCGGCGGATCCGACTTTTCTTTCCTGACGCCGTCCGTGACGAGTGCGCCTGCCCTCTCAGCAGTCTTTATCGGCGGCAGTTCGGCTCCTGACCTCCCGACGGCGCCGAACGGATATCCCAATTCCGTCTACTACGACAACATCAAAGTGACGTTCGGTACGACCACGACACCGGAGCCCGGGACCCTGGCGCTATTCGCGACAGGACTCGTCGGACTCGGCTTCCGTCGCCGACGAAAAAACGCTTAAGAGAATCGTCACAATTGTCCACGAGGCCCGCGAATCTCGCGGGCCTTTTCATTTGCCGCCCTGCCTGTCCCCGAAATCGCCGCGAGAGCATATTGCGCGTCGACCTCCAACCCGCTCGCTTCGGAATGCACAGCCCCCTCCGTTCGGCGCTGCTGATCGCTCTCGCCGCGTCGCCGCTCATCGCTCAACGAAACGCGCCGCCACCGGCCGACCTGATCGTCACCCACGCGAAGATCTATACCGTCGACGACAACCACCCGTTCGTGTCGGCGATGGCGGTTCGCGGCGGCCGCATACAATTCGTCGGCTCAGAGCGAGAAGCGCTGCTCCTCAGAGGTCCGTCGACGAAAATGCTCGACGCCGGCGGCCAGACGATCATCCCTGGAATGATCGACGCGCACGCCCACCTCTTCGGGCTCGGCACATTCCTCAAGAACATCGACCTCACCGACACGCGCTCGTACGACGCCATCGTCACTCGCGTCGGCGAACGGTTGAAAGGCATTCCGTCAGGACGCTGGGTGATCGGCCGAGGCTGGGATCAGAACAAGTGGGGAGACACTCGCTTCCCGACACATGAAGCGCTCAGTCGCGTTTCGCCGAACAACCCGGTTGTCCTCGAGCGTATCGACGGACACGCACTCCTCGTCAACGCTGCCGCCATGCGCGCCGCGGGCGTCACCGCCGCGACGAAAGATCCCTCCGGCGGACGCATCGAGCGCGGTGCGAATAACGATCCGACCGGCGTCTTCGTCGACAACGCCATGTCGCTCATCGACAAAGTCATCCCCCCGCTGTCGCACGACGACATGCGGGCCGCGACACTCGGCGCGATCGCGGAATCAAACAAGTACGGTCTCGTCGGACTTCACGATCCGGGCGAGCCGCGGGACGTCCTCGACGTCTTCGAGGAATTGGCGAAAGCCGGCACATTCACCCTGCGCGTCTACGCGATGATCTCCGACGACAGCGCCGCGATCGAGCATTACTTCCAGCGCGGACCGCAGAGCGCTCTCTACGACGGCCATCTCTGGATTCGATCGATCAAGCTCTACGCCGATGGCGCACTCGGCTCCCGCGGTGCGGCGTTGCTCGACCCCTACGCCGATGACGCGAAAAACGTCGGACTACTGAAGTCGACGCCGGCGCATCTGCAAGACGTCGCGACGCGAGCGCTGCAGCACGGATTCCAAGTCGGTACGCACGCGATTGGCGATCGCGGGAATCGCGTCGCGCTCGACGCGTATGAGGCGGCGCTGAAGGCAGTGCCGACGGTCGACCATCGCTTCCGCATCGAGCACGTTCAGATTCTCGACCACGCCGACGTCCCGCGATTCGCGCAGCTCGGCGTCATTCCGTCGATGCAGGCGGTGCATCAAACCAGTGACATGTACTGGGCGCCGACCCGGCTTGGTTACGCGCGGACGTTTGGCGCGTATGCGTGGAGATCGCTGCTCAACACCGGGGTCATCATTCCGAACGGCAGTGATTTTCCGGTCGAGCGGGTCAATCCGCTGTACTCGTTTCATGCTGCCGTCTCGCGCCAGGACGACAACAGCTGGCCGCCCGGCGGCTGGTTTCCAGAACAGAAGATGACGCGTGAGGAAGCTCTGAAGTCGATGACGATCTGGCCGGCGTACGCCGGATTCATGGAGTCGCTGACCGGGTCGCTGACGGCAGGTAAGTATGCGGATTTTGTGATCTTGGACCAAGACATCATGACAGTCCCAGAGTCATCTATTCTGGGCACTGGTGTGATCGCGACGTATATTGGAGGCAGGGCGGTTTACGAGCGCAAACAGTAGCGCTCATTACTCTGGCGGGTTCATGGTTCCACCAGTCGCGGGACTCGGTCCCGCCACCGATGTCGTCGCGGAAAGGCAGTGGCTCACTCCTGAGCGCCTGACCCGCGTCCGCGCGATCCTCCTGGCGCTGAGCCTTTTCCTTGGCCTCGCGGTCTACGTCTTCCATACGCTCGGCGCGTCGCACCTCGCGCAGCCGATTCTCGTGCGAAAGCTTCGAGGCGTCGGCATGCTGACGTGGATCTATGCGCTCGTGCAGCTCATCGACCTTCGCTTCTATAACAGTCGTTGGGCGCAGCGCCGTCGAGCGTCGATCGGAATCCCGGACAGCCTTCACGGGTGGCTGTTCGGCCAGATGCTCGCCTGGTACGGCATCCTCTACTACGGGCTGACCGAGGATCTTCGGCTTTACGTCGCGGGCCTGGTATTGCTCGGGCTGACGTTTCTCGCGTTCCCGATTCGGCGTTAACTACCGGGGACGGGCGATGGGCGACCGGCGACGGGAACGACGCCACGCCTACTCTCTGGTGCGCGCGGCCGTGAAAAGATCGCTTTGAGTGGCAAGGATTACTCGCGAGGCGCCGTCGTTCGGCAGTTACGCTGGCCGTCGCCCGTCGCCCGTCGCCCCGTCGCCCCGCGCCCGACTTCCAGTCCCGCCCCATCCTACGTAGCATTGCCAATCGCGATTTAACGACACCCGAGCCGTCCACTCAATGCTGAGTCCGTCCTCACTTGCGTTCTTGAAGCGTTTGCTCGACACCCCGTCTCCATCTGGGTTCGAGGGGCCTGCGGCTCGCGTTTGGCGCGAAGAAGCGTCCAGCTTCGCTGAACATGTGACGACAGACGTCGCCGGCAACAGCATGGCGGAGATCAACCCGGGCGGGTCGCCCACCATCATGTTGGACGGCCACATCGACGAGATCGGACTCATCGTTCAATACATCGATGACGACGGCTTCGTCTACCCGTCGCCGATCGGCGGCTGGGATCCCCAAGTCTTGGTCGGCCAGCGCATCCGGTTCCTCGGCCGGAGCGGCGACGTCCTCGGTGTCGTCGGCAAGAAGCCGATCCACCTCATGAAAGTCCCGGACCGAGACGTCGCGTCGAAGATGACGGATCTCTGGGTCGACATCGGCGCGTCGAATCGCGCGGAAGCAGAAGGCCGCCTGAGTGTCGGCGATCCGGGCGTCATCGACTCGAAGACGATCGACTTCCCGAACAATCGAATCATCTCGCGCTCGATCGATGATCGCATTGGGGCATTCATCGTCCTCGAAGCGCTGCGTCGGTACGCGCAGAATCCTGGCTCCGCGCGAGTTGTTGCAGCCGCGACGACGCAGGAAGAGATCGCATACCACGGCGGCGGCGCGCTCGTCTGCACGAACTGCATTCACCCGCAGGTGGCGATCGTCGTCGACGTAACGTTCGCGACCGATCATCCGACGATGGAAAAGAAGGAGATCGGCGACCACAAGATCGGCGGCGGTCCGGTGCTGACGCGCGGTTCGCTGATCTCTCCCGCGGTCTTCGAGATGCTTCGCGCAACGGCCGAGCGTCAGGGCGTCAAGTATTCGGTTCACGCTGCCGGCCGCGACACCGCCACCAACGCCGACGCGATTCACATCGCGCGAGAAGGCGTCGCGACCGCGCTCGTGTCGATCCCCAATCGCTACATGCACTCGCCGAACGAAATGGTGAGTCTCGACGACGTCGACAAGACCGCGGCCCTTCTCGCCGACGTCTGCCGCGAAGTGACGTCGTCGACAGACTTTACAGTTCGTTAATTATGATTTCGAGTCGTCCTGAGCCGCGCGGCGGCGAAAGGATCGCGTTCCATGCGCGGCGGTTTCCGGTGTTTGCAGCGGCTTTAGCCGTAGCAGCGTGCCACACTTCGGCCCTCTCGCCATCGGCGAATCCAGCGGCCGACTCGCTCTCGATCCGTCACGACATCGAATACCTCGCGAGCCCGCGGCTCGCGGGCCGGCTCACGGGCACTTCCGGCAACGATTCCGCCGCCGCCTACCTCGCGCGTCGCTATCTGTCGTTCGGACTGAAGCCGGCGTCGCCGGATTTCATTCAGAGATTCGTCGCGCGACCGCCGGCGCATTCGGGCCAGACGATCTCGCTGCCGACCCAGAACGTTGTCGCGATGCTGCCCGGTCGCGATGCGAAGTTGCGAAACGAGTACGTCGTCATTGGCGCGCATTTCGATCACCTCGGCACCTCGACGGAGGGCGCGCTCGATCCTGATGCTCGCGGCGCCGTGCGGCTTGGCGCTGACGACAATGCGTCGGGCAGCGCTGCTGTCGTCGAGCTCGCGCGACTGTTCGCTCGCAATCCAGCCAAACGCTCGATCATTTTCGCGAACTTCTCCGGCGAAGAAGAAGGACTACTCGGTTCCGCGTATTTCGTCGACCACATGCCGGTCGCGACGGACAGCGTCGTGGCGATGCTGAACTTCGACATGGTCGGCCGCATGAAAAACGATCGTGTGATCGTCTACGGCGTCGCGACAGCAACCGAGTTTCCATCGATTCTCGAGCGCGCGAACGCAACGATCGGCCTCAAGGTCGCCGGACAAGGCGATGGCTTTGGTCCGTCGGATCACAGCTCGTTCTACGCGAAGAACATTCCGGTCCTGCACTTCTTCACCGATCTCCACGACGACTATCATCGCGCCACCGACACGCCGGACAAGATCAACGCCGGCGGCGAGGCACGCGTCGTCGCCTTCGCCGAGCGCATCGCGAGATCGATCGCCGACGCGGAGGCACGCCCGTCGTACGTTCGTGTCGCCGCTCCGGCGCCGATCAGCTCGCGCGAAGGCGGCGACGTCTACCTCGGCTCGATTCCCGACATGGCAGGCAGTGACGTGCCAGGGCTCCGACTGACGGGGATCCGCGCCGGGAGTCCTGCCGAGCAAGGTGGACTGAAAGCGGACGACATCATCGTCGAGTTCGGCGGAAAGCCCGTGAAAGACTTATACCAATATTCTGATGCACTTTACTCGCACAAACCGGGCGATGAAGTCACGGTCCTCGTCCTTCGCCACGGCGAGCGGGTGACGCTCAAAGTGAAGCTCGGCAAGCGCGGGGGATGATCGAGCTTCCCCGCTGGTCGTAGCGACGGATGCCGCTTCACGCCTGGTCGAACGCCAAATACTCGTTCCCGCTTCCTGAAGGACATCGTTTTCCAATCGCGAAATACGCGATGCTCAGGGATCGGGTGCTCGCCGAAGGGATCGTCGCGCCCGATACGATGCACGATCCAGCGCGCGCCGCGCGCGACGACCTCTTGCTCGTTCATACCGCGGACTACGTCGATCGATTTACGGAACGTCGTCTCACGCCGGAGGAGGAACGGCGGCTCGGCTTCCCGTGGTCGGTCGCGCTCGTTGAACGATCGTATCGCGCCGCCGGCGGAACGTCGGATGCAGCGAGATTCGCGCTCGAGCACGGGATGGCCATGAATCTCGCCGGCGGAACGCACCACGCATTTCCCGATCACGGCGAAGGATTCTGCGTCTTCAATGACGTCGCCGTCGCGATCCGCTCGCTTCAACGCGACAAACGGATCGGAAGAGCGCTCATCGTGGACCTCGATGTCCATCAGGGGAATGGAACGCACGCTGTGTTCGCCGGCGACGATAGCGTGTTCACGTTTTCGATGCACGGTGATCGGAACTACCCGTTTCACAAGGTGGCCGGCACGGTCGACGTCGATCTTCACGATCGCATGGGCGACGACGAATACGTCGGCCTCTTGATCGCCGCGCTCCCAGACATCATCGCGCGTTCTCGCGCGGATCTCGTCATCTATCTCGCCGGTGCCGATCCGCACGAGAACGACCGCCTCGGCCGCCTCTCGTTGACGTTCGACGGTCTCGCGCGCCGCGACTCGTTCGTGCTCGAGCAGTGTCGTGAAGTCGGGCTGCCCGTCGTGATCACGATCGCCGGCGGCTATGGCAAGTCGATCGAGGATACGGTTCAGGTGCACGTGAACACCGCACGCATTGCGTCGCGGTATTCCTAGCATCCCGTCATCCCGTCATCCCGTCATTCCGTCATTCCGTCATCCCGAGCGAAGCGAGGGAGCGGTCTCACTAGGGCGGTTGCAACTGCCGCGCGGGGAGCGATCCCTCGTCGCTGCGCTCCTCGGGATGACAAAGGGGTAACGTCCTCGGGATGACGAAGGGGTAACGTCCTCGGGATGACGAAGGGGTAACGTCCTCAGGATGCCGGATTGATCGACTACTATTAGCCACATGCCGCCGATCCCGCCGCCGCGCGAGTCTGGCTACACGACGTCGACGCCCATCCCACTCTACTGGGCGAGGTATGGACGTGCCGACGCGCCGCTGCTGCTCGTGTTGCACGGAGGCCCGGGCGCCCATCACGACTATTTGTTGCCGCAGATGCTCGAGCTCTCGAACGACTACGAGCTCCTCTTCTACGACCAGCGCGGCGGCGGTCTCTCGAAGACCGACGACCGCACGCCGATCACGTGGCAGACGCACGTCGCCGATCTCGACGCCGTGATCGATGAGCTCCGCGTCGATCCGTTGTCCCTCGTCGGCTATTCGTGGGGCGGACTCCTCGCGCTGCTCTATTCGATCGAAGCAGCCGCCCAGCGAGCGCATCACCTCCCGTCGCGGCTCGTGCTCATCGATCCCGCTCCGGCCACTCGCGAGTTTCGCCGTGTGTTCGAGACGGAGTTTTCGTCGCGACAGAACAGCACGGTGGTAGCAAAGCTGCGCGCCGACCTCGCGGCATCGGATCTCCGAGAGCGAGACCCCGACGCGTATCGTCAGCGCTCATTCGAGTTGAGCGTCGCCGGCTACTTCGCGGACCCGACGCTCGCCCACGACCTCACTCCGTTCCGAGTTACTGGCCGCGTTCAACAGACCGTTTGGGACAGTCTCGGAGACTTTGATTTGCTGGCACCAGGAGTGCTTAGTTCTTTAGCGTTTCCAACGCTCATCGTGCACGGTAACAGAGATCCCATCCCACTCGCGTCATCAGAGGCGGTGGCCAGGGAGATGGGGGCGTCGCTGGTCGTCATCGAAGGCGCCGGACATGTGCCATACGTTGAGCAACCGAAGCAACTTTTCGACGCGGTTCGAACCTTCCTCCAAAGAACCGAGGACGCGACGTCGCGGGCTGTGTCAGTCTAGCTTTTAGTTCGTCCTAATCACATGCGCCCAAACGCTCGCTGATATGTCGTTCGCCGACGCATCACCGCAAACATACATCGGGGTCGTCGAAGACCTCGGAAAGAGATATACCGTCTTCTGTCGAGTGGCATTCGACGGCGTCGAGTACGTTGGCCGACTCTGGTTCGCCGAACAGGGCACGCCCGACGTCGGAGTGCCGGATCGCGCCGCGATGCCCGGCCGCACACGTGAGGAAGTTCTGAACTTCGCGCGGCGGCTGACTCCCGACGAGCTTGGCCTGCGACAGCGGCGCGCATTTGCCGAGAAGCGCCAGTACATCCGGCTCCGCCGAGTCACGGACGAGATCCTCGGAAAGATCCGGTATCTGAATCAGATTGCACTCTCGAAGAACGGCGGCATTCTCGACGACGCCACCGCGGTCCGCGAATTCGAGATCACCGAGAAGCAGCTGCACGAGTACATCGACAGGCTTCGCGGATACGCTGGCGTCTCGGGATCCGGCTTGGAGTAATCGCGAGAGGTCGTCATGGACTCAAGAACCGCCGCGCACGCGCTTCAGCAGATCGCGGCTTATCTCGAGCTCAAGGGCGAAAGCGCGTTCAAGGTTCGCGCATACGCCGGCGCCGCACAGGCGCTCATGGCGGTCGGCAGCGACGACCTTGCGCCAAAATACAAGAGCGGAGAGCTCGCCGGCGTCCGCGGGCTCGGTCCCGCGACGCTCGCCGTCGTCAACGATCTGATCGAGACGGGCGAGTCTCGCTATCTCGAGGAGTTGCGGCAAGCGACGCCTGAAGGACTCGTCGAAATGCTCGACATCCCCGGCTTGAGTCCGGCGCGCATCCACCAGATTCACGAAATACTCAACATCAGCACGGTCGAAGAGCTCGAGGCAGCGGCAGTCGATGGACGACTCGCCAAAGTTCCGAAAATCGGACCGAAGACCGCCGCGAAGATATTGCACGGCATCGCCGAGGTTCGCGAACGCGGATCGCTGCGTCTCTATCACCACGCAATCGTCGAAGCGCGGCACCTCCTCGACGCCGTCGCGAGTCATCCTGACGTCGAGCACTGTGAGCTCGCCGGCGACATTCGCCGTCGCACCGAGATCATCGGACGAACTGACATCGTTGCCGCCTGTCGGCGCGATCCCATTGCCGTCGCGCAATCATTCACACGCCTTCCCGGGGTTCAGAGCTCCGAGGGCGCCGGTGCTTCCGTCGCGATCGTGTTCGTTGACGGCGCACATCTGCAGCTTCACTGCGTCGATTCTGACGCGTTCGGCCTCGCGCTGTGGTGGGCGACCGGCAATCAGGCGCATGTCGGCGAAGTGGTGCAGCGCCTGTCGTCGCGCGGTGTGTCCGTCGCCGGAGCCGGACTCGCTGACTCCAAGGGCGAATCGATTCCGACGACGGACGAACGCGCGATCTACACGAGCGCAGGCTTGGCGTTCGTGGAGCCCGAGCTCCGCGAAGGGATGGGCGAAGTTGTCGCCGCGGACCGCAATGAGCTCCCGACGCTCGTTGCGAAGCCGGACATTCGCGGTGTCCTACATTCCCACACACTCTACTCCGACGGCAAGACGACGATCGCCGACCTGGCTGCCGCCGCGCAAGAGCGCGGCTATTCGTACATCGGCATTACAGATCACTCACAGTCCGCGTTCTACGCGAATGGAATGTCGCGAGACAAAGTTCTCGCGCAGCTCGATGAAATCGACGAGGTGAACGCGACGCTCACGGATTTTCGCGTCCTGAAAGGAGTCGAAGCCGATATTCTCGCCGACGGTCGCGTCGACTATGACGACGAGCTTCTGGATCGCTTCGAGTTCGTCGTCGCATCGATTCACTCGCGCTTCTCGATGGACCGTGACGCGATGACCGCGCGCGTTCTTCGCGCGCTCGACGATCCGCGCGTGACGATCCTGGGACATCCGACCGGCCGGCTGCTGTTGTCGCGGCAGCCCTACCCGATGGATCTCGATGCGGTTCTCGAGAAGGCGGTCGCACTCGGCGTCGCGGTCGAGCTGAACGCCGATCCCAAACGTCTCGATCTCGACTGGCGCCATCTGCAGACCGCCAAGCGACTCGGGGCAACGATCGCGATCGGCCCCGACGCGCATTCGCCGAAGGGACTCGACGTCATGGACCTCGGCATCGGAATCGCGAGGAAGGGCTGGCTGGAGGCCGCTGATATCTTGAATGCCGGAAGCGCGGGTGACGTTCTCGCATTCGCCCGCGCTCGACGACCACTCCACTAGGAACGCGGCTCTATGTCATCCCGAGCGCAGCGAGGAATCGCTGTCCCCGCCAAGAACACGCCAAAGAAGTCGGCAAGGACAGCCAAGCAGGCGAAGTCGAAGGTCGTGAAGGGACAAGCGTCGACGATCTACGCGCGCTTGAGCGCTGCATATCCCGACGCGCACTGCGCGCTCGATTTCAAAACGCCGTTCCAATTGCTCGTCGCGACGATCCTGAGCGCGCAGTGCACCGACAAGCGGGTCAACATGGTCACGCCCACGTTGTTCAAGAAGTATCCGACACCGATCGCTCTCGCCGCGGCGAAGCCCGAAGAGCTCGAGGAGATCATCAAGTCGACGGGCTTCTTCCGGAACAAGGCGAAGAGCCTCATCGGCATGGCGACCGCGGTGGCCGAACAGCACGATGGCGTCATTCCCGACGAGATGGACAAGCTGGTGACGCTGCCCGGCGTCGGCCGCAAGACAGCGAATGTCATCCTCGGCAACGCGTTCGACAAGAACGAAGGCGTCGTCGTCGACACGCACGTCAGTCGTCTCAGTCACCGACTCGGCCTCTCGAAGCACACCGACGCCGTGAAGATCGAGCAGGATTTGATTCCGCTCTTTCCGCGCGAGCAATGGACGATGCTTTCGCATTTGCTCATCGAGCACGGACGCCAGGTCTGCGATGCGAAGCGCCCGAAATGCGAGATCTGCACCCTCAACGACATCTGCCCGTCGTCGCTCGTCTAGCCACTCCATTTCGACGGCGTCATTCCCGTCAGCGCCTTGAAGTCGTCGATGAAGTGAGGCTGGTCGTAGTAGCCCAAGTCCAACGCGATTGCACTCCAGTCGATGTCTCGCGGATATGCGGCCCGCGCGGCGTCCGCTCGCGCGAGTGCCGCCTGCGCTCGCATGACTCGCGCGAACGTCTTCGGCGTAATGCCGACGTGTGTCCCGAACTGTCGCGCGAGCTGCTGGCGCGTAATCCCGATGTCGTCCGCGAGACTCGCAACACGAAGGTTGCCGTTCGCGACCGTGATTCGCTGAACGGCGGCGCGCACCGACAACGGAACGTGTGCCGCATCGATCAATCGGCGGCGAACGAGAGCGACCACTGCGGCCAGTCGCTCTTCATTCGAAGCGAGCCGCGACAGCGCGTCGAGATCGGCGCTCGGCTCTCTGGAGATGCTCGCGTATTCGATGTTCTCGTCGGTCAGCTCCGCAGCGGGCACACCGAGCGCGCTCAGCGCATGGCCTGGCCGGAACCTCACACCGATATAGTAGTCAGGCATGTCGCCAGAGATGACGAGCGGACGCGTCATCGTTCCAACGCCTATCGCGTTCGTCACTTGGAGCACGCCGGCGCTGGCGGCGCCGAATTCGAGCACGATGTCGACGCAGCCGTCCGGAAGGATGCGATGAATGCGGTCGCCCTGCGTCGAGGCGTCGGCAACTCGGGTCCAGAAACACAGAACATGGCCTGCCAGGTCCGGCGGAGGCGCGTGCTCGCAGTATCCGGCCGGAATCCGCGGAGCAATGTTCCGTTTTTCCAATACGCCGCCGTCGCCTGGATCTACGTTCATGACCGTCAGCCTCACCGTTCGAGCGCCCGACGCAAACTGTACTCACTCTTCACGGATCGCGCACCCAATGCCAAACACCACGAAGAAGCTCACTCCCGTTCTGATGGTTGAATCCATCGAGCCCTGCCTTCCCCTTTGGATCGACACACTCGGCTGGGAAAAGACCGTCGAAGTCCCGGAGGGCGACAAGCTCGGCTTCGTGATTCTTGCGAAGGACGGCGTCGAGGTCATGTATCAGACCTATGCAAGCGTCGAGAAGGACATCGGAAAGCCGATCAAGCGAGCGGTTGGGACGTCGGTCGCACTGTTCTTCGAGGTCTCGGACATCGACGCCATCGAAGAGCAGTTGAAGGGCACACCGCTCGTCATGCCGCGCCGCCGGACTTTCTATGGCATGGATGAAGTCGGCGTCGCCGAGGCGGGCGGCCACACGGTGGTGTTCGCGCAGCAGGTGGCCTAGCTTTGGACCATGTCCAAAACCGCTACGTTCGAAACGAATAAAGGCAAGATCGTCGCTGAGCTCTTCGATAAGGAAGCGCCGAAGACGGTCGAGAACTTCGAGAAGCTCGCCAACGATGGCTTCTATGACGGTGTGAAGTTCCACCGTGTGATCGATGACTTCGTCGTCCAGGGGGGAGATCCGCACTCTCGCGACCTTCCCGCAGGCGACCCGCGAATCGGCACTGGCGGTCCGGGCTGGAAGATCAAGTGCGAGACGGCCGGAAATCCTCACAAGCACGAAGTGGGCTCGCTTTCGATGGCCCACGCCGGCAAAGATACGGGCGGCAGCCAATTTTTCATGGTCTTGAGCGAAGCCAACACGCGTCACTTGAACGGCGTGCACACGGTCTTCGGCAAGATCACGGACGGTCTCGATGTGATGAAGCAGCTGAAGAAGAACGACGTCATGAATACCGTGCGCGTCGCTTGATCTCGATCCCTCGGCAATCGCTCCGCAATCACCTTCGGTAGTCGTTCCTCACTCCGCCGCTTCGCACCTTCGCTCGGAATTCCGCAAATCAACTCTGATATGGCACACGATCACCACGAAGCGCCCACCATCGGTCATGACACGAGAGCCGCGTTTACGGGCCTCATCGTCGGCGCCATCGTTCTTTTCGCCATTGTTCGCACGATCGTCTCGTTGACGAACGCGAAGTACGAGCACGAAAAGCCCGCCGCGACCGCAACGAAGTAGTCGCGCGACTCGCGCGGCTACGACAGGTGCCTGAGGTACCTGTCGCGATTATTCAGAAAATCCTTCGTGATCGCAACGTGGTCGAGTGCTTCGTACTCGGCCTGTTCGATCGGCACTTTGTCGCAGTTGTAGATCACCGCGTTCGCCGCGCCGAGCAGGATCGGCGAGTGGGTCGCGATGATGAACTGCGCGTCTTGCTGGAGCATGTCGTTGATCATCGCGAGCAGCGCGAGCTGGCTTTGCGGCGACAGCGGCGCCTCGGGTTCGTCCATCAGATACAGCCCGCCGGGGACGAACCGCGATTGAAAGAGCTTTAGAAAACTTTGACCGTGGGAGTTCTCGTCGAGATTGACGCCGTAGCGTCGCTCCATTTCGGCGAGTGATGTCACGTAGGTCTTTCGCGCCAGTCCGTACGCCTCTCGTGATTTGTTCGCGTACTCTCGTTCGACGCGATCCAGCTCGGCCAACATTTCCGCCCGGAGCTTCGACAACTCCTTTGTAAATCCGAAGAAGTCTTCGGCGCGCAAGAAGAAGCCGCGCTTCACCTTGCGATTCCATACGAACGACAGCGCCTTCGCGAGTCGGCGTTGGGCGGCGAGGGTTTCGTCCCGGTCGATGCTCTGGCTGCCAACGGTCGGCAGTTTGGCCGCGGCGGCGATCCCTTCCAGCAGGGTTGATTTGCCCGACCCGTTTTCGCCAACGAGAAAGGTGATAGGCTGGTCGAACGTGACCTTCCCCAGCGCCCGAATGATGGGCACGGTGAAGGGGAAGGCCTTTTCGTCGGGGATCTCGCGCAGCTCGATCGACCGGAGATGACTCATACCGGAATGGTAGCGGGAATCACAGGTCTCGGGTCGCAGGTCGCGGGTCGACCTGTGACCCGTGAGCTGCGACCTGCGACCTGCGACCTGCGACCTGTGACCTGTGACCTGATCAAGTCCGTATTCGGTATATTCGATATCATGCCACCCACCCTGCCGACGAGAGCCGAGGCACTAGACCTCGTTCACGAGTACACCGCCAGCGAATCCCTCCGAAAGCACATGCTCGCCGTCGAGGCGGGGATGCGCGCCTACGCCGAGAAGTACGGCGAAGATCCGGAGCGCTGGGGGCTGGCCGGTCTCATCCACGATTTCGACTACGAGCGGTATCCGAACGCCGAGCGATCTCCGACCGAGGAACATCCATCCAGCGGCGTCAAAATTCTTCGCGAAAAGGGATGGCCCGAAGACATTCTGCAGGCGATCCTCGGCCACGCGGCGTACTGCAACGTGCCGCGTGAGACGAAGATGGCGCAGGCGCTGTTCGCGGTTGACGAGCTGACGGGATTGATCACGGCGACGGCCCTGGTGAAGCCGTCAAGGAGCGTCCACGACGTCGACGCGGACTCCGTGTTGAAGAAGATGAAAAAAAAGGAGTTCGCTCGAGGCGTGAGCCGAGAGGACGTGATCCTCGGGGCGCAGGAGCTTGGCGTCGACCTGCCGGACCATATCCAATTTGTGATCGACGCGATGCGCCGTTCCGCGGACGCCCTCGGCCTTGCCGGGGTGTCCCCCGCCGCGCCGTCCGCCGCCGGAGAGGCAGCCTCCTGACGATCAACGTTTCCTTCCCGGCTTCCGTTATTGACTGTGGACACCGGCGTCGTCTCGACGGCCGCTGCGGCCACGTACGAACCGTCGTTTGGAATGACGTCGAGTAGCGACGCCAGAGCCGACGAACGAGCGCTCGTGATCGCGGCGCAACGCGGAAGCAGCGAGGCTTTCGCGGCGCTCGTGCGGCTGCATCAGCGTCGAGCCTACGCCGTGTGCCGCGCGATCGTGCTCACGCACGAAGACGCGGAGGACGCGGTCCAAGAAGGGTTCCTGCACGCCTTCAAGGCACTCGACCGTTTTCTTCCCGATCAACCGTTTGGCGCGTGGCTGTTTCGCATCATGGCCAATGCGTCGCTCGACCTGGTGCGACGGCGGAAAGTCCGCGATGCGGACGAGCTGCCGGAAACCATTCCGATGGCGTTCCGGGATCCGGGCGAGTCGGATGAATTGCGAAGACGCTTGAATATGGCGCTCACGAAGCTGACTGACCGTCAACGATCTGTGATCGTCTTGCACGATGTAGAAGGGTTTACTCATGGAGAGATTGGTGAGATGCTGGGAATTCCGGAGGGCACGGCCCGCTCGGACTTGCATCACGCCCGTGCGGCTCTCCGCCGCATGTTGAAGGACGTTCGGAGCGATTTATGACCGACATTCGGCTGCTTCCAGACGATGACGACGAGATGATAGGCGGGCTTCGCTCGCTCTATGCGGCTCCGTCGGGCGATTCGTACTGGAACGAGCTCGAGTCGAGGATCATGGCGCGCGTCGCCGACGTCGAGCTCGGATGGTGGACGGAGCTCGATCGGTGGGTGCGGCCGGCAATTGCTGCGGCGGCCGTTCTGCTCCTCGCTGCCGGCGTTGCGATGTTCCGCGCTCATCAAACCGAGGGTGACATCGCCGTCGACAACATGCTGTCCTCGCCGTCTGTTCCCGTTTCCACCGCCATTCGTCCGTCTCTGCAAGACGATCGCGAAGCGCGGATTCGCTACCTCTTCGGCTGTTCAGCGCAGGAGCCTTCATGCAGCGCTCAAAACAACAAGCGCTGATGTTCCTTCTCGGCGCCGTCCTCGTGGGCGGCGCGCTTGGATTCAGTGCCGACCGGTACATCGGTCACGAGAAGTTCACATCGCAGTTCGGGCCGCGATCGCGGTTCTACGACGATTTGGGACTGTCGCCGCAGCAGCGCGCGACGCTCGACTCGTTGACGTTCGAGCAAGATTGTCAGATGAAAGCTGTCCTCGCGCCGCACGACTCCCTTCTCAAGTCGATGCGCACGCGATTCCGCGCTCAGCGCGATTCAGTGTTCACGAAAGAACAGAAAGCGAAGCTCGACCTTCGCGCAAAAGAAATGCAAGCCCGACGCGAGGCCGAACAGGCCAAGGAGCCAAAGAGGCAATGTTCAGGAAACTAGTAATCGCGCTGGCGGTCCCCGCTCTTGCCAGCGCGCAGATCATCCCGCAAATGCCGCAGGCGCAGAAGCAAGGGTCGGCGGATTCGACGTTCCGCCCCATCACCCTCGCCGACGCGCTGCGGCTCGCGAAAGAGAACAACGTCAGCAACATCACTGCGTCGAACAGCGTTCGAAGCTCGAACCTCCAGGTTAGAGCCGCGCGCGCACAGCTCTATCCGAGCGTCTCGGCATCCGCCGGGCAGGGCATCAGTGCCGGCGATCGCGTCGGACAGAGCGGAACGCTCGTCCCGTACACGCCCGCGTGGACATACCAAACCGGTTTGACGGTCAATCAGACGCTGTTCGACGCCGGTAAATCGTTTGCCGACGTCCGCGCTCGCAAAGCGGACGTCGCGTCGGCCGAAGCCAATCAGGTCTCGCAGGAGTTCCAGGTCGCCCTGAACGTGAAGCAGCAGTACAACGCCGTTCTCGCGGCGAAAGAGCTCGAGACCGCAGCACGCGCGCAGCTCGATCTCGCCAATCAGCAGCTTCAGGTATCGATCGCGCGCGTCAACGCGGGCGCCGCGAACGTTTCGGATTCACTCAACAACGTTGTCGCGGTTGGCCAGGCGCAGCTCAACATCTTGAACGCGCAGCAGAGTGAGCGCGCCGCCGCCGCGGCACTCACCCGGTTCGTCGGCACGCCGTATCTCGTGACGGCTGTGTCATCCGACACGATCGAGCTCCCGCGCGCGCAGATCGACAGCGCGACGCTGATGCAGTGGGCACTCGATGGGCCGACGATTCGCGCATCGCAGGCGACGTTGGCGTCCGCCCAAGCTGCGCAAAAGTCAGCGAAGACGTCGTATTTCCCGACCATCAGCGCGAGAGGAACATACAGTGGCAGTGGCACCGGCAAGTACGGATTCGGTAACGACCCATTCCCGTACAGCCGAGGATTGAACCTCAACCTGAGCTATCCGATCTTCAACGGCTACTCGCGTGAGAATCAGGTTGCCATCGCGCAGATCAACGAGGACAACGCCGCGGCGCAAATCCGCGATCAACGCCTCGCCGCGCAGCAGACCATCATCACGCAGATCGGCCTCCTGCGGAACGACGAGCAGAAGCTCATCGTGAACCAGATCAACGTCCGCGCGAGCGAAGAAGCCCTTCGCGTCAACCAGCAGCGGTATGCCCTCGGCGCCGGCACACTGATCGACGTGCTGACCTCGCAGTCGAACCTCATTACGGCGCGGCAGCAACTCATCCAGACGCGCCTCGACTACCGCAACGCCAAGGCTCAGATCGAAGCCCTCATCGGCCGCGATTTGCCATGATGTGAAGCGGCCTCTGGCCACTGGACCAAAGGAGGCGGGAGGACATTCTTTCCGCCTCCTTTTTCATTTTCAGCTCAGGTTCGAGACCGGCTGGATTCAGCCGTTCTAGCACGCGAACAGGCCCTCGCCGCTTCCAGCATTTCCCTCTGGCCGCGCGTACAGTTACCAGACAGACCGACAAGCACGCGGCCGCTTCCACAGGCGGCCGATTTTTAGGAGACCCACCCCTGTGAGACGAATTCTCGGAGCGGCCATAGTCGTCGTCGCCGCCGCGGCGTGCGCGAAGAAGGCTCAGGCGCCGTCCGTGCAGATCGCCATGGTCAGCCGTCGCGATATCATCATCGATGCGCAAGCAAACGGCGTCATCGAGCCCATCACCATCGTCGAAGTCAAGTCGAAGGCGTCGGGCGTCATCACGAAGATGACCGTTGAAACCGGCACCAAAGTCAATCCTGGCGACCTGCTCGTGCAGATCGACACGCGCGACGTACAGAACCGCTACGATCAGGCGAAAGCCGCCCTCGATGCCGCCGAGACGAAGCTGTCAGTCTCGGAGAACGACAAGAAGCGCAACGAGGACATGTTCAAGGCGCGCGTCATCACACCGCAAGAATACGAGCAGGTCGCGGTGAGTTATGAGAACGCTAAATCCGCGGTCGTGAGCGCGAAGGCCAGCCTCGACCTCGCGAAGCAGAGCCTCGAAGACGCGACCGTGAAGGCGCCGTCCGAAGGCACGATCATCGAGAAGGACGTCTCTGAAGGCACCGTCATCGCGTCGGCAACCGGCTCGGTCAGCGGCGGCACGACGATCGTGAAGATGGCCGACCTCGGCGTCGTTCGTATTCGCGCCCTGTTCAACGAGACGGACATCGGCAACGTCCACCCGGGCGAGCCGGCCAACGTCACGGTCGACGCGTATCCGGATCGCCGCTTCGGCGGCGTCGTCGAGAAGATCGAGCCGCAGGCCGTCGTCCAGCAGAACGTCACGATGTTCCCGGTGCTCGTGAACCTCACGAACAATGAGGGTTTGCTAAAGCCGGGCATGAACGGCGAAGTCTCTGTGCTCATCGACGAGCGCGATGACGTCGTCGCGATTCCGAACGACGCGATCAAGAACCCGCGTGAAGCGGTGACGACCGGCGCCATGCTCGGCCTCGCGGCCGACACGGTGAACGCCGAGCTCCGCGCGCAGGGATTCAACGGCGGCGGAAACCGCGGCGGTTTCGGTGGCGGCAATGGCGGCCGGCGCGGCGGCGCGAACGGCGGTAACGGCGGCGGCGCAAATGGCGGCGGCGGAAACGCTGGCGGCGCCAATCGCGGTGGCGGCGGCGGCACGGCCGACGGCGAAGTCATGATCGCGCAGCAGGGACAGGGCGGCGGCTTCGGCGGCGGCCAGCAGGTCTCCGACGACGATTGCAAGAAGATCGATGCAGTCCTCAAAGCCCATCCGAAGGAGAAGAAGCAGCTCGATGATCTCCGCGCGAAGATGCAGGCGCTGCGTCCGGCCGGCTTCGGCGGTGGTAATGGCGGCAATGCTGGCGGCGGAAACGGCGGCGGCTTCAACGCCGGCGGCAACCGTCGTCCGCGCGGCGATTCGTCGCAGGCCGGTCGAAACGGTGGCGGCGGCGGTCAGCGTCGTCAGGGCACCGGCGGTGGCGCGGACAGCACGCGCGGCGGTCGTGGCGGAAACGGCGGCGGCGGCGGCAGCTTCCGCGGCTCGCCGGAGATGCAGGCGATCAACGAGCAGATTCGCGCGATCTACACGACGCTGAATCTGGATCCGCGTACGGCGGGCGCCTGCGCGCGGCGCGCCGGCGGCAACGCCAACGGCGGCGGCAACCGTAGCGCAAATGGCGGCACGCGTACGGCACCGGGCGGACAGGGCGGCGCGCTGACGCCATCGCCCGAGATGAACAGCCGTCCGCAGCGTCAGCGCACTGGGCTCGTCTACGTCTCCGACAGCTCGAAGACGATCTTCCACCCGCGCATCGTGCAGCTCGGTCAGGGCAACCTCGATTACACCGAGGTCGTGAGCGGTCTGAAGGAAGGTGAGCGTGTCGTCATGCTCGGCGCATTGGCTCTGCAGGCGCAGCGTCTCCAGCAGCAGGATCGCGCTCGCGCGAACGCCAATCCGCTCGGCGCGAACGGCCCAGGCGGTCCGGGTGGCGGTCCTGGCGGCCCAGGAGGCGGCCCACCGCGTGGCGGTGGTGGCGGCGGCGGCGGCCGTGGGGGTTGATTAAATGCTCATTGGAGAAATCATCAGCGTTGCGCTCGGTGCGCTTCGCGCGAACAAATTGAGATCGCTCCTCACGATGCTCGGCATCGTGATCGGTGTCGGCGCGGTGATCGCGGTCGTCGCGCTCGGCACGGGTGCGCAGCAGGCGGTGAAGGACCGCATCGCGGCGCTCGGCACGACGCTCCTCACGGTCAGCCCGGGCCAGCAGCGCGGCGGCGGTGGCGGCATCGCGATCGCAGGCGCGGTTCAGCGCCTGACGATCGACGACGCGAGAGCAATCGACGAGCGCGCGACGAGCCTTCTCGCCGTGCAGCCGGAGATGCGCTCGAACCAGCAGATCGTGTTCGGCAACAAGAACGCGAGCACCCAGATCATCGGGACGTCGCCGAACTACCTCGAGGT
>Ga0070683_100000187_pt1 | contig 41275 bp, 30 predicted proteins | sample KBSC713LmetaG_FD_64662 | JGI IMG/M metagenome (GOLD analysis project Ga0070683, IMG submission 64662) | Corn rhizosphere microbial communities from Kellogg Biological Station, Michigan, USA - KBS C7.1-3L metaG | ecosystem: Host-associated > Plants > Roots > Rhizosphere ... | reverse complement strand
GCGCCGCTCGTCCTCGGCGCCGCGTACCTCTCTGCGTGTGCTGTCGATCGACCTAACGAGCTGTGGCTTTTCCACCTCAGCAAGTCGTTGAAGAGAATTCACTGAGTCATCCCGGGGAGCGTAGCGACGAGGGATCGTTTTCCCGGGTGGGGCTGTTGAAACTGCCTCGAGTGAAAGCGATCCTTCGCTGCGCTCGGGATGACGAACACAGGAGTATCCCTCGCTGCGCTCGGGATGACGAACACAGGAGTATCCCTCGCTGCGCTCGGGATGACGAACACAGAAGTATCCCTCGCTGCGCTCGGGATGACGAAGACAGGAGTATCCCTCGCTGCGCTCGGGATGACCGCCCAAAAAACGGAAACTCGAGGAAGCACTAGACCGTCTAGTGTTCGTGCGGTTATAGTCCTTCAGCCCACTCGCCGAGCATGAATTTGTTGCGCCGCCTCACCCATCGGCTGCGCGCGATCGTCGCGCGCCCGTCCGTCGAACGTGACATGCAGTCCGAAATGCAAGAGCACATCGAGCGCGCGACCGAGCGGTTCGTCGCCGGCGGGATGTCGCTCGCGGACGCTCGGCTCGCCGCGAAACGCGAGTTCGGGAATCTCACGGTCATCGAGGAAGAGTCGCGCGACGCGCGCGGCAGCCGATGGGTAGACGCGCTCGCGGGCGACCTGCGGTTCGCGATGCGGTATTTCGGGCGACACAAGGCGACCACGGCGATCATCGTCGTCGTGTTGGCGCTCAGCACCGGTGGCAACACGCTGATCTTCTCGATCTTTCAATCACAGTTTCTGCGTCCCGCACCGGCGGTTCCCGAAGATCGAAGTGTGGTGCGGGTGTGGGGCCAAGAGCGGGCGACACAAACAGCACGGTGGCAACCGCGCCTTCTCTCGCAGCGCGAGGTCGATGCGCTGGCCGGACACCGCGACGTCTTTTCGGAAGTCGCAGCATGGGCGTCGGAGGACGTCGTGTTGGATGGCAGCGACTCGACGGGAGCGCGCGGCGTCCGCGCTCAGCTCGTCACGCCGAATTTCTTTCGAGCGCTGGGGGTCGGACTCGCAGCAGGTCCGGGTTTCGGAATCGACTCGACCGAGTCCGCCATCGTCTCATATAAGATCGCCGAACAGCTCTTCGGCAGCGCCGCCGGCGCGATGGGCCGCCAGGTTCGCGTCAATGAGCTGGCATTCCGCGTCGTTGGCGTTGCGCCGCAGCGATTTCAGGGGCCGTTGCGCAACATGGACGAGCCGGCGGTGTGGATTCCAACCGGTGCGCGAGCGAGTATCGAGCGCATCTCGCCGCGATTGTTGGTGGACCAGTCCGCGCTGTCTGTGTTCGGCCGGTTGTGTCGCGGCGCGTCGCGCGAACGTGCTGCCGCGCTCGCTCGCGTCGTCGTCACTGGCGCGCTTCCGGATTCCGCGAGCCGCGTCGGCATGTCGCGAACGGCGGACGTCATCGGACTGAACGCGCTGCCTCCCGGTGCCGACTCGAATGAGATCGTCATCGCCTTCACGATGGTCTCGATGATCGGCGTTCTCGTCTTGCTCGTCGCGTGGATGAATGTGAGCTCGCTCATGGTCGCCGCGGCCGTCGGCAGACGACATGAGATTGCCGTTCGCCTCTCGCTCGGCGCGTCGCGCGCTCGGATTCTGCGACAACTCGTGACGGAGTCGGCGCTTCTCGCGCTCGTTGGTGGGGCGATCGGACTCATCGCCGCGTGGTGGATACTCCTTTGGCAGATGAAGTCGGAGATCGATGGCGTCGACATCGCTCCGGACGCCGGCACGTTCATCTTCGTTTTCGGCCTGTGTCTTCTGACGGGAATCCTGTTCGGACTCTCGCCCGCGCTGCATGCGACACGCGGCGACGTCGCGCATGTGCTGCGCGACTCGGGTGCTGCGTCGACGAAGCGGTCGCGGCTCCAGCGGATGTTCGTCGGCGCGCAGATCGTGTTTTCGCAGCCGCTACTCGTCATGCTCGGAACGTTGCTGTCGCTCGTCATCGCCGACTATCGGCCACTATCGCTGGAGATGAGCAGCCACGTCATCAGCGTTGGACTGCGGCCATTGACCGACCGAGGCGCGCCGAGCCAACGCATCGAGGCCGTCGATCCACTCGCGAGACGGATCGCCGAGCGACCGGAGGTCCTCGCGGCGATTCCGGATGCGAATGGGTTCGATATTCGCTCGCTCGTCGTCCCGAACCGGCCGGCACGCGACGGGGCAGACACAGTACCGACGATCGTGACGCTCGAAGCGGCGGCGCCGAATTGGCTCTCGCTCGTGGACGTGCCGATCATCCTCGGCCGCGACGTTTCGTTCACTGACACCGCGGCGGCAGACTATCGTGTCGTCATCGGGAGCGACATCGCGCGAGCGCTGTGGGGAAGCGAAAGTCCCATCGGCCGCACGCTGGCGTCGCCGCGCCTGAAAGGACTCGAGCAGGACTCGATCACGATGACGGTCGTCGGCGTGTATGACGCGACGCGGCGGCTGCCGGGAATGTCATTCGGAGGCGGTGGGACACGCGGAAGCATGAGTGCGAGTCAGACGCGCGTGTACACGGCTCAGGGAAAGCATTGGCGGCACGATCGTCTCCTCGTTCGGACGCGCGGTCCGGCTGAGCCGTTCCTGCCGGAACTTCGGCGTTTCATCCGCTCGGCAGCGCCGTCGCTTCCGGTGTCGTCGATCGAATCGCTCGCGCAGATCGACGCCTTTCAGTACCGCGATGCGTTGCGCGGCGCGTTGCTCGCCGGCGCGGCGGGCGCGCTGGCACTCTTGCTCGCGTCGCTCGGGTTGTACGGTGTCGTATCGCTCGCGGTTCAGCAGCGTACGCGAGAGATCGGCATTCGCATCGCGGTTGGCGCCCAGCCGTCGCGGGTTGCGCGGATGTTCTTGGCGTCCGGAGTGCGGGTCGGGGTGGTTGCGCTTGTCGTAGGACTGCCGCTCAGCATCGTTGGGTTGAAGATCGCGCTGTCGCGTGGGGTCGTCATTGCGCCCGGAGTGAACGTCTATCTGATTGGCGGCTCGATCGCGGTCTTGCTGTTAGCGATCGCCTCGGCCGCGACGTGGATGCCCGCACGTCGAGCGGCGCGGGTCGATCCCGCAATGACGTTGCGGGTCGATGCGTAGGCCGCGTCGGAGGGGGTCGTTTACTTCGAGGACAACTCCGGGAAATCGTCCCAGCGATATTCAGTCGCGACGCGCTCGTTTGCCGCGTGGCGACGCTGTTCGAGCAGCCGAAGTTCCACGCGCCTGATCTTTCCGGAGATCGTCTTTGGTAGATCAGAGAACTCTAGTCGTCGCACCCGTTTATAAGCCGGCAACCGCTCGCGCACGAACTTGAAGATGTCCAGCGCCGTCTCACGCGACGACGCCCCGCCGGCCCGGAGGACGAGGAATGCCTTTGGCACAGCGAGACGCATGGGGTCAGGGCTCGGAACGACCGCCGCTTCCGCGATTAGAGGATGCTCAATGAGTGCGCTCTCGAGCTCGAACGGGCTGATGCGATAGTCGGAGCTCTTGAACACATCGTCAGCGCGACCGACGTATGTGATGTAGCCGTCCGCGTCACGCGTTGCGACGTCGCCGGTTCGATAGAAGTCGCCGCTCAAGGCCGGGCCGCCGTCGTGCGCATCGTCGGCATAGCCGGCCATGAGCCCGAGTGGTCGAACTGCGAGCGGCAGGCTGATCTCACCCTCGCTGCGCTCCTCGCCGTCGGCGTCGAGCAGTGCGATACGATAGCCGGGAAGGGGACGGCCCATCGATCCGGGCTTCACCGGCTGTCCCGGTGGATTGCCGACCTGCGCGGTCGTCTCGGTCTGGCCGTACCCGTCGCGGATCGTGATGCCCCACGCATGCGTTACGCGCTCGATCACCTCGGGATTGAGCGGCTCGCCCGCGCCGACGAGCTCGCGCAACGCGACGCGATAGTTGCCGAGCTCTTCGCCGATGAGCATTCGCCAAACTGTCGGCGGCGCGCACAGCGTCGTAACGCCGCATCGGACGATCGTCTCGAGCACGCGCTTCGCGTCGAATCGCTGGTAGTCATACACGAAAATCGTCGCACCGGCATTCCACGGCGCGAACACGCTGCTCCATGCGTGCTTTGCCCAGCCCGGCGAGCTGATGTTCCAGTGAACGTCGCCTTCGCGAAGGCCGATCCAGTACATCGTCGAGAGGTGACCGACGGGATAGCTCGCGTGTGAGTGCACGACGAGCTTTGGCTTGGCCGTAGTGCCCGAGGTGAAATAGAGAAACAGCGGGTCAGTCGCGCGCGTCTCGCCGTCGGGAGTGAACGTCGTCGACGACTCGTACATTTTCTCGAAGCGATTCCATCCATCGAGATCCGATCCGACGATGATACGCGTCCAATCGCCAGGGATTCCGGCGAACTTGTGCGCGCCCTGCGCGTCGGTAACGACGTGTCTCACGCCGCCGCGGTCGAAGCGATCGGCGATATCGCCGGGAGTCAGCTGCGGTGTCGACGGCACGATGACGACGCCGAGCTTGGTGCAGGCGAGAATCGTCTCCCACGTCTGTTCGACGTTCGGCAGCATGAGGAGCAAGCGATCACCGCGGCGCGCGCCCGCCGCGCGAAGCGCGTTGGCGATCGCGTTGCTGCGCGCGCGGAGGTCGTCGAACGAGAATGAGCGCTCCGACCCGTCATCCCCGACGATGCGCAGCGCAGCGCGAGCATTTCCCGCGGCCATCACGTCGAAATAGTCGAGAGCCCAATTAAATCGATCGAGCGATGGCCATTTGAAGCTCGCGTACGCCGTGTCGTAATCCTCACGATGCGCGAGAAGAAAATCGCGCGCCTCGAGAAACGTCTGGGCCCCGCCGGAAGCTGTTTGCATAAATGATTTTGACGCGGAGCGTCTCCGGCGGCTAGGTGAAGTTTTGGCGTTCTCTTCGGAAAGTATTGATGCAGCTCGGGAGCGAATTGCGGCTGTTCGTTACGCTGCCGCGGTGACAAAGTTCGCCCATGACGACGCACGTTCTAGAACGCTCATGCATGTTCTGCAACCGGCCCGCGCGGCGCCGGCCGGCGCCCGGCGAGTTTCCCGCGCACGACTTCGATTGCGTATCCTGTGGCCGCTACCGCGTCGGCGAGACGGCCGAGGCGCGAATGCGCGGCAACGGCGTCAGTCTTTACCTGGGCATCGTGTCGAAGATCATCGGCGCCAATCAGGACGGCTATAGGCTCGTCATTCCGAGCTGCTTCCGAGTGTCGTTTGCCAATGAGCAAACGCTCACAGTAGTGGCGAACGCGGATCGCCCGGTGAAACACGACGAACAGGAGGTGCTGGTCCCGCGTCCTACTCACCGCCCGCTCTTGACGAACTCGTTTCCGACTCCGGACCGCATTGTGAGTCGCCCGAAAGCGATCTGAGTGAACATCGAGTTCCCGTGGAGGACGAGGCGATATCGCACGTTATGTTGCGCCACGATTGAAGAGTGCTCGAGCGCCACGCAACGCGACGAGCGTAGAGTCCGCGTCGGCGTAGAGAATTCGCCGGCGGTGGCAGGATGACGTACGTTCGCTCGAGTCTTCGTCGTCCCCACCACGCGGGGAGGATCTATGCTGCGAGCCCCCGCACTTGTCGTTGCAATAATGTTGGTCGCATGCGCGCAGAAAGACGTCGCGTCACCCGCGGCGCAGGATGTCGCCGAATGAAGACGTTCTCGCGACGTCGTCGACGGGAAAGGGACCGGGGGACTGCACGTCCGACGTAGAGCTGCTCGGACGATTCTCGGCGTCGACGGCGGATGTCCCCGGCACATGGTGGAGGCTGACGAAAGACCGCTTCGACGCGGCAGGCGTCAGCGACTACAGAGCGGCGCTCGAGAATTTCTACGGCCGGCAGTTCAACACGGACGACAAACACGTCGAGAATTGAGCGGCTTCGCTACTTTTTTCTCTGCTGCTCGTCGAGCACGCGCTTGAAGTTCGCCTCGCCGCTGTCGATGTAGGCGAGATATCCCGCTCTGTCGATGAACGGCGCGACCGAGTCAGCGGTCGCGCCGCGCTTGCTGTATTTCCGGTAACGGCCGAAATCTCTCGCGTGTGACGTCACCCAGATGTCGACGGGCAGGTCGCGGGCGATCGAGAATGTTTTTTCGAAGTCTTCGCGGATGCCGGGATACTGCTGTGGGTCGGCGAGACGCATGCCCGGTTGCGGCGTGAGGCTGCACAGATCGACAACGTTCAGCACACGATCGCCGTCGCGAACGGGAAACGTCCACGTCGTGCATCCCTTGGTTCGTCCGGGCGTGATGTGGGCCGTGAGCTCGATCGGCCCGACGCGGATCGTATCGCCGTCCTTGAACCGGTGATCGACACGAACCGGTGGAAAGCGCTGCAGTCCCGAGGCGATGATGATTTTGTAAAGAAGTGTTCCCGTCGGCTCTTCGTCGCCGCCTGACGTCAGGCTCTCCGCACTCGCATCGCTCGCCCACACCTGCGCGCCGGTCGCCTTTTGGAGATCCGCCATTCCACCGGCGTGATCGTGCAGGGCCTCGGAGTTCAGCATCACTTTCACATCGGTGATCTTGAAACCGAGTTGCGCAATGCTCTGCTTGACGATGTCTGTGGCGCCCGGATAGCCCGCGTCGATGAGGACGTGGCCTTCCGGTCCGGTGATGAGAAACGTCGCGACGTCGCTCGCGCCGACGTAGTAGAAATTGCCGGCGATGCGAAATGGGTCAGCGGGCTGTTGTCCGCCGCGTTCGATCGTGGTGCGCCATTTCGTGAACAAGACGCCCACGATCGGAGCGACGATGATCACGAGAACCAGGGCGACGATAGGCCATGAGATGCGGCGCGACATTCATGGCCAGACTAGTGACCGTCGGCGAGCGTTGTCAACCCGAGGGGCGATTTCAAGGAGACGAACAGCGGGCTTGCGAGGCGCGAACGTACTATTGCGCGAACTGTGCTGCCACCGTTGTATTGAGATGTTCGAATCCAGATGTGCGCTCAATGACCTCCAATGCTGGAGCATTGCGTATGTACATCGTGAGTGAGTCGCCCGCCGTCGGCGCGTATGCGCGGCCCGCTGCAGCGCCCGAGACTCCGTCGCTCGCGAAGGGCGCACGGCTCGACGTTCTCGACGTGCTCCGCGGAATCGCGCTGATCGGGATGTACACGGTTCACTTCTGCGATTACGCGAACGTCTGGGACGTTCCCGAGGGGCAGAAGCCGGCGCTCTGGCAGCGTTTCGAGTGGTGGTTTCTCGACGGCCGGTTCTACACGATGTTCGCGATGCTCTTCGGCATCGGGTTCGCGGTGCAGCTCGCGCGTGCCGACGCGCGCGGCGAGAACCTCGTCCCGCGATATCTCCGGCGACTCGGCGCGCTCGCCGTGTTCGGGTTCATCGCGGAGGGCGTCTTCGGCTACAACGTGTTGTTCGGCTATGCCGTCTGGGGGCTCGCGTTGCTCCCGATTCGCCGGTGGTCGACGCGGTCCATCTTCATCCTCTTTCTAATCTGCAGCGCGTTCCGACCGCTGGTGAACCTGTCCCGGGCGGCAATCGCGGAGTCACATGGCCGGCTCTCGGAATTCGCTGCCGAGCAAAAAGCCAACGCCGAGCGTTACCAACACGCCGTGAAAGCAAAAGACTCGGTCGAAAAGATCGGATCGTGGCCGGCGGTGGTCGCGTCCCGAATCCGATTCATGGGCGCGTTCCAGCGACAATGGCAATGGAACGCCGGCGGATCCTTTCTGCTCATGCTCGGCGGCCTTCTCGCGTTTCGGTTGGGAATCTTCGAGGATCGGCGCGGCAAGCGGAGAGCGATCCTTTTGTTGATGCTCGCCGGCGCCGTCTCGTTCGTTCTCGCGGAATGGACATTCCCGCTTTCCGGTGCACCGCCGATGGGATTTGCCGAGCTGGCGAAGTCCACGACGCCGATTCGCCACATGGCTTATACGATATTCATGAACAACGGCTTTCTTATCGTACAGGACTCGTGGCTTGCCCTCGTGTACATCGGGATGATCTTGTTGCTAGTGAGTCATGACCGGGCGTGGCTGCGCCGCCTCGCACCATTCGCCTGGAACGGCCGGATGGCGCTCACGAACTACTTCATTCAGATCGCATTTCTCGACGTGATGTTCTCGAAGTGGGCCTTCGGTTTGAATGTCACACCCGGCTGGATCCCGGTCGGAGTCATCGGACTCTTCACCGTTCAGGCGCTCCTCGCCCGATGGTGGCTGTCACGCTTCGAGTACGGTCCGCTCGAGTGGGTCTGGAGGTCGGTCACGTATTGGCGCCCCGCCGCATTTCGTCTCACGGGTCCGACGACTGGCTAACGAACGAGCTCAGCTCCGGCGAGAACGAGTCGCCGGGGCTGAGCGCTGCGCGTGTGAGTCGCTAGTTTCCAGTTTCGGTGAATGAAGTACTCATCGGAGCTCCCGCGACGCTGACGCTCGCTGTTACGTCTTCGACTCCGGGCGTCGGCCCGAGTGTGTACTGTACCGTCGCGATGCCCGTGGCGTCAGTGAGTGTCGATGACGTCGAGAACATTCCGCCCGAGTCGTCCGTCCAACTCACGACCGTGTTCGGGATGACGTTGCCGAATTGATCGGTGACTTTCACCTGCAGCGTCGTGGACAGCGTGGAATCGATTGGCGCGCTCTGATTGTTGCCTCCGACGATGGTCAATGCCGCGGGCGCGCCGGGCGACGCGGACGCAACGACAGTCGCCGGCGAGAGCGAACCCGCGGTGACGCTCATCGAGTCAGTGCCGGCGACCGTTCCGAGTGTCCACGTCACTGACGCGGTTCCGGATGTGTCGGTCGTGACCTGCGTCGCTGAGACGGAGCCCGAGCTCGCGGACGGCGTGAAGGTAATGATGATTCCGGAGATCGGATTGCCGGATTGATCCGTGACCTTTGCGACGACAGGCGACGCGAGCGCCGATCCGACGACCGCATTTTGCGCTCCGCCGCTCGAGATGGTGATGTTCGTCAGAACGGGCGTCGGCGCCGTCGTCGAATCGTTACTACATGCGGTGATGCTGAGCAGTGTGAGGCAGCTCGCGATCACGACGTCGGTCGCATCGAATCGTTTCCTGCTGAAGGTGTCGATCATTGTACCGCGATGCTCCAAGAAGATGTGGGTCTCTATGTGGGCGGCTGCCGCGCGAGCGTCCGCGCGTTGCAGGGCGCGTGATCATAGAGACACACCTCGATCGCAGATGTTATGACGGGATCTGGACTCTTTGTATGTTCTTAACGGGCCCAATATGCGTTGCTAAATATAGAAACTCTAAACAATGCGAGATCGTATTAGAGAGCGGACACGCACGCTGGGCCGGCGCCTTGCGCGGACGCTCTGTGTTTGTAGGATCTTTGTGCGGCGGCCTCGGACGCCGAGCTCGGGCTCTAGTCGCCGGCAGGGAAGCGGAAGTACGTTTGCGGCCATGACCCGCCCTACGATCCTCATCGCGCTCGCGGCCTGTTGGCTGCCGTCGATCACCGTCGCGCAAACTCCTTCGTCCACATGGAATGCACGGGCGGCCGCGTCGTACCTCGACGTGCGGCAGGCCTGGTGGCTCAAATGGCCGACCGCGTCGCGCGACCACGAGACCTCGTGCGTGTCCTGTCACACGGCGCTTCCATTTGCGTTGGCCCGACCCGCGCTCCGAGAAACCCTTGGTGAACAGCAGGCGGGTGATGCGGAGCGGCGCCTCGTCGACAACGTCGTCAAGCGCGTTCAGCTGTGGCGCGACGTCGACCCGTTTTACCCGGACCAAACGCGCGGTCTCCCGAAGACGAGTGAATCGCGCGGCACGGAGGCGGTGCTCAACGCCGTGATTCTCGCGACGCGCGATGCCCGCTCCGGCGCCTTGAGTGCCGACGCTCGCCAAGCGTTCGACAATATGTGGGCGCTTCAGTTCCGAAACGGCGATCAAAAGGGCGCGTGGGCCTGGCTCAACTTCCACAACGAGCCGTGGGAAGCGAATGGATCGCCCTACTTCGGCGCGTCGCTCGCGGCGATCGCGATTGGATCAGCGCCGAGCGGCTATTCGTCGAGCGCCGAGATTCAGGATCGCGTGGCGATGCTCCGCTCGTATCTCCAAAAGGGCGCCGACACGGTGAGTCTCTACAATCGCGTCATGGGACTCTGGGCGACCGGATGGCTGCCGAACGCGCTCACCGCGGCGCAACGGCAGTCGGTGATCGACGCAGTGTTCGCGAAGCAGCGCGATGACGGCGGTTGGAGCAGCTCGACGCTGGCCTCATGGACGCGCGCGGACGGAACGCCGCAGGACTCGGCGAGCGACGGCTACGCGACGGGGCTCGTTGTTCTCGCGCTCGAGCGCGCGGGTGTCAGCGACCCGCGCGTTCGTCGCGGGCTCGATTGGTTGTCGCACCATCAAGATGCGACAACCGGAGCGTGGTTTGCGTCGTCGCTCAACAAGAAGCGCGATCCAGCGAGCGACGTCGGGAAGTTCATGATCGATGCCGCGACTGCGTATGCGGTGCTCGCGTTGACGGGAGCGAAGTAGAAGATCTCGGGATGACTAGGGAACCGTACAGCCTCCACCGACCGGACACACGCCTGACGTGAGCCCGTTGTACGTCTGCTTACAGCGCGCGTTGTTCGTGAACGTGTTCGTCTGCGTGAGATCGACGCTGTTGAAGATGTTCGCCTGCCACATCGCGTTGATGCCGTAGCCGGCACTATTCGTCAACTTGCTGTTCGTGATCAGATTGCTCGGCGGCACATACTGCGTCGAGAAATCACCGACGAGCAGCGCTGCCTGGTCGGACGTGTTCGCCGGTTTGCAGCTCGCCGAGACGACGCCGCTTGCCGCGCCGGCGTAGCTGATCTCGACGTAGTCGAGGCGGGATCCAGTCGCGGTGTTGAGCCAGATACCGATCCAATCTCCGGGCGCCGGATTCGTCTCGCCCGACGTGAAGATGATCGGGTCCGACGGCGTTCCGATGGCGTTGAGAACCCCAACCGGATTGTTCGGCGCATTGCCGTTCCCGCCGAACGTGACACGCGCGCCGGGCTGATTCGGCGGAAGTTTTGGAAACTTGAATACGACGCCAGGTTTCACGGTCAGGGTCACCGTCCCGGCTGTTCCGCCTGGAGGCGCGATGTTCATGCCGCCGTAAGGAACGCGGATCGGAACGCCGAAATCACCAACGGTCATATCCGCGAAAACATTCGCGTTCGGACCGAAGATGAGAATTTCATTGTTCGCGTTGCCCGTGTAGGAGCCGTCCGGCAAGGTGCCGAGTGACATCATCGTCGTATTGACCGGCCGGTCACCAGACCCCGTGATCGTCAGCAGATGAGAGTCGCTGGTGAAGCCGGCATTCCCGTCGAGATAGACGCCGACGCCTTGCGAGCCCTGGATCGTGACGTTGTTCACGCGAATGACGGGGGCGGGAACCGACGAATATCCGTTGCCGCTCGCCGCGATCGTCGGATTGTTCATTCCGCCGAAATTCCCGCCGCCCTGGAGTGTCGTCCAGGTGAAGTCGATGAGGGACGTCCCGCTGACGCCGCGGATCGTTCCCCACGCCTGATTCGCGTTGTTGCGCTTGAACAGCACGAAGCGCGTCGCGCTCGTTCCCGCCGCGACGAAGTGCGCGGTGCCGTTCACATTGATGTTCGTCGTGTTGCCGAGCGAGACGATCGCGCATGGCTGAACGGTGACGACCGCGTTGCTCCCGATCGTGATGTCGTTCGTGACGACGTGCGTGACTCCGTCGCCCGCCCACGTTTCGTTCGCGTTGATGTTCGCCGTGTGCGCGACGGTCGTTCCGTTCGCCGTCCCGCAGGCGAGCACCGGCGCCGTGACAGTGATGCTTACCGAGCCGCTCTTGGTTGCATCCGCCATACTCGTCGCGGTCACGACGAACGTCCCCGGGGTCGTAGACGCAAACGTCGCGGTCAACCCGTTTCCGACGACAGTTCCGCCGGTTGTCGACCACGTCACGCCACCCGTACAGCTCTGCGTCGCGCTGACGGTTGCCGTGAGGTTGCTCGGAGCGCCTTGCGCGACGGTCGTCGAGCTCGCGCTGACCGAGACGCTGCTCACGGTACATGTCGTCGCCGGCGGCGTGGAGCTGGTGCCCGTCGAGCTGTCGGAGCCGCAGGCGGAATGGAAGATTATCAACGAAAGTGCTGCGACGGCTCGATACCGCATGGTGAGCTCCGGTTCGCCCGCGAGAACTTCGGATCGGCGGCGTCGCCAGACACAACGTTGCAGCGCCAGGCAACTCGGGGCTAGCGCTCCATGGTCGCCATGGAGCACATGCGTTTTCTTTGTGAAAAATTGTCTTACGCTAGGCGATTCAGGCCCACGGTTCGTCGGCGGACGGTCCGTAGATCGAGGGAACCTTCGCCTTCAGCGCACGAAGAAACACGGACAGTTGTCCGCGATGATGGATCGAGTCGAGCAGCATGAACCAGATCACCTCGGCGACCGGTGTGCTCGCAGTGCGCTTTGGGCCGACGTAAAACTCGATCGTCTCATCGAGACGGCTCAGCGGCGCGGTCGCAATCGCGTCGCGTACCATGGTCGTTGTCGCGTCGAACGCCGACAGGACGCCGTCCCAAGTGTCGGGCATTGGCGGAACGCGGCCGGGCCACTCCCACCGTCCGCTGAGGGCGGTCGCGATCGCGGTCTGGCCTTTCGAGAATACGAATGAAAGATCTTTGACGGACGGCATGTTCTCGATCGGCCGCGCGTTGCCCATCTCGCTCGGAACGCTCGTCAGCACTCGCCGAGTGGTCGCGTTCTCTTTGGCCCAGACGTCGGCGAATTGCTGCTTCGGGTTCATTCGGGTCGCTCCGGTGGGGAAGTGCTCGCTTCATTATAAGGCGGGCGACTGGGGCGGGCGACGGCGATGGGCGATGGGCGACGGGCCGAACGACGCACGGCCTGAACGACGCAACAGCCTGGCGAGTCATCCTGCGGCGAGCGGAGCGTCGGCGAAGCCGCCGAAAGCGCCTGCCCTGAGGGAGCGCTCTCTCAGCGAGGCAGTTCACCCGGAATCCGCAACAGTTCTCACGCGGACTGTACGGAGAAGCGCCGTCTCCCACAACGTCGTCCTCCGCTCCCTCCGCGCCTCCGCGCGACAACCCGGGTTTACCGCTGTTCTGCAGTTGTCCGTGAGATCGCGATCAGGATGACCCCGAGGCCTGGCACCGCCCCGATGACTTGCGGACCCACTCACATTTCCGATCCCACCCGTTCGGTCGTTCGTCTCCGGGTCATCTACACGCTGCAGGATGCATCTGAAAACGCATATCGCGGTTCGGGTCACGCTCGTCGCGCTCATGGCGGCCGCGTGCGACAAAGGCGCGCCGCCCGCGCCACCGAGATTGCCTCCGACGCCCGTCGGCGTCGTGGACGTCTCGACGGCAACCCTCCCCCAACAATACGAATTCGTCGGCCAGGTCCAGCCATTCCGCCGAGTCGACGTGCGCTCGCGCGTCGAAGGGATCGTGGTCGACCGACCGTTCGTCGAAGGGAGCTTCGTCCAAAAGGGACAGGTCCTCTACAAGCTCGACCAGATCAAATACGAAGCGGCGTATCGCACCGCGCTCGCCCGGCTCGAGAATGCAAAGCGAACGCTTGCGCGCCTCGAGCCGCTCTTGCCGAAGCACGCGGTCGCGCAGCAGGACGTCGACAACGCGCGATCGGACGTCGAGCTGAATCAGGCGCAAACCGACAACGCGAAGAAAGATCTCGACGACACGACGATTCGCGCCGAGATCGCCGGGCTCGTTGGCCGCGCACGGCTCGAGCTGGGCGCGCGCGTGACCGGACCGGCGGATCTCCTGACGACGATCGACGAGCTCAATCAGGTGTACGTGACGTTCCATCCATCGTCGCAACAACTGCTGGCGTGGCAGCGCGATCCGGAAGCGCGAAAGCTCCTGATGCCCGGCGACAACGGAATCGCGGTCCACGTCGCGCTTCCGGACGGCTCGCTGTTGCCGAGAACGGGAAGGATCAACTTCATGGCGCCGTCGCTCGATTCGGCGAGTGGAACGCAAGAGTTCCGCGCGCGATTCGAGAATGCTGATCGTCGGTTGCTACCGGGACAGTTCGTCAGTGTGCGCCTCGAAGGGTTCAAGCGTCCGAGTGCCATTGCGGTTCCGCAACGCGCCGTACAACAAGGACTCGGCAGACAGTTCGTTTATGCCCTTGGTCCCGGCGATTCTGTCATCGTGAAGGACGTGAAGCCGGGACCGTGGAGCGGAAATCTCTGGTTGATCGATTCGGGACTCGTCGCCGGTGATCGCGTCATCGTCGACGGCATTCAGAAGATTGCGCCTGGCCGGGTGGTGAAGCCGACACCGGCGGCACCATGAGCACGCAGGTGGCCGGCTCAGAGCCGGAGATTCGCTACTTCTTCATTCGACGTCCGGTGCTCGCGGCGGTGATCTCGATCGTGATCACGCTGCTGGGACTCTTCGCGATTCAGCTGCTGCCGGTCGCGCGGTATCCGCAAATCACGCCGCCGGCAGTCCGAATCACGGCGAACTATCCGGGTGCTTCGTCCGAAGACGCCGCGCAAGCGGTGGCTGCTCCGATCGAAGAGCAGCTCGCGGGTCTCCAGGGCATGCTGTATTACTCGTCCGCGAACTCGAGCGACGGGACGACGACCATCACCGTCACGTTCGATGTCTCGCGCAATCAGGATCTCGCGGCGGTCGACGTTCAGAACGCGGTGAAGCTCGCGGAGCCGCAGCTGCCCGACGCCGTGCGCGCGAACGGCATCACGATTCTCAAAGCGAACACCGATATTCTCGCGGTGGTCGCGCTGCAGTCGAGCGATCCTCGCTACGACGCGACGTATCTCGCGAACTACATGAAGTTGTATGTGGTCGACGAGATCAAACGCATTCCGGGAATCGGCGACGCGACGCCGTTCCCAGCGCGCGATTTCTCGATGTTGCTGCAGCTCGATCCGGAGAAGATGGCGCAGCTGAAGGTGACGGTAAGTGATGTCGCCGCAGCTGTCCGCGAGCAGAACGCGACGAATCCCGCCGGACGACTTGGCGCCGAGCCGTCGCCGCCGGGAACGCAGCTCACCCTTCCGATCACGACCCTCGGACGCCTCGAATCGACGGGGCAGTTCGACAGCATCGTCGTTCGCGCGCGAGCTGACGGTTCGATCATTCGGCTTTCCGACATCGGCCACGCCGAGCTCGGTGCGCGAAGCTACGATCTCAAAGGTCGGCTGAACGGAACTCCGACTGCGTTCGTTCTTCTGTACACGCGACCGGGCGCGAACGCGCTTGCGGTGAAGCAGCTCGTCGTCAAGCGGATGCAAGAGCTGCAGGCGACATTCCCGCAGGGTGTGACGTACAAGATTCCGTTCGACACGACGCCGTTCGTCAGCGCGTCGATCAAGGAAGTCGCGATCACGCTCGTCGAGGCGATGATCCTCGTGACGCTGGTCGTCTTCCTGTTTTTGCAGAGTTGGCGCGCGACGCTGATCCCGATGCTCGCGGTCCCCGTGAGCGTCATCGGCACGTTCCTCGGCCTCCTCGCGTTCGGAATGTCGATCAATGTGTTGACGCTGTTTGGCCTCGTGCTGGCGATCGGCGTCGTCGTCGATGATGCAATCGTCGTGATCGAGAACGTCGAGCGCATCATGGCCACCGAAGGCTTGTCCCCGAGGCTCGCGGCGGACCATGCGATCCGTCAGGTCGGCAGTGCGCTTGTCGCGATCGTGCTCGTGCTCTGTTCCGTGTTCGTGCCGGTGGCGTTCATCGGCGGCGTAACGGGCGAATTCTTCAAGCAGTTCGCGATGACGATCGTCATCGCCGTTGTGCTGTCGGGGATCGTCGCGTTGACGCTCACGCCGGCGTTGTGTGCGCTGCTGCTGAAAGATTCGCCCGAGGCGGAGCACAAGAGCGGATTCTTCGGCTGGTTCAACAACATGTTCGCGCGCGCGACGACTCGTTACACCGGCGCGGTCGACTCGGTGCTCGGCAGACCAACCGCGTGGCTCGGCGTCTTCGCGATTGTCCTCGTGCTCGCCGGAGTTCTGTGGACGCGCATTCCGAGCGCCTTCATCCCGACGGAAGACAAAGGATACATGGCGCTGTCGGTCCAGCTGCCGGATGCGGCGTCGCTCCAGAGAACGGAGAACACGGTTTCGAACATCGAGAAGGTGATTCGCGCGGAGCCGGCCGCGGTCAACATGGTGGCGCTCGTCGGTCTCGACATCTTGAGCCAGTCGAACATCACGAATGGTGCGACCGTCTTCTTGAACGTGAAGCCGTGGGACGATCGCTCGAAGCATGACGCGCTCGACTCGATCGCGGCGCGCATCAACGGCAAGCTGTTCATGATGAAGGACGCGATGGCGTTCGGCTTCAACCTGCCGGAAGTACCGGGACTTGGCGTCACCGCCGGTGTCGAAATCAATTTACAGAATCGTAATGGGCAGGACATCCGGTCCTTCGCCCAGCACGTTCAGGAGTTCCGGGAGGCGGTGAACAAGCTCCCGGCATCAGGCGGGTTGAACTCCAACTTCCGAGCGAGCGTACCGCAGGTCTTCGTCACTGTCGATCGGGCCGCGGCGAAGGCCAGGGGAGTGAACCTGACCGATCTCTTCTCGACGCTTCAAGCATTCTTGTCGTCGCTCTACATCAACGACTTCAACCTCTTCGGCAAAACGTATCGTGTTCAGGCGAAGGCCGGCGAAGAGTTCCGGCAGTCGCCGAGCGACATCGGACGGTTGTATGTGCGCGGGAACAATGATGCGATGATCCCGGTCTCCGCGCTCACGACGACGAGCTTCCGCAGCGCGCCGACGGTCATCGCGCGATTCAATGGATTCACCTCGGCGCAGTTCACCGGACCGCCGAAGCCCGGACACAGCTCTGGTGAGCTGCTGCAACAAGTCGACGAACTCATTCAGAACCAGTTTGCTTCGGCGGGGCTCGGCGTTTCGTACTCCGGCCAGTCGTATCAAGAGCGTGCATCGAGCGGCGCGGCGGCGATCGTCTTCGCGCTCGGCATGGTGCTGGTGTTCCTCGTGCTCGCGGCCCAGTACGAGAGCTGGACTGTTCCGTTCGCGGTGCTTCTCGGAATTCCATTCGGTCTGCTCGGCGCACTGCTCGGCATCTGGATTCGAAATCAGCCGAACGACATCTACTTCCAGGTCGGTCTGATCACCGTCGTCGGTCTCGCGGCGAAGAACGCGATTCTCATCGTCGAGTTCGCGAACGAGCTTCGTGCGCGAGGCATGGACATTCGGCACGCGGCGATCGAAGCGGCCCGCGAACGTCTTCGTCCGATTCTCATGACGTCATTCGCCTTCATCCTCGGCGTGTTGCCGTTGATGATCGCATCGGGCGCTGGTGCGGCAAGTCGTCACTCGATCGGCACCGGTGTTTTCTCAGGAATGCTCTTCGCGACGACAATCGGAATCTTCTTCATTCCGTTGTTCTTCAGCGTGATTCGTCGCTTGGCCGAGCGTGGTTCGAAGCATAAGGCGCCGGGCGCCGCCCAAGGTGTGATTGCCGGGAGCGAGCTATGAGGCCCCGCCATCCGAATGCGAGCGCAGCGAGCGGAGGACCCGCTTTGCCGTTTTATGGTTTGGCGCTTGTAACGATGACCGCTTGCGTCGCCGGCCCCAAGTACACACCTGAAACCGTGATCGCTCCAGCGCAGCGGGTCGGCGCGCCGCGGTTGAGCGATTCATCTCGACAGTTCTTCGACTCGCTCGAGATCGAACGTCGACGCGATTCGATTCGCAGCATCGCGTCCGTGACCGCCCGTCAGACGATCAACGACCGCTCGGCCGACGCCGCGGCGTGGCTCGATATCATTCCCGACTCGACGCTCGTTCGGCTCGTCGCTCTTTCGCTTCGGCAGAATCGCGATCTCCAGGTGGCCGTCGCGCGAATGGACGAATACCGCGCGAACCTCGGCGTCGCGCGCGCACCGCAGCTGCCGAGCGTCACGATCAATGGATCCGAGAGCACGAACCAGGTAGCGCTGGGCGCATTTCCGGCGACCTCGTACCGCGCAGCGCGACTCACTGGCGATCTGGCGTGGGAGCTCGATTTTTGGGGACGGGTGCGACGCGGCGTCGAAGCGGCGAGCGCGGACTACGCGGCGCGTGAAGCCGACCGACAGGCGGTCGCGCTCTCGCTCGTCAGTCAGGTCGCGTCGAGCTATTTGCAACTTCTCGAGCTCGACCAAGAGCGGGCGATTGCCGAGCGGACGCTGAGCTCACGTCGCTCCACGCTCGAGATTGCACGCCAACGGTTCAGCCAAGGGCTCACGTCGGAGCTGGACGTTCGTCAGTTCGAGGCGCAGGTCGCCGCGCCCGCGGTGACGCTCGCGCAGGCCGAGCGTGCGAGAGCGCAGAATGAGCACAATTTGAACGTGCTGCTCGGCCAGGCGCCTGTTGGGATTCCACGCGGGCTCCCGCTCGCGGACGCGGTGAAATCGCTCGCGATCCCGGATTCGATTCCGGCTGCGCTCCTCGCGCGACGTCCGGATGTCGTCGAGGCAGAGCGGAACTATGCGGCTGCTGTCGCGAGAGTAGGCGTCGCGGACGCCGCCCGCTGGCCGACGTTCAACATCACCGGTTCATACGGTTATCAAGCCGCCGCGCCGACGAGCTTCGGATCGAAGAACGAGATCTATCAGGCGCTGATCGGCTTGTCGTTCCCGCTGTTCGACAACTCTCGGCTCGCAAATCTTTCGGCCGCGGCGCGCGCTCGCGCCGAGCAGGCAAGGGCGTCGTATGAAGGCGTTGCGCTCAACGCGCTGCGCGAGGCGAGTGACGCGCTCGCGGCGGTCCGCACGTCGCGCGACCAATCGGTCGCACAGGCGACGCAGGCTCAGGCGCTTCGGCAAGCGCTCGATCTCGCGACGGTGCGATATCAGGCCGGCTTATCGACGTATCTCGATCTTCTCGACGCGCAGCGAAGTCTCTTCAACGCGGAGTTGGCACTGAGTCAGGCGCAACTCGCGGAGTTGACGTCGGCGGTGCAGCTATACAAGGCGTTAGGCGGGTCGTGGGCGCGTCGGTAGCAGTGGAACGAGTTGACGCTTTCAGCGTCGCAATGTCGTTAATAGGTTGTCGCTGTGAGAAGGGTCATCCCGAGCGTGGCGAGGGATCGCTTTCACTAGAGTGGTTCAACTGCCTTGGCGCGATGGCGGTCCCTCGTCGCTGACGCTCCTCGGGATGACCGGGAATAGACGCTCCTCGGGATGATTCTGACTCATACGAAGCCGAGCTGGATCGAGCTGCCGCAAACAGCCGACGCACGCGGAGTCCTCACTTCGATCGAGTCGGGACTCGACATTCCGTTCGAGATGAAACGCGTCTTCTTCATCAATCACGCGACTGGCGATCGGGGGAATCACGCGCACCGCTCGACCAGTCAGCTGATCATCTCGGCCGCCGGTTCCTTCAGCGTCGACGTCTCGACTGGCGGCGATTGGACGGTCTTCCAGATGGACACACGGAGCCGCGCTTTATTTCTGCCGCCAATGAGCTGGGTACGATTGCGCGACTTCTCGCGCGACGCCGTCTGTCTCGTCCTCGCCGACAAGCGCTACGGCGAGGCAAGCTACATCCGCGACTGGAACGAGTTCGTTCGCGAAACGGCTTCCACGAACGCTTAGTGCCCCCAGCACTTTGATGACGCGACGCATCGCAATCCTCGGCGGGGGTATGTTCGGCGTGTGTGCCGCGCTGGAGCTGGCGCGCGCTGGGCAGCCGGTCGTCCTCGTCGACGGGGCGCACGATCTGCTCGAGGGCGCCGGCCGGTGGAATGAAGGAAAGATTCATCTCGGATTTTTGTACGGCGGCGATCCGTCGCTCAGTACCGCGACGAGACTCATTCCCGGCGGTTTGGAGTTTGCTGACGTCGTCGAGCGACTGATCGAGCAAGACATCGGCGAGTTCGCAACGGTCGAAGACGACCTTTTCCTCGTGCATCGCGACTCGGTCGTCGACGTCGCCGCCTACGCGACATATGCGGAGCGCACCGCGTCGCTGATCCGTCATTTCTCGAGGCAAGGCGGCGCGGGGAAATATCTCGCGAACGTGCGCCACGCCGAGGCGAGACGCTTGTCGCCCAGCGAACTGACGGACGTGACGACGAATGACGAGGTCCTCGCCGGTTTTGCCGTTCCAGAGCGTTCGGTCTCGACGTTGCCGATCGCGGATCTTCTCAAGGCCGCCGTCGCAGCCGACTCGCGCGTCGAAGTTCGCCTCGACGCGTGGGTCGAGGGAGTTCGAAAGCGCGAGGACGGTCGCCTCGACGTCCTATGTACTGGCCAGCCAGAAGGCCTCGACGGGTTCGACGTCGTCATCAATGGGTTGTGGGAGAGTCGCCTTGCAGTCGACGCGACGATGGGAATGCATCCGCCGGCGGAATGGACGCATCGCTTTCGCGCGACACTTTATGGCTATGCGCCGAACGCAACGTTCCGCAGCGCGGTGCTGTGCACCGGTCCGTTCGGCGGCGTGAACCGCTATGCGGATGGCCGTGTGTATTTGTCGTGGTATCCGGCGGAGCTACTCGCCGAGGGAAACGAGCTCGAGCCGCCGCGCGCCAAGGCGAAGCTCACGAAGAAACGAATGGCGAAGGTCGCCGATGCAACGATTCGCGAGCTCACACGATTCTTTCCTGGTGTCGCCGACCTCGATGACCTCGAAGTTCACGGCGGTTGGGTGTACGCCGTGGGGAAGGGATCGCTCGCCGATCGCGCGAGCACGCTGCACCAACGAGACAAGTTCGGCGTTGCGCGCGACGGCGGCTACATCAGCGTCGATACAGCGAAGTATTCGCTCGCGCCGTGGATCGCGGCGCGCGTGGCGAAGATGGTCCTCGCCTAGAACCGGCTCTTCACGAACTGTTTTAGCCGCGCCATTGCCGGGAGATCGGCGTCTATTTCGCGAAGCTCGTCGACGACAATCGGATATTTCTCGCAGAACGCCGTCCAGTACTCGAGCCGAGCGGTCTTCTTCGTCCTGAAGCGTTCGTCGAGCGCTTCCCACCGGCCGGCGGACGCAAGCCCGCGAAACAGCGTCTGCAATCGCGGCGCGACTCGATGCGAGTGCGACCGAAGTCGAAGGCGCTCGTAGAACGGATCGGTTTTCAACTTGCAGAGCAGCGCAAGCAGCTCGAGCGAGTACTGATACTGCTTCGGGTTCGACGGGTCGTTTCGGCTCGCGCTGATCGACTTCCCATGAACGCGAAATGTGACGAGCGGTTCCGTGACGATCGACAACCCTTCATTCGAGCCGACGCGAATCCAGTATTCGAGATCTGGAAAGGTTGCGATGTCAGGTACAAAAGAACCGTAGCGCTCGAAGCAATCGCGGCGAACAAAGCTGCTGCTCGTCGGTCCGATGAAGTTGATCTCCCAGTGGTTGAGCACCGCGTCGCAAAACTCGTTCGGCGTCGCGAACGTGCCGTGGAGGTTGTCTCCGAGCCTGGGCAGCGATTCGTAGAGCCGTCGTGTTGCGTCGTCGACGTCTGGCTCGAAACGATAGTCATGCCAGGCGATCACGAGAGGGCCGCGCTTCCCGGCCTCGCGCATCTCAGCGAGGCAGTTCGGCGTCATCAAGTCGTCCTGGTAGAGGAACTTGATCCACTCGCCCTGGGCGAGGGCGACGCAGACGTTCGCATTTCGCGCGCTCGTCCCCGCGCGCTTCTCGTTGCGAATGACTCGCGCTCGCCGGTCGGTTGCCGCGAATCGATTCCCTATGTCGAGCGTGTCGTCGGTCGATCCATCGTCGACGATGAGAATCTCGATGTCGCCGAACGTCTGGGCCGCGATGCAGTCGAGGGTTTCGGAGAGGAATGCGCCTCCGTTGTAGGTCGGAACGCAGACGCTGATTTCCGGCTCGAACATTTGTGCTGCGCTAGGCTTGCATTCGAGCGAAAAATGCGATCGCCGCCTCGACGACGCGCTTTCGTTCGCCTTCATCGACCTCGAGCGACGAGACCCCTCGCTTCGCAACGTGGCCGAGGACGATGCCGTCGCTCCGGGGCATCATGCCGCCGGCGGTGTAGTTCACTTCGGACTGCGGGACGAGCACGGTCAGCTGCCCTTTGATCGGAATGAGCTCGTCGTCTCCGAAGAGGGTCTTCGCGCCGAGTCCAGTGCAGTTGAGAATGAGCGTTTCTGAAAGCGCGGCGAGGTCGCGCTTCGTTTCGAACGTTCGCACGACGAATCGTCCGCCGAACGCGACGACGTCGCGCATCAACGCGTCCAGGTAGATCGACGGCTCGAAGCGAAGATTCGGGGCGCAGTAAGCGTGCGACGTCGCGAACGGATGCTCGCCAGGATTCAGCACGACCGGCCTGACAGTGAGCCCGTCGGGCATGAGGCCGGGCCCACCCTCATCAGCACCGCGCCGCGGACCGTTTGGATTGTTCGTCGGCGTGTATTCGTCGATCCACGACACGCCATAGCGGTTACCCGCGAGCAGTTGGTGCTGCCGGTACGAGATGCTCACCGCTCGCTGGAACTGCGCGTCCCACTCGGCCGTGCGTCGCTCGGGTTCCACGAGGCCGGACAACGGAGTGAACGCCGCCCAGGCCATGTTCGAGGTCGTCTCGGGAGGAAGCGACGCCGCATAGATCGTGATGTCGAATCCGTGCCGTTGGAGCTGGCGTGCGGTTGTCAGCCCGACGATGCCGGACCCGACGACGGCGGCGCGCCGCGCGGTGCCCTGAAGCGCGAGATCGGTCGCGAGCTGCGCCGTTCCCCACGAGAGTGAGTAGCCCGTGCCGCCGTGGCCGTAGTTGTGGATGACAGTTTTCTCATCGAGCCGGTCGGCGCGGACGACGAAGCCCGAATCACGATGCGGCCGCAGTCCGACGGTTGTTCGAATGACGCGATCCCACGAGATCGTCGGAGCGACGAGGTTCACGCGCCGCCGCGCCGCCGGCCCCGGGTTCGCCATTGCGCGGGGAAGGCATCCCGTCACCGCGAATCCCGTCGTGGCAAGGCCGGCTCGTCTGATGAAACTGCGGCGGTTTATCACTCTGTCATCCTGATGACCGCGAAGCGCTGGGAGGAACTGATTTTCCTTCGCACAACACTATCGCGATGCATCGAGTCGCGCATCAGCTTGACGAGCACGAATGACGGTCGAAGATTCCGGCAGTGCGCGTTGGGGCGCCTCCTGTCCGCGGCAAGGGAATTGTCCCACCCATCTCGAAAGGGACGACATCGCTGTTTCCTTTCTCCTGCCTGTGCTCAGCGGACTCCAGGCGTCATGGAGGAAGGTCATGCACGACGATCAAACGCCGCCGCGGCGCAGTCTCGAGAGCCTCAAGAAAGAGGCGAAACGCTGGCTCGCGGCCCTGCGCGACGACGATCCCGACGCGCGCGCTCGCCTCTCGCGAGCCATCGAGACTCCCCCAACCGAACCGGCTCTTCGAGACGTTCAACTGGCGCTCGCGCGCGAACACGGCTTCGCCGGATGGTCCGACCTGAAAGACGCGGTGGAATCACCGGGGTCCCGACCGCCGATGCTCGCGCAGTACGAGGACATGGCGGACGCATTGCTGCAAGCGTATCGCACCGGAACGCCGGACGCGATGGAGCGTCACTATCGGCTGACGTGGCATCGTCGCACCTGGCCGGCGATGCGGAGCTACGTCCAGTACGATCTCGGGAAGCCGCCGAAATCGCCCGATGACGACGTTCAGATCTCACTCGAGGACGCGAAGCTGCTCGTCGCCCGGGAACACGGTTTCCAGAACTGGAACGATGTCGAGTCGTTTGCGCGATCGGCGCATTCCTTCGGGGCGACGCTCATCGCGGCAAAGCCGATTCGCCTAATTCGCTACGACGAGTACGGCGATGAAGTCACGCTCGCGTCGTCGAGGAACTGGCACGAGATCGCCAACCTCGTTGCCGAGCATCCGAATGCGACGCTCGACGGCGGCGGACAGGTGACTGACGAAGTCCTCGAGCTTCTTTCCAAGACGTCCGTTGCGTCCCTTGGGCTCGGCGGATCGCACGCGCTGACCGACGACGCTCTTTCTCACCTCGCGAGTTTGCCGAACCTTCGAGAGCTCGATCTGAGCGGAACGGCGATCACCGACGCCGGAATGCAGCTCGTCGGCGAGTGCCTTTCGATCGAGAAACTCAATCTCAGGGGGACCCGCGTCACCGATCGCGGCATCGGGGCCCTCGAGCGCAATCGTGTGTTGCGGGAGCTAAGCCTGATGTGGACGAGCACGGGTGACGGTGCGATCGCGGCCCTCGCCGGAAAGCCGAAGCTCAGTCACTTCCACAGCGGAAATCTCGTCACCGATTCGGGGCTCGCGATGTTCCATCAGTGGCCCGTCTTCAAGACCTGGCACGGCGGAGAAGCGAAGATGGCGCTTCTCAGCTATCGCTCGGCGCCGAATCAACTTGCGTTGCGAGGGCAGTTCACGGACCGCGGGATGCAGCAGCTTCGCGGACTCGACGGCGTGTTCGGTCTCAACGTGGACGACTCGGCGCTTGCTTTGACGTCGGCGGCGCTCGAACCGCTCGTTTCCCTCGCGAACCTCGGCTGGCTCAGCGTCGACGCGAAGGACGAGTGGATGCCGCTCATCGCGCAAATGCCGAGGCTCAGATTCCTCGGCGCGCAAGACACGGTCGCTGGGGATGACGGATTCGTCGCACTGAGCAAGTCGCAGTCGATCGAGTACATCTGGGGCCGACGCTGCCACAATCTCCGAACGCGAGGGTTCGCGGCGCTCGCGAACATGCCGAGGTTGACGGGGCTGTCGGTGAGCTGCCTCAATGTCGATGACGCTGGTGTTGCCGCGCTTCCGAGCTTCCCGGCGCTTCGCGAGCTCATGCCGATGGATGTGCCCGACGCGGGATATCGGCACATCGGAGCTTGCGCTGATCTCGAGTCACTGGTCTTGATGTACTGTCGCAATACGACGGACGCCGCGACAGAACAGATCACTCACTTGCGCAAACTCTCATATTACTTCAACAGCTATACGACGATCACGGATCGAACGCCGGAGTTGTTGTCGTCGATGGATTCGCTGGAGCGCATCACATTCGACGCGTGTCACAATCTGACAAATGCCGGCATCGCGAAGTTGGCGAGACTGCCACGCCTCAAACAGCTTCGCGTTTCCGGGCTCGGCGTCACGCCAGCCGTCTCGTCGGCGTTTCCCTCGAGAGTGAAGGTCTTCCAGGGCGGTTGACCGCCCGCGTTACACCTGAGCTTTCGCGCCCAGCATCGTCACGGCAGTGTGATACAGCTGGGCGCGAAGTGCTTCGCGTTGAGCGACGTGCGTGATGTAACGCGCGATGATCTCCACGCCGCCCGAGACCGGCTTGAGCGTGATTGAGGGCGCGACGGGCAGCAATTCCGAGCTCGGTGAGCGACGGGCCGCTCGCCACTGTGCCTCGGCCTGGAGCGAGCTTTCCGATGTCTGCTCTTCGACTTCCTTCTGAATTGCCTCGACGATCGGATACGGATCGCGGCTCTCCGGCACGACGATGCGAACGTCGTCCCACAACCAGCGTCCGGACGTCGAGAAGTTGAAATAGTGTCCTTCGATCGCGAAGCCGTTCGTGAACGTGACGCGCCGGCCTGTCGGACGGCCCGAATCGCTCCAATCGCCTGTCTCGAGCAATACGGTATAGAACAGTCCGAGCTCGACGACTTCGCCCGTCACGCCGTTCACTTCGACGAGATCGCCAATGCGGATGCCGTTTTTGCCCATCAACACGAACCAGCCGAGGAAGCCGACGATGAAATCTTTGAGCGCGACGGTGAGGCCGGCGCCGGCGAGGCCGAGAAACGTCCCGAGGTTGTTTGGCGGGCCGAAGACGACGAGTAGTATGAGAAGAACTGCCGTCACTTGAAGCGAGACTCGCGCGACCATGTGTACGGTCTGCGTGCGCCGCCGGTCGACTCCGGCGCGTGCATCGCGTGGATGCTCGATGAGACGCGCGACGATGACCGCGACGAGAATGATGACGAGAATCAACGCGATGCTCTTGAGCGCCCGGTTGATCGCAGCGCGCTCGTGAGAGGCGTTCACGGCAAGCCAGTTCGAGTAGCCGTCGGCCAAGCGATGTTGGATGTCGACGCGCTGATCGAGCGTCGCGCGCTGCTTTTCGCTTTGCGCCTGCCGCTGCGCCGTGACGAGCATCGCGGCGGTCGAGTCGGACGCCGCCGCGGCCTTCGCCGAATCCCGCAGCGCGGCGGCGCGCGCCTCGAGACGATCGTGCCGCTGACGAAACACGACGGCCAGCGAGTCCGCCGTCGATCGCGCGTCCTTGAGCTGCGACTCTTTGTCGTAGAAGCTCTGCAGCGCATGAAGGTGCTCGATGAGACCATGGGTCTCGGCGGCGCGAGTCACGTTCACGCGAACACTATCGGAGCTCTTCGACGCGGCGTCGTGCTCGTCCATCATTGCCTGCATTCGGCCCTGCGGATCACCGCCCGCACGCTGCAGATCCTGACTCGAGTCGTCGATTTCGTCCTGATCGAGGACGACCTGCGCTTTCGCGAGATCGAGGCGGTCCGAGATCCCTTGCGACGTCGTCGGAGTCGCCGCCGCTAGTGCAGCGGTGAGCTCCTTCACATGCGCCTGATCGGTCGCGAGTGACCGCTGCGCTGATTGCAACCGCCTCTGCAAGCCCTGCACTTCGGGGGTGTTCACCTTCGGCTGATTCGCGATCGAACGAACGGCCTGCGCGAACGCGAGGTCCATCTCCTGATCGGCGAGGCGGAGGGCGTCCTGCGCGAACGAGCGCTCGTCCGGCGTCGTCGGAAGCCGCACTAACTGCTCGGCGGTGATCAGGGATGTCTGATCGACGACGATCGGCCGATCTGCCGGATTGCGACGTCCCGTCGAGCGAACCGGCGGAGCGGTCGGCGTTTCCGTCTTGTACACGCCATAGCCGACGACGGCGAGCGCCGTGACGAGTACGAGAAGCGCGACATTTGCTTTGAGCTTCATCGTGTCTTTCGTTCGGTGTAGTCCTGAACGTACGGTCCCGGAAAGCATCCTGAACGTACGGCCCCATAGGTCATCCCGCGCGTGCGAAGCACGCGAAAGGATCGCGATCCCTACCGAGATCTTAACGTCGTCTCGGCGTTATCGCCGTATGACGAAAGTCACAATTCGCCGAGCCGGCGGACGACCTCCGCGCGAAATGATCGGCTGAGTCGGAGGCGAATCCCTGACGCCATGCGGACGACATAGTCTCCCGACACGGTGGGAGTCATCTCGCGAATGCGCTCGATGTTGGCGATCGCGCTCCGATGGATGCGGCAGAAACGTCGTGGATCGAGACGCTCCGCGAGAAAACGGATCGTATGCCGCGCCAGCGGATGCTCCGTCGCCGTATGGAGCCGGACGTAGTTGCCATAGGCCTCGACCCATTCGACATCGCTCATTCGAACAAACTGAACGCGGCCGATCGACTTGATGCAGATCCGCTCGAGATGCCCGGGCGTCTGTTCGAGCTCTGCTTCGCTCGTTGGACTAGACAGTGCCGACAACGTTCGCCGAACTTCCGACGCTCCCGGCCTTCGCTCCAGCTCTAATTGGCGCCGGACGCGATCGAGCGTCTCGGCGAGACGGGCTGCGTCGAATGGCTTGAGGATGTAGTCGAGAGCGCGGACCTCGAAGGCGCGAAGCGCATACTCGTCGTACGCTGTGACAAAAACCAAATGCGTTCGAAGCTCGTCCCGCCCGAGCTCGTCGACAACCTCGAATCCGTCGAGCTCCGGCATTTTGATGTCGAGCAAGACGATGTCGGGTGCCAAATCGCGGATCGCGCGCGCCGCCTCGATTCCGTTCGACGCCGTTCCCGCGACGACAACATCCGCGTGCGCGCCGAGGAGCCGAACGACTTTGTCGCGCGCGGCAGGCTCGTCATCGGCGACCAACACGCGAAGCGGAGCGTTAAGCGGTTGCGAGGTCATACATCTCAGAGGCGGGCGTTGTGTCAGGCTCGGTTCGCGGCAGGTCGAGCTCGATGATTGTTCGCTGTCCCGGATCCCTCCTGATAGACACGCGTTCATTGCCTGCGTAGAGGCTGTGAAGACGATCCAGACACTCGCGCACTGCGTCGTCATCGGTGCCTGATGCCCCTGAACGAAGCAACATATTGAGTCGACCCCCGGCGACGTCCGCGCGAAGCACATCCAAAGAACCACGGCACGCTGCCGCGAGAGAAGGGAGGAGCATCGCCGGCACGATCTCATCGACCACATCGCTCATGCTCGGCGGACCAGCTCTCGGTCCGCGGTTCCCGATGACGTCGAGATAGGCGCCGAGCAACTCCAATTCGTCGCCGAGTGATACGAATTCATGGCTGGAGCGCGAGAGGAGCATGCGGAGTAGATCGCCGATCCGCGCAATTGCGGCCTCCGATGCCTCCGCGTCGACCGCGATGACTTTGGCCAGCGCGTCGAGCGAAGTCAGGAGGACGCGCGGTTGCAGCCTCAGGCGAAGTGACGCGACGCGCGCTGACGAAAGCCGAGCCTGCGCTCGGGTGATGAGCAGTCGAGAGTCGCGAAATCGGGCGGAAAACGCGACCACCGTCGCAAGCGCGACGATTGCGCAGTACGCGGCGATATCCCAAATCGCCCAGCCAAACATGGATCGAAAGTTCTCGAGGAAGACCGGCGAGGCGATCGTCCGAAGAATGATGAGCCACCCCCCTGTGTGAACGGTCGCTGTCAGGACCGACAGCGCGGCGTGCGCAACGACTCTTCGGAGCGTCGGCCGCTCGCCAAGGTCGAATCGGTTCGCGAGTCGCACGACGACTGGCGTCAGGACGACCCACAGAGCGACGTTGATCATGTACGCGATGAGCGTTGCCGTGTAGTCGAAGCCCCGCGGACGATTCAGCTCTGGCAGCGCGCCGAGCTCGGTCCAGATCATCGCGATTGCGGCCCAACCTGCAACGATCGGCAGCCACGAGGGAACGCGACTTCTTATAGAGTCCTTGTCCTCGACCGGGACGATCCGCTCCGTCTCTGCCGGGTCATCGCCGGGTGATCCGGCTTCTCGAAATGGAATGTCGATCGTGACGGACGTGCCGTTAGGCCGCTTGGGCGCCAGCGTCAGTCGATGGTCCGTGCCGAACAGCTGCTCGAGACGGAGACGTGTGTTTGTCAGGCCGACGCCATGCTGGACGTTGGACGCGATTCCGCTGCCGTCGTCTTCTACTGTAAGAATCATTCGGTCATGCGACCGGCGTGCGCTGACATCGACTGAACCCGCCGACGAGTGCGGGGCGATGCCGTGCACGATCGCATTCTCGACGATCGGCTGAAGCACAAGATGAGGAACAGCGGCGCGCTCGACGTCACCCGGTGCATCGATCGTCACGCGGAGGCGGTCGCGGAAGCGCGCTTGTTGGATCTCGAGATACGCTCGGAGAAACGACAGCTCGTCGCCGAGAGGGACTTCGCGATGCATCGCATGTCGAAGGGACTCGACCAGCAGTGCGCGCAAATTCGCCACCGCGCGCTGGGCAGAGTCGGCGCTCTCATATGCGAGCTGCGAGATCAGGTTCAGCGCGTTGAACAGAAAATGGGGATGCAACTGCAGCGTGAGCACGTGCAGCTGCGCACCGGCGGCGGCTGCTTCCACCCGGGCCGTCGCCAGCTCGGACGCGATTTGACGCCGGCGAGCGCGAACCGCCAAACAAGCTCCGACGATTGCGACGTAGAACAGGACGTTCGTGTCGGACCGACCGACCAGTCGCCGAATGAAAGGCGTAGTCGGCGCGCCCGCATACCTGAACACGACTGCCAGCCACGGCTCGATGACGATGCTTGCAACTCCGAGTGCGATGAGTGCGAGCGCGCGCTCTCGCTCCGAGATTCGCGCGTCGATAGTCCGCATCGCGAGCACTGTCACCGGCAGCCACACGAGCGCCACGACGATGTTGAGCGCCGTCAGCGCGAACGCTGCATCAGTCGGCACGTGCGCGACGAGTGATACCGTCACACCGCGAATCACCCCAATGGCAACCAGGGTGATCGTCGTGACGACGAGAAAGCCGCGCATTCCTCGCATGGCCTGAAGATACGAGCTCGCGGGGATGAGTCGAATCGTTGTCGCCGCGATCGATCACGCGCGCAATGCGGGTCGTCATTCGCGTGCTGTTCCGCGACGATCGCGATGGCATCGTGAGTAGGCGTCCCCGGGGTGTCGTCCCGGGCGAAGCCGCGAAAAAGATCGCTTTCCTTATCGAGATCTACCACGAGACACCGATGCTCACCAAGACCCTGACAATGATTCTCGCGTCCGCCGCCGCACTCGGCGCCCAAGTAGTCGACGCGAAGACGGCCGATTCGCTCATGAAGGCTCAGAGCTTCGACCGCGCATACGCTGCGTTCGAGACCTTGGTCCAGCGCGATTCGACGTCGGCGCGCTATTGGTTTCAGCTCGGAATGGCTGCGGCGAGCTTGCATCGTTATGACAAAGGCGCCGAGGCATTCGCCAAATCGACGACGCTCCTTCCAAACATCATCGCCACCTACAACACGGCCGCGATGCACGCGCGACTTGGCCACACCGATGACGCATTCAGGTGGCTGACGATCGCGGTTCGCCAGGGATTCGGCGATGAGAAGACGCTGAGGTCCGATGACGATCTGGCGAGCATTCGAGCCGATAAGCGATTCGAGAAGATCCTCTATGACGCGACGCACGCTCCGACGCCATGCGCCGCCGACCCTGACCGTCGCAAGTTCGATTTCTGGGCGGGCGACTGGTCAGTCACGACGGCCGGCGGGACGGTTGTCGGAGCGAGCAGCGTTCAGATCATCAACGGAGGCTGTTCGATCCTCGAGAACTGGACTAGCGCGCGCGGATCAACGGGGAAGAGTCTCAACAGCTTCAATCCCGCGACGTCGAAGTGGCAACAGTACTGGGTCGATCAAACTGGCGGTGTCACGGAGTATCGCGACAGCGAGTGGCACAACGGCAGCTTGTCGTTCTTGGCGAACAGCACTCAGCCCAACGGCGCGCCGGCAATTCAGCGCCTCACATTCTCGGCCGTGAGCGACAGCGTCGTCCGGCAATTCGGAGAGCGGTCCGTGGATGATGGAAAGACTTGGTCGATGACTTTCGACTTCTACTATCATCGCCGCCGCTAACGGTGGTCACTGTCAGGGCCAAAGCCACGCCGCGCCTCGCACTCCACTCGAGTCGCCGTGGAGGTTCTTGACGACCTTGGTCAAAACGTCATTAGAGAACACGTATTTAGCCAGCAACGGTTGAACCGACTCCGCGAGCTGCGGCAAGTTCGACATCCCGCCGCCAAGGACGATGACATCCGGATCGATCACGTTGATGACCGACGCCAGCGCGCGCGCCAGTCTGTCGCGGTATCTCGACAACATCTCCACGGCGACGACCTCGCCTCGCGGCGCCGCATCGGCGATCTCGGCGCTCGTCCGCTCGATCCCCGTCCGCCGAGCGAACTCACGCTCGAACGCCGGGCCTGACAAGAACGTCTCGATGCAGCCGCGCTGTCCGCAGTAGCACGTCGGTCCCGGATACTCGTCCGGCGTCATGCGAGGCAACGGATTATGTCCCCACTCGCCCGCTACTCGATTGGGCCCTTCGAGGCACTTTCCCGAGACGACGACGCCACCGCCGACTCCCGTCCCGAGAATCACACCGAACACGACGTCCGCGCCGGCTCCAGCGCCGTCGGCCGCTTCAGAGATCGCGAAACAGTTCGCGTCGTTCATGAGCCGGACTGGTCGTGCGAGCTTCGATTCCAGATCGATCGCGAGCGGATGCCCGTTCAGCCATGTCGAATTGGCATTTTTCACGAGGCCGGCGGGTGTGATCGCGCCGGGAATCCCAATCCCGACGGAACACGGCTCTTTGACCTCGTTCTCGATCCGAGTGACGAGATCCGCGATCGCCGCCAGCGACGCATCGTAGCTCTTCGGCGTCGATACGCGAATCCGCGTCGCGATGGTTCCGTCGTTCGCGAGCGCGATCCCTTCGATCTTCGTCCCGCCGAGGTCGATGCCGATTCGCATCGACGACTACCGGCCTCGCCAGATGGGCAGAAGGCTGTTGTAGTCGTCCGTCCAGAGGCGAAGTCCCGGAATGCTGTCGATCGCCGTCGTCGCCGCGGTGACCGTCGAATCCTTTAGAAATTGCTCATTGGCGGTCACGAGCACCCAGTCCGACGACCAGACATCCTTTGGGTCGTCGCCCTCGTTCGAGATGTATGCGACTTTCATCCCGTCGCGCGCGGCAAGCTGCGCGACGACAGGCTTCAGGTTGAGATAACGATTCGACACGTGGAATGCGACGATTCCGCCCGGTGCGAGATGTCGCTTGTAGACATCCAGCGCCTGCGCGTCGATGAGATGGACCGGAATCGCGTCACCGGAGAAGGCATCGACCGCGATGACGTCGTACCGCTGTGGCGACTCGCTCGCGAGCGAAACTCGCGCGTCACCGATGACGACGTCGACGGTCGCCGGCGAATCGCGCAGATAGCGAAATTTCGTTCGAGCGATGCCTTCGACCGCCGGGTTGATGTCGTAGAACCGAATCGTGTCGCCCGGTTTGCCGTACGCGGCGATCGTCCCCGCGCCGAGTCCGATCACACCGATGCGTCTCGGACGTCCTGAGCAACAACGATCGATCGCCAGGCCGACGCCCGACTCGCGGCCGTAATACGTCGTCGGCGTCTCGCTGAGATCGACACGGAAGACCTCTTGCCCGTGCGAGATCACGCCGTTGTACAACGTCCGCTCCGTCGCGGCGAGCGTTCCATCCTGCCCTTCGGTGACATGCAGCGTCCCGTAAAAATTGCGGAGACGCATGACGTTGTTCGCATGGTCCGTCTTCACCTGTCCGACGATGATCCCGATCATCACGACAGCGGAACAGAACGACGTCGTTCGCGCGAGCCATCCGATCGACCACGTCACGGCCAACGCGAGGAAGCCGACGCACGCGAAGCCGAACGCGAGCTCGTAGTTGCCCGGCAAGACCGTTGGCGCGACGACGCCGACGAGAATCGCGCCGATCGCGCCGCCGGCCGCGACGTAGAAGTAAAACGACGTCAGCTCGCGCGCTGCCGGCCGCAGTCGATAGAGCTCCGAGTGCAGGAAGAGGCACATGCAGAACAGCGAGCCGCAGAAGATCGCCGCGGCGCGAGTGATCGGAATGCTCAGAATGCCTTTGTACAGGAGATAGCTCGCCGATCCCAATCCGATGGCGCCGAGGGCGATCATCACCGGTCGCGGACGCCAGCGCTCGCCGGCGAACGCGACGACGAAGCTCAACAGGTACGCGATCAACGGCGCGATCCAGAGGAGCGGAATCGTCGCGACGTTCTGGCTGATGTGATTCGTGATCGCCGAAAGTAGCAGCGACCCGCATCCGGCGAGTGCGACCCAAAGCACGCGGTCCCTTGGACGCGCCCCACGCTCCATCGTGTCTGGAAAGCTCGTGACAGCTTCTTTCGGCGTAGAGGGGGCCCGTGCCGAGAACGCGACGGCGGCACACGTGACGCCGAGAATCACGAATCCGACAATCAGCGTCGTCAGCTGTTCGCGAACGCTCAGCTTCGGCTCAACGAGCCACGGGTACGCGATGAGCGCGAGCATCGAACCGACATTGGATACGGAGTAGAGTCGATACGGCCTCGACGATCCCTCGGTCCGCGCGTACCACGACTGCAGCAACGGGCTCGTCGCTGAAAGTGTGACGAACGGAATGCCGATCGAGATGGCGAGCAGCCACAACACGGTCGCGATCGGATGCGCCGACGAGGCGCTCAACGCCGGCGCGATGATCAGCTGACCGAGCGAGAGCGCCAACAACCCGAGATAGACGTAGATTTGCGCGCGATCCGATGCTCGACTGACGAGCCAATGCGCGGTGAAATACCCGAGGAGCAGCGCGCACTGAAAGAAGACGAGGCACGCGGTCCACACCGCCGCCGATCCGCCGAGCAGCGGGAGAATTCGCTTGCCGGCGATCGGTTCGATGAGGAAGAGCAGAGCACTGCTGAGAAAAATCGCGACCGCGTAACGTGTGAACGTCCGCGGCCGTTCAAGTTCGTTCGTCGTCACGGCCGTGGAGTATAGCTCCTGCGGGCAACTCGGTCACTAGAGGAACGACGGAACTGCGGAACCCCGGTCTTTGACGCAGAGACGCAGAGGACACGCAGAGGCGCAGAGGGACGGCCCAGAGACGATTCGCCTTCCGGACGATTCCGTCCTTCAGGTGGCGACATGAAAGTTGATCAACAGGCCGACACGAAAAATCTCCGAGCCTCAGTTGCGAAAGGAGTTGTGTCTCATGAACGGCACTGATTTGCGTCACCGTCTTGGTCTCGATCACCACGCAACTTTCGACCAGAAGGTCGACTCGAAACGCGTGGTCGAGCTCGACGCCATCATACTGAAAGGGCACGAGGACTTCGCGACGGACGGTGAGCCCGCTTTTCCCTAGCTCATGCGCGAGGCAGATCTGATCCGCCGATTCGAGCAGCCCGGGCCCGAGCACGGAGTGAACGTGCATGGCGGCGTCAACGACCTGCCCAGTCACATCATTGATTTGCATGCCCGGAATTGCAACGACCGCGTCAGCTTTGAGTCATCCCCCCGCCGTTCCTTTGCGCCTCTGCGTGTGCTCTGCGTCTCTGCGTCAAAAACCGGGGTTCCGTCGTTCCGCGGTTCCGTCGTTCCACACCGCAGCGATCAAGTAGATCATATTCGCCGTCCCATCCATGATCGGCTCGTTCGTCGAGTAGTCCCCGAGGTCGTCGTGGTAGACGATGAACCCCGTATTGAATGGCGCGAATCCATCGTCATGCCGAAGCGCGATCCCTCGCAGGTTTCCGTAGATCGATCGATATACCGGCCCGTCGACCAGCCCGCCCGTGATCGCTTCCGCCCCGAATTGCATCGACACGACCGAGTGTGGATCACGCGGCCACCGACCCCCTCGCGGATATCCGACGACCATCGACATCCCCCACGGATTCGTCCCGAAGAGCCAGTCGATCGCCGCCTGTTCGAATTCTCTAAATCGCGAATCCCCCGTCATCCGCCGATACAGCAGCGCCTGGCTGGCGAATGAGACCATCAGGTCGTTCGAGCACCAAATGAAGGGGATGCCGACACGAAATCCGTTCGTCGCGCGTTTCGTCACCGCGTCGAGGCCGCGCCGATAGTACTCGCTGGTCGATCGCTTGTCGTTTGCCGCGCCGTGCTGCCAGAGCGCGAAGTGGCCCGCGTTGTACCACGGATACCACTGATAGTGGCGCGCGGTGTCCGCACCCATCCACGGCGTCACCGGCTCCTGTTCGGCGAAGCGACGCGCGTCGCGGCGATAGCGGTCATCTCGCGTCAACGCGTAGAGCTCCGCGGCGGCGAGCTCCATGTCGTCCGTCCAGTTGTCCTCCTCGTAGAAGTACGGTGCTCGCCCCGGCGCGGTCTGGCACACGCCTGGAGATCTCTTTCCGAGCTCGTACGCGGCGATTGCCTTTCGACGAAGCAAACCCGCGGAGTCTCCGAGCACGCGGGCGCCGAGCGCGAATGCCGAGGCAAACTTTCCGGCGGTCGACGCGAGGCCGGTCGAGCGATTCTTGTACTGAAAGATTCCCTGCGGACTCCCGGTGCATCGATACACCGGGCGCTCTTTGCCTTTTCCCCAGCCGTAGTCCGACGAATCGGTCGTCGGGAGATCGAGATACGTGTGATCGCGGTCGTCGCCGAGTTGGTTGTAGAGCTCCGTGTCGCTGGGGAACATCGCGAGGAGCCACTCGAGCCCATGTCGCGCTTCGTCGATTACATCCGGAGACCCATTCGCGCCTTCGAGACCCCGTGCGTCGTAGTGATCAGAGAATGCTCGTGAGTGATCGCGAAAGGCAGCCAGCATGTGGTACGTCGCGGTCGCCGACGTCGCGACGTATTGGAGGTAATCGCTCGCGTCGGCCCAGCCTCCGCTGACCGGCATGAATTTCACGACGCGCCCTGAGTCGTCGATGACATTCCCGTCGCGCCGGTGCACGAAGTCCTTGAAGAACGGATTGAATCCCGAACGCTGCTCTCGCATGTACATGAGCAGCGTGTCTGTCGCGCCGGCGTAGACATCGGCCCCAATCCGAACTCGCGGCGATCGAGCTCCGGCCGCTTCGATCTCGTACGCGCCCGGGCGTCGAACGTTCGAGAAATTTAATCGCCACGTGCTGGCGCATGGTCCGAATGAGCCACTCGGCTGCGCTCTGGCCGGACCGAACACGATTCGAGCCAGCGAATCGCGTACGACGAAGCTTGCCGCGTGCTGAGCCGGGTCTGTGAGCGAACACAGAACGGCCACCTTCGGTGCATCGGGAAGGTAGCCGACCTGATTGACGCGAATCACCGTCGTCGACTCGGCGACGGCAAGCAGTGCGAGAAGGGTGAAGATCATCGTTGGGAAGCCAGCATTCAGTATCTAGCAACGATTGGCCGTACCGCCACTACTTTCCTTCTTGCGCCTTCTGAATCCGTGGCGCGGTTTGCGCGCCCTCCCGCGAGACGTCTGGATCATTGCCGCCACCTCGCTCGTGAATCGCGCGGGTGTGATGGCGCTGCCGTTTCTCGTCCTCTATCTCACGCGACATCTGCAAGTCCCGGCGACACTCGCTGGACTCGCGTTGAGCATCTATGGAATCGGCGGCATCGTGACGGCGCCGTTCGCCGGACGACTTTCCGATCGGATCGGTCCGTTCACCGTGATGCGCGCGTCGCTCGCGCTGACCGGGATCATTCTCTTCATCATCCCGCTCGCACACAACCTCGCGGTCGTTTTCGCGTTGATTTTTCTTTGGGCAATCGTGGCCGAGGGCGCACGGCCGGCGATAATGTCTGCGCTCACCAGCGCGACGTCGCCGGATCAACGGAAAGCTGCGATCGCGCTGAACCGACTGGCGGTGAATCTCGGAATGAGCGTCGGACCGGCGGTCGGCGGATTCCTCGCCACGGTCTCCTTTCCGATGCTCTTTGTCGTTGACGGGGCGACGTCTCTCGCCGCGGTGGTTCTACTCTCGGCGCTCCTTCGAGGGCACACTCCACACGCGCATTCCCGGCTTGTGCCGGCGGAGCGGCCTGCGGCTTCTGCGAAGATCGCGAAGAGCGTCTGGCACGACCGATCGGCTGTTGAATTTCTCTTAGCCATCTTCCTCGTCAACCTCGTGTTCATGCAGAATCAAGGCGCGTTGCCGCTCTATATCGTCCGGGATCTGCATCATCCCGAGTCGTTTTATGGAATGATGTTCGTCGTCAATACTTTGCTCATCGTCGCGATCGAAGTGCCGCTCAACCTCGCCATGACCCATTGGCCGCATCGCCCGGCGCTGATGCTCGGAATTCTTCTCACGTCCCTTGGCTTCGGTGCACTCGCGTTCGGCTCGGGAACGATGTTCGTGCTCGCGACGGTGGTTGTCTGGACGTTCGGAGAAATGATCCTCTTTCCGGTCGCGACCGCGTACGTCGCGGACATCGCCCGGCCGGGTAAGACCGGTGAGTACATGGGCGCCTTCTCGAGCGTCTTGAGCTCCGCCCTTGTCGTCGGGCCGTGGCTCGGTGTCGCGGCGCTCGATCGGTTCGGGCCACGAATCACGTGGTCCGGCGTTTTGTTATGTGGACTGATTGCTGTCGGTGCCGTCGCGTTGAGACGCGAGCGCGCACCCGAGCTCATTGGAGAGCCTACATGAGAATTCTCGTAATCGATGTCGGCGGAACGAACGTGAAGGTGCTCGCAAGCGGCAAGCGAACGCCGATCAAGATCCCGTCTGGTCCTCACATGACGCCCGCGCTGATGGTAAAGGAAGTCCTGGCGGCGACGGCGCACTGGGACTTCGACGCCGTCTCGATCGGCTACCCGGGGCCGGTCTCGAAGGGCCGTCCGGCGCTCGAGCCGTGGAACCTCGGCAAGGGCTGGGTGCGATTCGACTTCAAGAAAGCGTTTGGCAAGCCCGTGAAGATCATCAACGACGCCGCGATGCAAGCGCTCGGCAGCTACGACGGCGGAACGATGCTGTTCCTCGGACTTGGAACGGGACTCGGCTCGGCACTCATCGCCGATGGAAAACTCATTCCTCTCGAGCTCGCGCATCTGCCCTACGCGCATGGCGAGACGTACGAGGAGTATCTCGGCGAAGCAGGATTTCGAGAGCTCGGCAAGCGTGATTGGCGTCGCGAGGTGAAGCGGGTCGCCGGGCTGTTCATGGCCGCGTTCCGCGCCGACTACATCGTCTTCGGGGGCGGCAACTCGAAACACCTCAAAGACCTGCCACCGAGCTCGCGCCTCGGCTCCAACGCGAATGCGTTCAAAGGCGGATTTCGGCTCTGGTCTTAATCAAATCGTCATCCAATTTCCACGATCTCGCGATCCGGGCGCCTTGACCCGCATTTCGAGACGAGTTGATTGCAGCGCATCGGAACTACTATCAGCTTAGTTGATTGCTGAGGTGAGACTATGCGCTGGGTTTTTGGTCGGATGGCGGGCGCCGCGTGCCTTGTCGTCGCTCTGCTCTCGTCGTCGCTCGCGCACGCGCAAGACCGAAGCGCGGTGCGGCTCCAACAGCTCGTCAATGGGCTGACGGTGACGCCGCGCGTTCTCATCATCGGCGCGCACCCCGACGACGATGATCCGCGCCTCATCGCTTGGCTGGCGCGCGGCCACAATGTCGAGACGGCGTATCTCTCGCTGACCCGCGGTGAAGCCGGCGAAAACTTCGCTGGTATCGAGAGCGGCGTCTCATTGGGCGCGATGCGCACGGCGGAGTCGATGGCGGCGCGCCGAGTCGACGGGGGAATCTCGTTCTTCGGACGGGCCTTCGATTTCGGAATCGCGAAGAACGCGCCGCTTGCGTTCAAGCGGTGGCCGGCGGGCCAACTCGTGACCGATGCGCTGCAGACGATTCGCTCGTTCCGGCCGCAGGTCATCATCGTCGCGTACACGGACAGCGTGTCGGACGGCAACGGACTGCACGCGGCGGCGTCGGTCGTTGCGCGCTCCGCATTCGAAGCGGCGGGCGACTCGATTCATTTCCCCGCGCAGGTGTTCGGCGCTCCGTGGAAGCCACTCAAACTTTACCACTTTGGAAACGGCATCTCGATCGACGCGACGGACTACGATGCGATATTAGGAAAGACTTACGCGGAGCTCGGAATCGAGAGTCGAGCGCAGCATCGTTCGCAAGGACTGATCGATCTCACCGCGCCGAAGCGAAAGAGCGAGCTCTATATTCGCCTCGCGCCCGTCCAAACCAAGCCCGGCACGCCGGCTCCAAGCGAGGAGAAGTCGATCTTCGACGGCGTCGACACGACCTTTGCCCGCCTCACGGATTCGACTCGCACTCCGGCGGCCGTCGCACCGCTGATGGCGACGATTCTCGCGTACGCGGATTCCGCGCGCTCGCAATTCGATGGCTCGCACTCGGAGCGCATCGTTCCATTCCTCGCGAAGATCGTGGCGACAGCGACCTCGGCTCGAGTCGCGATTCCGTGGTGCAAGCATCCGACGCTCGATGCTGCGCCGCCCGCTGTGCAAGCGATACCGTGTGGCTCTCAGTGGCTCGACGTCGACGCATCGGTCGACCTCGTCCGGCGTCGCGCGATCGACGCGTTGCTTCTTGCGTCCAAGGTTACGGTGAACGCGACGACCGATCGTGAGTTGCTCTCCGAGGCCGACACCGTCGCTGCATTCGTTGCGATCGCGAACCACGGCAAAGAACCGGTGAAGATCAGCGACGTCTCCGTCCTCGGCGAGACGTACGGCTTTCGTGATTCAACCCTACTCGCGCCCGACAGCGCGCGGCGTTTTACGGCAAGCATCGCGGGGCTGGCGGAGAGTCGTCCGTGGTGGGTGGGGGAGCGGAAAAACGAGATGTTTCAGTCGGTCAACGTCGCCGTCGACGGCGTCCATCGAGCGAACGGCGCGATTCTCAAGCCGCTCGTCGTGCCTGGCGTCACGGTGCCCGAGGAGTTGCATCGGACCAGCGACGTCTCGGTAACGCTCACGATCGCCGGAACGACCTTCACGACGAGTACCGGCCCGGTCATCTATCGCGCCGCCGATCCGCAGATCGGGATTCAGGACCGAGTACTCGGCGCGGCCCCGGCGGTGACTTTGGCGTTCGAGCGCGGCCTCGAGTGGTTTCCGGCGAGCAAGCCGATCACGCGCGATCTCCGCGTAGCACTAAAATCATATTCCGATCTTCCGCAGACGTTCGCGCTCGAGGTAGTGTCGCCGCCAACTCTTCGCGTCGAAGCGCTGCCGAAGTCGGTGACCCTCGCGCCGCACGAGCAACGAGAGCTGTTCCTCCACCTGCGAGGCACTCTTCCCGCCGGAAGGCACGAGTTTGGAATCGTCGGAAAGTCGCCGACGCTCGGCACGCTGCTCGAGGGGTTCCTGCCGCTCGTGCATCCGCACATTCCGCCGACCAATCACTATCACAGCTCGGCACTGTATCTCCAGGCGGTCGACATCAACGTGCCGGCGAAAGTGATGACCGCGTACGTCCCGGGTGTGCATGATGACGTCGATGCGATGCTTCGTCAGCTCGAGGTCCCCGGGGTTTCCGTCGAAGCGAGTGACTTGCTCCGCGTCGACCTCTCGAAGTTCACGACGCTCGTGATCGGGCCGAGGGCGTTCGAGGTCAATCCTGAGCTCATGGGCCAAAAGGAGCGGATGCTCGACTTCGTGCGAAATGGCGGAACGATGGTCGTGCTCGGCGCCCAGTATGCGACGACGCAGTCGAGTGTATTGCCATATCCGGTGGTTCTTTCGCGACCGACGCCGGAGCACGTGACATCGCCGGACGCGAGGGTGAGCGTGCTCGATCCGAAGGCGCGACTACTGACGTGGCCGAACGCGATTCATGAGCCGGATTGGCAGGACTGGGTGAGTGAGCGCGCGCTGTTCGTCCCGACGGCCGTCGATTCACACTATTCTCATCTCATCGAGACGCATGATCCCGGCGAGAAAGAGAACGCGAACTCGCTGCTCGTGACGCATCTCGGCAAGGGAACGTTCATCTATTCGTCGCTCACCTTCGCGTCGCAGATGCAGGGCGGAATCCAAGGCGCCGCGCGTTTGCTCGTCAACCTCTTGAGCGCGGGACAACCTTCCGGTCGGCCTTGAGAGGCGGTCATCCCGAGGAGCGAAGCTCAGCTGTCATCCCGAGGAGCGAAGCTCAGCTGTCATCCCGAGGAGCGAAGCTCAGCTGTCATCCCGAGGAGCGAAGCTCAGCTGTCATCCCGAGGAGCG
>Ga0070683_100000185_pt1 | contig 41435 bp, 31 predicted proteins | sample KBSC713LmetaG_FD_64662 | JGI IMG/M metagenome (GOLD analysis project Ga0070683, IMG submission 64662) | Corn rhizosphere microbial communities from Kellogg Biological Station, Michigan, USA - KBS C7.1-3L metaG | ecosystem: Host-associated > Plants > Roots > Rhizosphere ... | reverse complement strand
AACCCATCGTAAGTACGTTCCGTACGGGACGCGGGCGATTGCAAGACCGCCCATCACGACAGCAGAGGTCGGGACAACCAGGTTCATTACGCCCGAGGCGCTCTGGTAGGCGGTCACGACGAGGGCAGTCGACACGCCGAGGAACCCGGCCAGCGGTGCAACGATCGGCATCGCCAGGGTCGCCAGTCCAGACGACGACGGGATCACGAACGACAACGGCAGGAAGAGGAGGAACATCAGGACCAGGAACCAGACCTCACCCGTGCCCCCGAGAGCCTTCTCGATCCAGTGCAAGATCGTGTCGGTGATCTGGCCGTTGTTCATGATCACGGTGATCCCGCGGGCGATGCCGATGATCAGCGCCACTCCGAGCAGGTCCCGGGCGCCATCGACGAAGCTGGTCGTCAACTCGCCTTCGCTCAACCGGCCGATCAGACCGATGATGATCGCGAACAGCAGGAAGGAGGCGGTCATCTCCGGGAACCACCACCACCATGTGGGGAACGGGATCCCGAGGTCCGACCACGGAATGACGCCGTAGATCATCACTACGAACGCGAGCGCGAATACGGCCAGGATCGCCTTCTGCACACCCGTGAGTGCGACTTGGTCGCCGTCGCCGCTGTCGGCGCGGAAGCGGGCCTCGTTCTCGGCCTTCAGGTCGTAGACGAGCGACTTCGACGGGTCTTTCTTGACGCGATCGGCGTAGCGCAGGACGAAGAAGACACCGATGGCTACGCCCACGATGAGGATGACCAAGCGTCCGATCAGCCCTTCGCTGATCGGTACGCCTGCGATTCCTGAGGCGATTCCCGTCGCGAACGGGTTGACGGTCGACCCGATCACGCCGATCCCGCACCCGAGGAGGACGACGGCGGCGCCGGTGAGCGCATCGAAGCCGGCGGCGATAAGCACGGTGATAACGAGCGCGTAGAAGCCCAGGCTCTCCTCCGCCATCCCGTAGCTGGTGCCCCCGAGTGCGAAGACGCACATGAGGACTGGGATCATCAGCCGCTCTCTGCCCTTCAAACGCTGGACGAGGTTGCCGATCCCCGTCTCGATCGCGCCTGTTTTCATCGTCACGCCGAGGAACCCCCCGATCACGAGAATGAACAGCGCGATATCGATCGCGCCGAAGAGCGAACCCGAGTTGTAGTAGTTGATGTTCCCCTTCGCGTCCTCGATCCCGTAGAGACCGTTGATCGGCGCAGTCAGAGAATCGCGGAGGATGTGCGCGGGGTGGGACGGAACCTCGTGGTACGTGCCTGGAATCGGCTCACCCACTGCGTTCAGGTTGTAGACGCCGGCCGGGATCACCCAGGTCGCGATCGCCGCCAACACGATCAACGCAAACAGGATCGTGTACGCCGACGGAAGACTGAACCGGGCCTTGTGCTCGGGCTCAGCGGGAGCCACGGATTCGTTCATATCGACTCGGCAGGGACGGGCTGATCGGTCATCTGGCCTCGCGGCGGTGCGCCACTTATACAGGTCGGGGCGGCTCGTTTTCCAGCCCGCTTCCAGCCCGCGGTTCACGGCGCGTCGCCCATCTGGGCGCGCAGGCTGACGGTCGGCGCCTCGACCCGCGAGCGCGGCGCCGCCGACATCTGCTTGGGAACAGAACCTCCGCTACGGCGGCTCCGGCTTCGCCACAGGACGGCGACTCGCTGCGACGCGGGTGGAAGTCGGTCGGGAAGCGGCCGGTCGGGAAACGGCTTATCGTGCTCGCGTGCGCGCCTCCAACCTGCGAGCCCTACTGGCCGCCATCTGGGCCGACCCGCGGGGCCGGAAGTGGCTCCTGCTCTCGCAGGGTGCACTGGTCGGCCAGGTGATCTTCGACCTGGCGATCCCGCTGGCGATCCGCCAGATCGTCAACAACGGCATCCTCGCCGGCAACTTCGACAAGGTGATCGAGGGCGCGCTGTACATGGCGGTCTTCGCGATCGCGAGCATGCTCTTCGCCACCGCGTGCTCGTGGTATGCGGCGCGCGTCGGCGAGGAGGTGGGCCACCGGCTGCGGGTGAACCTCTACCGCAAGGTGACGCAGCTCTCGTGGGGGAACATCGACCGCCTCGAGACCAGCGACCTGCTCGTCCGGCTGACCACCGACATCAACCAGGTCCGCGTGATGACGACGAGCGGCGTGACCACGTTGCTCCGCGCGCCGCTGATGATCATCGGAGCGATCCTCATCCTGCTCTGGGTCGACGTCCGGCTGGCGCTGGTGATGCTCGTGTTCCTGCCCGTCGTGATCGGGGTGCTCGCCTTCTACCAGCTGAAGGGCGCACCGCTCTACCGGGCCGTGCTCGCCCGCTTCGACGGGCTCAACCAGGTGCTGCAGGAGAACATGGCGGGGGTCAGGGTCGTGCAGGCGTTCGTGCGCCAGGACTACGAGAACGCGCGGTTCGAGCGGGAGAACGTCGGCCTGCAGGGCTCGGCGACGGCCGCCCAGAGCGCCGCGGCGTTCCTCAACCCGGCCCTGCTGCTGGTGATCAACCTCGGGCTGGCCGGTGCGCTCTGGGTAGGCGGCGACCTCGTCATCGACGGAAGGATCGAGTTGGGGTCCGTCTTCGTCCTCCTGAACTACCTGGTCGCGGTGATGATCCCGCTGATCCTGCTCTCGGTGCTGCTGCCGCAGATGGCGTCGGCCGACTCGTCGGTCGGCCGCGTCGTCGAGGTGCTCGAACAGCAGCCCGACGTTCCGGAGAAGCCCGGCGCGCCGAGCCTGGCCGAGGCGGCCGGCGGAGACGTCAAGGGGCGGGTCGCCTTCGAGGGCGTGACCTTCTCGTACCTCGATGCCGACGGGCAGCCGAACTCCGAGCCGGTGCTCAGCGACATCGACCTCGTCGCCGAGCCGGGTCAGGTGATCGCGTTCCTGGGTGCGACCGGCTCGGGCAAGTCGACGCTGGTGAACCTCCTCACCCGCTTCTACGACGTGACCGCCGGCCGGGTGACCATCGACGGGGTCGACGTGCGCGACGTCACGCGGCGGTCGCTGCTGGAGACTGTCACCCCGGCGCTCCAGCAGCCGAGCCTGTTCAGCGGGACGATCGAGGAGAACCTGAAGTTCGGCGCCGATCCGGAAAAGGGCGCGATCGACGTCGTCACGGCCGCTCATGCGGCGGAGGCCGCGGAGTTCGTCGAGAACCGCCCGGACGGCTACACCGGCGAGGTCAAGCGCCGCGGCGCGAACTTCTCCGGGGGACAGCGCCAGCGCCTCGCGATCGCGCGCGCCCTCGTGCGCCGGCCGCGGATCCTGATCCTCGACGACACGACGAGCGCGCTGGACGTCGCCACCGAGGCCCGCGTCCAGGACGCGATCCGCGAGCTGATGGGCGACAGCACCGTCTTCCTGGTCGCCCAGCGGATCAGCGCGGTGCTGACGGCCGACGTGATCGTGGTGCTGGAGGAAGGCCGCATGGTCGCCAGTGGCAGCCATGAGGAGCTGCTCGGGTCGAGCCCGGAATACCGGTCGATCTACGAGTCCCAGCTGGGGCCGGTGCCAGCCTAGTGGCCGACGCGACGCTCAGCCCGGTCGTCGAGGAGCAGAAACCGAAGTCGCTCCGCCGGCTGCTCCACTACCTGCTCGCCGCGCGCGGCAAGATCGCGCTCACCTGCCTGCTCAGCTTCGTCGGCACGACGCTGGCGCTGATCCCCGCCGTGCAGGTCGGCAGGATCATCAACGGCCCGATCGCCGACGGGGACAAGACCCGGCTCGCGATCGACCTGCTGATCATGCTCGCGTTCGCCGCCGGCGGCTTCCTCGGCATGTGGCTCGGCGGCCGGGTCCTCGCCGTCGCGGCCCAGGACGCCATGTACCGCCTGCGCAAGGACATCTTCGAGCACACGCAGACGCTGTCGCTGCGGTTCTTCGACCGCCAGCCCATCGGCGACCTGATGAGCCGGATCACCAACGACCTGGACTCGGTCGGGCAGCTGTTCGACAAGGGCCTCTACCCGGCGATCAACTCGGCGTTCACGCTCGTGATCACGACGATCCTGATGTTCGTCGTCAGCTGGCAACTCTCGATCGCCGTGATCCTGATCGCGCCGCTGGTCCTGGCGCTGATGCAGTTCACGTCGCGCTACTCGGGCCCGGCGTTCGCGGTGCTCCAGGAGCGCACCGGCGCGCTCAACGGCACGGCGGAGGAGTTCATCACCGGCGACCGCACCGTCAAGGCGTACCTGGTCGAGGACCTGTCGGTGGCCAAGCTCGAGCAGCTCAGCAACGAGGCCCGCGCGGCCGGCGTCAGGGCCAACTTCGTCGCCCTCACGGCGATGCCGCTCTCGTCGATGCTGTCCAACCTCGACGTCGCCCTCGTCGCGCTCGCAGGCGGCTGGCTGTCGATCAGGGGGACGGTCAGCGTCGGCACGGTCGCGACCTTCTTCATCTTCGCGCGGATGTTTGCGCGACCGCTCAACCAGTTCGCCCAGATCCTGAACATGGCGCTGCAGGCGAACGCGGGCGCAACCCGGGTCTTCGAGATCCTGGACGAGGAGCCGGAGATCCTCGACCGCGCCGGCGCGCACGACGTCGACACGGTCGACGGTCAGGTGGTGATGGACCACGTCGACTTCTCATACGTGCCGGGCGTGCCGATCCTGCACGATGTCTCGCTGGTGGCGAAGCCGGGTCAGAAGGTCGGGCTCGTCGGGCCGACCGGCGCGGGCAAGAGCACGATCATCAACGTGATCACCCGGTACTACGACATCCAGGCGGGCGACATCCGCCTCGACGACGCGAGCATCTACGACGTGACCACGACCAGCCTGCGTGAGCAGGTCGGCATGGTTCTCCAGGAGCCGTACCTCTTCTCGGACACCGTGATGGCGAACATCCGCTACGCGCGGCTCGAGGCGACCGACGAGGAGTGCATCGAGGCGGCCAAGGCCGCCCGTGCCGACGGCTTCATCACCCGACTGCCCGACGGCTACGAGACCGTGCTCTCAGGCGGCGGCTCGAACCTCAGCCAGGGCCAGCGGCAGCTGATCACGATCGCGCGCATCGTTCTCGCCAGCCGGCCGGTGCTGATCCTCGACGAGGCGACCTCGAGCGTGGATACCCGCACGGAGAAGGCGCTCCAGGAGGCGCTCACCACCATGATGAAGGGCCGGACCAGCTTCGTGATCGCCCACCGGCTTTCGACCATCCGCGACTCGGACGTGATCGTCGCGATCAACGAAGGCCGCGTCGTCGACGTCGGCAGCCACGACGAGCTGATGGCCGCGCGCGGCTTCTACCACGACCTCTACATGAGTCAGTTCCGCGGCGACGCCAGGCCCCCCGCCCCATGACGGAAGGAGATCCCGTGGCAACGATGACGACGACGCCCGCCCTCTCTGCCGAACAGATCCAGGAGTTGCTCGCCCTGTCGGCGGAGGCGGACAGCGTCGAGCTGAAGCTGACCGTGCCGGAGTCCCACCAGGTGTCGACGATCCAGGGGCTCGGGCTCGACCCGTTGGAGGCCCAGATCCGGCAGGTCTTCTTCTTCGACACACCCGACCTCGCCCTCGACAGTCAGGGCGTCGTCGTCCGGGCCCGGCGGATCCAGGGCAAGGGCAACGACTCGATCGTCAAGCTGCGACCCGTCGTTCCGCACGAGCTGCCCGAGGAGCTACGGGCCTCGGGGAGTTTCCGGGTCGAGGTCGACGCGCTCCCCGGCGGCTTCGTCTGCTCGGGGACGATGAAGGGCACGCCGCCCGACGTGCTCGGATCGGTACGAGGCAAGCGCCCCCTGCGGAAGCTCTTCTCGAAGGAGCAGCGCGCGTTCTACGCGGCTCACGTCGAGGGGATCCCTCTCGACGAACTGGCGATCCTCGGTCCGATCTTCGTCCTCAAGCTGCGGATCACCCCGGAGAAGCTCGGCCGCCGGCTGGTGGCCGAGATGTGGATCTACCCGGACGGCTCCAGGCTCCTCGAGCTCTCGACGCGCTGTGGGACGCACGAGGCCTTCCAGGTCGCTGCCGAGACTCGTGCCTTCCTTGCGGGGCAAGGGGTGGATGTCTCCGGCGAGCAGGAGACGAAGACCCGCAAGGCGCTCCAGTACTTCGCGAAGAGCCTGAAGACCGAGACCGAGTCCGAGTCCGAGTCCGAGACCGAGTCCGAGTCGTGATCGTCCCCCGCTGGGAGTGGCGGACCTTCGGCGACGACTTCGGCGAGGCGGAGCGAAAGCTGGCGGCGATCGCGCCCGAGCGGGTGCACGAGAGCGACGAGATCTACCTGCTGTCGGTCGCCAGCGACGCGTCGGTGAAGGTGCGTGACGCGCTGATGGACGTGAAGCTCCTCGAGGCGGTCGACGGCGACGGGCTCGAGCAGTGGAAGCCCGTGCTGAAGGCCGAGTTCCCGCTGGCCGCGGACGGCGTCCGCGGAGTGTTCGACGCGCTCGCCATCCCCGCGCCGGTTCTCACCCGCGAGGCGTACACGGCCGACCAGCTCGTCGACGAGCTGGTCGACCCCGACCCTCGCCTGCGGGCATTGGAGGTGCACAAGCACCGCGAGCGCTTCACGGTCGACGGCGCGATGGCGGAGCTGTCCGAGGCCCGGGTGGCAGAGGGCGCCCGGCGGACGATCGCGATCGAGTCGGAGGACGCGTCCCTCGTGGTCGCAGCGGTTCGGAAGCTGGGCTTGCCCCTGCGGCCGAACGTCTGTCTGGCCCGCGGGCTGAAGGCGCTCGTCGGGTTCGGCGCATGAGATACGCAGTGATCGACGTCGGCACGAGCTCGGTCAAGTTCGTGATCGCGGAACGGGCCGAGGGCGGCTCATGGGCGACGGTGGTCGACCGGGCGGAGGTGACGAGGCTCGGGGAGGGGCTGGACGACGGCGGCGAGCTCCGGCCGGAGCCGATCGAGCGCACCGTCGAGGCCGTCGCCGCAATGGTCGAGGAGGCCGGGGAGGCCGGCGTCGGCGAGATCGCGGCCGTCGGCACCGCCGGGCTTCGGATCGCCTCCAACAGCGCGACGTTCCTGGACGCCGTCCGGGAACGGACGGGCGTCGAGGTCGAGGTCATCTCCGGCGAGGAGGAGAGCCGCCTCGCGTACCTCGCGGTCACGTCCTCGCTGGAGCTGGGAAACGACGCGCTCGTCGTCTTCGACACGGGCGGCGGCAGCTCGCAGTTCACCTTCGGCCGCGCCGATCGGGTCGACGAGCGCTTCAGCGTCAATGTCGGCGCCGCCCGGTTCACCGAGCGGTTCGGGCTCGACGGGGTCGTCGACGAGCAGGCCATCGGCGCGGCGCGGGCCGCGATCGCGGCCGATCTCGACCGCCTGGACGGCCGGCCTGTGCCCGACGTCGTCGCCGGGATGGGCGGCGCGGTGACCAACCTCGCTGCCGTGGAGCACGAGCTGACGACCTACGACCCGAACGTGATCCAGGGCGCAACGCTCGAGGCGGCCGAGGTCGACCGGCAGATCGAGCTCTACCGGACACGCACGGCCGACCAGCGGCGCGGCATCGCCGGCCTTCAGCCCAAGCGCGCGGAGGTGATCCTCGCAGGCGCCCTGATCGTGCGCACGGTGCTCGCCAGCCTCGGCCGGGACCGGCTCACCGTGAGCGACCGCGGCCTCCGCCACGGTGTGCTGGCCGAGCGATTCGGCCGGTAGCGACGCGGTCTCGTCCCGAGCCCACAGAGGGTGGAGCGCCCCGGGCCGACAGGCGTACCGTTACCGAAGCCAGGCCTGGTCGGCGATGAAGTCCCAGATCGGGTTGTACTGGAAGTTGCGGAGCCGCTTCGAGACGAGCTCGGGGGAGTGCGAGTTCACGGTCGGCACCCAGTAGGCACGGTCGACGATCAGCCGGTCGATCTCGGCCCAGAGCGCTGCCGCCCGGCCCGCGTCGCGAACCTGCAGGGCGGTCGCCTGCTGCATCTTCCGGTCGAGGTCGCGATCGCAGACGTACCCGTTGCTGTAGCCGCCGTTGCAGCCGAAGAACTGCGGCAGGAAGGAGGAGGGCTTCGGGTAGTCGGGGAGCCAGTCGCCGTCGACCGAGAGCTGGAACCTCCGGCGCATCGCATACGTGATGCTCGCGCCCGGGACGAGGTGCAGCTTCGTCCGGTACCCGAGCGAACGCAGGACGGAGGCGACGTAGGCGGGAAGCCCGCGCGGAAGGAGCGCGTCGGTCGTGCCCCACACCTGCACCAGCTGTCCTTTCGTGCCAGACGCGACAACGAGCCGGCGCGCCCGGCGGAGGTCGGGTACGCGCCACGCTCCGTCGGGGTCCGGCGAGGATGTGTACGGGCAGTAGCGCCTGTACCCGAGGAATCCCGGGGGCAGCGGCTGGCACGTGGGAGTCGCTGCCGACGCGCCTCCGTACATGCGGACGATCCTCGCCCGGTCGATCGCGAGATTGAGCGCCCGGCGGACACGGACGTCGTCGAACGGCGCCCGGCGGGTGTTCAGCGGGATGAAGTCCTGAACGAACGTGGCATTCGCGTGGAGCCGGCCCGGCGCGGTGAGCTGCAGCCGCCGCAACCGATCGGGCGGAATGAGACCGAAGGTCCAGTCGGCCTCGCCGCGCTCGATCGCCGTCGCCGCGGCGTCGAAGGAGGGATAGACGCCCCAGACCACGGCGTCCGGGTTCCCGTCCGGCTGGGCGGCGTGCGACCACTCGCGGAAGAACGGATTCCGCTCGAAGCGAATCTCGCCGCCGTCCCACGGGAGCAGCCGGTACGGCCCCGTCCCGGCAACCGGCTTCGATCGGACGTCCCGGTCGGGCGTCCGCGGAGGGACGGGGGCGCCGTACGAGAACGGCGTCAGTCTGTAGAGGAAGTCGGGATCCGGAGACACGAGCCGGAACACGATCGTCCCGGAGGCGTCGTCCGTACGGATACCGGAGGAGAGATCGCACGTCGCCGGCCGGCGTCGACAGGCACGTGCGCCGACCACGCCCGAGTAGAAGTCGGCTCCGGGCGAGCCGGCCCGGAACAGGCGCTCGATCGCCCGCCGGAAGTCACCGGCGACGAGCGCCGTGCCGTCGGAGTAGCGGATGCCGCGCCGCAGGCGGAAGGCGTACGTCGTGCCGCCGTTCGTGGCGGGCGGCAGCGACACGGCGAGATCAGGGACGAGCGTCAGCCCGGCTGTCCCCGGCGCCACCCGGAAGGTGACCAGGGTGTCGTAGGCGAGCTTGCCCCACTGGGTGGGCATCGCGAAGTTCTGGAAGGCGGGGTCGATCGAGGAGAACCGGCTCGTGGTGGCGATTCTCAGCGTGCCCCCGCGATGGGCATCCGAGCTCGGCCCGGAGCCGATCCAGAGCGTCCCGCCGACTGCAGCGACCGCCGCCGGCTGCCCGCCGGTCGCGAGCTGCACGACGGCGTTCGACCGTGGATCGATCCGCGAGACGGCCCCGGCGTACCGGTTTGCGACCCAGACCGACCCGTTCGAGACGGCGATACCGGAGGGCCCGCTGCCGACGGGGATGGTCGCGGCCACGTGACCCGTCGCGAGGTCGATTCTCGACACGGTCGCATCGAGCTCGTTGGCCACCCAGAGCGCACCGAACCCGAGCGCGAGTGAATCCGGCCCGCCCCCGACCTGGACGACGGCAACGGTTTCGCCGGTTCGAGCGTCGACGGCGAAGACGCGCCCGGCATCGTGATCGGCGACCCAGACGTTCTCCGAGTCGACCGCGAGGGCGCCCGGCCGTGCGTCGACGCTGATCGTCCGCTCTCCTTCGCCCGCGATCTCGTCGATCTTGATCAGCGCCTGGTCGGTCGCGTCGGCAACCCAGAGGCCCGCCTCGCCGAACGCGATCGCGGCGGCATCTGCACCGCCCAGGCGGATCGTCTGCGTGACCGCGTCGGTCGTGGGGTCGATCCGCGCGATCGAGCCGGCGAGGGTGCTGGCCGCCCACACCGCGGTGCGGCCGACGGCCAGGGCGTTCGGCTGCCCGTCGAGCGAGATCCGGTCGGCGATCCTTCCGGTCACGGGATCGGCGCGCAGGACCTGCCGGTTGCTCGGGTCGGCGATCCAGACGGCAGTCCTGCTTGCGGCGATCGCGGCGGGGAGACCGGGGAGCTCGTCGGCTACGGCGATCGCCCGGGATCGCATTCCGAGCGAAAGGAGGCTGCTCGTGCGGGAAGCGGCGGGTTCGTCCGGACGCCCATCACCGCGGGCGAGGACCACGATCGCGGCAGCCGCCGCCGCACCGAGGGCGAGGGCGGAGGCGACGACCAGCACCAGGCGCCTGCGCTGCGGCTTCGGACGTCCCGTCCTCGACGTGGCCGCTTCCGCTGCCAGAGCCGGGTCGTGCCGAAGGATCCGCCGCTCGAGCTGTCGCAGCTGCGGGCTCGGCTCGAGCCCGAGCTCCTCGCCGAACCGGCGGCGCGCCTTCGCGCAAGCGCTCAGGGCATCCGACTGCCGTCCGGCCCGATAGAGGGCGAGCATCAGCTGGCCGACCAGACGCTCGCGGGTCGGGTGCTCGCGCACGAGCTCCTCGAGCTCGGGCACGAGCCCCTGGTCGAGTCCCCGTTGGAGATCTGCCTCGATCCGATCCTCGGTCGCGTCGAGCCGCCGTTCCTCCAGTGAATCGGCTTCGCGGCCGATCGGCTCGTAGACCAGGTCCGCGAGCGCGTGGCCCCGCCAGAGGCCCAGCGCCTCGCGCAGCTTCTCGGCTGCGTCGTCCGGCTCCCGGGCGTCGAGGCATGCGCTCGCCTGCTCCACGAGGCGTCCGAAGCGATCGAGGTCGAGCTCCCCGGGCTCGACCGCGAGCACGTAACCGGGCGCTCTGCGAACCAGGCGGTCGGGGTCGAGCTGTCCCCGCAGGCGCGAGACGTGGCTGTCGAGCGACCGGGACGCCCCTGCGGGCGGCGTCTCTCCCCAGAGCGCCTCGATCAGGACGTCGCGGGGGACGACCTCGTTCGGGTGCAGCAGGAGACAGGCAAGGAGCGAGCGCTGCTTCGGGCCGCCGAGCTCGACCGACCGGCCGTCGCGCCGCACCTCGATCGGGCCGAGGATCGCGAACTCCACCGCGGCGAGATAAGCACGTTCGCAACACGATTTCCACATCGCTGCAACAGCGCTGCCGGACGATCGAAGCCGTCACCCGAAACGAAGGAGGTCGGATCTCGATGGCTGTTCGTCCCATCTCGGTGATCCTCGCGGTCGCCGTGCTCGGAGCTCTGGCGACGGGGATCGCGTCGTCGGCGCCCAAGCCGCCGTTCAAGGTCACGTCCACGCTCGACGGCAAGACGGTGCTCCCGCACCGCATCCGCTGGCTCGCCTTTCCGAAGCTGCCGCTCACGAAGGTACAACGGGTCGATTTCCTGATCGACGGCGGCAAGCCGCGCTGGGTCGAGCAGAATCCGCCCTACGTCTACGGTGAGGACGAGGGCGGCCTGCACAAGGGGTATCTCGTCACCAGCTGGCTCACCCCCGGCAGGCATCGTTTCACGGTCCGGGCGACCATCACAGGCGGGCGCACGTCGTCGCATACCGTTGTCGCGCGGGTGCTGCCCGCCCCGGAGCCCCCCGCCGGCCTCGGCGGGACGTGGCAGCGGACGATCACCGATACGAGTGGCGCGCCGGTTCCGGGAAGCAAGGCGAATCCGACCGAAACGCTCACTCCGGCCGGGACGTACACGATGGTGATCGACAGGCGCTGGATCCAGGTGCGGTTCGCCGGCACATTCCATCGCCCTCAGAGCGACAACACCGGGGAGGGGTGGATCCTCGACTCGGACTACTCCGCCGGCCCGGGCAGTCTCCGGGCGCTCGGCCCGGTGATCTTCGACACGGCTCACGACCAGGCGGAGACCGGATGGTGGTGCTTCCAGGACGGCCCGGAGGGCGACTACACGTGGTCGACGAGCGGCGACACGCTGACGCTGAAGCCGAAGGCCGGTGCCGATCCCTGCGGCGTCCGGGGATTCATCTGGGCGGGCGACTGGAGGAGAGTGGGCTGAGAGCCCGGCGAGGTAGGCACCACCCGGCCCGGTCGTGACCCTCCGTCGGCCGTTTCCGGACAGGGCGCTCGTATGATCCGAGCCTTGTCGTCGTTCGGGTTTGCGAAGGAGGTGGACGCGTTGTCGCGGCGTTGAGCGGTTGAACCCGGGACCGCTCGGTGCGGGCGGCGCGTCTATCTCTTCGACCGAAAGGACGGCTCTCATGGGCAAGGACATTGGCGGGGTGATCGGTGCGACACGTGAGGCGGCCGCTGGTGCGGTGGCCACGGATGCACCACGTGTCGACCGGGACCGCGCCTTCCCGGCAGAAAGCCTTCGGGCGCTCGCCGACGCGGGAGCGCTGGGGCTGATCGTTCCCGAGGAGCACGGCGGCGTGGGCGGTGGGCTCGGGTCGCTTGCGGAGGCATGTGAGTCGGTCGGGGCCGCTTGTGCATCGACCGGGATGGTGTTCCTGATGCACGAGGTCACGGCGGCGACGGTCGCGATCGGGGGCGGGCCGGCAGCGGCCGAGCTGCTTCCGAGAATGGCTGCGGGAACTGCGGTGGGAACGCTCGCGTTCAGCGAACGCGGCACCGGCGCCCATTTCTACAACCCCGAGTTGAAGGCGGTACACAAGGACGGCGAGGTCACGATCAGCGGTCGCAAGAGCTTCGTCACCTCGGGCGGCCACGCCGATGTCTACCTGGTGCTGGTGCAGGGCGAGGCGGAGGGGACGGCCGACGCGTATCTGGTCTCCCGGGACGATCCGGGCGTCCGCTTCGACGGCGCCTGGGACGGGCTCGGGATGGCAGGGAACTCGAGCATCGCACTGGAACTGGCAGACGTGCACGCCGGCGACGCCGCCCGAATCGGCGCCGCGGGGAAGGCGACCGAGCTCGTGTTCGGCGTCGTTGCCCCGTTCTTCCTCGTCGGCCTGGCGGCGGTCAACGTGGGGATCGCGGCTGCAGCCGCAAGGGCCGCAACCGAGCATGCGGCCGGCCGCCGGTATCCGGACGGCTCTTCGCTGGCCGAGATCCAGCACGTGCAGCACCTGATCGCGGACATGGACCTCGCCACGCGGCAAGCGCGCCTCGTCGTCCGGGAGGCGGCGGCGCTCGGCGATGCGGGCGACGAATCCGCGCTCGTCGTGATCATGGAGGCGAAGGTGGCCGCGACGGAGGCGGCTGCGTTCGTGACGCAGAAAGCGCTCGAAGCGACGGGCGGGCAGGGCTACACGCCCTCGCTACCCGTCGAGCGGCATCTCCGCGACGCGCGCGCCGGCGCCGTGATGGCGCCGACGAACGCTGTCCTTCGCAACTGGATCGGCAAGGCGCTCGCCGGTCTGCCGGTGCCGTGAGCGACCGCGGCACGATCCTGGTCGGCGCCGTTGCCTACCACCCCCGGATCGTCACCATCTGGGAGCGATTCCGTGACTACTTCGACGGGGCCGGCGTTCCGACGGACTACGTCCTCTACTCGAACTACGAGCGCCTCGTGGACGCACTGCTCGGCGGAGACGTCCACATCGCCTGGAACACGAACACGGCGTACGTGGCCGCCGAGCACCGGATCGGCGGCGGCGCGCGGTTGCTCGGCATGCGTGACGTCGACGCCGACTTCCGCACCGTGTTCGTCACTCGCCGCGGCGAAGCCTTCGAGGCGCTCGGCGAGTTGACGGACAAGCGTGTCGCGCTCGGCAGCCGCGATTCCGGGCATGCGGCGATCCTGCCCTTGCACTGGCTGCGCGAAGCCGGACCGAATGCCGAGCTCGTCCGCTTCGACACCGACCTCGGCAAGCACGGCGACACCGGCGATTCGGAGATCCGCGTCGTCGAAGCGGTGACCCGAGGCGACGCGGATGCCGGCGCGATCGGCGACGCGACCTGGGCCGCACTGCGAATCGAGGGCCACCCTGCAGTAGTCGATCTGGAGATCGCGTGGCGAAGTCCGAGCTACTACCACTGCAACTTCACCGCCCTGCCGTCCCTCGATCCGTCCTGGGTGGCGGCCTGGAGCGAGGCGCTGCTCGCGATGAGCTACGACGACCCGACGCTGAGGCCCGCGATGGACCTCGAGGGAGTGAGACGCTGGCTGGAGGCCGACAAGGACGGCTACGTCGAGCTCACGGACGCGATGCGCCGGCAGGGCTACCTGGGGTGACCGCGAGACGGTGCGAGACGGCGAACCTCGAGCTCGGCGGCGGTCTCGAGGTTCTCGTCTCGGCGGCGCTCGGCGCACTCGATCCGGGTCAGGAGCTCGACGTGGTCAGCGAGGCTCGCAGCGCTGCTCTCGAGCTGCCGGCGTGGGCCCGAATCACCGGCCACGAGGTCGTCGACGAGCGGCAGGAACGCACGTCGGACGGCGTGCGGTACGTGGTCCGGCTGCGGCGTGGCTCGATCAAGCGCGTGCTCGGCGAGTCCGTGTCGGCGGGGCACACCATCCCGGTATTGCCGGGCGGCGGATTTCCGACCGACGAGGCTCGTCGCGTCGCCGAGGGCCCGCCGGCGGAAGCCGTTCGCACCGACGGCCTGATCCCGCTCGGGGCTCATCCAGAGCAGGGATCCGCCCGGTACGACTGGCCGCTGACGCGACGGGACGAGCTCTGGTCGGACAAGCTCGCGAGCCTTACCGACCGGGCGGCACGGTCCCAGTGGAATGCGACCACGGACATCCCGTGGGATGCCGGCCGCACGCTGAAACCCGACGTCGAGCGCGCCGTCTCTCAGGTGATGACCTACATCGCCCAGAACGAGTACGCCGCCTACTACGTCCCGGCCCGCTATCTGGCCGTTGTTCATCCGGCGTATGTCGAAGTGCTGATGTGGCTTGCGAGCCACGTCCACGACGAGGCACGCCACGTCGAGGTCTTCACCAAGCGGGCGCTCCTGGGCGGCTATCGCGCGCACGCGCTGGCGTCGACCGAGCTCTCGCTGCACACGCTGCTGCAGGAGCAGGACTTCACCGCCGCGGCGCTTCTGCTCAACGTCCTCGGGGAGGGCACCTTCCTCGACCTGCTCAACTTCATCGCCGTTCATGCCCCCGACGCCGCGACCGCGACCGCAGCGCGCCTCGCTCACCAGGACGAGCGCCGGCACGTCCAGTTCGGGATCAGCCACATCCGGCGACGACTCGGGCTCGACCCGGACGAGCGGAACGCGCTTGCCGCAGCGGTCGAGAGACGCGCGGCGAGGCTCGCCTCCCTCGACGGTCTCAATCCCGTCGTCACGGAATCGCTCGTCGTGATGACCGCCAGGTCGGCCCAGCCCGCGGACATCGGCGAGGCGGGCGACGCCGTTCGGAAGCTGATGAGCCGCATGCACGTCAACCGCATCCGCCGGCTCGAGGCCTCCGGCTTCGACACGCGCAGCGCGCGCCACCTCTCCGAGCTGCACACGCCCAACCTGATGTGAGCTTCCTCGCCGAACATGGGGTGGTGATCGCCGGGGGCGGGCCGACCGGGCTGATGTTGGCCGGCGAGTTGGCGTTGGCGGGCGTCGACGTCGCGATCGTCGAGCGGCGCTCCGGCCAGGAGCTCGGCGGCTCGCGCTCGGGCGGTCTGCACTCGCGCACGATCGAGGTGCTCGACCAGCGCGGGATCGCCGATCGGTTCCTCGCCGAGGGTCAGCCGATGCAGATCTCGAGCTTCGCCGGGGTCCGGCTGGACATCGGCGACTTCCCCACCCGCCACAACTACGGGCTCGCACTGTGGCAGAGCGACTTCGAGCGCATCCTGGCCGCCTGGGTCGGCGAGCTGGAGGTGCCGATCGCTCGCGGGCACGAGGTGACGGGCTTCGCTCAGGACGACACCGGCGTCGACGTCGAGCTGTCCGACGGCCGGTCGCTCCGGGCCGAATACCTCGTCGGATGCGACGGAGGGCGCAGCGTGATCCGAAAGGCGGCCGGTATCGAGTTCGCCGGGTGGGATCCGACGGCCAGCTGGCTGATCGCCGAGGTCGAGATGGACGAGGAGCCGGAGATCGGCGTGCGCCGCGAGGGTGGCGGCATCGGCCCCGTCGATCGGGAGAAGGGCGGCGGGCCGTACCGGGTCGTCCTGACCGAACGACCCCCCGACGGCGAGCCCACACTCCAGGATCTCCGTGACGCACTCGTCGTCGCCTACGGGACGGACTTCGCGGTGCACAGCCCTTCCTGGATCTCCCGTTTCACCGACATGACCCGGCAGGCGGTGTCCTACCGCGAGGGACGTGTGCTGCTCGCGGGCGACGCTGCGCACATCCATCCCCCGCAAGGCGGACAGGGCCTCCAGACGGGCGTCCAGGATGCCGTGAACCTCGGCTGGAAGCTGGCGCAGGTGGTCAACGGGTCCTCACCGGACGGACTCCTGGACACCTACCACGCCGAGCGGCATCCGGTCGGCGCCCGGGTGCTACGAACCACCATGGCGCAGGTCGCGCTCAGCATGACCGACGAGCGGACCGAGGCGGTGCGCGAGACCATCGCCGAGCTGCTGGGCATGGACGAGCCTCGCAAGCGGATCGCCGGGATGCTCAGCGGGCTGGACATCCACTACGACCTCGGTGGTGACCACCCGCTGGTCGGGCGCCGCATGCCCGATCTCGACCTGGTCACCGCCGACGGCCCGCTTCGCGTGTTCAGCCTGCTGCACGCCGCCCGGCCCGTGCTGGTGAATCTCGGTGAGCCCGGGAGACTCGACATCACGCCGCGGGCGGCTCGGGTGCAGCTGGTCGACGCTGCGTACGACGGGGTGTGGGAGCTCCCCGTGCTCGGCGAGGTCGCCGCTACCTCGGCCGTGTTGATCCGGCCCGACGGACATGTCGCCTGGGTCGGAGACGGAACGGACCTCGGGCTCCGTGACGCGCTCGCTGCCTGGTTCGGGCGCTAGACGCTCGCTCGCCCAGGCCTGGACGTCCTTCAACCCGGTCCTGAGCAGATGCAATCGGATCCCCCGTCAGGGGGATGTACCGTCGGTCCCGCCAGCGGAGGATCGTCGGGCCGGAGGACGAGCGACTCCCGAAAGCACCGACGTCCAGTCGCGCACCGAGGTTGTCGCTCCAACCGCCGGCTCCCACCGATGGTGGGCACATCTGGACTGCGGCAGCAAGGGGGAGGCAAATGAAAGTCCGCCGCATTCTCGGGGCCCGCCGGCGTCCGGTGGCCCTGTTCGTGGTTGCGCTTGCAGCCGCGGCGATCGCGGGTATCGCCGCAGCCGCGACGCCAGGAGTCGACCCGCAGACGGTCACGAACACCGTCAATCCAGGCGACAGCTTCAACGTCGCGAAGACAGTTCACACGCCGGTGATCCCACCGAACCCGGACATCGTGTTTCTCGCAGATACGACCGGGAGCATGGGCGACACGATCGCGAACGTGCAGACGAACGCGACGACGATCATGAACACGATCGCCGGCACGGCCGGCGTCGGCACACCGGAGTTCGGAGCCGCCAACTACACGGACTTCGACTGCACCGACCCATTCCCGTTCCACCTCGACCAGGCGGTCACCGCGACGATCTCGGCTGTCCAGACTGCGATCAACACCTGGACCGCCGGGGACGGATGCGATGTGCCCGAAGCGCAGATCAACGCGCTGTTCCAGCTTGCGACCGATCCCTCGGTCGCGTTCCGGGCTCCCGGCACCTCGACCCGGATTGTCGTCTGGTTCGGGGACTCGTCCGGACACGATCCGAGCGGAGGCCATTCGAAAACGGATGCGATCAACGCCCTGGTCGCGGCCGGGATCCACGTGATCGCGGTCCCGGTTTCCACCGATCTCGGCGACGGGCTCGACTCCACCGGTCAGGCGACCGACATCGCCAACGCAACCGGCGGCTCGGTCCTCCCGAGCGCGACACCGGACCAGGTGTCGGCCGCAATCCTGTCCGGGCTCCAGAACCTGCCGGTGACGGTCTCGCATACGGAGACCTGCGATCCGGACGCGTCGGTTTCCCTTACTCCGACGAGCCCGGAGAACGTGATCAGCGGCAACGACGTCACTTACGACGAGACGGTCAGCGTCGCGTCGAGCAACCCGGGTGGAGTGACCTTGCACTGCACGGTCACGTTCCTGCTCAACGGCGTCTCGGGTGGACCGGACTTCACCGAGAGCATCTCCGTGACGGTCAACGGTGCCGACCTCGCCGTCGTCAAGACAGGCCCGGCGCTCGTGACCGAGGGCCACGACCTGACGTACCACCTCGCCGCAGCCAACAACGGCCCGGCCGCTGCGACGGGTGTCGTCGTCAGCGACACGCTGCCTTCGAACTCGACGTTCGTCTCGGCCAGCGCCGGGTGCACCGCAGCGGCAGGGGTCGTGACCTGCACCGTGGGCAACCTCGCAAGCGGAGCGTCGGCCGGGTTCGACATCACCGTCACGGCCGGCAGCGCCGGCACGTCGTTGACCGACACGGCGTCCATCGACGGCGACCAGTTCGACCCGAACCTCGCCAACAACACCTCGACGCTCGTCACGACGCTCAATCACAACCCGATCTGCACAGCAGTCAACGGCGGACCGAACCTCTGGCCGCCGAATCACAAGATGCACCTGATCTCGCTGACCGGTGCGACCGATCCCGACGGCGACGTCGTCACCCTGACGGTGACCGGCGTCACCCAGGACGAGCCCCTGAACGGCCTCGGAGACGGCGACACGTCGCCGGACGCGACGCCAGGGCCCGCCTCGAACCAGGTCAACCTGCGCGCCGAGCGCAGCGGAACCGGTGACGGGCGCGTCTACCGCATCGGGTTCAGCGGAAGCGACGGACGCGGCGGCAGCTGCACGGGTACGGCGACCGTGGGCGTACCGCACGACCAGGGCAAGGGCAATACCCCGATCGATTCGGGCGGCATCTTCGTCGACTTCTAGACGGCGAATGCCATAGGAGCGCTGGAGGGGCCCGGCACCGCCGGGCCCCTCTGCTGCGCCATGCGGCCGCTGCCTGAACCGCCGCCGCTCGAAGGGGCGGGGGTATCTGGAGGCCGCTAGTCTCGCTTCCGGAGCGGCGGCGGCCGGTGCCGCAGCCGGTCTTCAAAACCGGTCAGGTCTGGCAACCCCAGGCTGGGTAGGTTCGACTCCTGCGCCGCTCCGTACCAGCCGTAGACCAGTATCTACGCCGTTTCTCCCACGCGGGTCAGGCGTGCCGTCTGGGCCGCTGATGTCGCTTTCGTGTCCCCTCGATGCCCACCCGGTAGGGCCGGGCTTCGAGCCGGAGAGCGCGAGCAGGCGGCCAGGGCTCCCGGTTGATCTGCTGCGGTGACCCTCTGCGACACCTGTGGCGAGGATTGTCCCTGCGTGCGAGGGGGAACTTGCCAACGGACCATCTGAAAGGACTGCGGCGCATGAGCGCGATTCTCTTCGACCGAGACCAGGTTGACCAGCTTGAGCAGCTGTCTGATCGGCCTGATCGGCTGCGCGGATCGAAGCTGCTCTGGGTCGACCTCCACGACGGATCGGAGTTCAGCGCCGATCAGGTTGCGGACGAACTCGACTTGAACGATGACACCCGGCGTTGCCTCGCCACCCCGAACAAGAAGGCCTGCTTCGACGACTTCGGCCGGTACATCCACCTCACCACCTACGCACCACAGGAAGACGAGGAAGGCGAACTGCACGCTCTGGAGTGTGTCGTCGGCCAGAACTGGGTGGTCACCGCACATGATCGGCCGATCCCTGTGCTCGATGAGTTCGCGGATCGCGTCTCAGGCTCGGGCGATACCGGCTCTCTCGACGGCCCGAGCTTTCTGGCTGCGCTACTCGAATGGGTGCTCGGCGCTTACACAGCTGCGTTCGAGCGGATCGAGCAGCGCCTGGAGGAGTTCGATGTCCATGCGATGCGAGGCGAGGGAGCCGACAAGGACATCGAGCTGCTGATCGACATGCGCCGCGAGGTCGGCAAGCTGCGGCGCGCGCTCGCCGCACACCGCTCAGCGCTCGTCGCTCTCACCCACCCGGAGCTCGAGGCGCTCGGCAACAAGGGCTCGGGAGAACGGTTCGAGTCCCTTTTCACCCGCTTCGAGGCCACGCTGCAAGAAGCGCGAGACGCACGTGAGGCAATCGTCGGCTCCTTCGACGTACTGATTGCCCGCGGAGGACACCACACCAACCAGATCATGAAAGTCCTCACCCTCACCTCGGTCATCCTGCTGCCGGGAGCACTGCTCGCGGGCGTAATGGGCATGAACTTCAAGGTCGGCCTCTTCCACAACACCTCCCTGTTCTGGGTCGTCATCGCCATCATCGTCGCCGTCGCGCCCGTCACCCTCGGCTTGGCCAAGTTCCGAAGCTGGATCTGAGCCTCCAAGGCCGGCCAGCCCGTCGTCGTGCCCCGGTGACAAGGACTCGACCGAGCGCAGTTCCCCGGAAACGTGTCAGAGGAGGACGTGCCCGCAGGTGACGGCACTGAGCCCGCGTCGCTGTGACAATGGCCGCGTGCCGGAACAGAACCCACCCGGCGACGACTGGCAGTTCGACGACGTCGACTGGTTCGACCACGCCCGTCGGCCGAGCTCGCAGCCCGCTGCCGGCGAGGCGCCCCAGCGGCAGCGGAGCGGCCTCATTCCCGAGGCCGACCGGGACGCGGACGATCAGCCGTCCCCGGCGTCCGGGCGACATGCCGACATCCGGCGGCGCCGGATTGCCGCGCTCGCCGTGCTGGGCGTGTTGTTCGTCTGCGCGGTCGTCGTCCCGCTCGTCGTCTTCGGCGGTGGCGGGAACAGCGCGGGGCAGACGACTCCCCTGACCACGGCCCTGACGACCACGACCACCCCGACGACGACACAGGCGCGCACGACGACGACGACGACCACGACGGCAACGACGACGCCGAGCAACGCCTTGCGTGTGACCCTGCCTGCAGGCACGACGCTGAAGCGCGGCGACAGCGGCGCGGCCGTCACGCAGCTCCAGAAGGGCCTGGTTGCGCTCGGATTCTCGGCCGGGACGCCCGACGGCACCTTCGGCGCGACGACGGAGGCCGCGGTGGTCGACTTCCAGCAGTCGAACAGCCTTCCGCCGGACGGCATCGTCGGCACCGACACGGTCCGCCTGCTGAACGCCGCGCTCGCCAGCAAGGGCGCAGCCGCCGGATAACCGTCGCCCCCGCCGAGCGTCGTTGACACCGCCCGGGCTCGCGCATATCGTCGCCGGGTCCCGCCGTTCCGATCGAGGAGGCTTCATGACCGCGGTGGCTCCCGAACCCCGCCTGTCCGACTTCTACCTCCGGCTGGCCGACGACCCGTCGCTGCTCGAGCAGTACGAGCGCGACCCCGAGGCGGCGCTGGCCGCCGCCGGGATGACCGACGCGCAGATCGACGCCGTCCTCGACGGATCGGACGCGGTGCGCTCGGTGCTGGAAACCGAGCTGGCAGGCGAGCCGGGGCTCCGGCGGCTCGTCACCGAGCCGCGGATGATGACCATGGGGCCGCCTGAGGACGAGGACGAGGACGAGCCGGACGACGAGCCGGACGACGACGACGATTCGTGAGAGCCCCGCGGGCGTAGAGTGAGCGAGCGTCCGGCGGGCGAGCGCCGCCCCGGGTCGCTCACCGTTGTCGGCACCGGCATCGACGCCGTCTCGCAGCTCACACCCGGAGCGCGCGGGGCGATCGAGGCCGCCGACCAGGTCTTCTACATTCTCGCCGACCCGGTGGCCGCGCGCCGCATCGAGGCGTTGAAGCCGACCGCCACCTCGTTGGACCATCTCTACGGCCCGACGAAAGAGAGGCGCGAGACATACGCCGAGCTCGCGGAGACGATCGCTGCGGCGGCGCTCCGGGGGGCGCGCGTCTGTGTCGTCTTCTACGGACATCCCGGCGTCTTCGCCCGGTCGGGGCATGAAGCCGTAGAGCGAGTACGCGCCGCCGGTCTTCCGGCGCGGATGCTCCCGGCCGTTTCTGCGCTCGACTGCCTGATCGCCGATCTGGGCATCGACCCCGCCAGGTCCGGCTTGCAGACCTACGAGGCGACGTACTTCTTCCTCCGCCGGCCCCCGGTCGATCCGCACGCGATCCTGGTGCTGCTCCAGGTGGGCATGCTCGGCGAGCGGGGCGGTGCCGCGACCGAGTCGGTGGCGCATCGTTTCCGGCTCCTCGTCGATCACCTGGTCGAGCAGTACGGCGCGGAGCGCCAGGCAATCCTCTACGAGGCGTCTCCGTATCCGGGCACGGCTCCTGCCGTCGACCGGTTCGCGCTCGGAGACGGCCGGGCCAGGTCGCCCTCGGTGATGGCGACGCTCTGCGTCCCCGGAGAGCGTTGGCATCCCGTCGACCCGGAGGCGCGACGGGCCCTCGAGCTCAACGGACGCTGACCCCGCGAGCAGCGAGGAATCGACGCGCCGTTGCCGCGCCGACCCTGTTGCCCTTGGCCTCGTAGAGCTCGAGCGCTCGGCGCGCGGCGGCGTCGGCGTCCGCTTCGGCCCCGGCCGCTCGGAGGGCACGCCCGAGCTCGAGGAGAGCGTCGCCGCGCATCGTCGACGCGTCGGTGCGGTCGGCCGTCTCGACCGCCTGGCGCGCAATTGCGATCGCGTTGTCGACGCCGCCGGCGGCGAGCGATGCCCCGGCGCGGACGAGGCCGGCGTACACGTGCATCTCGACGTCGTCGGGGCTCCCCAGGTCCAGTGCTTCTGCAGCCGTCGCGTCCGCCTCCTCGTCCCGCCCGAGCACCTGCAGCGCCGTCGCCAGGAAAGCTGCGACGGAGGCTGCGTTGCCGCGTTCGCCGAGCTCGCGCAGGGTCCGGAAACCATCGCGCAGCAGGGCCTCGGCAGCGGTCGGGTCGCCTGCGAGCAGCTCGATCTGGCCGGCGTAGCGCCGCTGCCCTCCCAGGAGGATCCGCCGGCCGAACTCCTCCATCGGCGCGCGTGACGCCTCCGCGCGGGCGCGCGCTTCCGCGAAGCGTCCGTCCAGCGCCTCCAGGTACGCCTCGTAGAGCTGGAGGAGCGCTGCGTAGATCGGGTGCCCGCCGATCTCCTCGCGCAGCGAAGCGCACAGCCTTCGCGCTTCGTCCACCGGGGTCGGCCCGAGCGTCGCTGCGAGCCCGACGGCGTGCTGCAGCCGGGCTCGCTCCTCGCGGCCGGCTCCCTGTGCTGCCGCAAGGCCCTGTTCGAGGGCGGCCCGCATCTGCTCGAACTCGCAGTGGAAGAGGTGGACCTCGGCGACGGCCCACCACGCCTCCGCCAGCGGCGCGGACGCTCCTTCCCGCTCGAACACCGGAATCGCCTCGGTCGCAGCGCGCCAGAGGTCGTCCGTCCCCTCGTCCGGTGCGGTGTACCAGTGGAGGTCGGCGAGCTCGAGACGCGCTCGCTGGGTGACGAGTGTGAGCCCGGTCGAAGCAGCACCCTCGGCCGCCTGTCGCACCCGGGCCTCCGCCTCGTCGAGCCGCCCGGTCCACTTCAGCGCCGCGGCCAGGTCGACGAGGAGGCCGAGCCGTTCTGGATCGTCGGGACCGAGCAGGGAGACCGTCCGCTCCAGGAGCGCGGCCGTGGCGTGACGGTCGCCGCGGGCCAGCGCGCGGCGAGCGCCGGATTGCAGCCGGGCCGCGGCCTCTGCCGAGAGCGATGGGATCCGCTCGTCGAGAGGATCGAGGTCGACGAGCGCATCGACCGCCTCGGCGAGGTGGTATCCCGCGATCTCGTCCACCGCCAGCTCGCCGGCGGACCCGGAGATCGACCCGGCCGCCCGCTCGTGGAGCCGTGCACGCGCGAGCTTGGGGAGACCCGCATAAGCGGCATCACGAACGAGGATGTGGCCGAAGCGCCACTCGCCGTCGGCGCCGCGTGCATCGGGCCGCGGCCGGACGAGGTCCTTGTGCGCGAGCGTCCGGAGGACCGCCTCGAGGTCGTCCACCTCGCCCGCGTCGACGAGCGCGCCGAGCGCCTCGACCGAGAACACCTCGCCGATGACGGCTGCGCGCTCGACGACGAGCCGCTCTTCGCGGGGCAGCCGGTCGAGGCGTGCGCCCAGAAGAGCGCTGATCGAGGCGGGCATCGGGATGCCGCCGGGGTCACCGGCGATTCGCCACCCGTCGTCTTCCCGAACGAGGACGCCCTCGTCGATGAGCATCCGCAGCAGCTCCTCGACGAACAGCGGATTGCCCTCGGCGGCCGCCGCCAGGCGGTCGCCCGCGACCGCGCCGAGCGCGTCGCCGAGCAGGTTCGAGATCAGCAGCCGCGTCTCCCCGGACGGCAGCGGCCCGAGCTCGATCGTCCTCGCCGCGGCCCAGTCCGGGCGTTCGTCCATGAACTCGGGGCGGGCGAGGCAGCAGAGGACGATCGGCGCATCCCGGGTCTCACGCGCGACGTACTGGAGGAAGTCGCAGAAGACGGGCTCCGCCCACTGTAGGTCGTCGATGACGACGATCAGCGGCTGCCCGCGGGCGAGCCACTCGAGCAGTCGGCGACCGGCGACGAGGATCTCGGCTGGAGTCGCCTCGCCACCGAGCCCGACCGCCGCACCCACGCCATCGATGATCCCCCTTGTATCAGGAGCGTCCGCGACCAGCTCTGCGAGTCGGTCGCGGGCGTCGGCCGCGGGCTCGTCGCCGCCGAGGCCGGCCGCGTTCCGCACGATCTCGACCAGCGGCCAGTAGGTGATCCCGTCGCCGTACGGCAGGCAGCGGCCGGCCAGCAGGCGGGCATGAGGAGCTCCCACCGCGAGCTCGCGGACGAGTCGGGTCTTGCCGATTCCGGCCGCGCCGAGAAGCGTGACGAGCTGCGCCCCGCCGAGCTGCTCGGCCTCGGCGAGCGCGGCCCGCAGCTCGGCGACCTCACGGGTGCGTCCGACGAGGGGAGAGTCGAGCCGGCGGGCGGCGCCGGGGACACCCGGCCGGAGCTCCTTCAGGAGAAACACGTCGATCTGCTCTTGCTTTCCCTTCAGGGGGACGGGCGGCAGCTGCTCGGCGTCGACCTCGCCGGCGACGAGCGCCCACGTGGTCGGGCCGAGGAGGACCCCGTCGCGCGGCGCTGCCTCCTCGAGGCGCTTCGCCGTCCAGACCGCGTCGCCCGCGACCGAGAGGTCGTGCCCGGCGGCGAAGACCTCGCCGGTGTTGACGCCGATCCGGGCGGCGAGACCCGGGCCGAGCTGCGCGTCGAGGCTGAGGACCGCGTCGCGAAGCTCGACCGCGGCCCGAACTCCCCGCAGCGCGTCGTCCTCGCGGACCGTCGGCATGCCGAAGACCGCGCAGACGGCGTCGCCGATGAACTTCTCGATCGTGCCGCCGTGGCGCTCGACGATCGTCCTCGCGCCGACGAAGTAGCGGGCGAGCAGCCGCTGGAGCGCCTCGGGGTCGAAGCGCTCCGCCAGCTTCGTCGACTCGACGAGATCGCAGAAGAGGATCGTGACGACCTTCCGCGCCTCCCGGTCCGGCAACGCGACCAGGGGAGCGCCGCAGGTGGCACAGAAGCGGGCGTCCTCGCCGCTCGCCGCCCCGCAGCGCGAGCAGGTCGCCATGCCGCGGAGTCTACGGCGAGGGAACGGCGCCGGCCGTGGCACCGGCCGTCGCCTGCCGCCCGTCGTGGCGGTTGGCGAACACGCGCTCCTGGGCGAGGTCGAGGCCGACCGCCAGCGCGCCCGTCAGGACCGCGGCGTCGCCGAGACCCGACACTTCGACCCTCGGCGGGAACGGCAGCCACCCGGCCAGCAGCCCGCGGATCGGATCGAGAAGCAGGTCCCCGTTCGCGCCGATGCCGCCGCCGAGGACGACCAGCGCGACGTCGGTCACGGCCGCGATCGGCGCGATGTACAGCGCGATCCGGCGCGCCTCCTCCGCCACGACCGCCCGGCCGAGCAGGTCGCCCTGCCGTGCCGCGCCGAAGACCGTGCGCGCATCGTACGGCGGCACGAGCTGCGTCTCGATCCCGTCCGACCCGAGCCGCGCGGTCAACTCGGCGACGGCGGCCGCGCATGGGTCGATCTCGTCGGCTCGGCCCGAGGCGACCAGGTCGACCTCGCCGGCAGCGCCGTTCCTGCCGCGGTGGAGCTCGCCCCGGAGGACGAGCCCGGCGCCGAGGCCGGTGCCGACCGAGAGGAAGACGAAGTCTTCGACGCCGCGGGCCACGCCGCGCCACTGCTCGCCGCGGGCGGCGAGGTTGATGTCGTTGTCGAGGGTGACCGGCAGGTCGAGCCGCTCGACCAGGTCGGTCCGGAAGTCGCGGCCCTCGAGCCCGGGCACGTTCGTCGCCATGCTCAGGCGGCCGGTCTCGTCGTCGACGACGGCCGGCACCCCGACGACGGCCGAGTCGATCAGGTGCGCGGGCAGTTCCGACGCGTCGACGAGGGAGGTGCGGAGCTTCGTGATCGTGTCGAGCGCCTTGCCGACCTCGACGTCCGGGAGCTCGACGTCCTGGCGGGCGCGCACGGCACCGGACAGGTCGCAGATGGCGCCGCGCAGGAAGCGCGCGCCGATGTCGAGGCCGAGCACGAGCGCCGCGTCCGGTACCGCCTCGAAGAAGACAGCTCCGTACCGCGTGCGGCCCACCTCCGGCTCGGTCTCGCGGACGAGCCCGGCCTCGAGCAGCGACTGGAGCGCCAGGGAGACCGTCGGCTTCGAGATGCCCGCCTGTCGTGAGATCTCGGCGCGGGAGATCGGGGCGGCGCTGCGGATCGTGTCGAGCACCGTGCGCTCGTTCAGCTGCTTCAGCAATGGAGGAATCGCTGCGCGGGATCGCGTCACGTCAGGAACCTTAACGTAAATTCGCACTTTTTCCCGCTTGACTTCCGGGCGTCACCGGTCATAGGATCGCACGCGTTCGGAAACCTAACTAACCCGGTTACGCCAGCCAACGGAGGAGGACGGGATGAAACGCGTGGCCACGGGAATCGTGCTGCTCGCGCTGATCGCTGCAGGCGCCGTCGCCGTTTCGGTGGGAACGGCGTCGACGAGGCACAAGCAGGCGACGACGGTCACCATCTGGGTCGGCTGGAGCGCCGGCCACGAGCTCACCGAGTTCAAGAAGGTGGTGGCGGAGTACGACCAGAAGCATCCTGACGTGAACGTGAAGGTGGTGGGCGGGATCAACGACGACAAGATCCTCGCCGCGATCCGCTCGGGCAACGTTCCCGACGTCGTCAGCTCGTTCACGTCGGCGAACGTCGGCATCTACTGCCCGTCCGGCGGCTGGATCGACCTCGACCCGCTGCTGAAGCAGGACAAGATCAACGTCAACATCTTCCCGGCGACGTCGCGCTACTACACCCAGTACAAGGGCACCCGCTGCGCCCTGCCGCTGCTCGCCGACGCGACCGGGCTCTACTACAACAAGACGCTCTTCAAGAAGGCGGGCCTGACCAGGCCGCCGAAGACGCTGTCGGAGCTGGCCACGTACGCCAAGAAGCTGACCCAGAAGAACAAGGACGGGTCGATCAAGGTCCTCGGGTTCGACCCCAACCAGAACTTCTACATGGGCGGGTACGGCAACGGCGCGTCGGGATTCCAGCCGTTGATCGGCGCCGGCTACTTCGACAAGAACGGCAAGTCGAGCCTGGCCAGCGAGCCCGCCTGGGCGAGCTTCTTCCGCTGGCAGAAGAACCTGGTCGATGCGTTCGGCTACTCCAACCTCGTCCGCTGGCAGGCGGGCGCCGGCGACGAGTTCGCACCGTCGCACCCGTTCGAGACGGGCAAGCTCGCGATGATGCTCGACGGCGAATGGCGCGTCGCGTTCATCAAGAACGAGCATCCCACGCTGCAGTACGGCACGGCGCCGATGCCCGTCGCCGACAACAAGCCCCAGCTCTACGGGGCCGGGGCGGTCAACGGGACGATCATCGGCATCCCCAAGGGCGGCAAGAACCGCGACCAGGCGTGGGACCTGGTCAAGTACCTGACCACGAACGACCACGCGCTGGCCATGTTCTCGAACGGGATCAGGAACGTCCCGTCGACGGTCAGCTCGTCGAAGTCCAAGGAGCTCATCCCCGACAAGAACTTCGCGACCTTCCTGAAGATCTTCACGAACCCGCACTCGCAGACCACCCCGATCACGCCGATCGGCGCCGACCACATGACCACGATCACGAACTTCATCGTCAAGTGGCAGGCGGGGAAGGTGAAGGACCTCCTCTCGGCGCTGCGTGACGTCGACAAGCAGATCGACGCGAAGATCAAGCAGGCGGGCAAGGGCACGAGCGTCCCGTGATCTCCCTCCCGGCAGAGACGGCCGGGGCTTCGGCCCCGGCCCTGCCGGTTCCCGACCACCGGCGGGAGAAGCGGAAGGCCGTCTGGCGCCGGCGGCGGCTCGTCCTCGGGCTGATGAGCCCGTGGATCGTCGGCTTCGTCGTCTTCCTGCTCTACCCGCTCGTGATGAACGTCTACCTGTCGCTGACGCACTACGACCTGCTCAATCCGCCGAAGTGGATCGGGCTGGCCAACTATCGCTACGCGTTCGGCAGCGACCCCGACCTCTGGCCCGCGATCAGGAACACGCTCTGGATCATCGTCGTCGGCGTCCCGCTCCAGGTGCTCTTCGCCTTCGGGATCGCCACGATGCTGACCCGTGCGAGGACCGGCGCCGGCTTTTTCCGCACGGTCTTCTACCTGCCGGCGCTCGCTCCGCCGGTTGCCGCCACGCTCGGCTTCGTCTACATCCTCAACCCGGCGACCGGCCCGATCAACACGGTGCTCGGGCATCTCGGGATCCAGGGGCCGCTCTGGTTCAACGATCCCGCCTGGTCGAAGCCGTCGCTCGTCCTGCTCTCGATGTGGGGCATCGGGACGTTCATGATCATCTTCCTCGCCGGGATCCTCGATGTCCCGCGGCACCTGTACGAGTCGGCCGACCTCGACGGCGCCAGCCCGTTCCAGAAGCTGCGCTGGGTGACCCTCCCGTCGATCAGCCCCGTGATCCTCTTCTCCGTCGTCCTCGGCGTGATCTACGGGCTCCAGTACTTCACCCAGGCGTGGGTCGCGGCGAGCATCGCCGGCGGCAACGCCTCACAGGCCGGTGCGATCAGCTCGCTCGAGCTCGGCTACCCCGAGGGGTCGACGCTCTTCTACCCGGTCCTCCTCTACTACCACGGGTTCAAGTACTTCAACATGGGCTACGCGAGCGCGCTCGCGGTCCTGCTGCTCGGCGTCTCGTTCGCGGTCACGCTCGTGATCATCCGCAACTCGAGGCGCTGGGTGCATTACGGCGGGGCGATCAGATAGTGGCCGCCGCAGCGGAGACGGCGGCGGTCGTCCGGCGGAAGGCGCCGGCGGCGGTGCGGCGGCGACGCTTTCTGGTCGCGGTCGCCGACCACAGCATCCTGATCGTGCTCGCGATCGTCTTCCTCCTGCCGATCGTCTTCATCGCGCTGACCGCGCTGATGACCGACGGGCAGGCGCTGACCCCGTCGCTCTGGCCGCATCCGTTCCAGTGGAGCAACTTCGTCGAGGTCTTCCGTCAGGCCCCGCTCTGGCGCTGGATGCTGAACACCCTGATGTACGCAGGCCTGGCGACGCTCGGCATCCTCGTCTCCTCGATTCCGGTCGCCTATGCGCTCGCGAAGATCCGGTGGAAGGGGCGCGACGCCGTCTTCCTCATCGTGCTCATCTCGCTGATGCTGCCGCCGCAGGTCGCGGTCGTGCCGCTCTACGTGATGTGGGCGAAGCTCGGGAACGCGATCGGCTTCCAGTTCGTCGGATCGCTCTGGCCGCTGATCATCCCCGCGTGGCTGGGCGATGCGTTCTCGATCTTCCTCCTGCGGCAGTTCTTCCTGTCCATCCCCGAGGAGTACCTCGACGCCGCCCGGGTGGACGGCTGCGGCGAGCTACGGATCCTGACCACCGTCGTGCTGCGCCTGGCGAAGCCGGCGATCGCCGCGGTCGCGCTCTTCTCCGTCCTCTACACGTTCAACGACTTCTTCCTGCCGCTCCTCTACACCGGCGAGAACCCCGCGCACTGGCCGGTCTCGGTCGGGCTCTCGCAGTACCGGAGCCTCCACCAGGTGCAGTGGAACCTGACGATGGCGGCGACGCTCGTCGTCATGGCGCCCGTGGTCATCCTCTTCTTCCTCGCCCAGCGGGCCTTCGTCGAGGGAGTGACGCTGACGGGGGTGAAGGGTTGAAGCTGGCCGTCGTCGGCGCCGGGTCGACCTACACGCCCGAGCTCGTCGCCGGGCTCGCCGGGCTCGAGCTCGAGCAGGTGGCGCTGCACGACGTCGACGCCTCGCGGCTCGAGGTGGTCGGCGGGCTCGCCGGCCGCATGCTGGACCGCGTCGGCTTTCGCGGCGAGCTCGAGCTGCTCGACCGGCTCGACGAGTCGGTAGCAGATGCCGACTTCGTCCTCGTCCAGATTCGTGTCGGCGGCCAGGCCGCGCGCCTCCGGGACGAGACCGCGCCGCTTCCGTGCGGGTGCATCGGACAGGAGACGACCGGCGCGGGCGGCTTCGCGAAGGCGATGCGAACCGTGCCCGTGGTGCTGGCGATCGCCGAGCGGGTGCGCGAGCTCGCCGGGCCGGACGCCTGGATCGTCGACTTCACCAACCCGGTGGGGATCGTCACCCGGGCCCTGCTCGACGCCGGGCACCGGGCGGTCGGGCTCTGCAACGTCGCGATCACCTTCCAGCGGCGCTTCGCGGCGCTGCTCGACGTCGATGCGGCGCGCGTCGTCGTCGACCAGGTCGGCCTCAACCACCTCACCTGGGTGCGCGCCGTCCGGGTCGACGGCCGCGACGTGCTCCACGACCTGCTCGCCGACCGGGCCGAGGAGCTTGCGGACGAGGTGCAGCTGCCCGCCCGGCTGCTCGAGGAGCTGGGCGCGGTGCCCTCGTACTACCTGCGGTACTTCTACGAGCACGACGCGGTGCTCGCCGAGCAGCTCGAGGGCGTGCCCCGCGCCGAGACGGTTGCCGAGATCGAGCGCGGTCTGCTGGAGCTCTACCGCGACCCGACGCTCGACCAGAAGCCGGCGCTGCTCGAGCAGCGCGGCGGGGCGTTCTACAGCGAGGCGGCCGCCGGGCTCGTGCGCTCGCTTGCCTACGACATCCCCGAGGTGCACGAGGTCGACCTGCGCAACGAGGGTGTCCTCGCCGGGCTGGCCGCCGACGACGTGGTCGAGGTGCCCGCCCGCGTCGACTCGGGTCGGATCGTTCCCCTGGAGCAGGCGCCGCTCGCGCCGGAGCTCCTCGGCCTCGTCCAGCACGTCGCCGCCTACGAGCGCCTGACGGCGGAGGCGGCCGTCACGCGCGACCCGGTGACGGCGAAGAAGGCGCTGCTCACCCACCCGCTGATCGCCCAGTACGAGCTGAGCGAGGAGCTGCTCGAGCGGCTCGCGCTGGAGACGGTGACGGCGTGACGCTGGTCCTGGCGGTTGACGGCGGGAACTCGAAGACCGATCTCGCGCTCGTCGGCGGCGACGGCGAGCTGGTCGCGTTCGCGCGAGGCTCGCAGAGCTCGCCGCACCATCTCGGCGAGGACGGCTGTATGCGGGTGCTCGCGGAGCTGGTCGACGAGGTGGGCCTGGACGGGCGAGTGGCGTCGGTGGCCACGCTGTGCATGGCGGGCGTCGACTTCCCGCGCGAGGAGGATCGCCTCGCCGAGCTGGTCCGGGCGCGCGGCTGGGCGCAGAGCACGACTGTCCTCAACGACACGTTCGCAGTGCTGCGGGCCGGCACGGAGGACGGATGGGGCGTCGCCGTCGTCTGCGGCGCGGGGATCAACTGCGTCGGCATCGCCCCCGACGGGCGCCAGGTCCGCTTCCCCGCGCTGGGAGCGATCACCGGCGACTGGGGCGGCGGCTTCGACGTCGGGCTGGCTGCCGTCTCCAAGGCTGCGCGGAGCTTCGACGGGCGCGGCCGGAAGACGACGCTCGAGCACGCCGTGCCGGGGCATTTCGGCCTGGAAACGCCGTACGAGCTCGCGGAGGCGATCCACCGCGACGAGATCGCCGAGCGGCGCGTGCTGGAGCTGGCGCCGGTCGTCTTCACCGAGGCCGAGCGCGACGAGGTGGCGGCGGAGATCGTCGACAGGCTGGCCGCGGAGGTGGTCTCCCTCGCGTCGGCCGCTCTCGCCCGGCTCGGCCTGGAGGAGCGCTCGGTGGAGGTCCTGCTGGGCGGTGGTCTGCTGCGCGGCGATGATTCGCGTGTGGTCGAAGGGATCCGCGAGGGGCTGCGCGGACGGGCGCCGGCGGCCGGGGTCCGGGTGACCGGGACTCCTCCCGTCGTCGGCTCGGCACTGCTCGCGCTCGACGCGCTGGGCGCACCGGCGGCCGCGCAGGCGCGGGCACGAGAAGAGGTCATGGCGGCGGCGGGGGTGAGCGATGGCTGAGGTGCACTTCCGGCAGGCGACGCGTGTCTATCCAGGCAACGACGAGCCGGCGGTCGACGCGTTCGACCTGGACATCGTCGACGGGGAGTTCGTGGTGCTGGTCGGGCCGTCGGGATCGGGCAAGACGACCGCACTGCGGATGCTCGCCGGCCTCGAGGAGGTCGACGCGGGCGCGATCTACATCGGAGAGCGCGATGTCACGTTCTTGCCTCCGAAGGACCGCGACGTTGCTATGGTCTTCCAGAACTACGCGCTGTACCCGTACCTGACCGTGGCCGCCAACATCGGCTTCCCGCTCAAGGTCGGAGGCATGAAGAAGGCCGAGCGCGAGCGCCGGGTCCGCGAGGTCGCGGAGCTGCTCGAGCTGACCGACTACCTCGGCCGCAAGCCGGGGCAGCTCTCGGGCGGCCAGCGCCAGCGGGTGGCGATGGGCCGCGCGATCGTCCGCGAACCGAGCGTCTTCCTGATGGATGAGCCGCTGTCCAACCTCGACGCGAAGCTGCGCGTCCAGATGCGTGCCGACATCGCCGCCCTGCAGTCGCGGCTCGGCGTCACCACCGTCTACGTCACCCACGACCAGGCGGAGGCGATGACGCTCGGCCACCGCGTCGCCGTGCTCAAGGACGGCCGGCTCCAGCAGTGCGACGTGCCGCGGGCGCTCTACGAGCGGCCGGCGAACACGTTCGTGGCCGGCTTCATCGGCTCGCCGTCGATGAACCTGATCGAGGTCCCGCTGAACGGGGCAGGCTGCACGTTCTGCGGCGTGGACGTGCCGCTGCCGGCCGCGCTGCCCGTGTCGAACGGCAAGGTCGTCGTCGGCCTGCGGCCCGAGTCGCTGGATCTTTCCCCCGGCGGGATCCAGGCGCGCGTCGAGGTGGTCGAGGAGATCGGCGCGGACGCATACGTCTTCTGTGCGGCCGATCAGGACGGCGAGCCGATCAAGCTGGTTGCCCGCACCGAGACCCGGTCGGCACCCGAGCGGGAGGCGAAGGTCTCGCTCTGCCCGCGCGTGGAGGAGGCCCACTTCTTCGACGCCGAGACGAGCCTGCGGCTGGAGGTCGCCTGAGGGGCGGGCAGACGAGCCTCGAGGTGCTCACGCCGGCCGTGGTCGTCGATCTCGACCGGCTGGAGTCGAACCTCGCGCGGTGGCAGGAGCACTGCGACCGGACCGGCCTCGCGAACCGTCCGCACGTGAAGACGCACAAGTGCGTCGAGATCGCGCGGCGCCAGATCGAGCTCGGCGCCCGCGGCGTCACGTGCCAGACGCTGTACGAGGCGGAGACGATGGTCGACGCCGGGATCGACGACGTGCTGGTGCCGTACAACGTCGTCGGCGACGGCAAGCTCGAGCGGCTCGCCACGCTGCTCGGACGGGCGCACGTGGGCGTCACGGTCGACGACGCGGCCCTGCTCGCGGGCCTGAGCCTGGCGGCGGGCCGCGCGGGGAGCGAACTCGCGGTGCTCGTCGACTGCGACACGGGGTTGGGACGAACCGGCGTTCGATCGCCGGCGGAGGCGGCCGGGCTCGCACGGGAGATCGCCCGAACGTCGGGGCTGCGCTTTGCCGGCCTGCTCACGTTTCCGTCGCCGCCGGGCGCGAGCGCCTTCCTCGAGGAGGCGGTTGCGCTGATCGGGCGGGACGGGCTTGCCGTCGAGACGGTCTCTGCGGGCGGGACGCCGACGATGTGGAGTTCCGGCGGGCTCCGGCCCCTCGTCACCGAATACCGCGCCGGCACCTACGCCTTCAACGACCGCAACACGGTGCGCGCCGGCGCGGCGTCGCTCGACGACGTCGCCCTGACGGTGGCGGCCACGGTCGTCAGCCGGCGCTACGGCCACGCGATCGTCGACGCCGGCAGCAAGGCGCTCAGCTCCGAGGCGGCCGGGGACGGGTTCGGCCTGGTCGTGGAAGCCCCCGGGGCGCGCGTCGTCCGCTTGGACGAGGAGCACGGTTACGTCGAGCCGGCCGGCAGGCTCGAGCTCGGGCAGCAGGTGCGGATCGTGCCCAACCACGTCTGTCTGGCCGTCAACCTCGCCGACGAGCTGGTGCCGGTTCGCGACGGGGTCGTAACCGGTCGCTGGCCGGTCGCGCGCGGGCGGTGAGGCACCACGGGGGACTGTCCCCGGAGGGGACTGTCCCCGAAGATACGGAGCGAGCTCAGCCTGGGTCAGACCCTTCGTCGAATGATCGTGTCACTCCGTTCGTTGTAGGTAGCGTCCATCCACGACCCGAAAGGATCAGATGACCGCCACCACGTCGACCGTCACCGAGCACGAGCGCGAGCAGATCGACCGGGCGAACGCAACCACTGCGACGCCGGTCGTGTTCGTCCACGGACTCTGGCTTCTGCCCTCGAGCTGGGAGCGCTGGGCCCGGCTGTTCGAGGAGGCCGGTTACGTCGCCGTCTCGCCGGGCTGGCCCGACGATCCCGAGACGGTCGAGCAGGCGAAGGAGCAGCCGGAGGTGTTCGCGCGGAAGAGCGTCGGCGAGGTCGCCGACCACTTCGAGTCGGTCATCAGCGGGCTGGAGCGGAAACCGGCGGTGATCGGGCACTCGTTCGGCGGCCTGCTCACCGAGATCCTGGCCGGGCGCGGCCTGGCCGCCGTCTCGGTCGCGATCAGCCCGGCGCCTTTCCGCGGCGTGCTGCCGCTGCCGATCTCGGCGCTGCGCGTGGCGTCGACCGCGCTGAAGAACCCGGCGAACTACAACAGGGCGGTCCCGCTCACCTACGACCAGTTCCGCTACGGCTTCGCGAACGCCGTCCCGGAGGACGAGGCCAAGGAGCTCTACGAGGCCTACTCCGTGCCCGGGCCGGGAAAGCCCCTGTTCCAGGCGGCAGCGGCGAACCTCAACCCCTGGACGGAGGCGAAGGTCGACGCCAGGAACTCCGAGCGCGGCCCCCTCCTGATCGTCTCGAGCGACCAGGACCACACCGTCCCGCCCGCGATCGCCAAGGCGTCGTTCAAGAAGGAGAAGAAGAACCCCGGGGTGACCGAGTACGTCGAGCTCGAAGGCCGCGGCCACGCGCTGACGATCGACGGCGGCTGGCGCGAGGTCGCCGACATCGCGCTCGCGTTCGTGCAACGGTTCACGTAGTGGCCACGGACGTCTGCACCCACCTCGACCAGATCCAGGTCACCGAGCTGCCCGAGACGATCGCAGGCTGCGAGGACTGCCTGGCGATCGGCGGGCGCTGGCTCCACCTTCGCATGTGCGAGATCTGCGGGAAGATCGGCTGCTGCGACTCGTCGCCGAACCGGCACGCGTCGAAGCACGCACACGAGGCGGGGCATCCCATCGCCTGCTCGGCGGAGCCCGGCGAGGACTGGAGCTGGTGTTTCGTCGACGAGGTCGCGTTCGTCCTCGAATGACCTCGCTGCCGGCGCTTCCCTATCCCGACTGGGAGCCGACGAAGGAGACCCTCCACCTCTGGGCGCAGATCGTCGGGAAGGTGAAGCTGGCGTCGGCACCGCCGAAGAACCACTGGTGGCACGTGCCGCTCTACCTCGACGTGCACGGGCTGACCACGCGGCTGCTGCACGGCGCGGAGGGGACGCCGTTCGAGATCCGCTTCGACTTCGTCGCCCACCGACTGGTGGTCGAGACGGCCCGGGCCGAGGAGTCGTTCGCGCTCGCCGACGGTCTCTCGGTGGCCGCGTTCGACCGGGAGCTGCACACTGCGCTGGACACGCTCGGGCTCGACGTGGCGATCGTCGGGCAGCCGTTCGGAGTACCGACGACGACGCCGTTCGCCGAGGACGAGGAGCACCATTCGTACGACGCGGAGGCGGTCGAGCGCTTCTGGCGCGTCCTGGACTGGAGCGCCGACGTCCTGGAGGAGTTCGCCGGCTGGTTCTGCGGCAAGGAGAGCCCGGTCCAGCTGTTCTGGCACTCGTTCGACCTCGCCCTGACCCGGTTCAGCGGCCGCCGCGCGGCGGCGCAGCCGGAGGCGGACGCGGTGACCAGGGAGGCGTACACGCACGAGGTCGTCTCGTTCGGCTTCTGGGCGGGCGACCAGAACATCCGCGAGCCGAGCTACTACTCGTACACGGCGCCGGAGCCGGCCGGCCTGCGCGACCGGCTGCTCTCGCCGGCGACGGCCCGCTGGACCGACGCCGGCACGGGCTCGCTGGCGCTGTTCCCGTACGAGGACGTTCGCACGTCGGCCGACCCGAAGGCGACGCTGCTCGACTTCCTCCAGAGCGCGTACGAGGCAGGCGCCGACGCGGCCGGCTGGGACCGGGACGAGCTGCTCTCGTCCTGGTGCCCACCGCTGTCTTGACACGGCGCCAGAGGCTGACGCTTGCCGCCGCGATCCTCGGCTCGGGGGTCGCGGCGCTGGACGGGACGATCGTCAACGTCGCGCTCCCGTCGATCGAGCGCGACCTCGGCGGCGGCCTGACGGGTCAGCAGTGGGTGGCGAACGCGTATCTGCTCGCGCTCGGCTCGCTGATCCTGATCGGGGGCTCGCTCGGCGACATCTACGGCGAGCGGCGGATCTTCGCGATCGGCGTCGGCGCGTTCGGCGTCTTCTCGGTCGCCTGCGCGCTGGCGCCGACGATCGGGGTGCTGATCGCCGCGCGGGCGCTGCAGGGCGCCGCCGGGGCGCTCCTGACGCCGAGCGCGCTCGCGATCATCGTCGGCGCCTTCCCGACCGGACAGAGGTCGCCGGCGATCGGGATGTGGACCGCCTGGGGCGGCATCGCGACGATCGCCGGGCCGCTGCTCGGCGGCGTGATCGTCGACCATGCTTCCTGGCGCTGGGTGTTCGCGATCAACGTCCCGCCGGTCGTCGCCACGATCGCGCTGGTGCTCGTGGCCGTGCCGCGGACGGAGCGCGTCGCCGGCCGCAAGGTCGACGTCACCGGCGCGCTGCTCTGCATGCTCGGGCTGGGCGGGTTCGTCTTCGCACTGATCGAGCAGCCCGGCCACGGCTGGTCGAGCCCGCTGATCTGGATCCCGCTGACCGTCGGGATCGCCACCTTCGCGGTGTTCATCGTCTACGAGCGGCGGACGGCCGAGCCGATGCTGAAGCTCGAGTTGTTCTCGCGGCGCAACTTCTCGGTCGGAAACGCGGAGACCCTCTCCATGTACGCGGGCATCGCGATCCTCTTCTTCTTTCTCGTCATCTACCTCCAGGAGGTTGCCGGCTACACGGCGGTGCGGAGCGGGCTGACGACGGTGCCGGTGACGTTGGTGATGTTCGCGCTCTCGCGCCGCTTCGGGGCGCTTGCCGACCGTTACGGCCCGCGGCTGTTCATGGGCTGCGGGCCGCTGGTCGCCGCCGGCGGCATCCTGCTCCTGCTGCGCGTCGGCATGCACCCCTCGTACCTGACCGACCTGCTGCCGGCGCTCCTCATCTTCGCGTTCGGCCTGACCGCTACGGTCGCGCCGCTGACGGCGACGGTGCTTGCCGACGCCGACGACACCGACGCCGGGATCGCGTCCGCGATCAACAACGCCGTGGCCCGGGTCGCCGGACTCGTCGGCGTCGCGGCGGTCGGGGTCGTCGTCGCCGGCGCGCTCACCGGCGACACCTTCGCCCCGAACACGGAGTCGGTGCAGGCGTTCCATCAGGCGATGGCGATCTGCGCCGCGCTCGTCGCCGTCGGCGGAATCGCGGGGCTCGTGGGCATCGTCAACCCGCGACGGCCCATCGAGGCCGAGAGGTGCCCGGGCGGACAGTTCGCCGGCGCACCGGAACCTGCAGCCGAGACGTCCTGACGGCGCTTGTACCGTTCGAGGGGTCGACCATGCTGATCTTCGACTTCGGCACCCGCCAGGAGCTCCAGCTGCTCGGGCTGCTGATCGCGGGCGCGGCGCTGCTGATCCTGGCCGGGCCGCTGAACATCCCCTACCCGATTCTGCTCGTGCTCGGCGGGCTGCTGCTCGCCTTCGGCCCGGGCGTGCCGAAGGTGACCATGCCGCCGGAAGTCGTCCTCGTCGGCATCCTGCCGCCGCTCCTCTACCAGGCGGCGTACGCGACGGGGCTGCGCGAGCTGCGGCGGAACCTGCGACCGATCTCGCTCCTCGCCGTCGGCCTGGTCCTGCTCACGACCTGCGGCGTCGCCGTGGTCGCGCACGCGATCACCGACCTCGGCTGGGCGGAGGCGTTCGTCCTGGGCGCGGTCGTCTCGCCGACCGATCCGATCGCGGCCACCGCGATCGGTCGGCGGCTCGGGGTTCCCCGCAGGCTGATCGACATCATCGAGGGCGAGAGCCTCGTCAACGACGGCACTGCGCTCGTACTCCTGCGCACCGCGATCGTGGCCGCTGTCGCCGGCTCGTTCTCCGTCTGGGACGCCGGCTGGCACCTGGCGGTGAACATCGTCGGTGGGATTGCGGTGGGCCTCGCGGTCGGCTACCCGATCCGGCGCCTCCGGCGCGTGCTCGACAACCCTCCGCTCGAGGTGACGATCGCCTTCCTGACCGGCTATTTCGCCTTCCTGCCCGCCTCGGCGATCCACGTCTCCGGCGTGCTCGCCGTCGTCACCGCCGGCGTCTACATGGGCTGGTACACGCCCGAGCTGACGACGGTGCAGACCCGGCTGCAGGGCGAGGGATTCTGGAGCGTGTTCACGTTCCTGCTCAACGTCCTTCTCTTCGGCCTGGTCGGCCTGCAGCTGCGCCCGGTGCTCGACGGGCTCTCCGGCCACGGCGGCTGGTCGCTCGTCGGCGACGCCGCAGTGATCGTCCTCGCCGTGATCGTCCTCCGAATCGTCTGGGTCTTCCCGGCGACCTATCTGCCCCGCTGGCTCGTCCCGGGCCTCAGTGAACGCGACCCGTCGCCGCCGTTGCGCTATCCCGCCTTCCTCGCGTGGAACGGCATGCGCGGGGCGGTGACGATCGCGGCTGCGCTGATCGTCCCGCTGCGGACCGACGCCGGCGAACCGCTGCCGGGCCGCGACCTGATCGTCTTCTGCTCGTTCGCGGTGGTGCTGGCGACGCTCGTCGGCCAGGGCCTGTCGATGCCGCTGGTCATCCGCGCGCTTCGGCTGGAGGCGGACGACGGCGGCGCCGACGAGGAAGAGGCTCTGGCCCGGGTCCGCGCCGCCGAGGCGGCACTCGAGCGGCTCGAGGAGCTCGAGCCGGAGGTCTGGGTGCTCGACGACACCGCCGAACGGCTCCGGGGCCTCTACCGGTTCCGGATCGACCGCTTCAATGCAAGATCCGACCCGGAGACCGACGGGAAGATCGAGAAGCGGTCGGCGAAGTACCAGAAGCTGCGCCGCGAGCTGCTCGACGCCGAGCGCCACGCCGTGATCGAGATGCGCAACACGGGCGAGATCAGCGACGAGGTGATGCGGCGCGTCGAGCGAGACCTCGACCTCGAGGTGTCGCGGCTGGACCGCTGACTCAGGCCCGCAGCTTGGCGGCCTGCGCCGTCGCCTTTTGGTCGGCGTCCCGCAGATACTGGTGCACGAACGCGATCGCCATGCTGCCCTCGCCGACGGCCGCGGCGACCCGCTTGACCGGACCTAGCCGCACGTCACCGCAGGCGAAGATCCCCGGCGTGCTGGTCTCGAGCAGGTACGGATCGCGGTCGAGCGCCCAGCGGCCGGCGGCACGCACGTCCGCTCCGGTGAGCACGTAGCCCTTCCGGTCGAGCGCGATCTCGGGCGGTAGCCAGGACGTCTCCGCATCCGCCCCGATCAGGACGAAGAGCCCGCCTGACTCCAGCTGTCTGGTCTCACCGCTCGAGCGGTCGTGGACGTCGATCGCCTCTAGCGCATCGCCCCCGTGCACGGCCACGACCTCGGTGTTGGTCAGCACCTCGATGTTGGAGCGCTTTTCGAGCTGGTCGATCAGGTAGCGGGACATGCTCTTCTCCAGGCCGTCGCCGCGGCAAAGGATGGTCACGCTGCGTGCATGGGTGGAGAAGTGCACCGCGGCCTGCCCGGCCGAGTTGCCCGCGCCGACGATGTGGATGTCCAGCCCATGCGTGGTCGGCCCGTCGCTGCGTGCGGCTCCGTACTGGACGCCCTTGCCGAGCAAACGGTCGCAGCCCTCGACCGGCAGCTTCCGCCACGAGACGCCGCAGGCGAGGATGATCGTCTGCGCGCGCAGGACGTCGCCGCCGTCCAGGTGCACGTGCCGCTCGGCAGCGTCGAGCCGCTCGATCGTCCGGGTGACGAGGATCTCTGCGCCGAGCTCGCGGGCTTGCCTGAGCGCGCGTGCGGCAAGCTCCTCTCCCGACACGCCCGACGGGAAGCCGAGGTAGTTCTCGATCCGAGAGGAGGCGCCGGCCTGGCCGCCCGGCGCCTGGCGCTCGATCACGATCGTGCAAAGCCCTTCCGACGCTCCGTAGACGCCCGCAGCAAGGCCCGCGGGGCCTGCGCCGATCACGACCGTGTCGTACTCCGCACGCTCCGCTTCGGTCTCCAGGCCGAGGAGCTGGGCCACACGGCGTAGCCCCGGTCGCACGACCGTCTTGCCGTCGTCCACGACGCGGACGACCGGTTGATCCGCCTCGGTGGGCAGCGGGCCGCCCCACTGCTCCTCCGCGTCGGACGCATCGGGCTGGACCCAGGCGAAGGCGATCTGGTTGCGGTCGAGGAAGTGGCGCAGGTCGGAGCAGGCGGGGTCGAGCCGATGCCCGAGTACGGCCGCCCGCGGCGCCGGCGGCTCGGCAGCGAGACCCTGGAGCCCGCGCGTGCCGCCGATCCGGTGGGTCGCGAGCTTCCCGACCTCCTTGCCGACGTCGGGCTCGAGCGCGACCACCGAGTGGTAGTCGGCCGGCTCGATCCGCATCACCCTCGACTGCTCGGCCGCCCGGAACCCGACCGGGAACACCGTCCCCAGCGTGATGGGCACCTCTCCGAAGATCTCCCCGGGTAGGCGCTCGCCGACCACCCGCTCGATCCCTTCCTCCAGCTTGACCGCCTCGATCCGGCCGTCGAGCACACCGAAGAGCGCCCGCCCGCTCCCCTCGGCCGCAGCCCACTCGCCCGGCTGGAGGCTGATGTCGGCCGCGACGCGGGAGAGACGTTCGCGGGCGGTCGCTTCGAGCCCGGCGAAGATCGTCACCTCCTGGATCTCGTCCGGCGTCACCATGTCGCCGAAACGCTACGCCGTCGAGACGGCCGGCGCGGGCACAGGGCGGCGGTCGAGCGCCTGCGCCGTCAACCAGGCGGTCGCCGCGGCGAGCACCGCCGCCGGAACGGCGTCCAGTCCGGGGACCCCGACGAGCAGCGCGGCGAAGAGCGTCGAGGTGATCAGCAGCCGCGTACCGGCTGACATTCCCGCCGCCGCCCCGGCGGCGACGGCCAGCGTCGGCGAGACGTCGAACCACGTGTGCGCGAACTCGGCGACGGCGATCCCGAGGAAGATCGCCGGGAAGACCT
>Ga0070683_100000183_pt1 | contig 41586 bp, 31 predicted proteins | sample KBSC713LmetaG_FD_64662 | JGI IMG/M metagenome (GOLD analysis project Ga0070683, IMG submission 64662) | Corn rhizosphere microbial communities from Kellogg Biological Station, Michigan, USA - KBS C7.1-3L metaG | ecosystem: Host-associated > Plants > Roots > Rhizosphere ... | reverse complement strand
TAAAGGTCTGGACAGGGTTGTGGCCCCAGACGGCCGGCTTATCATTGGTGTTTCTCAGCGGCCTGGCGAAGACCCCCGCACTCTTAACCTCAAAACAGCAGTCGCGGAAGCGACCGATATTGTGGCGCAGCCAGGTCCTGATGCCCGGCGAGCCTACGGCGAAGTGCTTGTCGTTGTTGCCAGACCCGACGGGAAGGGTGGGTTCCGACCACAAACAGCCCTCATTGATTATCCCAATAAAAGAATAATCACAAACCCGGGGGAAGCCAACCAGCATGTACGCTCTGCCGCGGGCCTTCCCCAGGCGTTCACTACTAATCAGCCCTATTCTTTTGTCCAGGCAGGTGGGGACCCGTCAAAGCCGAGCACGTCAAATGGAGTAGTCGTCGCCGCATACATGCACGCGCCCGTAGAAGGCTCTGCAATACCGACCTTTAACCCGGCAGCGCTCGCTCGCGGCGACCTCACTCATTTAACGCATGCTTTTTTCGAGCCCGCTGGGCCTCTCGCTGGCCAGACTACGCAACAAGCCTTTGTAGCCACTGTCGACCCCATAGCCGCCGCCTCAGCCGCCGCCCAAAGGGTTATGCTAGGGCAGCAAGGTGGCAACGGGCCCCGCGCTATAAGCTAGCCCGGGTTGTTGCCTGAGCCCATTCTGTAAGTAAACAGCGATACAGATTGGTATATCGCGTAAGATTAGACGCCGAAGTCCATTCGTTGGGGCTATGCTCATTGCCGCCGCGCGGGCCTATTACAATGGTCGGCAGCCCCAGTGTATTGGCCATAATGTTCTCGTCGGCGACCGAGCGTCCGTAGGCAACCACCACACTTTCGAGCTGTTTTTGCATGAGTCGCTGCGCTAACTGTACAAAGGGGTCGCGCGGTGAGGTAACGTAGGACTCCATGTAGGGGTTGGTACGGGCCTTGAGCCGGATAGAGATAGAAACCTGGGCCCGCTGCTCGGGAGTTAAAGGCGTTTCCTTAAGCAGTTGGTTGCACGTAGCCTGGTAGCGCGCCAGCACGCTCGCCGCGGTTTCGGGTGCAACAAAGTGCCGCTCCACTTCCAGGTCGCAGCGGTCCGGGACAGATAGCCCGCTATTTTCTGAGATAATCCGGGCTACAAATTGGCTGCCCGTCCCCAGTTGCGGGTGCGTAGGCATCGGGGACGACTCCAAGCGGGCAGTGAGCTGGCTGGCCAGAGATATAGCACTTACGCCCCGTTCGTTAGTGCCGCCGTGGGCCGAAAAACCTGCAATGGTTGCCTCATACCGGGCGCGGCCACGCCGGCCTAGGGTAATGGTGGGCCCGGTTGCAGTGGCAACGGTACCGGCCTCTACCGATAACAAATGAGTCACGCCCCGGAACCAGTCGGCGCGTTCTTGGGCTACCAGCCAGGCGCCGTCGCTGTCGTATTCCTCGTCGTAACAAAACAGCAGTTTGAGCGGTAAGTTAGCGGGTAGTTGCTCTACCGCAGCCAAGAGTGCCGATATCCCGCCCTTCATGTCGCAGGCACCCAGGCCATGCAATTTGTCGCCCCGCGCCGTTAGGGTAAAAGGGTCGGTATGCCAGCCGCTATATACCGGCACGGTATCCATATGCCCATAGCAGCAAAGCGTCGGGTTTACTCCCCGACTAGCCAGAATATTGCGGCGTGCCGCGTTGGCGGGGCACGTCTCAATGCTAAAGCCCAGCTGAACCAGGAGCGGTTCGAGATAATCAGCCACGGCAGATTCATTACCTCTGGTAGAGTCGATGCCCACCAGGTCGCGCAAATATTGTTGTGCGTTCATAAAATCTCATTTCGTATGCATTAAAAAAGCCCCAGGCCGTAGCGCGGGGCTGTTACATAGTGAAACAAGAGCGCTACGGCCGAAGCTTAACGTTCTGCTTTTTAGAGCTAGTAATAGCCGGGATAATAATTAACATAACGACTCTCATTAATGCATAGGAATGTACATTCGTCAAGCGGTGGGTCTGACTTTAGCCCGATGGAACTCGCTTAAGCAAGAACTGTTAACATGGTATCAGATCCTAAAGGATGCCGCCCTCTTAACCGAGAACATTACGGAACTTGCTTAAAACCCTATAACCCTGCTTTCAGGAACTCAATGTCATCATCTGCGCGTTTCTGTTCAGTCTCAATGCGTTGGTCAAGATACTTGGTATATTCCTTGTAGAAGGCCTTTATATTTGGGTTCTCATCGTTCTCCCATACAGCAACATCTTGCTTCTTTTTCTTGTAGGCATCTCTTAAACCATATTCTCCACTTACCACACCTGTCTGTGTGAGGGTCAGCATTACGTTTGAGTGAAGAGGCTTACCGAATTTAATAACGATCTCCTTGCATAGATCGAGTTGAAGCGGGTTACCGTCATAATTTCTTAGTAGATCGACTACTATCTTTTTAACCTTGTCCTCATCACCCTCATCAATCACAGTGCTGAGTTTGTCTTTCAACGGGTCGTCAAGACTAGGAAAGATACTGGCCAAAAAGCGATTTGCCTCCCAGTGATAAAGAGGATTTTTCTCGTCATACCACTTTGAGACTTCATTGAAAACAACTTCAGGATCTGACCTTAATGCTTCTCCAAGCGAGTCGACATGGTATGGAATTGCATCGTATTCAAGTCGCCTGCGCTTTGTCTGAACACCTACTCGTGCTTTTAGGAAGTCGATCACAATAACTGGGTATTGCTGGGCTATGGCGGCTAAAATATCCTCTGCCTCATGGTTTAGTCGAGGGTCTGCTACTAGGTTTTCCAGCATCATTCCGATCTCTTCGCTGCTAAAGTCGGCCAGAAGTCCTTGAAGAGTCTTCATATGCCAAACGTATGACATCCAATAGTTCACTTTGTGCTGCTTAAGAAATCCTATGGCTTCAACAATGAGAGCTTTGGCTTTTGGCTTGTCGACTTTGTCGTAGCTATTTACAAGCGCTTGAATCACACCGATCGCCGCCTGTATATCGTTCGTCTTTATTGCAGCAGCGAGTATCTTTTGCAGGAGAACTATATCCGTATGCTCGTTCCATAAAGATAACGCGCAGGCATTGAGGTGCTTTCCATCTTTTGTTAGTCTTTCGATCAGTTGTTTGGCCTCTGATTTCATGTTGCTATCAAGAAGCCCCATCAGCAGAGGGCGCATAACTTGAGAAAGGTCGTCTCGGTGTCTATCAATCAACTCAAGTGCGAACTTGGGCTTGGCGGCCGCCATCTTCCCAAGGAAGTTGTTGAAGTGGATTAGGGCGCGACCGCCTGGCTCATACTCCTTGGTAATCGCAATGATTCTGCTAAACCAAAGCTCTTTAGCGTTGTCATTAATCTGGGTTATGTATGCATCGATATTCTTGTCGATTTGAGCAGCTTCTTCAGCCCATGTTCTGTCTGTTGCAAGGCGACCCGAATATCCACATAGGGTGCGGTAAACCTGATAGCTTTCATTCTTACTAAGCACATCAAGAATTCCGTCAAGTTGCGGAATTTTATCTGCTCCGAAGCGTTTGAATAGCCAGGCGCAATCTTCCTCCATCTCCATCAAGATGGCGTCTTCTGCGGTAGACGCAACTTCATCTGCATAGAACTGCAGTATTTTTTGTGCGTCCTGAATTACTATTTGCGTAAGCTCGTCAGTGTAGTTGCCAGCACCAGGCAATACAGTCGTTCTAGATAAAACATAGATGATCTTTTTACGGTCTTCGGTGTCTTTAGTTTGCTGATAGATTTTCTTTAATAGGGCTATTGCGTTGGATCGTATTTCTTTTAGGTCGTCAGTTGGTGTCAAGCCTCCCTGAATGATAGTTAAGGCTTGTGTCTTCGGATCGAACGACTCTCCGCTAAGCTCAACCGACAAGACTCCTTCCATCGCCTTCATGATTGGCGAAAAATTCCTTTTAATCTGAGCTGCACTGAACTTCTCAATCAGCTTCACTAGCTCTTTTTGGAAGTAATAGCCGACCTGCTTAAGAACATGGTAGTCGTAACGCGAGAGGTGCTGCATTACCTCTTCGACTTTTTTCTTTATGGCTGGCTGCTTTACCTTATGAAGATCTAGCAGTGTATTGAAGACCCTCTCATAGTGGTTATACGTGAATATCTTCCTGTCCAGGATCTCAATGCACTTGATTGCGACATCAACATAAGTCTTGCCTGGGACGGTTCCAAAAATCGACTTGAGCGGTTTAGGCTTATTGGTCTTAGCTTTGGCTATTGTTGCTTGCAGCAAGTTAATGATGTCTATGTCTTCGGGCGTCTTGTCGTCTGCAAACTCACCAACGTATTGGTCTAAAAGCCTAAGGTTCTCGTAGATCTCATTATTTGATTCAAAGGACGGAATCCTACTCAGAAATTCTGTGTCAAAAACCATTTTTCCTTCGCGCAATCTCTGTGCCTTTTGACTAACTACCTCAAACTTTCTGGTAGCTACCTTGATATGGTCACGCATTATGGTTTCCAGCTCATCCTTAAGTGCTTCAAATCCAGCAGGGTCGAACTCGGAAAGGCTATCTTTATCCTTATATACAAGGTCATGATTAAGCTCTGACCATGAATGAAAGAGCACCGTAGTAAGTTGGATCTCGCACTTGAGGTCTTTGAATTGCTTGTATTCAGGAAGATCTAGGCGAGGTGACTTTAGCTTGACCGTCATATGGTATGCGTTGTAGCTACTAGCTGATACCTTATTTTCTTCATGCACAACATCGAATTCATGACGAATAGTCTCAACGAACTTGTTGGCATCGCTTTCCAAATAAAAAATGATCCGACATCCAGCCAGATCCTTCATCTCGTCAAAGGTTTTAACTTTTGGTGTCCCTGATCGCACTTTTGTTTCAAAGGATAAGACGTCCTTTGCGCGTTCCGTAACCACTTGATAACTAAGCCCCTGATTGCCGAGAAGTGTCTCCAGGATAGGCTTAAGAGCCTGGCAGTAGCTGGCATACCCAGGACGGGCGGCACTATAGCCGTCAACGATTGCCTTGATCTTATCTTCTTTGCTCATCTGCAACTATTATCCAACAGTTTCGGTTGTAGGAGAAGGCTTGCTAGAGCAACAGATTCTCTAGGAGGAAAAATGTCCGAATTTGATGCGCAAAAAAACCTCGGAAATCTTGGCCAAAAATGTCAGAAAAGGTCAGAATTCTATACCCCTGTAAATTGTCGGAAAATTATCTGATTTTATCCGAAATTCTCCTTGCCCTTGGAGAACCCCTGAACAATTCTGATACGGTGACCTCTAGGCCGTAGGCTATCTTAACCAAAGTAAGTATCGAGAAGCTTACTTTGCCGCTCTCTATCCTAGAGATTTGCGCTCTAGGGATGTTTGCTTCAGCTGCAAGCTCCCTCTGGCTTAGCTTCCTATATTTCCGCCAATTTTATAGGTAATGTATCTAAACTGTGGAAAGATGCTGCACCAGAGCACCGCGTAAGGTTCCAAAAGATGGTATTTCCTGAAGGAATTTCTTACGACTTTGGAATTGGATTTGGAACCGCCAAATTAGGCCTCGCTCTTGAGGTAATTCAGGAAATTACGGAAAATGATTCAACTTGGTGGGGGCGGTTGGAGTTGAACCAACCACCAAGCGGTTATGAGCCGCCTGCTCTAACCGATGAGCTACGCCCCCTCGTTCATGAGACACCTACTACCGTAGGTTTCTCATCGCATCTTTTCGGCTGAGCCGAATCCCGGCAAGCCGGGACCAGATGCTGCTCTTCCCGGCCCGTGGTCTGCTGCGGCTAGGAATCGGTTAACAGGGATGAGTATAGCAGATTTCAGGGGAAGGGGTATAATTAAATTGGCATTATGCTAACAAAAATTAAACAATACCAAACAGTTATTACGGCCCATGCCGCCCGGCGTCTGGCGCAATTAAAAGATGTGCGGACCATTGGGTTACTGCTGTTTTTAGTGGTGTTGCTGCTTATAACGTGGAGCGGCGTTAAGGCCATAGACACCAACTATGGCCTGCAAAAACAGATTGCCACCCTGCAGCAGCAAAACGCCGTGCAAAAGCTCGCTAACGACAACATTAAGCTGCAAAACGATTACCTCAACACCCCGCAGTATCTGGATATCGCCGCCCGCCACGATTTTGGCCTCGCCGCCTCGGGCGAAACCGTACTGGTGGTGCCGCGCCACGTTGCCCTGGCCCAGACTGTTGACCTGCCGCAAGATATTGCCAGGGCGGCGGCCAAGACCCAAACAACCGCAGCCAAAAAGCCGTTCTACCAGCGTAATTTTGAAGCCTGGATGGACTTTTTCCTGCACCGCGAGCACGCCGAGAATTGACAAAACTACCCCTGTTTGCTAAGATATAACGAGTTCATTTTCCGCAAACAAGGCCTGCCGGCCGCGGTAAACGGGCAGTGCAAGTGAGTAACCCTCACCACAAATATCGCGGGGTGGAGCAGCGGCAGCTCGCGTGGCTCATAACCACGAGGTCGCAGGTTCGAGTCCTGTCCCCGCAACCAAGAAGAAACAACAGATAGAGATTCACCATCTAGTGAGTCTCTTTTTTGATTCTTAGTCTAAGATTGGCATATGTGGAGACGCTTCCGCCATGCTCGCCGCTCTCGGGTAAATAGGGTGCGAAGAGGGCTGATCTGAAGCGATGTAGGCGAGTGGTTTTCCGTTGACAATGTCGGCAAGATAGCCCGAAACGGAAGTAATCTTGCCGGTCCGCAGAGATGATTCTATAACTTTTTTTGTGACCTCCAGCGCAAGTCCTAGTGCGTGAGACGCTTTCGTGGGGACTACTGCGTAGTAATTTGGTAGGTCTGCGCTTTGTTGTACGTGTCGCTGTCTCTTTATATGCTGTTCGGGATTAAAAGATACCGCCACACCCGGATAGGTAGCTTGCACAACTGCGCTTCCAAGATGAGGCATAAATCTTTCTCGTGCCATTGCGATGATTGCAGCTGACCTTTCTTCTGACCCATAGACTCGCTGTGCACTTAACTGTTGCTGCCATGAAAGCGGGAGGGATAGTTCTTCATCTTGCTCGACGTGTATGGTTTCGATTGTCTCCGAAAACCCCACAAGGGAGGAGACTCCGTTTCCCAGAGGAACGTAGTGCATGTAGCCGGGCATAACTACAAAAGGAAAGGGATAGCTGGCTTGGCCTTGGTCGTCGAGTTTGAGATCTTGAAAGAATCTCAAATCTAACCTGCTTTGCGGCATATCGTTCAGGCCCTGGCCTATTGTTCGCGCCTGGGGGCCGGCCGCATTAACCACAATTCCGGCTTGTAGCGTGTCAGCTGCTCCGGTCTTGAGGTTTCTAAAGCTGATGCTATAGCCCGTATCGTCTCCTCCTGACTTCTTGCTGACGCCCAGTACTTCCGTAGAAGTTAAAAGGGTTGCGCCTCTGGCCTCAAGCGTTCGCAGGAGAACTGACCGCACCCGGTCCATATCAAAGCAAGCTTCTTGAGTTTCAATCCCACCCGAAATCCCGCTAAACGCTGCAAGTTCCGCCGGCTCCATTATTCTAAAAAAGTCCTCAGGCTTACCGAACATCTGGTCTTCGACAGGCAACTGGCCATAGTACTCACGCAGCTTGCGGTAATGCTGTACATGGGAGTTGAAATCGATAGGGGAGTCCTGGGCCGTTAAAAATCGCAATCGACTGTCGCTGAAGGCAAAGCCCATCATTTTTTTCATCTTAATCCCGGCCTGCAAGCACTCCACAGCGGTTTCCCAGTCTTTTGGATACCGGCCGCCAAGGTGAATGCCCAAGGCGCCAATGCTCGTGCTGGAAAATGGCGTATCAAGCCGTTCAACAAGGGTTACGTTGTAGCCGGCTTCCGACAAGGCCCATGCCGTAGTACACCCCGCTATGCCTGTGCCAATGATGACGACGTGCTCATCGATGACGGCCCGCTCCGGTAAGCTAGCAACATCTTCTGGCGTTACGGGGTTCAACGGAGGAAAGTCATGGCCTTGATGTAGAGAGTGCATAAATTTAGATATATACTATAATTATATTGATGTTTACGCAAGTTCAACCACTCTCCTAAAAATATTTTCCATTTCGAGACTTTATCAGGTCTGCGATTTAAGATGCTGTCATCTGTAAAATAGGTTCCAGTCCTGGTCGGTCTTTGTTAAGATGGGCCTAATGATAGATAGTTTCATCCATAAGTTAAGGCTTGCCAAAAAATACTTGCTCAGCCCACGGCCTGCCGACGGGCCAGAACAACAAACCGACTTTGCCATGCACCTAGAGCCGCTCGACGTACACGCCTATATTAAACGCCTACGCGCCAGCCCGTTTGCCAGCAAAGTAATTGCCGAAATTTTATATAAGGACCAGAAATATCCCGTGCTGCAGCTGGATATTACCGGCCAGCAGGCCGAAAAGAAGCTGCTGTTGTTTGCGGGCGTTCATGGCAATGAGTTTGCTGCCACTCTGGCGGTTGAGGATATCGTGGATATTCTCAAAAAAGACGCAAAATTATATAGCAAGTGGAGTATGCGCATACTGGCACCCCTTAATCCAGTCGGCTTAGCCTATCAGTCCCGGTATAACGAGGAGGGCTACGACATAAACCGTGACTTCCGGGATTTTGTAACTACGGGCGCGCGTTTGCAGCGTGACGCCATAAGCGGCTTTAGCCCGGATGCGCTGGTAACTCTGCACGAGAGCCCCGAACCGGGTTTCTTTATGTTTGCCGAAGGTAAGCTGCCCCCTGGTTTAAAATCTGCTATTGCCGGCAAATTAGCCAAGGCGGGGATTGTATCAACCAAAAAGATGTATTTGGGAGTTACCATGCACGAGGGCATATGGGAAAAATCACCCCTTGCTTTTTTGCTGCAGCGCCTGCTCAATATGCACACACTCGGCAGCTATGTACATGCCTCCAAGATCCCTACCATCACTACCGAGAGTACGTGGAGCGAAAAGGATATAGAGGCTCGCAAAACTCCTCACGTTTTGGTGGTTCGTGCAGTCCTGGAGCATCCCGAATTGTTTTAAACCGCAGCTGACCTTTTTGTTTGGGCGCTGGCAACCAGTACTGTACAGAGGTAAAAGTGATATGATGGACGCATGAATAAAATCGAGCAAGTGCGGGCCAAAGTCCGCGAACTGTATGGGCGCAAGGACCCAAAGCGTGACCCGGCTGCCGACTGGCTGTACGACAACCACGTGCTGGTTGTTGCACAGAATGCCCATAAGCTGGCAAAAAAATACGGCGCAAGCGAGGAGCTGAGCGAAGTTGCGGCCTTGCTGCACGATGTGGCAGACGCGGTAATGGCCCGTGCTAACCCGAGCCACGAGGCAGAAAGCCTTACGATTGCCAGGCGCGTGATGGCAGAAGCCGGCTTTACGGCCGAAGAAATCGCGCTCGTTGTCGACGACGCCATTGCATACCACAGCTGCCGGGGTGATGAGCGACCCAAGACCAAAGAAGGGCTGGTGCTAGCCACCGCCGACGCACTCGCCCATTTCCAGACAGATTTTTACGTGTTTGCGGCACGGTCGCTGCTTGCAGGCCGGAGCTTAGAGGATTTTAAAGCGTGGACACTGCAAAAAATCGACCGAGACCTGAATAGTAAGATTGCGTTCGACGAAGAACGCGAAGCCGTCCGCGCCGATTACAACATCATAAAAAAGCTCTTTTCACGCTAAGCCACGGCTGGGGTTAATTAAGAGTCCTAGTTTGCTACACTAGGGCCTATGGATGTTTGCCGAATCTTTGTAGTGCGCCATGGCCAGACTACTTACAACCGTGATGATATTATTAGCGGGCATGACGTTGACCCGGAGTTAACCGACGAAGGCCGCGCGCAAGCCCAACGCACCCAGGCTCGGCTGAGCCACATTACATTTGACACGGCCTACAGCTCGGATTTACAGCGGGCGGCAGATACCGCGGCCATTATATATGGCAAGCCGGTGCATCCCCGCCACCGTATCCCGGAGCTTCGTGAAAGAAAGTTTGGCGCCATTGACGGCATGCCCAACCACCATCTTCGTAAACTCCGTAGCAGCCTAGAGGTGCAAGGTTTGAGCGATGCCGAGCGGTGGACACACAAACTGGCAGAAGACATGGAAAGCGACCAAGAAGTCGCCCTCCGCTTTGAGCGCGCGCTTACCCGGGTGGCACGCCAAAATTTGGGCAAAACCATTTTGGTTGGCTCGCACGGCGGCACCTTGCGCACGCTCCTCATCCATCTTGGCTATGCCAAGTCCACCGCCGAGCTACCGTATGGGTCAATAGAAAACGCAGCTTACGCTGAGCTACTGTACGACGGCAGCAAATTTTCTTTTGGAGAGGTAAGCGGCGTCCACCTCCGGCCCCGCTAAACTACCGGCATGTGCCTCTAACCTGATGCGGAGGGGGAAGTTAGCACGTTTGAGGAGTTTTTAGGCTAAGGATTACATGCGGTCGGCAAGGGCGCCAAGTCGTTGGTATGTGTTGTATTGCTCCCGAGTCAACCGGGGAGAGTTGTAAAGACGATCGGCCAGATCCTCGGTTGGTGTGTAGGCCATGCCATGCAGTTCGTCGAAATAGGCGAGGTAGGCTGCAGCTGCGACGTCAAGGCGAAGCGTGCCGGTAAGCGATCTCCCCGGCCCGAGCTTTTCCTCCAATAGGTATAGTTCGAGCGTGTTTGGAGACGCGCTGTAGGCAATACATTGGTCGACTAGGTCCCGCGTCCTCTGTCCGCCATAGTAGGGCCCGCTCCACGAGACTAGTTTAAGATCGGCTGTAATTACGCCGGCGACTAAGAAGTTTAAGCTTTGGTGCGGTTGGCCTGTACTCTCATTAGTAGAGAAGGGGAGTGGCTGGTCGGCGGGAGCGACAAATACACCTTCCCGGCCAAGGCGGTCCCATAGGGGCGCGTCTGGGCGCACGGTGCTGGTGTTTGCCTGCAAAATGAGCATGTCGCCCGGCTGCACTTCATAGATGTTGCTCGCATCTTCCGTGAATGAAAGATCCCGAGAGTCCGAAGAGTCGCCCGGCTGCACTTCACGCTCGGAGTCGATAACCGCAATTCTTTGCACCCGACTACCGGAAGGGACGGTGCCGCCCCGGACCATGTCGCGGCCATCGTAGGTTATGCTGACGCCTTCGGCATCCCGGGCCACGATACGCGGCAGGTCACCTTCCAGCACGTGGACTGTTGGTATGCCCGAGACGTCGAAAGATTCGTGGTACTGGGCCTCGCCCCTCCGGGGAAAGAAGAATCTTTGGTCTATAGCAGTGTTGATATTGTTGTTGTGCACGACGCGCCCAGGCTTTAATTGTTAGTATATTAAATTATAATTGACGATTAGTCAAAGTACGGTACAGTTTAAGCATTACGCTCGTCGACAATTAAGCCTACGCGCTATTACATCCTTTTACGTTATTATGACTCTCTAAAGAGTGACGATCATGGCCTATCCCATCCCAGAATCAATACTGCCCCCGCTTAACAACGCCCCGCTACACTCGCTGGGGCTGTTGCCTACCGCCGGGCGTGCCCCCATGCTTGCCCGGGAAGTGCCGCACGACAGGCTGCGCTCTGGCATATTGCCAAGGCACGCCGGCGTACTGGCCCTAGACTTTTTCCCGCTCGGCAACTATCCCGAAGGAGTTATCCCGCCGGAAGCCAATGTTGACCTAGACGTGCAGGCTCAGTCCTTGTTGTTATCGGTAGCCGCTAGCGGCCTGGTTATTATAACTTCCGGCCTGGGAGCGGGCGAGCGAGCGCAGCGTATAGAAGTACCCCCAATTCAGGACAGTGTGACGGGCGCGCCTCTGAGCATCGATATGCATAATGTGGCCCCTTACGCCTTGCGGCGTGAGCTTATTGCAGCGCATCTGGAACGTACCTGGCAGCTTGATGGCGATCCGGACTTCGCCCTGCCCCAGCCGCAAGGCGAGCAAGTGTTTAGCGACATTTATAATGGATTGCCCAGCAAGAATATCGCGTTTTAGCCGAGGTGTGGATAAACAGGGGTGTTCGCAAAAGATTCCCCTTTTTGCTGGTGTTTAGGCGTGATATGATGCACATGAGTGAAGAGCATTCATTGACAAAACACCAAAATTGTGTATAATAATGAGTGTTGTGATCACAAACAAAAACTACAACAAAATAAACATTTAACTTACATAAAGGGTGGTTACCATGACGGTAAAAACCAAGAGCGGGCTGCGTTTTGAGTTTCTCAAAACCCGCAACAAAAAAATACTCGCAGTAGACAACGTGTTAGCCGGCCTTTAGCCCGTCAGTTGTTTTACAGCAGTCAGTCAAAATAAGGCCCCCAGTCATAAGGGGCCTTATTTTAGTCTTTGGCCGCACCAATCCAGCTGCTATTATTACCATATAAACGGAGCAGGGACTTGGTGAGGCTACCAAAATTTTTACAAAAACCATTGGGCTGGTGCGCGCGCCGGAAGTGGTATATTTTAGGCGCTGTTGGGCTGGTGCTGGTAGGTATGCTGGGCGCGGTGGTCAGCGAGTCGCGCAGCAATAAGGCGGCCGAAACGCCGCCGCCGCGCGTCGCGACTACCCAAGACTCGGCCCAGGACCCTGCTTTTGTGCCGCCGGGCACCAAAGACGCCACCCAGCAGCCGCCCACCGACACCACCAATGCCTCCGACAATACCAAGCAGGATGCCAGCAGCGAGGTAAATACGCCGCCGCCCGCTTCCGCCGCGCCCGCCGTACCCACGCCCAATCCGGCTTGCTTGGCCGATCCGCCCAAGAATTTTGGCTTTGCACCTTTTAACGATCCGACCATAAAAGTGGGCGCCACCCTGTCTACGGCTATCGCCACGGTAGACAGCAGTAGTGTTATTTGGACGCCTGTTGACTCGTCCGACGGGCTGGTAACCATCACTCCGGACCCCAGCACCAGCATGACAGGCGTATATGTAAAGTTTAGTATTGCCGTTTCGGCCTCGGCCGCGCCCGGCACCTACACCGTGGCTTGGCATATCGAAGATGGCGCGCGCAAAATTTGCCAGGGCCGGGATATTACGGTTACCGTAGAGGCTAATTAACTTCCTTAAGTCCGGAATTTACTCGGACCCGCCAAAACGCGCCTGCAGAGCCTGGGCAGCTCGGGCCAGGGCCGCAACTACCGCCTGGCCATCCTGCCTGGCTAACAGTTCGGGTGAGGTAAGGTGCCGGAAGGCGATGCCGCGAGGTTGCCCGCGTTTTGGCGGCTGGTAGCTGCGCGTGCCGGTATCAAAGTCGCGGTCAAAACCGTCAAAGGCGGATTCGCAGGCGCGCCGCAAAGCCGCGTCCGGAGTCTGGGTAATCTGCGGATAACTTTTACCGGCCATTTGCCCGCCAGTAACTAAATCAAACACCTTATCTGGATGGTGGCGCAGCAGGCGCCGATCTTCTAAGGCTTGGCGGCCCGCGCCAAAAACTACGCTGCTCACATTGACTGCCGCAAGGTAGTCGAGGCAACTGGGGCAGGGTTCGACCGTCACGCCAATGGTCAAGTTGCCTAAATAGTCACTATCGGCAAGCGCTCGGCGCAAAACTTGGCGTTCGGCATGGGCATCGGGGTCGCCCATTTCGCGGTCTTGAGCAAATCCCCAGTAATAAGTACCCGTCGCCGCATTGTAAGCCGCGGCCGCTACCGGCAGGTCTTGGGCGCCAGGGTCGCCTGTGGCGTGGCGGTATACACTTGCCATAGCGGAGGCGTAGGCGAGTGTTAGAACATGTGAAGAGTCAGGGGCAGGTGGGCATTCGCCTAGTGGCGTGCCGGACATCGGAGGAAGGCTAGTGATACGGTCAAACCCCACTCCGTTTGTCGCCGAAATTGTACTCAAATTTTAAAACCAGAGAGTAAAAACTTTAGTTTCATTGTACATACTACCGGCTTACGTCAAAAATAAAAAGACGCATCGGTGGTGGATGCGTCTTTTTGCAAGGTAAGTACCCTTGCAGAATTACATATGGTAGCGGCGAGTAGACTTGAACTACTGACCCCAGGCTTATGAGTCCTGTGCTCTAACCAGCTGAGCTACGCCGCCCTGCTTGAGAAAAACCTACGGTTTTTCTCAACGCACCTTGCGAAGTAAATTCGCATTCGCCTGCGGCGAACCGGTGCTGCTCTTTTCCCTTGGCCCGTGGTAAGGTTGTATCTCACTTCGGTTTTACAAGGCTTTGAACGGGTTAAATATAGCAGATTTTGCCCCTGTTGGCTAGACGGGAATCCGGGAGCAGGCAAAAAAACGGTCCCCGGGTATTGGGGTTATCACTCCGGCATTGGTAATTCCCGCCAATAGGCAACGGTATATTAAGGCGCGCGTAATATACTAGTAGCTATGATAGATCGTGTAGCGGGCGGCAAATATGTAGTGGCGGTTTCCGGTGGAGTGGACTCCATGGCGCTGCTGCATATGTTGGTGCAGCGGCCAAAACTGACGCTGGTGGTGGCGCATTTTGACCACGGCATCCGGCCGGATTCCGGGCAGGACCGCCGGCTGGTGCAAAAAGTTGCCAGGCAGTACGGGCTGCCATACATAACTGCGCAGGGTCATTTGGGGCCCGAGGCCAGCGAAGCCCAGGCGCGCGGCGCGCGGTATGCCTTTTTGCGCGCGGCAGTGCAGGACCAAGGCGCCCGGGCGATTATTACCGCGCACCACCAGGACGACATGCTCGAAACGGCTATTTTAAACTTGCTGCGCGGCACCGGGAGGCGGGGGCTTAGTTCCCTGGAAAGTACCCGCGAAATCCAGCGGCCCTTACTGGGCATGGCCAAGCAGGACATTATTGCCTACGCTCAAAAGCACCAGCTGCAGTGGCGCGAAGACAGTACCAATGCCGACGACCGTTACCTGCGTAACTATGTGCGGCACCATATTATGAGTCGTTTTAGCGCGCAGGATAAAGCCGCTTTTTTGCAGCGTATCCAGCACGCCCGCACCACTAATCCCCAAATCGACGCTTTGCTGGCGCAGGATTTATCTAACCAACCGGCGCCAGACCAACTGAGCCGGAGCTGGTACATTGCCTTGCCGCACGCCGTGGCCCGCGAGGTGATGGCAGCGCTGCTGCGGCGTAATGGGGTTATGAGTTTTGACCGGGCGCTTATCGACCAGCTGGTAGTGGCCGCCAAAACTAAGCGGGCAGGGAAGGTGGCGGATATTAACGCCAGCCATGTACTAAAATTTAGTAAACAGCACGTGCAAATACTCCGCCGGGCCTAGGAACTAAAAAAGCGGGCCTCCACCGGCAACAGGGTAGTGTATAATACCCCGATATGGATAATGGAAAAAAGAACTTTCGACAGGGTCCCGGCCGCATGGGCAACAACAAGCGGAGCTTCCGCAACATTGGTTTTATATCGCTTATCATCTTATTTGCGCTGATTGTATTTGCCGCTTACGGCAACTCGGCCAGCTTGCAAAAGATAGCACTGAGCACGGCGGTACAAGACGCCAACAATGGTCGCTATTCTAAAGTAGAGATCAACGGCGGCGAAATTGACATCACCAAACAGGGTGACAAGCAGGCTACTCTCAAGACCTACAAAGATCCCCAGGACAGCCTGAAAGACATTGGCTTGAACGCCAGCAAGGTCGAGGTATCTTACAAACCGCAAAGCAGCACCGGCTCGACCATTGCCAATGTCGGCTTGTCGTTGCTGCCCGTACTGCTTATTGGCGTCATTCTGTTTGTCATGCTGCGCAGCGCGCAGGGGCAGGGCAACCAAGCGCTGAGTTTTGGGAAGAGCAGGGCACGGCTGTATGGGAACGAGAAAGATAAAGTTACATTTGACGACATTGCCGGCTCGGCAGAATCCAAGCAAGACCTAGAGGAAATCGTCGAATTTTTGAAATATCCTAAAAAGTTTGCCAACCTGGGCGCGCGCATCCCCAAGGGCGTTTTGTTGGTTGGGCCCCCTGGTACCGGTAAAACTATGCTGGCCCGCGCGGTAGCCGGCGAAGCCAACGTGCCATTCTTTAGTATTTCGGGTTCGGAATTTGTTGAGATGTTTGTAGGTGTGGGTGCCAGTCGTGTTCGTGATTTGTTTGCTAAGGCTAAAAAGAACGCGCCGTGCATTATTTTTGTCGATGAAATTGACGCTGTTGGGCGCCGCCGCGGCAGCGGCATGGGTGGCGGCCACGACGAGCGCGAGCAAACTCTTAACCAAATTTTGGTTGAAATGGACGGCTTTGAGCAAGGTGTTAATGTGATTGTTTTGGCCGCTACCAACCGTGCAGATGTGCTCGACCCTGCCCTGCTCCGCCCCGGCCGATTTGACCGCCGGGTCGACATTAGTTTGCCAGACCGCAAAGACCGCGGCGCGATCCTTAAAGTGCACTTTGCCAAAAAACCCTTAGGCGAAGGCGTCGACCTCGACGCGCTGGCTGCTAAATCGGCGGGATCTTCCGGTGCAGACCTGGCAAACATTGCCAACGAGGCAGCGATCATCGCCGCTCGGCTCAGCCACAAGACAATCAGTAACGCCGATGTAACCGCCGCCTTCGAGAAAGTCGCCATTGGCCCGGAGCGCAAGAGCAAAGTAATGAGCGAGCACGAAAAGGAGCTAACCGCCTTTCACGAAGCCGGCCACGCCGTGGTTGGCCACGTGCTGCCCGATAGCGACGTCGTGCACAAAGTAACCATCATTCCCCGTGGCGGCACTGGTGGGGTCACCTGGTTTATCCCGCCAGAAGACAAAAGTTACCACAGTATTGTTGAGTTTAAAGACGTATTGGCCCGCATGTTGGGCGGCCGGATTGCCGAAGAAATTATTTACGGCGCTGACCACGTTACCACCGGCGCTGGCAGCGACCTGCAAAAAGCTGCCGAACTGGCCCGCGAAATGGTCGTGAACCAGGGCATGGGCAAGAAGCTGCGCGACCAAGTCTTCCATATCGAAGACGGCATGATGCTCGACCGCCTGGTGCACGAGCGCACCTACTCCGACGAAACCGCCAAGGTGATCGACGACGAGGTCGAGGCTCTGATTACCGAAGCCGCTAACCGCGCCCGCCTGGTGCTTAAATCTAACCTCGAAAAGCTCAAAGCCCTCAAAGACAAACTGCTCGAAAAAGAAACCATCGAGGCCGAGGAAGTAAAACACATCCTTACCGGCACGCACATGCCTAAAGCCGCCCAGCTGTACTAGCCTGCCCCTCGGCCGGCTCGCCCCGCGGTAATTTCCCGAAGCTTAATCTTGCCGTACGACTATTTTCCCTTGCGCCTTTTCTATATACTAAAAAGCAGCTTATTAACCCTTTTGTTCGCAAGATAGGCATGCAAGAAAACCAACAGTCCCCAAAACCCAAGAAACGCCTTCCGCTCACCAATGCCGCGCTGCTGCTTATTGTGGCGGCTTTAGTGGGCCAGTTGCTTGGGTTTTTGCGTACCAAGCTGGTAAATGGCAACTTTGGTATTGGCAACACCGACGCCTACTTTGCCGCCTTTAACATTCCGGATTTTTTCTTTTACACTATCTCGGCCGGTGTGCTGGGCGTGGCGTTTATACCTGTTTTAAGCGACCGGCTGCACCGCGGCGACAAAAAGGCGATGTGGGAGTTGTGCTCCAGTTTACTTAACGCGTTAAGTATTATCATGCTTTTTGTGGCCGCGTGTATCTTTGTGTTTGCCGAGCCGCTTATCCACCACATTGTGGCGCCCAAACTTTCGGGCGAGCACCTCACAAACGCCGTAGTCATTATGCGGTTCCTGGCGCTCAACCCCTTGCTTTTTACCATTTCGGGCATTTTAACCAGCGTGCAGCAAACCATGGGGCGGTTTTTCTTTTTTGCCATTGCGCCGCTGTTTTATAACATTTCGATTATCGTGAGTATTTATATTTTTGAGGGCACAAAGTTTGGGCTGAGGGGGCTGGGCCTGGGTGCGTTTGTGGGAAGCGTGCTGCAGCTGGCGGTGGTAGGCTTTGGCATGATCGGCACGCGCTTTAGCTGGCGGCCTAAAATCCGTTGGCGCAGCCCAGACTTTAAGAGTGTGACGCGGGCTTTGCCGCCGCGTTCTATCGACCAAGGCATCGACCAAATCCAGAGTATTGTCGAAACCAACCTGGCTAACCGTTTGGGCGAGGGCGTGGTAAGCGCCTACAACAACGCCTATATTCTGCAAACCGCGCCCACCATGCTCATTGGCACAGCCATTTCGACCGCGGCCTTTCCACGCTTAGCGGCGCGTTTAAGCCAAAACCGGCCCGACTTGTTTAGGCGGGACTTTTTGCGCATTTTACGGTTTATGATCTGGATTATTATGCCCGTTATCATCACCGCCTTTTTCGCCCGCGGCTACTTAGCCCGCCTTATTTTTAGTGATGGGGCGCCGCTCATCGCGCTTATTTTCGGCTTCCTTACAGTGGCTATTTTTTTCCGCACTATGTATACGATTATTTCGCGCTGGTTTTATGCGCAAAAAGATACCAAAACGCCCCTGTTTGTGTCTATCTTTACGATCGCGCTCAACATTACGCTCGCAATGATGTGGGCACGCAAAGCCAGCTATGGTCCGGCCGGCCTGGCCATGTCGGTGTCGGTGGCCGCCGCCGCCGAAGTAATGGTGCTGAGCACAATTATGATTATCCGTGACCGCGGGTTGCTTAACATGGTCTTTTGGGGCGGCGTGGGCCGTATTATCTCGGTGGCTGGCTTTAGTATGGTGGCTGGTTACATTGCCGTGTCGTGGCTGCCTCTGGGCGCAAGCGACCTGGGGCTGTTTACCCTGGGCACCAAGCTGGCGATTATCAGCGCAGCGGTTTTTAGCGTGCATATTGGGGTGTCGGGTATTTTTGCACTGGAGGAGGTCCGCCCCATTTTTGCTTGGATCAAGCGTATTGTACTGCGACCGGTCCGCGGCGCTTTTTAGCCAACCGGCTCTTTGATAGATATATCACTCAGCCAGGGTATAGTCTGTAATTCCTAGCATAGAAGGTGTTATTTTGTTGTAGTTTACACATCTATAGTTAATTGTTACTTAATATTGGGGTGATATCATGGGCGAAAATATACAGAACAAGGGGAACAAATGAGCATATTTTCCGGCTTCAGAAGAAATTACTTAACCCAAATTCCACGTGGTATTGAACAACGCCTTAAGGCGTTGTTTTTATTAGTCGTGCTTATATGCGGTGCGTGCGTGCCCCCGGCGTCGGCATATGCCGCGAGCAGGCCAGCTAACCCAACGCCCGCCCACAAGAATGTGGTCGACTCCAAAACGACAATGAAAAATGACTACGCCGGGCCGATTGCCGCCGCAACTGCCCCGCAAGTTGCCGCAGCCGATACTAAGGGAGTTGGACTGCTGTCTAAGCTCGGGCAGTCGGCCGCAACGCTTGGCGACTCACTGGGTGGCCCGGCCGCCAAAAAAACTTATACTAAGCACGAGCTGCTCGATAAGCGCACCGCAACCAGCGACGTGACCCAGAATGCTGATGGTACATACACTAAAAAGCAGTATTTTAGCCCCAAGTACTTCCAGCAGAATGGCAACTGGCAGACTATCGACTCGACACTGGTCGAGGACAAAAACGCCGGTGACGCCACAAACCCCGTTGCTAAAGCATTTGGCCTCGCCGAGTCGCTCGTAACCTCACCTACCAACCTGACGGTTAAAAGTAACGATTGGCAGGCGCGTTTTGGGCCGAGCAACCAAGATGGCGGTATGGTTCGTATGAAGCAGGGCGCGAGTCAGGTTGGCTTTGCCCCGGTTAACGCCAAAAAAGTCGCTCCGGTCGTAACTACCGACAAAACCGGTGTACAAACGGTTCACTACTACGATCTCTGGCCGAGTATTAACGTCGAATATGTCGTAGGATCGGCAGACATCAAAGAGAATATTGTCATTAAAGATAAAAGCGCTGCCACACAAGTTGGCTTCCGGATAATTGGCGCCACGCTCAAGCCCAACACCAGCGGCAATAAAGACGCCCCCGCCTTCGATCTTGTCGGCGCTTTGGGCGACCAGTTTGGCATTGCTCCACCGAACCTTATTTTAAATACGTACGGGCTTGTTACCGGCACGCCCTCGTTTAAACAGACGTATAGTAATGGTGTTTTATCGACCTCGATCGACAAAACCTACCTGCAAGGCTTGCCCAGCGATGCCTTCCCGGCCGTGCTGGACCCTTCGGTTCGCCACAATTTCGGCACCAGGGTTAATGGCACTAATTACATTTCGTTTAAGACCGACGGCACCATTTGCTACTGGAATGTGTGTAACCTATACGCTGGCATGCTTTATGACTCTAACGGGCATTTGCAAGATTGGCGCGGCTCATTCATGGTGCCCTACGACGAGTTCCGCAACAGCAACGTCAAGCTTACCTACGCCAACTTGCACCTCGAACAGTACACCAACGCCGGCCACTGGACTGGCAACTACAACACTCACAATTACATCATTGGCCACGCAGGATGTTTAAACAGCTATTATTGTACAAACGCCTGGTATACGTCCAACAACCTGACGACGGCGAGTGACTTTAACGTTACTGGCTTATACCAGGATGCTATTAATGGCGGTGATTTTGGCGCCTGGCTGACGGTCGATGAAAATGACGGCTCTACCTCATCTTTTAAAGAGTTTAACCCCGACAACTCGTTTATCGACTACAGCTATAATACAATTCCCCCTACTCCAGCAGTATTGACGCCCGTGCCCAACCAGGTGTTGGTTGACCCGCAGGTTTCGTTTAATGTAAGCCCGGTCGGTGATGCCGACGGCGACGCTGTGCGCTACGAATTCCGTGTGGCGACTGGTAGTGACGGCGAAACGGGCGTGGTTATTAACTCCAGCCGGCTTAGTTCCACGCAGTGGACCGTGCCCGACGGCATTTTGCAGGACGGTACAACTTACTACCTGCACGCCTATAGCTACGACGGCACCAATTACAGTATAGCCAGTCCGGTTGTGCCCTTTAAGATTGATATGCGTACCGGCAAAGACAAAACCCAAACTTCTGATAGCGTCGGCCCGGTTGATGTTGACCTGGCGACCGGCAACCTCAGCACGGGAGTTGGCAGTCACACCAGCGCGGCATTGGCCGGCAGCTTGGGTGTGACGCTCGACTACAATACACCGCTCAAATCGCGGCCCGGCTTGGTGGGCAGCTATTACAACACCACCGACCGCAGCGGCACGGTAGCCATGACCCGGCTTGACCCTTCGATTAATTACAACTGGGACGTTGGCTCTCCCGAGAGCGGCACGGTCAGCGCCGACAACTTCTCTGCAGCCTGGGACGGATTTTTTGTCGCTCCGGAAACTGCGAGCTACGCCTTTGGCGGCGTTAACGACGACAGCTTCCTGGTTAAGATAAATAACCAGGTTAACTACACCAATAGCGGCTGCTTCCCATCCGCCTGCTACAGCACTACGCCTGTTTCGCTTACTGCCGGCCAGATTGTGCCGATCCACCTGGAATACACCGAGTTTGGCGGCGGTGCCCGGGTGCAACTGATGGTCAAAAAGAATGGCGATGGCGGCCAAGTAGTGCCCAAAGAGTGGCTGCAAACCGGCGTACGCTTGGTGAGCCAAACTCATGGCTTAACAGGCCGCTATTACAACGACGACGGCACGCACAACCTTAACGCCACTGGCATTACACCATTTTTGGTGCGCACCGACCCGCTGCTGAGCTTTAACTGGGGGACGGGTGCGCCGATTAGCGGTGCGCCAGTAGACTTTATGACGCGCTGGTCGGGATACGTTACTGTGCCAGTCACTGGCCAGTACTACTTTGGCACGTTCGCCGACGACGGCAGCAGTGTCAAAATTGACGGTACTCAGGTGATGAGCAACTGGAATGCTTGCTGCTCCCTGGTGTATGGCTCTGCCGTTCAGCTTTCGGCTGGTTCGCACGCCATTGTCGTCGACCATTGGGACGGCGGCGGCCCGGCTGGCATGAATCTTTATATTAAGGGTGCAGTGAGCGAACAGATCGTGCCAAGTTCGTGGCTGAGCCCCAAGGCCCAAGTGGTGCCCGATGGCTGGAATTTGGGTATAGATGCCGACGGAAACGTCAACTACGAACAATTAAGGGCCAACCAAAACAGCGTGGTGCTCACCGACTCCACCGGTGATACTCACGAATATACCTGGACAGGCGCTGCCTACAAACCGCCGGCCGACGAAGACGGCAAGTTGACTCGCAACGCCGACGGTACCTTTACCATGCTTGATACCGACGGCCGGGTTTACACCTTTGGTGCCGATGGCCTCTTAACGTCGGTAGTGAGCCCAATTGACGATCGCCACCCGGCTGCTCTGCAATACACCTACGGCGCAGGCCCCAGCGGCGGCCCGGCCCGTTTGCAGCAAATTACTGATGGCGTCAGCAGCGCGCGCAATATGCAGATCTACTACAGTGATGGTACTAACTGCGGCACAATTCCGGCTGGATACGTTGCTGCGCCGTCGGGTATGGTGTGCGCGGTCAAGACCAACGATAACCGCTGGACATATTTCTATTATGACTCAAACGGGCAACTGGCCCGGGTTGCCAAGCCCGGTAATGAGTACACCGACTATGGGTACGAGCAGGTGCTCAATAGTGTTGGGCAGGTAATTGGCTATCGTTTGGCTAGCGCGCGTGACAGCCTGGCAAATGATGCCGTTGCGGCAGGCGTGCGCGCCAACGACGCTTCGGTTAAGACCGAAGTGAGCTACGACAATATCGGCCGGGTGGCATCGGTCACTGCCGCAGCACCCACTGCCGGCGCGTCCCGCCAGCAAAAAACATACGATTACGGCCCCATGGGCGTGGTCGCGTGGTCGGATCCGTCGGTTATTACTGGCGATTACCCAACAGGCAGTCCTAACCTCGTTAACTGGGGGAGCGGCAAGCTGGGGCTCTTTGCTCGCCAGGGTGCCAACGAACTAAAATACCGCCTGTACGATAATGGCGTATGGTCGGATTGGCAGTCGCTTGGCACCTGTATGTTGGACGATCCTGCTGCGGCAAGCTGGGCGCCAGACCGCATCGATGTCTTTATCCGCGGTTGCGATAACCAGTTATTTACCCGCACACTCAGCGGCGGTAGTTGGGGCCCGTTTGTTGGCCTAGGCAGCACGGCGATCAACTCTGCGCCAACGGCCATGTCGGCTGGTTATGGCCGGTACGACGTGATGGCTCGCGGCACAAACAACGATCTGCTGCACCGTTTTTACCTCACTTCTGGTGGCTGGAGCGGCTTTGGAAGCCTGGGCGGCTGTTTGTCACAGGCACCGACGATTTCGAGCTGGGGCTACCCTCGACTCAGTTCGTTTGAAGTGGGTTGCGGCAACCCAGCTACGTTTTATTCCGAGATCGCCGACCCCGGTTGGCTCGGATTTGCGCAGATAACCAGCGAAACGAACCTCAGCTCTGCACCGCAATCGGTGTCGACCCTCGATCAAAAAATACACCTTGTCGCTCGCGGCGCTAATGGCGACCTGCGTTACCTGTACTACAACGGCACCACCTGGGACAACTGGGCAACGCTGCAGTCGTGCATCGTTGGTTCGCCGGCGATTACCCAGGATGCGAGTGCGATTGTGGTTGTATATAAGGGCTGCGACGGCCAGCTCTACCAAACACGGCGGGCGCAAGTCGGCACCACCAAAGTGCACGTCATTGGCGCGAGCGAACCAAACGGCTACTCCGACCAAATCACCTACGACAACATCCTTCGAACCACCAAAGACTACGACGTCACTGGCCTATACAGCAGCACGGAGTGGAACCCGATTAAGGACATGCCCTACAGCACAACCGACGCCACGGGCCTCAAAACAACCACCCTCTATAACGCCTTTGACCAAGCGACCGACAGCTACGGTGCTGCACCAAGCAACTGGTTTGGCAGCGACCGCAAGCCCTTGGCTGCTTACGTGAGCCAAGTACCTCACACTCAAACGGGGTATGACGAAAATATCCATGGCCTGGGAGTCAGTATTTACGATAACAAAAAGTTATTGGGTGCCGCCAAGGCCCATGCCACTGCCTTTAATAATGTGCCCTACGCCTCGTACGGCGTGGACATGACCGCGGGCATTGTCACTCCAACCGACGGCGCTGGCATCCGGGCTACCGGCAAGATATTGCTCAGCGAAGTAGGGGCCCAAAGCTTCCGCGCCTGGCACGGAGACGGCATGCGGCTCTACATCGACAACCAGCTCGTCGTCGACGACTGGACCGATGGCGGTGAACGCTTCAGCCCCAGCGGCACCTACAACAATGTGTCACCCAATCACTGGGTCGACTTCCGCCTCGATGTGTACCATGTAGGCACGACCGGCCGCGTCTTTGCCCAGTTGTTTAGGACGCCGCCCGGCGGCAGCGAACAGGCTGATATTTCCGGCCTACTGTCGCCTGCTTACGGCCTGGTAACAACCACCAAGACGTTCGACAGCATCTTTGGCGACTCTGTTACCACCACCAACTTTGGGGCCAACCCAGAGCTGGGCTTGGCGCAGAGTGCCACGGCCGACCCAACCGGTGTTAACCTAACCTCCGCTATCGGTTACGAAGCGCCCGGCACCGGATACTTACGCCAGACGTCCAAAACCCAGCCGGGCGGCAACACCACCAACTACTCCTATTACACTGCCGCCGAATCTCCCAAGGATAACCCTTGCACAACGGGCGTCACCGAAACGTATCAGGAAGGCGGTTTGCTTAAGCTGCGGACCGATCCAGATCCCGACGGCGCTGGCCCCCAAACTGCCCGAACGACCGAAACTATTTACGACGATGCCGGCAAGGTAGTCGCTACTCGTAACAATAATGACTCCTGGACTTGCTCAACTTACGACAGCCGCGAGCGCGTTATTACCACAGTCGTTCCCAACTTTGGCGCCGAACAAGGCCGTACGATTACCAACAATTACGCAGTCGGCGGCAACCCGCTGTCCACCAGCAGCGCCGACGCTAATGGCGCCATTGTAACCACCACCGACCTGCTCGGTCGTACGGTTAGCTATACCGACGCTTACGGCGACACCACTACCAGTACCTACGACGCTCAGGGACACTTAACGAGCCGAAACGGCCCGCTGGGAACAGAAGTGTTTACCTACGACACGTATGACCGGCTGGTTGACCAAAAGCTCGACGGCATCACCTATGCCCATGTGGTGTACGACCAGTACAGCCGCATCGACCACGTTGACTATCCCGATGCCGGACAGGCACGACTCAGCCTGGCGCGCGATTCGCTGGGCAGGCAAAACAGCCTCACCTACACTCCTGGTTCCTCGGGTTTGTCGCCCGGCAACCTCATCCAAAACCCGTCTTTTGAGCAGCATGCGCCCAACGATCCGACTCAACCCGCCTCGTGGCAAACCGGCGGTTGGGGCAACAACACTGCGACGTACACCTACGCTACCGATGGCCACACCGGCGGACATAGCCTTAAGACCGAAATTACTAGCTTTACCGATGGCGACGCCAAATGGTACGACGCAAGCCCCGTTAGCATCAGCCCCAACACCAACTACACCTTTAGGGACTACTACAAGGCTAACACTGTCTCCGGTATCGTGCTGGAGTACACCTTGCAGAACGGTTCCCTGAGCTACCAGTGGATTGGCGACGTAACGGCCAACAGTAACTGGACACAGGCGATGATCAATTTTACGACGCCTGCCAACGCGGTAAAAGTCTCGCCGCTGCACCTTATATCGAGCGTTGGCTACGTCATGATCGACGATGTCGAAGTCTTCCCGGCCAACCAAGGCGCGGTGGGCTCAACAGCGCTCGTTACCGACACGGTTAATCGCAGCCAGTCCGGCCAGGTCCAGAACGATATTGTAGCGAGCGGCAGCAACCAGCTGTGGCACACCTATGGCTACGACGGTGCCGGCCGCATTACCAATGCAACTATCGGCTCGCACACCTACAGTTACGGCTACGGCCCCCAAAACGCCAGCTGTGGCACAGGCAATAACACCAACCCCAACTCGGGTAAAAACTCTAACCGTACCAGCCAAGTCGTCGACGGCGTCACCACCACCTATTGTTACGACTACGCCGACAAGCTCATTGGCAGCAGTGACCCCAATGCCGATGCCGCTCGCTACGATTCGCATGGCGGCATGATTGCCATCGGCAGTACGGCTACGCCGCTCAATATGGGCTATGATGCGTCCGGCCGCAACTGGGGCTTCGAGCAGTACGACGGCTCGGGTACCGGTAAGGCTATGTACTACGACCGCGATGTCCAGGGGCGCATCATTGGGCGTTATAGCGACGACATTACCAACTGGACCTGGAACAGCACCGGCGGATTCTTCTATGACTTTACCGGCGCGGGCGACACCCCGGATTACGTCCGTGGCAACGATTGGAACATCATCGAAAAGAACTTGGAGCTGCCTGGCGGTGTAGTGCTTACTATTAAGCCGCGCGAGGCCAAGCAGACCAACAGAGCCATTTACAACATGCCCAACCTCCATGGCGACACCTTGCTGACCTTTAACAGCCTTGGCGCCAACGTGAGCACCGGCAACGGGCCGGCCAACGCCTTTACCTACGATCCCTTTGGCAATGTGTTGCAAGGCAGCGTATTACCGGCCAACGCCGACATGGCCTCTTACGGGTGGCTGGGGCAGCACGAAAAACTGGCCGAAACTAACTTCCCGCTCACCCCGGTCCAGATGGGCGCGCGGGTTTACCTGCCCACACTCGGCAGATTTACCAGCGTCGACCCGGTAGAAGGCGGCACGCCCAATAACTACGTCTATCCGCCAGACCCCATCAACGACTTTGACCTAACCGGCGAATGGGGATGGGGCAGCATTGCCAATATCGCCAGTTTTGCCTCGATCATTCCCGGCCCCATTGGTATGATCGCCTCTGGTGTGGCGGCCGCAAGCTACGCACTCGCCGGCGACAAAAAGAACGCGCTTATCTGCGCCGCCGGTATTGCTGCTGCGGCAGTTGGTGCGGGGGCTGCGGTTAAAGCCTTCCAGGTTGCTGCCAAGGTCGCCCCACGAGCAGGCCAGGCCGCCAAGATGGCAACAGCCGCTACCAAGGGGGTAAATGTCGTGTATCATGGTAAGGATGCTGCAGGTGTTGTGAGGTACGTGGGCATTACGCAGCGCAATCCGGCCATACGTTTTGCCGAACATGGCCGCGCGGGCGGGCCAAAGGCAAGCCTGCATTTTGAGGTAGTCCATTCCGGCCTGTCTCGCCAGAGCGCACGCCAGTGGGAGCAACACTACATAGACAAATGGGGCATGCAAAAAAATGGCGGCAGATTGCTCAACAAGATCAACTCGATAAAGAGAAAATGAGAATAGACTAGTGGCCAAACGGATCGTAACAAAAGTAGGGGATGTGTACCAAACGAAGGAAACTGCGGAGGGCAGACGATACCTTCAGCTGGTCGCCATAGATCTCATCGACCTCAATAGTGATGTGGTGGTTGTGTTCGCGGACCAAAAAGGGGCGGATGAGCCGCCAAATATCGAAGCCGACAGCGAAATCGAGTTTTACACCCATACAACGGTTTCCCAGGGAGTGCGCGAAGGTTTATGGGAAAAGGTGGGCAGCCGTGCCGTTGCCGTTGATCTGAGCAGCCTCGTGTTTAAGAGCTATTACGGCCCTGACATTGCGGATGTCGCCAAAAACATGGACCCAGGCATGTTACCGCCGGTACCGTATCCCAACTGGGCAGTATGGACGCCTGCCGACCAAGAGCGGCGCTACGTATCAGGAGCCGAGGGCATTCCTGTTAAGGCAGAGCGAGGGGGAGTCTTCCCGGCACCGGACGTTTTATACCGCATTGAGCATGGCCGCAGCGAATTTCGCAGTGATTGGCCGTCAGGGGCAGGGGCGTAAGTGGCTTGGAGTTTTTCTAAAGCCCAAGTACCGGCGTGGGTGCGCGATTTTCCCTCCGAGGCCGATCGTGCCGCTCTTATTGCCCTTGCCAAGGCGTCGAGCGGGAAGTTTGAAAAGCCCCGTGAGATGAATTTCTCGATTTTTGAGCTAAAAAGCGAAGAGGACGCCGAAAACGCCGTCCACACCATACAAGCCAAAGGGTGGCAGTGCCGCATGCAGCGGCAGGCCGACGAGGCCCAATATTTTGTTATCGACGCTACTAAGCAAGGCTACGTTATAAACGAACAAAACTACACCGCCGACGTCGCCTTTTTTAGCCGTCTTGCGGATTTATACCAAGCCCAGTACGACGGCTGGTATGCCTCGGCATAGGCCCGACACCTGGCGGGCGACTGTCGCTATCAGTTCACCTCTGTTATAATAGGGTTCCAATGACCCAAGACCATATTCGGAATTTTTGTATTATTGCGCACATCGACCACGGCAAGTCCACGCTGGCCGACCGTTTGCTGGAGCTTACCGGCACCGTCGAAAAGCGCCTCATGAAAGAGCAGCTGCTCGACCGCATGGACTTAGAGCGCGAGCGCGGCATAACCATCAAGCTGCAGCCGGTGCGCATGGCGTACGCCGGATACCAGCTCAACCTCATCGATACACCCGGGCACGTCGATTTTAGTTACGAAGTCTCGCGCAGCCTTGAGGCCTGCGAAGGCGCGGTTTTGGTGGTCGACGCCACGCAGGGCATGCAAGCCCAAACGCTGGCCAACGTGTACTTGGCGATTGCCGCCGACCTTACTATCATCCCCGTGCTCAATAAAATCGACCTGCCAGCCTCCGACGTGGAGCGGGTAGGGGCCGAAATTGTCAGTTTGCTGGGCTGCAAGTTTGAAGACATCCTGCAAATTTCGGCCAAAACCGGGCAGGGGGTAGACGCCTTGCTGGACCGCATTGTTGCCGATGTGCCCGCGCCAACCGGCAAGCCCGACAGTCCAACGCGGGCCCTTATCTTTGACAGTTACTACGACGATTACCGCGGCGTTATTTTGTATGTGCGCGCCGTAGACGGGCGTATAGGCAAGAGCGCACCCATCCAAATGGTGGCCACCAAAGCCCAGGGCATTGCGCTGGAGGTGGGCGCCCTGCGGCCCGACATGACCCCCTTGCCAGCCATAGAAACAGGCGAGATCGGCTACATTGTAACCAACCTTAAAAGCACGCGCGAGGCTCGGGTGGGCGACACCGTTACCTTGCTAGGTAATCCCTCGGTCTCTCCCCTGCCCGGCTACCAAGACGTAAAACCGTTTGTATATGCGGGCTTTTTCCCGGAGAGCAACGAATATTACCAGGATCTAAAAGACGCCATCGAAAAGCTCACGCTCAGCGATTCGGCCTTGCAGTACGAGCTAGAAAATTCGCCGGTCCTGGGCTTTGGCATTCGCGTAGGCTTTTTGGGCCTGCTGCACATGGACATTGTGCGCGAGCGGTTGGAGCGCGAGTATAACCTCGACCTTGTCATTACCAACCCCTCGACCGACTACCATATTACGCTCATGAGCGGCGAAGAACTGGACATTAAAAGTGCCGCCGACTTGCCGGACGTTAGCAAGATCAAAGAAATTCGCGAGCCATGGATTAAGGGCGAGATTGTGGCTCCCAAAGCTTACGTCGGCCCACTCATCCAGCTCATTGCCAACAAGCGCGGTATCCACAAAAATCTTAGTTATATAGAAGAGCGGGCGCTGTTGAGCTTTGAAGCGCCGCTCGCCAACTTACTGACCGATTTTTACGACCAACTTAAAAGTGTAACGAGCGGCTACGGCTCGTTTAATTACGAGCTGGCCGATTACCGGGCCGAAGACCTCGTAAAGCTTGATTTTTACGTGGCGGGCGAAAAGGTCGACTCGCTGAGTATTATGATCCACCGCCTAGAATCGGAACGCTTAGGCCGCGAGATTGTTGCCAAATTAAAAGAGGTTATCCCCCGTCAGCAATTCCCGGTGAGTTTGCAAGCGGCAATTGGCGGCCGGTTTATTGCCCGCGAAGATATTAGCGCCTTCCGCAAAGACGTAACGACCGGCCTGTACGGCGGCGATGTGTCACGCAAAAAGAAGGTGCTCGCCAAGCAAGCCAAGGGCAAAAAGCGCATGAAGCGCTTTGGCAAGGTCGACATTCCGGCCGAAGCTTTTACGGTGATGCTTAAGCGGGACTAGCTTGTATGTTTGGGCTGTTTTGAGGGACTTTTAGGGGATACACGCGTGTGTTTCGGCCCTCCACAATTCTGCCCCCACGGCACTTGCGGGTCTCAAAATATGCTTTAATAGCATATTATTGAGCTTCCGAGGTGCCTTAGTGGGCAGAATTGTGGAGGGCCAAACGCGCCATGAAATGACGGGTTTGCCTAGATCAGGTATGATTGTTCCATGACCATACAACCCTATACGCCGGCGCCGCACGTACTCGACCGTCTCCGGCAAGTCGACTTTGTGGCCGTTATTGGGCCGACCTCGGTAGGTAAAACAACGATTATTAATGCCGCTATGGCCCGCGAGCCGCTGCTGAGCCTGGTACTCAACAACACAACGCGCCCGCCGCGGCCAGGCGAGCGTGAAGGGGTTGATTATTTGTTCCGGACTCGCGAGGCCATGGAAGCGCGCATTGCCAAGGGCGAGTACGTGCAGGTTGCCCCGAGCGTACTCGGCGAGCTGTATGCCACCGCGCCGGAAGGCTACCGGACCGATGGCGTCGCCCTTATGGCCGTTTTGGCCGAGGCAATGCCTCATTTTAGGGCCCTGCCCTTTAAAAGTCTGCGCAGCGTTTTTGTTACCCCGCCCGACTGGGAGACGTGGGAAAAGCGCTTAACCACCCACGGTTTTACGCCCCAGCAGCGGGCCAAGCGCCTGGACGAAGCCAAACGCTCGCTGCAGTTTGTATTGGATAATCCAGAGGTCGGGATTGTTATTAACCAAGACCTACCCACCGCGACGGAAGATTTTATTACCCTCGCCTTGGGCCGCGACATGCCGCCGCGCTTGCAGGCCGACCAAGCTCGTGGGCGCGACATTGTTCGTAATTTGCTCAAAAAGCTAGGGGAGGGCTAGGCCTTAAGCTTGCAGCGCCCGGAAGTCTTTGATGATCTCACCCACATGGGTGCCCGGGTCCACGCCATCGTAGCGTTTTACAATGTCGCCGGCCGGGTTAATAAGCACGGTACTGCGTTTGGTGCCAAAGACTCCCCAAGCGCCGTAAGCCTTAATGGTTTGGTGGGTGGGGTCGCTGAGCAGCGTAAAGTTGAGCTGTTCTTTTTCGGCAAACTTGCGGTGGCTTTCGACAGAATCTTTGCTCACCCCCACCACGCTCAGCCCTAATTCGGCCAGCACGGCGCGCCCATCGCGAAAGCTGCAGGCCTCGGTGGTGCAGCCCGGGGTTTGGTCTTTGGGATAAAAGTACAGCACCAGCCAGCTGTCGGCGTAGTCGTGTAAGCGGTGCGGTTGGCCGTTTTGGTCGAGGAGTAAAAAATCCGTTGCGTGCATGGCCCACTCTTTCCAGTCTTATATGTTTGCTCTTTCTATTGTATCAGGGGTGGAAAAACAAAAGAAACTTCTATATACTGCGCCTATGAAACAGCCTACGCCGCCAAAGTCAGTCGTAACCACTCCGCGTTTGACTAAAAAAGACGAGTTTGAGGCTGCCCTTGCCGACTACCACGTCAGTGCCGCTGGACAGGCAATATTAAAGGAAACGCCCTTTGTAGTTATTGTGGGCCCCACTTCCGGCGGCCGCAATACGGTCATAAACCTCATGCTCAAAACAGGGCATTACTATTTTATTGTGTCGGACACGACCCGCCCGCCGCGCCAAAATAACGGTGTGTGGGAGCAGGAGGGCGTGCAGTATTTCTTCCGCAAAGAGGCCGACATGCTCAAAGACATTCAGCAAGGTTTATTTTTAGAGGCCGAGATCATCCACAGCCAGCAGGTTTCCGGGGTGAGTATCCGCGAGATCAAAAAGGCCCACGACGCCGGCAAAATTGCCATTACCGATGTCGAAATTGAGGGCGGCATCAACGTCGCTACCCTCAAACCCGACGCCACCGCCATCTACCTCGTGCCTCCCAGTTTTAAAGAGTGGCTGCGGCGCATCCACGGCCGCACCGCCGTCACCAAAGAGGAACTACGCAACCGTCTGGAAGGCGCCATAAAGGGTTTCCGCCTGGCGCTGGCCAATCCGCAGTGTTTTACGTTTGTAGTTAACGTTGATAAAGACGAAACCGCCAATATTATCGACGGCGTAGCCCGCCTCGGCAAAAATCACGACGCCGCCCAGGAAGAAGCCCGCCAACTGGTACGCACCATCTGGGATCAAGCCGAAGCCTACCTCAACCAGATGTAAAGTAGCCATGATACTATAAAACTTCAAAACTTCCGCGCTAAAATCTAACAGGGAAGAACTATTAACCATTTTGCTAGCACTCTTGACGTTTGAGTGCCAAAATTTTATCATAAGGACATATGACCGACCGCCAAGCACAGATTTTGCGCTCTATTATCGAGCAGTATGCTGAAGTTGCCAGCCCGGTGGGCTCTAACTTGCTGGCAAAAGCCTACAATGTTAGTTCGGCAACTGTTCGGGCCGAGATGGCCGAGCTGGAGCGCTTGGGCTTTATTACCCAACCGCACACCTCAGCCGGGCGCATCCCCACCGACAAAGGCTACCGATTTTACGTCAACAGCCTGTCCGAAGACACTGTTAGCGTGCCCGAGCGCCGCGGCGAACGCGCCCTGAGCGCCCGCGTGCAAGACACTGGGCTGCCGGAGCGCACCATCCGTAACGCCGTTGATACGCTCGTAGAATTAACCCACAATCTGGGCCTGGCGACCATTGGCGACCAACTGTATATGAGCGGCCTGTCCAACCTGTTTGGCCAGCCCGAATTTATGCAGGCCGGGCAAGTGCGCCAGGTGGCCGAGCTGCTCGACAACCTCGAACCGTGGCTGCGCGAAGCCGCGCCCAACCAACCCTTAAGCGTCTACATTGGCCGCGAAAACCCCATTGGCAGCAATGCCGGTTGCTCGCTTATTATTAGCCGTTTCCACAGCCCTTACTCCGACCGCAGCTACATTGGCGTGCTGGGCCCCACCCGCCAGAACTACCGCGATGTTACCAACTTAGTGCGCCGCGCCGGCCAAACCCTGGAGGAGGTTTTATATGACTAAACAGCAAAAAGCCGCTCAACCCGACGAAACAGACGGATCCGAAGAGATTGACACCCTGCTGCAACGGGTCGACGACCTTACCCTAGCTCTGCAGCGCGAACGCGCCGACGCGCTTAACTTGCGGCGCCGTCACGACGAACAAGTTGCCTCACTGCAAGGCAGCGTAAAAGCGAGCGTCGTCCGCGCTTTACTGCCGGTTATAGACAACTTTGAGCGCGCGCTCAAGCACGTGCCAGCTGACCTTGAGGGCAACGACTATATTAAAGGCGTTGCCGGTGTTGTAAAGCAATTCGAAAAAACCCTCGCCGACCTTGGCGTGCGGCGCATCAAAACCGTGGGACAGATTTTTAACCCCCATCTGCACGAAGCAGTGAGCATGGAAGAAGGCAATAACGGGCAAGAAACCGTCAGCGAAGAACTGCAAGCCGGCTATACGCTCGGCGACGAAGTTATCCGCCATGCCATGGTCCGGGTGCAGGGCTAACCCATGTTTGAGGTGGCTATCCGCATAACACCTCACGAACACTGGCTTCACAGCTTATTTAATAGAGTAGGGCACGCCCTGGGCGCTTTGGTCGTGACCCTGGGTATGGGGCCCGAGCAGTTAGCGCCAGCAGCACCTGTATTGCCGCCCATACCTCCCTCCCCCGCCTATAGGCCGGAGGCTGCAGCCCCGCAGGCATCGTACGCTGTTCCCCTCAGTCCAGATTTAGCCACTATGGTGCTGAGCGGTCCGCCAGGCGCCCAAGGGCGCCGGGCGCACGCGGGCCTCAATTACGCTTTTCGTTGTGAGCACATCAGGCGCGCGGTTTAAACGGAAGTGTCCAGCCCCGCGTCAGGGCTTTTTAGGCCTCAACTCTGCGAATAACCGAGAAGGGTGGCGATACCAGCGGTCCACCAGCACCCGGGTGGTGAGGTAAGCGGTCTTTTTTAGGGGAGCTTACAAAGCGTTAATTAGCACTCTTGACATGCGAGTGCCAATTTTTTATGCTAGTATAGTAATTAGCACTCAACCACGCTATATGCTAACGAAAGGGTAAAACTGTATGAGTAAAATTATTGGAATCGACCTAGGCACTACTAACTCGGCCATGGCGGTCATGCAATCCGGCAAACCAGAAATTATCGCCAACAGCGAAGGCAACCGCACCACACCGTCGGTCGTAGCCATTAACAAAAAGGGCGAACGTCTGGTCGGCCAGGTAGCCCGCCGACAGCAGGTTACCAACTCTAAAAACACCATTTACGAAGTTAAACGCCTTATTGGCCGCCGCTGGGAAGACAAAGAAGTCCAGCGCGACCTTAAGCTTATGGGTTACGAAATGGTCAAGAGCGGCCAGGGCGTTAAAGTTAAAATGGCCGACAAAGAGTACAGCCCCGAAGAAATCAGCGCCATGATCCTCGGCAAGCTCAAGGCCGACGCCGAAAGCTTTTTGGGCGAGCCGGTTACCGAAGCCGTTATCACCGTCCCTGCCTACTTCGATGACTCGCAGCGTCAAGCTACCAAAGATGCCGGCAAAATTGCTGGCCTGGAAGTTAAGCGCATTATTAACGAGCCAACCGCTGCTGCACTGGCTTACGGCCTGGACAAAGCCGACAAAAAAGACGAAAAAATTGCCGTATACGACCTGGGCGGCGGTACGTTTGACGTGTCTATTTTGGAACTGGGCGACGGCGTCTTTGAAGTAAAAAGCACCAACGGCGACACGCACTTGGGTGGTGCCGACTTCGACCGCGTACTAGTTAATTACTTTGTGGACGAATTTAAGAAAGAGCATGGCGTAGATATCAGCGACGACAAAGCCGCTATGCAGCGCCTGCGCGACGAAGCCGAAAAGGCTAAAATCGAACTATCCAGCGCCCAAGAAGTAGACATCAACCTGCCGTTCCTGACCGCCGACGCCGAAGGCCCCAAGCATTTCGAGCACAAACTGTCCCGCGCCAAATTAGAGAGCCTGGTGGCTGACCTTATTGGTAAGACTGCCGACCCTTGCGAGAAGGCTCTCAAAGACGCCGGCCTTAAGGCAAGCGATATTGACGCCGTGGTACTGGTAGGCGGCATGACCCGCATGCCCGCGGTCCAAGAAAAAGTAAAGAGCATTTTTGGCCAGGACCCCATGAAGGGCGTCAACCCGGACGAAGTAGTGGCCATAGGGGCTGCTATCCAGGGTGGCGTGCTGCAAGGTGACGTTAAGGATGTGCTGCTTTTGGACGTAACGCCTTTGTCGCTTGGTATCGAAACCATGGGCGGCGTTATGACCAAGCTTATCGAGCGCAACACCACCATCCCCACCAGCAAGAGTGAGGTCTTCTCCACAGCTGCCGACAACCAGCCGCAGGTTGAAGTGCATGTGCTGCAGGGTGAGCGCGGCATGGCCGCCGACAACAAGTCGCTCGGGCGCTTTACACTCGACGGTATTCCTTCGGCTCCACGCGGTGTACCGCAAATTGAGGTCACCTTTAACATCGATGCCAACGGTATCTTAAACGTCAGCGCCAAAGACAAGGGCACGGGCAAAGAGCAATCCATTACCATTTCTGGTTCTGGTAACCTCGACAAAGCCGACGTTGAAAAGATGGCCAAAGATGCCGAAGCCAACGCCGAAGTAGACAAACAAAAGCGTGAGGCCGTCGAAGCCCGTAACATCCTAGAAAACAGCATGTACCAGGCCGAAAAAATGAAGGCCGACTACAAAGACAAGATCAGCGAAGAAGACATGAAGGGCCTGGACGAAGCGCTAGAAGAAGCCAAAAAAGTGTCCAAGGACGACGAAGCCGGCAAAGACGCCATTGAGGCCGCGGCTAAAGCCCTCAACGACAAACTCATGCCCATTGGTTCCAAGATGTACGAAGCTGCCAAAGAAGACGAAAAGCCGGCCGAAGACGCTGCCCCTACCGACGACAAAAAGGGCAAAGACGGCGCCGTAGAAGGCGAAGTCGTCGACGAAAAATAACCGCCCTGCGCTCGCCGCTAACACGTAAGCTGGACAAAGCATCGCCAGCAAAGGACAATGAAGAATATGTTTGGAAGCAAGAAGAAGCAGGATGATTCGTTGCCCGTCGCTGTGCATGTGGTGCGCAGCGCCGAGGTGTTTGCCGTCGCCCAAAAGCTATGGACGGTCAATGCCCGCACCGTATATACCGACGCCGACAGCGGCAAGGAGCTCCTGCACTTCAAGCTGGTAAACCCCAACACGGTTATTTGGCTGGAGCGCGACGCCGGCCGCGAGGACGTTTTTGAACTGGTTATGAGCTGGGCCGAAAACCAAACTTCACTGGCCGACGTGTTTATACTGCTGCCTGGACCCGAAAAGGCCGGCGACGATAGCTTTGCTCATAAAGTGCTCGATGCGCTGCTAACCACCCCGGCTACTGTTCCTATGGCGGCCTCTAAGGTAGAATAGGAAACCACGTATGAGCAAGCGCGATTATTACGAAGTACTGGGCATTGATAAAAATGCCAGCCCCGACGAAATCAAAAAAGCATTTCGCCGGCTCGCCGTGCAGCACCATCCCGACAAAGAGGGCGGCAACGAGGCCAAGTTTAAAGAGATAAACGAAGCTTACGAGGTACTTAAAGACACTTCTAAACGTCAGCGTTACGACCAATTTGGCCACGCCGGCGTGGGCGGCAGCGCGGCCAGCGACGGTGCCAGCGGCAACCCGTTCGGCGGCGGCTTTAATGGCCAAAACATCAACTTTGACTTTGGCGATTTGGGCGATATTTTTAGTAACTTTTTTGGCGGCGGCCCACAGCGCCAGCAGCAAGCTAACCGCGGGCGTGATGTAGAAACCAGCATTACCCTTACTTTCGAGCAAGCGGTGTTTGGTACTGAGGAAGACATCCACCTCAACCTCGACGATACCTGCGAACACTGCAACGGCACCACGGTCGAGCCTGGCCACGAGCTCAAAAAGTGCCCTACCTGCAATGGCGCCGGCCAAACAGTCGACGTTATGCGCACGATTTTTGGCAATATCCAGCAAGCCCGTATTTGCCCTACCTGTAAGGGGCGCGGCACGATACCCGAGAAAGTCTGTTCGGTGTGTCACGGCAGCGGTACCCAAAAGCGCACCCGTAAAGTGACGCTCAAAATCCCTGCCGGAGTTGACGATGGTGCGGTCATCCGTTTGCACGAGCACGGCGAGGCGATCGCCAACGGCCCGAAGGGCGATTTGTATGTAAATATCCGCGTTAAGGCTCACAAAAAGTTCACCCGCGAAGGCGACCTGATCCTAAGCGAAGAACATATCGGCATGGTACAGGCCGCCCTCGGCGTCGAAATAGATGTCGACACCGTCGACGGTCCCATCCGCATGAAGGTTCCGGCCGGTACGCAAAGCGGCACCGACTTTAAACTTTCCGGGCATGGTGTGCCGCACTTGCAGCGCGAAACCCGCGGCTCGCATATTGTAACCATTATTGTCGAAACCCCCACCAAGCTCACCAAGCAGCAAAAAGAGCTCCTCGAAGCCTTTGCCGCGGGCGACAAAACCGGCTGGTGGAAGTAACTAACAATTTTCTCAAAATTTAATAGATTATTAAGATAATAGTCGGCATCGCCGTGCCCCCAGCCACTGTACAAAGTGCTTATGAAGTGCTATTAATGCCAGTGGATATGCAAAAACGACAGCAGGGTTTTATCCCCATGCTTATCTGCCTCCTCCTGGCAGTGGCAGCGGCGGTAATACTCACCTACATCTACGTTTCCCGAGCGCAGCAGTAGTAGTGTAATGCTCTGGCAATGAAATACATACGGTAGATTTTACCGGTGTATTATTGTATAGTTGTCTCTGATGAGTGGTTTTAGGTACGTCCTAATACCACATTAAGTATAGGGAGAGCAAGGTGTCGAGTGGTGAGCAACCGGTTATCGGTATATATCGTACCCGCAGATATGACGTAGGCAGCGAGGTGCCGGCCGAACGCACCGGGTCATTGTTGCGTAAAGGCGCCCGGGTGATTTTGCTGGGCGGCAGGCAGGAGCTTCGCCATGAACGGGGCAGTAGTATGTTCCTCGGCCCTTTGTATGAAGTCACGCTCGACCGGTACGGCGACCCGGCCGCAAACGTAGCGCCGCGCGACGGCGAGGTCATGCTGGACGCCATTTACAACGCGGCCCGCCACCTGCCGAGTGGGATAGTACCTGCTCTTAATAGCGACCGTTTACGGAAAGCCGCGGACAAACGAATAGTGTATACCCACACGCTGCCGGAGTTGAGCCCGCATACACGGGTGGTGACTCCCGCCACCTGGCACGCCGACCTAACCGATCACTTTGCGGGGGATGAGCTCATAGTAAAACCAGTAGGCACGTCGGGCGGCAGAGATGTGCTGCCGGTGGCAAAGCTGGCGCTGGGCCACGAACTTGCCGCACGCTTTAGGGACCAGCCCGACACGCCGCAAGTCGTCCAGGAGCGCATAAAAACCTCGCCTTGGCCCACGACCATACGGCCGGCCTACCCCGCCGAATCCGACCGTTTGCACGGCGGAAGAGGGCAAGAAATGCGCATGTTTGTATTTAATAACGAGTATGTACCCATGGCCCGAGTGGTGAGCTCGGGCAATACGGCTGGTATTAACCGCGCCGACGACGGCTACGTCGCCCTCGACCCCTTAACCGTGCCGGATGCAGTCTATGCCCGCGCATATCAGGCCTGCCATAAGTTGCGCCAAGCCAGCGGCGACACCGAAATCGGCGTTGCCGTAGATTTTATGTATGGCAGCCGGCCGCAGGATGGCCGTGATGCACCCAACTGGTGGTTGAGCGAGGTTAATTACATCGACCCGCAACCTCCCGACATAAACAATTACGTGGCAATCGCCCACCAGCTCAATGATGCCCGCAGCACCCAGCTTATACGCATGGCACAAACAGGGGTGCAATAGTACTCACCCGCAGAGTCGTTTCGTGGTACGCTAGCAGCATGAAGATATTAATTGTCGGGGGCCACAGTGCCCATGATCCCGAAATCACCCAAATGCAGGCCTACGCCGATTTTTTTGCCCAGGCTGCCCGCCAAACCGCCCCTGACTCAAGCGCCGAATTTTGCTTTTTAGACGAATTAGCTTTTTGGATCACTAACGACGAGTTTGTCGTAACCGATACTCGGCGGGATGTGCCCGTCGACTCCTACGACGTCGTGGTGCTGCGCGGCCGCATGCGCCCCTATATAATGCTGGCCAGCGCCCTGAGTCACTACGCGAGCGCCAAGGGCCTGCGCTTTTTTAACGATTACAGCCTGTACCGCCCCAGCTCCAAACTGTCCCAGACCATTGCCATGCACGAACAAGGGGTGCCCTTGCCCGCTACCCTGGCCTGCGATCATCCAGAACAGTTAGTTGCCCAGGCCGCCCGCCGCTTAACATACCCCCTTATTGCCAAAGACACCTACGGCGCCCACGGCGACCACAATTTTTTGGTGCACAGCGAGGACGAGCTGCGCGACATTTTACGTACTCACTCCACTCTGTCATTCGTACTGCAGGAGTTCATCCCCAACGACGCCGACTACCGCATATTAATTATCGGCAACCAGCAGCTTATTATTAGGCGTCAGGCGGTGGGCGACAGCCACCTCAACAACACCTCGCGGGGTGCCACCGCAACGCTTGTAAACCCCCAAGACTTTCCGGCCGAGACACTGGCCTATGCGCAGCGTTTTGCCCATGACCTCCACCTGGATATTGCCGGTGTCGACGCCATCCAGCACAAAGAAACGGGCGAAATGTTTTTCCTGGAGGTTAACTCCCAGCCGCAACTGCTTACCGGCGCTTTTGTTGCCGAAAAAGCCCGCCTGATGGCTGATTTTTTGGCCGGCAAGCAGGGCTCGTCTAGCCCAGCGGTGTAAAATCGCGGTTGGCCATAATAAACAGCACGTTGCGGTGTTCGGAGGTGTCGAGCGAAATATTGCCGGCCTGCGGATTGTTGTTAAAGCGGTCCACCAAAAAGACGCCGTCCGGTGACTGCGAGCGGCTGGCCTCGTCGAAAATACGCTCCTCGTGGCCACTGGTAAAGCCGGCAATTTTGCAGCACACCAAAAATTCAAACTTGTTGTCGAGGTTAATGTCCTCGTAGTGTTGGCCAATCAGGGCTTCCAGCTCCTGCAACATAGCCGTGTATACCGGTGCGTGTCGGGCGGGCAGGGCGCGGTAGTAAAAACGGGCGTCGCCAATAATGCAGTGCGTATACAGATATATAAGCAGTTGCAGATGCAGTTTATCGCTGCGGTTGTAGGCCGTTTTGCCCACCTCTAAAAAGTGCGCGAGCGGCAGCGTGTCGTCGCGTTGGTTGATACAGCGCTCTAATAGGTACAAAAAATTAATGGCATGGGTCGAGAGAATACTCAGTGCCTCGGTGTCCTTTAGCAAATCGTCCCGTAGCCTCAACACGTCTTTTTGCGCGAATAGCTGGTAAAAGAGTTCGCGGCAATCCACCCCATACACCGTTTGCAAAAAGTTAATCCTAAACAGCACGAGCACAACAGGCTTAAGCAGCGGATAGCGGACAAAGTAAGTCTGGCGCAGCTCGCCGGCGTTTTTAGAGCCGTGACCGGCGGTTTCTTGGCTCAAGGCAATGAGCTGCTGCAGGGCCGCTTTGGGCTGCTCACCGGCGGTAAACCAGGGGCGCAGCGCAGCGATATGCCCCGCTACCTGCGGATCTTGGCACCACAAGTGCAGGCGCGTGGCAAAATGCCCTTGTTTATCGGGCTGCAGCTCGTCAAAATGGGAAAGGTAGTAGTCTAAAATGCTATTGCTCAAATTGTTCATATATGATATAATTTACTTATTAAGTTGTTCAGTCAAATAGTACACCAGAAAGAGCTTGAACGCATATGGCAGACATACAGCTAACCACTATTGGGCGAGCCGAACGGATCCTTTTACCGGAGCTGCTCGGCGATGTGGTGGTCGTTGCCAAGGTCGACACCGGGGCCGATGTAAGCAGCCTGTGGGCGAGCAATGTCCAAGAAACCGAAGCCGGACTGGCTTTTAGCGTTTTTGGCCCTGCCAGCCCGTACTTTAACGGCCAGATCGTGGTTGTACCTAAGGGCAGCTACGATGTTACCCGGGTAGCTAACTCTTTTGGCCAGCGCGAGGTGCGTTTTGTCATTAAAACCCCCATTAAACTTGGAGGCCGCCGGGTGCTGGCAACTTTTACACTTGCCGATCGATCCAACAAGACGTATCCTATCTTACTCGGTCGCCGCTTGCTGCAGGGTAAATTTGTGGTGGATGTGGCCGCCGGCCAGCCGCTGGCCGAGGCCGAAAAGGCCCGCAAGCAGCAAATGAAACTTGAACTAAACAAACGTGACAACTAAGCTGGGAGCGTAGATATGAAAATTGCAATTTTATCGAAGGGTGCCGCCAACTACACGACTCGCCGCTTAAAAGAAGAGGCGCTCGCCCGTGGCCACGAAGTAAAGGTCATTAACTACGCCAAGTGTTACATGACCATCGAAAAGGGCAACCCGGTGGTGTACTACAAAGGTAAGATTTTAGACGATTTTGACGCGGTTATCCCCCGTATCGCCCAGTCCTACACCAAGTACGGCACGGCAGTTGTCCGCCAGTTTGAAATGCGCAACGTCTATACGACCGCCAAATCTATCGC
>Ga0070683_100000179_pt1 | contig 41918 bp, 29 predicted proteins | sample KBSC713LmetaG_FD_64662 | JGI IMG/M metagenome (GOLD analysis project Ga0070683, IMG submission 64662) | Corn rhizosphere microbial communities from Kellogg Biological Station, Michigan, USA - KBS C7.1-3L metaG | ecosystem: Host-associated > Plants > Roots > Rhizosphere ... | reverse complement strand
CTACGCCTCTTCGCATTCCTGAAACCGGTTCTCTCGATTTCCTGTCGCTGGGCGCGCTGGTTCATCGGCTCGATCCCGGCGTCATCCCCTTCCGAAAAGCGAACGCCTGCGCGATTCACGTCAGCGGCGGCGAATTTAATACCGCCGCGAACCTCGCCGACTGCTTCGGCCTCCGAACCGGCGTGGCAAGCGCAATGGTGGAATACCCGATCGGCGAGCTCATCGCACGTCAGGTCCGCTCGATGGGAGTGACGCCGTTCTACAAGACCTTCAAACACGATGGTGCGTGGGGACCGAACATGGCGGCCGTCTACAGCGATCGCGGCCATGGAGTGCGTGCACCGGTTGTCTTCTACAACCGCAGCAACGAGGCAGCGGCACGGCTGAAACCGGGAGACTTCGACTGGGCGTCCATCTTCGGGGCGGGCGTTCGCTGGTTCCACAGCGGCGGCATCTTCGCGTCGCTCTCCGAGACCACCTCCGACCTGATCATCGAAGGTATGGAGGCGGCGCACAAGCACGGTGCCGTCGTGTCGTTCGACCTGAATTATCGCGAGAAGTTGTGGAGCGCTTCTGGTGGAGCGGCGCGAGCCGTCTCCGTGCTCGGACAAATCGTCAAGCACGTCGACGTGCTCGTCGGCAACGAGGAGGACCTGCAGAAGGGCCTGGGAATCGCCGGACCCGAAGTTGCCGCGACCTCGTCGCTCGACCCGACGACGTTCGTCGGCATGATCGACCGCACCCTCGCCAAATTTCCTGAGCTCAAAGTCGTCGCGACGACGCTCCGCGAGGTGCACTCGACGACGCGGCACACCTGGAGCGCGGTGGCCTGGATCAACGGCGAAACGTTCGTGGCGCCGACATGCGAGATCGACGTCTTCGATCGCGTCGGCGGCGGTGACGGGTTCGCGTCAGGCCTGTTCTACGGATTGTTGACCGGTGAAACGCCCGAGCAATCCGTCAGGCTTGGCTGGGCGCACGGTGCGCTTATCGCGACGTTCCCGGGCGACACGACGATGGCGACGGTGGATCAGGTTCGGGCGTTTGCGAAGGGGGGATCGGCCAGGATTCAGCGCTAGGCAGAAGGCGATCACATATCATCCACGTCTGCGATCAGATCAAGAGACGAAAAGGAGAAAGGAGAAAGGAGAAAGGAGAATTTTCATAAGAATTGTTCTCTCTTCTCTTTTTCCCTTTTCGTCTCGTCAGACAAGACATGCAGTTCGATAGTGAACGTCGCTACCTTGGCTTCTCTGGTAACGCGAAGACGAGGTATGCGGCTTCCTCTTTAGGCGCCGGCGGCGCCGTCCCCGCAGCAGCTTGTGCGGCGGCCGCTTCCTCGGCGGCTGATCCTTGTTCCCTTGGCGACCCCGCGATCACGACATACTGCCGGCCGGCGATCTGATAGGTTGCGGCGACGCTCAACGGATTGATCGGCAGCTTCTTGTTCCACAGCTCCTTGCCGGTGTCCTTATCGAAGACGCGGAAGGTGTTGTCGGGTGTGCCCGTGAAAATCAGGCCTGAGGCGGTGACGACGGCGCCGCGCGGCGCGCCGGAGCCGGTGTTGGTGATGCCTTTCGCAGCAAGCTCTGGCACTTCACCAAGCGGCACGCTCCACGCAATCGCGCCTTTGTTCAGATCGTACGCGGTCAGCGTCGACCACGGCGGCGCCTGCGGCGCCGGTCCAATCTTCGGGACCATATACCCGTATCCACTCCAATAGCGCACCGGCCCGGTTGGTTTGGCCGCTCCGGAGGGACCTGATTGCGCAGCAGCATCGTTCTCCTTCGGGGCGGCGGCATTCGCCGCAGCGGGATCGGTCAGAAACGCGATCAGTCCGGTCAGCTCGCGGTCGCCAAGTTGGAATCCCGGCATGCGGCCTCGTCCCGTGATCACGGTTCGCTTGATCGTCTGGCTGTCCAGCCGCTTGGTGACGCCAACCAGCGTCGGGATCTCCGGCGGGACGCCGCGCAGCTCTTCTCCATGACACTGCTGGCACCGCTGACGGTACACGCTTCGGCCGACTTGATCCGGAGGCCCTGTGGCGAGCCGCTGTCCCGGCGGCGGCTCCGGTTCAAGCTTCAGCATGGTCGGTTCGTCCTTGTTCAGGACGTAGACGATGCCTGCGGCAGGATCGGCCGCGGTCGTGCCCCAGTTGGCGCCGCCCGCGTTGCCCGGGATCTGCATCGTGTTGGTCGTGGCCGGCGGCGTGAACAGTCCCTTGTTGACGGACGTCCTCACCATCTCGGTCCATTTCTGACGCTCGGCGTCGTCCGAGAGATACGGGCTGATATCGGCCACCGTGAAAGACTGACGCCCGAAGGGCGGAATGACGGTGGGGAAGGGCTGCGTCGGCCACGACTGCTCGCCGGGAACGTCGGTCTGCGGCACTTTTCGTTCTTCGATTGGCCACAACGGCTCGCCGGTGACGCGGTTGAAGACGTAGAGAAAGCCGGTCTTTCCCGCCATCGCGACGGCATCGACCCGCTTGCCGTTGTGACGAACCGTGATCAGCTGCGGCGGAGCAGTGTTGTCGTAATCCCAGAGGTCGTGATGGACGACCTGATAGTGCCAGAGCCGCTTGCCCGTCCTTGCGTCCAGCGCGAGGAGACAATTGCCGAACAGGTTGGTGCCGATGCGATCGGCGCCATAGAAGTCGTAGGTCGGTGAACCGGTTGGCGCGTAGATGATGCCGCGCGCCTCGTCCAGGCTCATGTCGCCCCACACGTTGATACCGCCGACGTATTCATATGCGCCCTTCGGCCATCCGTCGTAGCCGAACTCGCCGGGATGGGGAACGGTGTGGAAGCTCCAGACCAACGCGCCGGTGATCACATCGAAGGCGCGAATGTCTCCCGGTGGCGAGCCGTATGCCTCGCCGGTCCTGGACCCGACGATCAACAGGTTCTCAAACACACGCCCCGGAGAGTTCCAGCCGAGGGATCCGAATCCAAACTCGATGATCGAGTTGGGATCGCGGCCGAGGCCTTCGCGCAGGTCGACCTTGCCGTTCTTCCCGAACGTCGTGATCAGTTTGCCCGTCTTCGCATCAACCGCCTGCAGATAGGCGCCGGCGGCAAACAACAGTCGACGCTGCGCTCGATCCTTACTTTCCCAGTAGTTAATGCCCCGGTCGGTGATGTCACGCTGGAACAACGGGTCGTGTTCGTACTTCCAGAGCTCTTTCCCGCTCGCCGCATCAAGTGCGACGATGGCGCGGTCCTTCCCCAGCACGTACATGACGTCGTCGACGACGATCGGGTTGAAGCGGAGCCGATTGTTCGGGCCTGCCCGATACGTCCAGGCGACTTCGAGCTGGGCGACGTTCGACCGATTGATCTGCGTGAGCGAGGAATAGGAGGCCGAATCCTGCCCGCCGAGATAATGGCGCCACTCCGCACGTTTGTCTTTGTCGGCCGCCCCCACGGAAGCTCCAACGACGCCGATCAAACCAGCAGCAAGGATGGCGTATGCCGTCCGGTTTCGTCCGCCCATGCTCACGCGCACGCCCATCGATTTCTCCTTGAAGCGAAAGCCATCGATCGTAAATCACTGTCACGCTTCGAACAAATCAAGCGATAAACAGCAGAAACTGGAAAAACGAGAGACCCTGCTTGGCTCCCGTTTCTCACGTTTCTCCTGTTCTTGATCGTGAATGCAGTTCGACGGTGAACGCCGCTGATTCCTGATACCGCTCGCGGTCGATCCTATTCGACACCGAGCATCGAGAAGACGAACTCAAAAATGTCCGCGTCCTCTTCGATCGTCTTCGACAGCGGTTTTCCAGCCCCGTGTCCAGCCTTGGTCTCGACACGAATCAACACGGGCGCCGCATGGCCCGCGGCCTGCAGCCGCGCGGCAAACTTTTTTGCCATCCCTGGCGAGACGCGATCATCCGTATCCGCTGTTGTGATCAGAATCGGAGGATACGGTGTGGCATCGGTCACGTTGTGGAGCGGCGAGTACTTGTACAGATAAGGAAACTGCGACGGGTCGTCTGCAGATCCATATTCGGAGATCCAGAACCGGCCGACGGTGAACCGGTGGTATCGCAGCATGTCGGCGACGGGCACGCGGCAGACGACGGCGCCGAAAAGATCGGGCCGCTGGGTCATGACCGCCGCCGTCAGCAGTCCTCCATTGCTGCCTCCCTCGACGGCGATGCGCTTCGGGTTCGAGTAGCCGCTCGACACCAGCCACTCGGCCGCGCCGATGAAGTCATCGAACACATTCTGCTTCCGGCCGAACATGCCCGCCTGGTGCCATGCCTCGCCGTACTCTCCGCCTCCGCGAAGGTTTGCCACCGCAAGGATTCCGCCCCGCTCGAGCAGCAGGAAGTTCGATGGGTCGAACGCAGGCGTCAGGCTGATGTTGAAACCTCCGTATCCGCTGAGCAGGACCGGCCGATTTCCATCTTTCGCCAGGTCCTTTCTCGCGACGAGGAACATCGACACCTTCGTACCGTCTTTGGATGGATACCAGACCTGCGTGGTTTCGTACTCGTCAGCCTCGCCGTCCGCGCGGCGGTCACCGAACAGCGCGAGCTGCCGTGTCAGAAAGTCGAACCGGTAATTGGTTGCGGACGCTACGAACGAAGTCAGGCCGAAGAACATCTCCGTGTCGTCGGGACGGCCGCTGATGCCGGTGAGCGATCCGATAGTGGGAAGCGCGACCTCGCCCGCCGGCTGTCCTTGTAACGTGAACAGCCGCAGCTGGTCGCTCGCGTTGTGCAGGTAGACCGCAACCAGCGTGTGGTGTATGACGAGCGCGGACGATAGTTTGTCGCCGATCTCGGGCACCACCTCGATCGGTGTCGCGTGCGGGTCGCGCGGGTCGATCGAAATGATTCGACCGCGCGGCGCATCCTTATCGGTTCGGAAGAGCAGACGGTCGCCGGTTGACTCGATGAAGGCGTATGCGGCGGTGAATCCCGAGACGAGCGCGACGGGAACCGCACCCGCGATTCGCCGGTCGACGACGTAGATCTCGCTGCGATCGCTCGATCCCTGAAACGCCGTGATCACGGTCCAGCGGTCGTCGTCTGTGACTTCGACGCCGAAGACGGTTTCGCGCTCGGCGGGCTTGTCGAAGATCAGCGGATCGGCATCCTGGGGGTCGCCGAGGCGGTGGTAGTAGACCTTGTTGAAGTAGTGCTCGTCCCCGGCTGCGACGGTCCCGGGCTCAGGAAAACGCGTGTAGTAGAAGCCGCTGCCATCCTTGACCCACGCGATGCTCGCAAACTTGACCCAGCGCAGGCGATCCGGCAGGTCGCTGCCGCTGTCGACGTTGCGGACGAAGACTTCCTGTCGATCGCTCCCGCTTTTCGAGAGGCCATAGGCCGCACGCGTGCCAGCGTCGCTGATCGCGAGAGCGGTCAGCGCCACCGGGCCATCGTCTTTCATCGTGTTCGGATCGATCAGCACGCGCCGTTCGCCACCCGATCCGTCCTGCACGTACAGCACCGGCTGATCCTGCAGGCCCGTGTTGTGCGTGAAAAAGAAATATCTCCCGCGATGTGTCGGGACGCTGGTGCGCGGGAAGTCGTAGAGCTTCGTGAGTCGCTGAACGAGTCCGTCGCGTCGCGGACCATCGAGCGTAGCTCGCGTCAGCTGGTTCTCGGCCTCGACCCAGGCCATCGTCTCCGGGCTGTCGGGGTCCTCGAGCCATCGATACGGATCGGGCACGCGAGTGCCGTGATACTCGTCGACGACATCAGACGTGCGGGCTGCTGGATAACGCGACGCCATCACGCTCCAACCGACAGCTGCTGGGCATGGACGGCCGCGCCAAGCAAACCAGCGTCAGGATTCAGGATTACGGCCACCGGAATTGTGGCGACGAAGTCCGCCATCGGCTCCTTCGCTCGGAAGGCATCGAGGAACGTTCCGGATTGCAGCGCCGGAAGGATCTTCGGCGCGATGCCGCCGCCCACGTACACGCCGGCGGTTGCGACGGTGCGCAAGGCGATGTTCCCGGCTTCGGCTCCATAGACCGTGACGAAGATATCGAGTGCCTCGACGCATTGATCGCAGGCGCGGTCCAACGCCGCGCGGCTAATCTGGGCAGGCAATTCGGTGGGCTCGGCGACGTGACCGATCGCCGGACACAGATGTGCAGGCGAGATTGCTCCCAGCGTGCGAACCGGGCTCGTGCCGAAGGACTGGTGCGTGAACTGGTAGACGTTCACCAGCCCCGGGCCCGACAGGATCGTCTCATAACTGACGCGGCCATAGATTCTGGTGAGCTCGCGCAGCAAGTCGATCTCCCGCGGCGTTCGTGGCGCAAAGTCCGCATGCCCTCCTTCCGAAGCACCCGGAACGAATCGGCCGTGGACATTGAGAAGGAGCCCTTCCCCAAGCCCGGTCCCGGCGGCAATCACCGCTGCGTTTCCATTCGCGTGGGGCACGCCGCGTTGCAACATGGTCAGCTCGTCTGCCTCGAGGACCGTGACGCCGTAGGCCAGCGTTTCGAGGTCGTTCAAGACATGGGTCCGTCGAAACTTCAGGCGCTCATCGATGGCCGTCGCATCGACGAGCCACGGAACGTTCGTCATCCGCGCGATCTGATCGGTTACGGCGCCGGCTACGCCAAAGCACGCCGCCTCGATATGCCGCGGCTCGACGTCGCGCGATTCGAGGAATGCCTCGATCATCGGTTCGAGTCCCTGGTAGTCGAGGGTCACGAACTCGCCCACGTCGATCGCCGACGGCCGATCCGGCTTCGGCGTGAACAGACCGAGCAGCGTTTTCGTGCCTCCAATGTCGCCTGCCAGCAGCATGGGGCACATTCTACAGAATGCTGAATTCTGAATGCTGAATGCTGAAGTGCGCGGTCTACCGACCGCGCTTCAACGAGACGTCATTCAGCATTCAGCGTTCAGCACTCAGCATTTCTCTATTCCCCTTGACTTTCATCCCAACGTGGCTCATTTTCGCGAGAATGGCGTCGCTCCCGTCATCGGCTGGCGGTCCGTACGGCTTCCGCGACATTCGGAGCCTCTATCCCGCGGTTACCGAAAATCATCTGCGCTATCTGGAGAAGTGGGGTCTCGTGCGGCAGTCGAACAAGCCGCGCGACAGGCGGGAGTATTCCTTTGCCGATCTCACGACGATCAAGCAGGTGGCCGGCGAGCTCGAGAAAGGAACCCCGCTGCGCGTCGTGCTGCGATCGCTCCTCGCTGAGCGGCAGGGTCAGCTGCAATTCAACTTCCTCGAGGGTCACGCGGCAGTCGACACGCCTCGCGCGAAGGTGGTCAGCCTGGAAGCGCACAAGCCGATCCTCAATACCGCGACACCCCCTCCGCTCTCTGCGGCGCCGCTGCCGTACTCACCGCACGATCCGCAGGCGGCTCTCGCAGCCAGGTATTTCCTCGAGGGATCACGCCTGGACGATGGCGACGAAAGGCACCTGGACGAGGCCGCGGCGGCGTACCGACGCGCATTAATCGTCGATCCGGATCTGGTCCCCGCGATTGTCAACCTGGCCAACATCCGCTACTCGCGCGACGAGCTCATCGAGGCGCAGGCACTCTACGAACGAGCGGTCGGCCTCGACCCCGAGTGTTTCGAAGCACACTTCAACCTCGGAAACATCCAGCATGATCTCGGGCGCTTCGATCGTGCGCTGGGATGCTATCGAGAGGCTGTCGCGCTGAACCCCGGCTACCCCGACGCGCACTTCTACCTTGCCGTCACGCTGGAGAAGCTCGGCTACTCTCAGGAAGCCAGACCACACTGGAAGACCTATCAGGAGCTCGCGCCAAAAGGGGAGTGGGTGGAGCTGGCGCGGGAGTTTTTGGAATAGCGCTGACTAAGCGGAAAGTCGCGGCGATTAGCCGGCGCTGGGGGTGGGGCCCCAGCGCAAAGTAAGAAAAGCTGACACCAACTAAAGACTAATACGAGAAGTCGAGCCGTTCGCGCTTTTTTGGAGTGCGGCGCAGTTTGTAGAACGCGCACTCGGGGCACCACGAATCGGCGACGAACCCTTCTTTGCCGGCAAAGGGCAGCACGTCGCGATGGGTGCAGAAATCGCCAACGTCCGGTGTCGCGCGCCAGCGACACGACTTGAATTTTTCGACCGCAGGGGACGCGTCGGCGTCGGTTGACGGGGGCGCCTGCTCCTCCTGAGGCGACGCCGGCTCGGCCGGAGTCTCGGTCTGTGGCAACGCCGCCGCCGGCGCAAACGGATTAGTGTTGTCCATCATCCCTGCAATTCAAGACCAAACGATTTCTGGAGTGCCTGGAGCGCCCGCGTCTCTTCCGGGGCCACCAGCGTCAACGCGGTGCCGGTGGCGTCCGCCCGACCGGTCCGCCCGACACGATGCACGTAGGTTTCACGACTCGATGGCACTTCGTAGTTGACGACGTGTGTGATCCCGTCGATGTCCAGACCGCGCGCTGCGACGTCGGTCGCGACCAGCACGCGGTAGCTGCCGCTCCGGAATCCTTCGACCGCCTGGGTCCGCTGCTGCTGCGTTCGATCGGCGTGCAGCGCGGCGGCCTTCAGGCCAAACGACGCGAGTTTTCGTGCGAGCCGCTCCGCGCCTGACTTTGTTCGAACGAACACGAGCACCGGACCGTCGGCGCGTCGGAGGAATTTCGCGAGCCACTCGGTCTTCTCGGCTGCCGGCACGTTCTCGATCGTGTGGGTAATGCTCTTGGCCGGTCCGCCCGCCGATCCGATCTGCACGTACTTCGTGTCGCGCACGACCTCGTCGGCCAGCTTCATCACCTCTTCGGGCATCGTCGCCGAGAAGAGCAGCGTTTGCCGCGCCGCCGCATCGGGGAGGGCCTGGACGATACGTCGGACGTCGGGCCAGAAGCCCATGTCCATCATCCGATCGGCTTCGTCGAGCACCAGCGTATCGAGCTTGTCGAACGCGACCGTCTTGCTTCGCATGTGATCCATCAACCGCCCGGGGGTGGCGACGACGATGTCGACGCCAGATTTCAGGGCGCGTTCCTGGGGACCCATGTCGACGCCGCCGTAGACGGCGATGCTCGTGATGTCGGTGTGATAGATGAACCCCTGCACGTCGTCTTCGATCTGCACGACCAGCTCGCGGGTTGGCGCGAGGATGAGCACGCGCGTGTAGCCGCGTTCCTCCGGCGCCGCCGCGCGCGCCTTGAGCATCCGATTGAGGATCGGCAGAAGGAAGGCGGCGGTCTTGCCGGTGCCGGTGTCCGCGCACCCGATCAAGTCGTCGCCGCTCATCGCGATCGGAATAACGGCGCTTTGAATCGGGGTCGTGGCGGCGAATCCGCGAATGCGAATCCCTTCCAGCAGCGACGGCTCGAGCCCGAGCGTATCGAACCCGACCGGCTTCGGATCGTACTCGGCCTGCGGCCGCGTGACGAGACGGGTCGTTGCCGGAACCTGGAAATGAGACGTGACGCGTGAGCCGCCGGCCCGCGGACCTCTCCGACCTCGTCGTCCTCGCGGCGCTCGGCGTGGTGCTGTATGTGAATTCAAAATCGTGGTTTAGCGAGCGCGGAAGGTAATGATGCCCCGGACCGGATCGTAGGGCGAGACGCCAACGGTCACGCGATCTCCCGGCACCACCTTGATTCGAAAGCGGCGCATGCGGCCGCTCAACTGGGCAAGCACCTCGTGTCCCTGGTCACACTGCACGCGATAAAGACCGCCGCTGTGAACGGCCACGACCGTGCCTTGCACGTCAATCAGATCATCCTTGCTCAATTGCTATCCTTTCCAATCAAAGATTGTGCCATATGGCGCTGCGATTTGGCAAACTCATCAGTTGAGACCCCGCACGGCCTCTTCCACCTGTCGGCTGAGCGCAGAGTACTCATTGCCTTTCAATGACATAGGGACACCGAATGTTACTCGTGCTGATCCGCGAACCGGAAACTTCCAGGTCTGGTGGAGTACCCTGTCCAGCCCGTGAAGCCGAACCGGAACAACGGCGACGTCCAGCCGGGACGCGATCATCCCGACGCCGGGCTGGAAGCGATTGATCTCGCCCGCATCGGTCCGTTTGCCTTCTGGAAAAATCAGCAGTGAGAAGCCTTCGGCGAAGAGATCACCAATATATCGCAGCGTCTGGCGCGTGCCGGATTCCCGCTGTGGCAGCGGGAACGCATTGAAGAACGCCGCCGACAGGTAGTAGTTCAGGCTGTTGGTGAGCCACGCTTTGCGGCCGAACTGTGCGGGGTAGAAGTGGGCCTTGAAGAACTCCTTGGCCATCGCCGGCGCGACACGATAACGCCACCGCCGCGGCAGCGCCATCAGAATGGCCGGCGTATCGAAGTGGCTCTGGTGGTTGGCCGCGAAAATGACCGGCCCGCTGATGCTAGCGAGGTGCTCGAGTCCGCGGACTTCCAGTTTTACGAACGGCCTCGCGAGCGGAAGGATCCACGTCGGCAGGCTCGCGCGCCTCAGGGCACGAAATACCGCGGATCGATTCCATGATGGGAAATCGATCGACTCCTGCTGAACCTGAACTGCCGCGGAGGCCTCGCCGGTCAACGGCCGCGTGAGTGATTCCAGTTCTGCGACGGTGGTCGCCGCGGAGAATCGCGATTCATCGATCGTGCACTGCAGCGATTCCTCGAGCGCCATCATCAACTCGACCCGCTCGAGCGAGCTGAGCCCGAGCTCGTCGATGGTTGTCGACGATTCAATCGTTCGACCAGGAGCGAATCGCGCGATGACTGACGCGACGCTTGGTCCGCCTGTCCCGCGCTGGTCGCTCGATGATTTCGCCGATTCCGAGCGGCTGTCTGTGAGCCACTGTCGCAGCTCTCGACGCTTCAGTTTGCGGGTCCCCTCGGTACGGGGGAGCTCGGTGCCGTGCCACGCCGCGGCCGCGCGAATCTTCTGGTGATCCTGCAGCCGCGCATTTGCCTGCCGCACCACATCGTCAAGATCCGTTCCCGGTGCAGCGACCACGACCGCCTGCACGCGCTCGGCAGTCGATCCGGCAAGCGGCGCACCAATCACCGCTGATTCGACGACGCCGGGAGTGTCGTTGAGCACACGTTCGACATCTTCGGGAAAGACGTTGAGGCCTTCGGGCGTGACAATCATCTCCTTCTTGCGCCCGCGGATGTGAAGCTGACCCTGGTCGTCGATTTCACCGATGTCGCCGGTGTGAAACCAGCCGTCCTTGAACGATGCGCGCGTCTCCTCCGGCGCGTTGAAATATCCGGTGGTGACGTTTTCCCCTTTCACGAGGATCTCGCCGTCTTCGGCGATCCGTATCTCGACGCCGGCAATTGGTTTTCCCACCGCTCCGCGCGATGCGTGGAAAGGATGGTTGAGCGTCACGATCGGGGCGGTTTCGGTGAGACCGTAGCCCTGCACGACGAGGAAGCCGAGCTTTCCCCAGAAGGTCTCGAGCTCCGGATCCAGCGGCGCGGCGCCGACCACCATTGCCCAGAACTTGAAACCGAACATGCGATGGATCCGCCGGTACTTCCACCATCGCATCGTCCAGTGCATCTTGCCCGGATCGTCGGCCGCCTCCGGCGCGACCCGCAGCACGTGGTCCTTCAACACCTCGAGAATCTTGGGCACCGACACCAGCACCGAGACTCGCCGGTTCCTGATCTGCGCGACGATGTCTTCAGGCGCGTAGCTTCTCGTGAAGACGACGACGCCGGGAAGCATCGGCGGTACGAACGTCGCCATCGCCTGGCCGAACATATGACTGAGCGGAAGCAGATTCAGAAACCGGATTGGCAGAAACGGCTTCGCATATTTCTTGTATTTGGCGACTTCGCGTTCGATCGGGACGATGTTGGCGAGGATGTTCCGGTGGGTGATCACGACACCCTTGGGGTCTGCCGTCGCGCCAGAGGTGAAGATGATCTCGGCCGTATCGTCCGCCTTCGCCCTCGCCTCGGGAATCGGCTCGGGCTTCGGCGCGACAGGTCTGCCGCCATCTGTTGTCATTTCCGCCTTTAGGCCCGCCTCCGCCTCCGGCTTCGGCGAGGCAGGCTCTTGGGGGTCCCTCAACTCCGACACGTGCCAGATCGGCCTTGCGTTACCCAATGCCTCGCGATCCACCGCATCCCCCACGAGGACGACGCGGGCGTCGACGATTGCCGCGACCCGGAGCAGAAAATCCGCGGAGGCTCGATAGTCGATCGGGACCAGGACGACGCCTTCGAGGAGGCAGCCCCACAAAGCGATGAGCCACTCGGCGCGGTTCTCGGCCCAGATCGTGACCGTCTGTCCTTTCGTGACCCCGCCGGCGCGCAGCCGACCGGCGAACTGCCGGGCGAGCGTCGTCACCTCCGCGTACGAGTACGACCAGCTCCGGTAGCCGTCGTCGTAAACGATGAACTCGCCCGCGGTGGATGACAGATCGGTGTAGAAATCGATGAGCGTGCGGCGCGGCATCCCGTGAATTATGATGGAAATCAGATGTCCCTTCCGCCCGTTTTCGCCGCGAGCGCGCTGTACGACAACCTGCTGCAGGCGGCGCTCAGGCAATTCTTCAGCCGCGCGACCTTCGAAACCGAACCAATTCCGTCCCTCTCGTCGGATGGGCGCCTGGCAATTGAGCCAACCAACGATCCATCAGTCCTGAGCATCCGCTGGTTCGGCTCGCGCCACGTGCTCCATGTTCCGGCGAAGCGGTCGTTCACGACGCACGAAGTTCGCCTGGCGCGGGCGATCGGCACGGTGCTGGCGGCGCGCTATCGCGCGATTTTCGACCCCAAGCAGATGCTCGAACGCGGTGAGCTGTTTCGCGGATCGATCGAGGATCGGTACGTGGCGGCGTTTCTCGACGCCGCGGCGTCCAGCCAAGGGCAGCCGCGGGCCGATCTGATTGCAACCGCGATCGAGGTCCTGCGCGTGGCGGCGCTTTCGAGCTACGAAAACCGTCCGATTTCATCCGGCGTGCTGATGCTGGATGGCGACGTCGATGCGGAGCGCGCGCGCGCCGTTTCTTCGGATGATTCGTATCCCTATTCGCAGGCGCTGACGGCGATCAAGAGTTTCTATCGTCTCAGCGACGGTATCGAGACGGTCTTCCTGGTCGACCGCGCGGCCAAAGTGCTCGACATCGTCGAGGTTGCTCAGTACGCGGCGCCGGTGACGCTCGCGGTTCCCAGCGCGGCGCGCTATCTGCCTCACGCGCTCGCCACCGTCGACAACGCGCGTATCTGTATCGTCCTCAGCCCGTCGCATGAGATTAAAGTGTTTGCCGAAGGCGTGCAGACGTTCAGTTTCCGGAATGCTCGGTGGCATCTTCTCGATCTGAAGGCCAAATACGAAATGTGGCAGACCGCCATCGACAATGCCGCATTGTCGGAACGACTGTTTCAGACCGCAGCCGATCTGGCGGATTCACGCGAAGGCGCGCTGTTCGTGGTCCTCAGCGATCCAGCGTCCGCGCTGCCGCAGCTCGTCGCTCCGGCCGACCAGCTGGATTCCACTGGACATATCAGCGGCGCGCTGCCCAACCGCGCGCAGCTGCTTCACATGCTTCGCGGACGCAATGTGAACGATCTGAACCCCGCAGTCCTCAGGGGCCTCGCGCGCACGGACGGCGCGACGGTCATCGATCGAAGCGGACGTCTTCTCGCGGTCGGAGCGATTCTTCTCCACACCGAGCCTCCCGAGCCGCATTCGAACCTGCCTGTCGAAGGCGCCCGGACGACCGCGGCGATGGCGGCCGGACGGTTCGGCGCTGTCCTCAAAGTCAGCGAGGACGGTTTGATCACGTTCTACGATCAGCAGGAAAGAATCTGGGACATCTGACGATTGCCGATTGCTGACTGCCGACTGCGGATTTATCGATTGCGGATTGTCGATTGCGGATTTTGACTGTCGATTGGTCGATTGCGATTTCAGCGAACCGAAATCCCGCCGCACAACGACAGCAGCGTCATTCGTGGAAACCCGGGGCGGGTCGCGGTCGCGAGCTGCGGGTTGACGGCGTAGAACCTGACGTCGAAGCCAAAGGCGAGGTGCTTCCTGGCGAACCACCTCGCACCGCCGCCGTAATTGATCGTCTTCGTCGCTGACTCGGCATCGGGCAGAGGGTGAGCACGGTTTTCTGTCGTGTACTTCGACCATCCGATTCCGCCGCTGATGTAGCTCCAGCCATCGCGCGCCCCGAAGTTGAACGAAATCTGCGGCGACACCGCGGAAAAGCGCGTGTCGACCCCCACCTCGACCGGGGCGGTGTCGGTGCCGGTGTTCGTCGTCCTTCCGCGAGTGGCCTTGCTGATCTCTCCGCCCAGCCCGATGGTGACGATGCCGAGCCGCAGAGGATACACATGGGCGCCAACCACGAGGCCGAAGCCGCGTGTGGGCAGATCTTCGGTGGCAACCCCGATGCTGCTTGCCACGTTCGGGTCCTGCTTGAACTTCGGGAAATTGAATCGCAGATCAGCAACGTAGCGACCGATCGGCAGGTCCTCAGGCTGGGTTTCCTGAGCTGTTGTGGCACGAGGTGACGCAATCGTGAATGTCCCGACGAGAAAGACGAGAATCAGAAGTCGCTTCGCGGACACAGGCATGCACCGCCAAGCCTATCAGGATTGCTGTTCGAGAATCTGGCGGGCGAGCGTGATGCCGTCGTCGATTGACGTGATGGTGCCATCGAGCTGCTTTTCGTAGATCTGCCGAAGGATGACGCCGATCCGCGGCCCGGGTTTCAGTCCCAACGCGAGCAGATGTCGTCCCTTGACGAGAGGGTCGGGCGGGGCGTGCTGGACGCCGAGATCGCGCGCTCGATCCAGGAACCAGTCCATGGCGGAACAGTCGAAGTGGCCGGTCCGTCCGAGGCAGTCGGATTTGGCGAGGCGCGCCAGCAACTCGAGATCGACCTTCTCCGAGAGACGTCGAAATGCTCCGTCCGACACCGGCGTCGGCGACTGCCGGAACATCCCGGGTTTCAAATGGTGCGCGACGATACCGAGGATCTGTTTGCGCACGTCGTAGCCGTCGATGGTGTGGATGTTGAGGCGATCGAGAACCGCGGTCGCGGGCGCGACGCCAGCCTGCTCATGATCGATCGATCGGATCCGGCCGTCGACGAAAGCCGTCGTCAACGGCTTGCCGAGGTCGTGGCAGACGGCGCCGAGCATGACGACTATCTGATGAGAGCGATCGAGATCGTCGATCCTGGTGCGCGCCTGATCGACCACCATGAGGGTGTGGACCCAGACGTCCCCCTCCGGGTGCCACTCCGGTTCTTGTTTGCATCCGACCATCGCATGAATCTCGGGGAAGAGGCGGGAGATGACACCGAGATCGAGCGCAAGCGCGAACCCGATCGAGGGACGCGGCGCCTGAAGCAGCAGCTTCTCGATCTCCATCCATATTCGCTCGGAAGGAAGATCGTCCAACGCAATCTCGCGGCAGAGATCGGCGGTTGCGGCATCCAGCGTGAACTCGAAGCGGGCCGCGAACTGCACCGCGCGAAGGACGCGCAGGCTGTCCTCGCCAAAGGTCTGCACGTCCACGGCGCGCAGCAGTTTCGCGGCGATGTCGCGGCGGCCGTCAAATGGATCGATGTACTCGGCGGTCAGCGGATCCCAGGCGATCGCATTCACGGTGAAGTCGCGACGCCGGGCGGCTTCGGTGAACGAGAGATTCGGATCGCCAATGACCTCGAACCCGCGGTGTCCGCGGCCAATGCGCGATTCCCGACGCGGCAGCGAGACGTCGACGCCGGCGACTTTGTACACGGTGAAGCTCTCACCGACGGTGTTCACGTTTCCAAAAGCACCGAGCACGTCCTTGAGACGGTCGGCGGGCAGACCGTAAACCTCCAGGTCGACGTCCTTGCAGGATCTGCCCATCAGTCGATCGCGCACCCATCCGCCAACGATCAATGCCCGACCGCCTTCCTCGCGGATCCGTTGCGCGATCGCCACCGCGAGGTCGGAACCCGACGCCGAGTCGGTTTGCAGCTGATTCACCTAGGATTCCTCGCGGCGGCGGCCATACTTCCGGACGACCTTGTCGGTAAGTCCCGGGGCTACCGCGTTGACGATCGTCAGGGCGCGTGACTTCGCGTGCGGGTAGACCTCGGGCCTGGGCTTGCGGACGCAGGCCACAATCGCCCTGGCGACGTCATCCACGCTCTGTTTCGGCCCGAGTCCGCTAACCGAGTGACCGTAATCGCGTCTCATCGCCGAGCGGAACTCGGTTTCGGTCGACACGGGAAACACCACGCTCACGGCGATTGGGGTTCCGCTGAACTCGGTTCGCAGCGACTCGGCGAATCCAACCTGCGCGGCCTTGGTTGCCGAGTAGCCGCTCATCTGTGCGATGCCCCGCTGTCCGACGATTGATGACACGATAATCAGATGGCCGCTGTTCTGCGCGCGGAACAGGGGAAGAGCGGCGCGGGCTCCGTAGAACGTCCCCATGAAGTTGACGTCCATCATCCGCTGCATGATTTCAACCGACGTGTCCTCGACGGTGCCGTAATAACCGAAGCCTGCGTTGCAGATCATGATGTCGAGGCGGCGAAAGGTGTCGACCGCGTGCTGCACGAGACGCTTCACGTCGGCTTCGGAGGTTACGTCGACGACGACCGACTCGGCGCGTCCTTCCGCGCGGCGGATGTCGCGAACGGCCTCGTCCAGCCGTTCCTTCCGTCTGGCGCCGAGCACGACAGCCACTCCTTCGCGCGCGAGATGCTGCGCGACCGCGAGGCCAATGCCGGAGGACGCGCCGGTGATAGCGGCCACACGGCCGGAAAGAGGCATGCGGCATGATACAAAGTTAAAAGTGAAAAGTTAAAAATCAGAAGTACTTCTAACTTTTGACTTTTTACTTTTAACTTGTCACGACTCATGTCCGACCCTGTCATTTCTCTCCTTCGTGACCTCGTCGCAATCGACTCGGTCAACCCGTCGCTCGTGCCAGGCGCGGCGGGAGAGTCGCAGATCGCCGACGCGATTGCCCGGCACATGCGCGCGATCGGACTCGACGTGCAGCAGCAGGAAGTGGCGCCGGGTCGGCCGAACGTCATCGGCGTGCTCGAGGGTTCGGAACGCGGCCGCTCGATCATGTTCTGCGGTCACACCGACACCGTCGGCGTCGCCGGCATGACTGCGCCCTTCGATCCGGTGATTCGCGACGGCCGCTTATACGGCCGAGGCGCGCAGGACATGAAGGCAGGGATTGCCGCGATGATTGATGCCGCGCGACTCGCGCGCGAGCGTGGATTCCGCAAAGGCCGACTCGTCATCGCCGCCGTAGCGGACGAAGAGTACGCGAGCCTCGGGGCCGATGCGCTCGTTCGCGAGTGGACGGCGGACGCCGCGATCGTCACCGAACCAACCGACCTCACGATTGGCGTGTGCCACAAGGGCTTTGCCTGGGCGACGATAGAAACCAGGGGTCGCGCGGCCCATGGCAGCCGTCCGCGCGACGGCCGCGACGCCATCATACGGATGGGACGTGTGCTATCGCGTCTCGAACGGCTCGATCGCGAACTGCAATCCCGCGCCCCTCATCCCCTCCTCGGAACCGGGTCGTTGCATGCGTCGATCATCGCCGGCGGCAGTGAACTGAGCAGCTACCCGGATCGCTGCCGGCTGCAGCTCGAGCGCAGAACGATCCCCGGTGAGAGTGTTGAAACATTCGCTCGCGAACTGGACGCGCTTCTCAGCTCGCTCACCGACGAGGATCCCGAGCTCGAAGCGTCAGTCGATGTGATGTTCTCGCGTCCGCCGTACGAGGTGTCGACGGATCATGAAGTCCCGCAGGCCCTCGGGCTGGCCGCCGCGGCTGCTGGCGCGCCGACGTCCACGGTGGGGATGAGCTTCTGGACCGACGCAGCAATTCTCGGGAGTGCAGGGATTCCATCCGTCTTGTTCGGCCCAGGTGGGGCGGGGCTGCATAGCCTCGAGGAATACGTCACGCTGGCGGACGTCATCGCCTGTCGCAATACGCTGACCGAATTTGCCCTGACACGTCTTTGACGCTGGAAACATCCACGAAATGTCGTGGGTAGTGCGGATGAGGCGGGTGAAAAGCGAAGGCGGGCAGGGTCTCGAGACCCCGCCCTCTTCTCTGAAAACCAATCAGCGTTCGTTCAGGCGGACTTGCGCAGCACCAGATGCTTGGTCGCGAGCAGGTGACGATGGGCATCGCCTTCGTACCGCCGGCGCGGACCCTTTCCGCTGATTTCCCACCCCGGCGTGTCGTGTCCGCACGACGTACACCGCATGTTCACGCGATTGCCCTCGAAGTGGAGCACCGCGTCGTGGCCGCGAAGGCCGCAGACGAACTGCCCGAGACGCCCAAGCGTCTTGGCCGCAAGTCCATCCGTACTCTCCCGGGTGACTTCTGCGGTCGCCGTGAGCTGCTGGGGATAATTGGTCACCATTGCCGATCTCCGTTCCTTCCTCCCGATATGACGCGCCTGGCCGCTCGGCCGTTTCCGTCATTCCTGCCTCAGGAATATCAAGAGATGTGCCACGGAAATCGCTGCGAGCGGATCAGCTAGCCAGCACAGCGACTTACCGCCGAACGGCGGATCGCGCGTACGAGGCAAACACGAGAAAATGTATGGTTAGCGCCATACCGAAGTGAGGCAGATGCCCACGGGAGGGCACAATGGCGCCGCCGCGACGTACTTTTGTCGGTGCTCGCGAGGGCTAGTCAGTGCGCGACTTGGGTACGACCTTCCCGCAGCAAACCGCCAATTACAAATCCGATGTTCGCAGGACGTTCACCAAGCCGTCGCATGAAGTAGGGGAACCATTCGCGGCCGAATGGGACGTATACGCGGACGCCATACCCTCGGTTGCGAAGTTCCGCCTGAAGGTCACGTCGGATGCCGTACAACATCTGGAACTCGTAGCGGGCGGGCGGGATTCCGCGGGCCGCGGCGTGCTTGCGCGTCGCGTCAATCATGTCGGGATCGTGCGTCGCAATCGCCGGCTGCGTGCCGTGGTCGAGCAGCAGTTGCATCACCTCGCGGAACGCGGCGTCGACGTCGGCCTTGCGGTGAAACGCGATGCTCCGCGGTTCGCGGTAGGCGCCTTTCACCAGCCGGACACGGGCGCCGATCGCGTTCATTCGCGCGGCATCGGCGGCGGTTCGCCTCAGGTAGGCCTGCAGGACGATGCCGGCATTGCGATAGCCCTGCTGCCAGATCGTCTCGAATACGTCGAGCGTCACCTGCGTGTACAGCGAGTTCTCCATGTCGATGCGCACGAAGAACTCGCCCCGGCCCGCTTCGTCGAGAATGCGCCTGAGATTGTCCACGCACGTGGCGCGATCGATCGTCAGCCCGAGCTGGGTGAGCTTCAGCGACACATTGCGGCCGATGCCGGCTGCCGCGATCCGGTCGAACATCGCCAGATACGTACGCGTCGCCGCGTCGGCCTCCGACATGGTGGCGACGCTCTCGCCGAGCAGATCGAGCGTTTCCGTCATTCCCGCCGCCTCGATTCCGCGTGCGGCGGCGATCGCCTCGTCGATGGTTTCGCCGGCGATGAAACGCCGCGCGAAACTCTTGGAGCTCCGCATGCCGTAACGTGACGCGAGTTGTTTGAGAGCGCGGCTACCGGCGATCGTGTGGAAGAAGATTCTGGAAACGTACCCGATCATTGCAAGGGACACGCGACAAGCGAGAAGGGATAAGGCGAGAGGAACAAGCGAGAACTCCCGTCTTTTTAGCCCGCCGAACGGTTCACTGCCACTCAGTGCGTGCGAGGTACGCGCTTGGGTCCGGTCAGCAAATGCTGCAGGCCGCGCGCGTAGTACCGCAGGACGGTCCGCTCGCGTACGCGGAATCGTCCACCCCGTTCCACGTGAATGATGTTGCGCGCGGCGAGGGCATCGGCGCCTTCCTCGATCGCCTGGCGACCCGACGTCACTCCTAGGTTGCCGCCTGCCGATCGAACCGCTTCGATGATCGACTCCGCGCGAGCTTCGAGCTCGCGTCGCGTAATCGAGGGCTTCAGCGCCGCGGCCAGTACCGCCGTTGGCAGCACTTTGTGGAGCCGGCCAATCGTTTCGCGAATCTGATGCGCGAGGGCCATCACTTCGCGGCGCGATTCCGGATCCCAGCCATCGAGCGCGATCGGCGTCCCGAAGGTCACGAACGCGCGCGACTGGTAGCCCACGGCGTAGCGCACCATCTCGGCAATCTCGCGTGCAAACGGACGCTGCCGGCGCTTTTCCGCCTGGTGCGCAAGGATGTGATCTTCGAGGACGACATCGTAGGCGACGCCCATCGGCACGATGACCGCGCGCGTGTCGGCCTGCAGCGTCGCATGCAGCAGGCCTGTTTTCGGCGCCTTCATCTCACCGGAGTAACTCCGTCCACCTTCGATGTAGAACAGGAGATCGTGACGCTGCAGGAGCTCGGCGACGTACGCCTTCAGCGTGACGAGGTACGCCGGGTCCTTCGTATTGCGCCTGATTGGAATCGCGCCGGTGACGTGCCGGTGGATGAGGCCGAGGGGACCGCCGAAAAGATTGATGCCCGCCGCAATCACCGGCGGACGTATGTCGTTGTCGTCGAGTACGAGCGGCTCGACCAGGTAATCGAGGTGCGATTTGTGATTGGAGATGTAGATGACGCGCCCGGCTTTCACCGCCTGCTGGGCGATGGCCACGTTCTCGTCGATGCGTTCGATCTTGCGAAGGATCGGGTAAAGCGGATGCTTGAGCGCACGGTAGATGGGATAGCGCTGCGTCGTGCGCAGCTCATCGAGATACGCGTGAATCCGTTCCCGCGCCTCGAGCTCGGTCTGCCCATGCCCGCCCCGCAGGTATCGCCCGACGTCGTCCCGCGCAAGGACGGCCTGGGTGATGTCATCGAGCATCACGGTTTGGAACTATATCATTAATAAGGGGTTTTGCGGTTCGCGGTTCGCAGCTCGCGTCCGCCTTCGCGCTTTGCGCTGCGACGAGACAGCCTTCGCCTGAGTTTTGAGCGAAGGCTGGCTCTGAGCTGGAAACTGGCGACTGGGAACTGGAAACTGGAAACTACTTCTCAATCTCCCTGCAAATCGCCTCCGTGAACTCCGTCGTTGACGCCGTGCCTCCGAGGTCGCGGGTGCGGACGGTGCCGGCGGCGAGCACGCGATCGAGTGCGGCACGAATCCGGGTCGCGCGTTCGAGGTCGCCGATGTGGTCGAGCAGCATCAGCCCTGACAGGAGCAGCGCGGTCGGGTTTGCGAGATTCTTGTCGGCGATATCGGGGGCGCTGCCGTGAACGGCTTCAAACACCGCCGTCTCCTCGCCGATGTTGGCGCCCGGCACCACGCCGAGACCTCCGACCAGTCCTGCGCACAGATCGGACACGATATCGCCGTACAGGTTCGGCAGCAGAAGCACGTCGAACGTCTCGGGCCGCATCACCAGCTGCATGCAGGCGGCGTCGACAATGCGCTCGTCGTAGGTGATGTCCGTGTATTCACGCGAGACCTTCCTCGTGCTCTCGAGAAAGAGTCCGTCGCTCAACTTCATGATGTTGGCCTTGTGGATGGCGGTCACACGCGTCCGGCGAAACCGCCGCGCGTAATCGAATGCGAACTCCGCGATCCGCGTTGAGGCCTTCTCCGTGATGATCTTCAAACTCTCGACCACACCGGGAATGATCTGGTGCTCGAGTCCCGCGTACAGGTCCTCGGTGTTCTCCCGGACGATCACCAGATCCACATCCGAGAATCTGCTCGAAACGCCAGCGAGGTTCCGGACCGGCCGGAGGTTCGCGTACAAGTCGAGCGCCTTCCGCAGGCCGACGTTCACGCTGGTGAATCCTTCGCCAATCGGCGTGGTGACCGGCCCTTTCAGCGCGACCTTGTTTCGTCGAATCGAATCGAGAAGCTCGCCGGGCAGTGACTGATTGTGCCGCTTGAACGCGGTGACGCCCGCGTCGTGCCGCTCCCAATCGACGTCCACTCCCGCCACTTTGAAGATGCGAACGACCGCTTCGGTCACTTCGGGTCCGATTCCATCGCCCGGAATCAACGTCACTGGCTGAGTCATATCGTCAGGTTCTGCTGGGTTCTACCAGGTTCTACTGGGTTCCACGGGGTTCGTTCTGCCGTCATCGTCAATCTTTCAGCTCACGGAACAGCAGAAGCAGTCCGCCGAGGATCGGCACCAACTGCAGTCCGGTCGACGTGGCGTGCAAGCGGCCGAACGCCGCGCGCCGCGGATCGCTTTCGGGAAGACTCGAAGGCGACCCGCCGATCTGTGCCTGGACGCGCGCGATCTTCGAGGACACGACCAGGCCCGAATACGCCGTCGCCGCAACCATGAGGCACGCGGTGCCCACTCGCGCGGCAAACCAGATCGGACGTGGACCGAGCACGCCGCGCGTCAGGAGCGTCGCCAGCAGGACGAACCCGCAGAGATAACTCAACAAATGAAATCGGCGAAGAATCTCGCCAAACACGGCGCCCGCGATAACCCGATCGCTGGACACATGATGCGTCGCGAGCACTTCGAAGATCGAGGGCGCGGCGATCCCGCCAAGGACGAGCAGGCCCCCGACCCAGAGCGTGAGCGCGACGACCCCAACAAACCTCAGCGCCAGCATCGCCTCATTATAATCAGGCGATCCGCATGGCTTTGCTCAGGGTGCTTTCGAACGGCGTGCTGTGGCAGCCCTGGGGCAGCGCGGCCTTCGCGCGCGCGCGGCGCGAGCGAAAACCGGTGCTGCTCTCGATTGCGACCACGTGGTGCGGCTCCTGTCTCGAGATGGACCGCACCAGCTATGCCGATCCGGACGTCGTCGCTCTTATCAACGATCGGTTCGTTCCGGTTCGCGTTGACGCCGACGACCGGCCGGACATCAGCGAACGCTACAGCCTCGGCGGTTGGCCGACGACGGCGTTTCTGACGCCCGCTGGTGAGATTCTCACCGGCGGCACCTTCGTGCCGCTCGATCGGATGTCGTCGATTTTGAGGCGTGTAGCCGACGCCTACGCGTCACAGTCGGATCGAATGCCTGAGAGTGCCGCGCCCCTAGCGCAGGTGCCGGGTCCGCTCGGCGACAGCGATCTGACGAAGCAAATTTTTGACGCGTTCGATGATGATGACGGCGGCTTCGGCGACGAACCGCGATTTCCCCTGGCATCGCCAATCCGCCTCGCCCTGGAATTGTTCGTCGATACCCACAACCCGGCGTTCGAGCGGATCGTCATCACGTCGCTCGATCGAATGGGATGGGGCGGCCTCTACGACAGCGTCGACGGCGGATTCTTTCGATATGCCGCGACCCGCGATTGGCAGCAGCCCCACGTCGAGAAGCTCCTGGAACCGAATGCGGTCTTGACCCGCCTGTATCTGGACGCCAGCGACACGCTGCAGATCGTCCGTTTTTCCGATCGCGCTGCTGACACGCTTCGCTACATTCAGACCTGGCTGGCCGATCCGGTCGACGGCGGATGGTTCGGCTCCCAGCGTGCCGACGACGCCTACTATGCCGCTGACACGCCGGAAGCCCGGCGATTGGTGCCGGCCCCGCCGATCGCACGATCGCTCTACGCTGACTCCAACGGCGCGATGGTGTCCGCCGCCCTTGCCGCCGCGCGAGTGTTCGCCGACGACGGGCTTCGCGACTTCGCGGTGAAATCACTCGAGCGCGTGCTGACGGCGTGTTACCGGCCGGGATTCGGCGTCGCGCACGGCTACGACGGTCAACCCGGCGCCAGAGGTTTGCTCCCCGATCAGTTCGCCATGGCGGATGCATGCCTCGACGTCTTCGACCTCACGGGCAACGTGGTGTACGAGATGATGGCGGAAGAGCTGGGCCACTACGCGATGCGCGTGATGTGGGACGACGAGCGCGGCGGCTTCTTCGATCGCGCGCGTGACGGGGAGGAAACGTCCATTGGCTTGCTGAACCGGACGTTGAAGCCATTCGTGCTCAATTGCGATGCCGCGCGAACGCTCCGGCGCCTGGCGACAACCTCCGGTGAGTCGCAGTTTGACCGCGCAGCCGACCGTACGCTCGAGGCCATGGCGCCGATTGCACCGACTCAGGGGCCTCTTGCCGCACACTACCTCCTGGCGATGCGTGCGATCAGGTCACGGTGATACACTCCAGTTTTTGGCTCCCGCCTTCGCGGTCGAGCCACAAGTGATTGCGCCATGCCTACGATGACGACCTCTCTCGCCACCCTCAAGAATCTCGCGACTCAGCTGCGAATCGATTCGGTACGTTCCACGAGCGAAGCCGGCAGCGGCCACCCGACGTCGTGCCTTTCGGCAGCCGAGATTGTCTCGACGCTTTTTTTTGCCGAGATGCACTACGACCCGAAGCATCCGCAGGACCCCGACAACGATCGCTTCGTGCTGTCGAAAGGGCACGCCGCGCCGATCCTCTACGCGGCCTGGGCTGAAGCCGGGCTGTTTCCTCGCGAAGAGCTCCTGCAACTGCGTCGCATCGACTCGGATCTCGAAGGGCATCCGACTCCGCGGCTGTCGTTCGTGGACGTCGCCACCGGCTCGCTCGGACAAGGCGTCTGCGCCGCGATCGGCACAGCGCTCAACGCGCGACGAATCGGCTCCGAGTATCGAACCTACGTCGTGCTCGGAGATGGCGAGATGGCCGAGGGATCGGTGTGGGAGGCGGCCAACGTCGCGGTCTATCACAAGCTCGACAACCTCTGCGCGGTGATTGACGTCAACGGGCTCGGTCAGAGCCAGGCGACGCAGTTCCGGCACAACATGGACGAGATTGCCGCCCGCTGGAAGGCGTTCGAATGGCACACGATCGTGGTTGATGGCCACGACGTCCAGGCGCTCCTGAACGCGTACGACGAAGCGCGTGCGACGAAGGGCCGTCCGACAATGATTCTTGCCAGCACTCTCAAGGGCAAGGGACTGTCGGCGATCGAAGGAAAGGACGGCTGGCACGGCAAGGCACTCAAGAAAGGCGAGGAAACCGACAAGGCCGTCGCCGAGCTCGAAAAGCAGATGGTCAGCGGGGCGCCAGCGAAGCCGGAGATCCCTGGCCCACGCTCGAAGAGTCGGCCTGAAAATGCGGCGGACTACTCGAAGATTCCGGCGCCCGCGTACAAGAAGGGCGATCAGGTTGCGACGCGTGAAGCCTGGGGTGTCGCACTGGCCGCTGTGGGCGCGGTAGACCCTCGCCTCGTCGGTCTCGACGCCGACGTGAAGAATTCCACGTTCAGCGATAAGTTCGAAAAGGTTGCGCCCGGCCGCTTTTTCGAGAACTTCATTGCCGAACAGGTCATGGTTGGCGCGGCGATGGGCCTCGCCGCGCGCGGCGCCGTTCCATTTCCCTCGACATTCGCCTGCTTCCTGACCCGCGCGTTCGATTTCATCCGGATGGGGGCGATTTCCTTCGCCAACGTGAAGTTCGCGGGCTCGCACGCCGGCGTGTCGATTGGCGAAGATGGTCCCTCACAGATGGCGCTCGAAGATCTCTCGATGATGCGGAGCGTTCACGGCTGTGCGGTGCTGTATCCGAGCGACGGCGTCAGCACCGAGCGTCTCGTCGCCGAAATGGCGAAGCACAAAGGCATGGCCTACATGCGCACGTCGCGGCCGAAGACGCCGGTCATCTACGGTCCCGACGAGCAGTTTCCTATTGGCGGATCGAAGGTCGTGCGGCAGGGAGCGAACGATAAAGCGACGGTCATTGGCGCCGGTGTGACGCTGTTCGAGGCGCTGAAGGCGTACGACACGCTGAAGGCGCAGGGCATCGACATCCGCGTGATCGACGCGTACTCACTGGAACCGATCGACGCGAAGACGATGACGGAGGCTGGGCGCGCCACCGGCGGTGTGCTCATCACGGTGGAGGATCACTACGCCGCCGGGGGTCTCGGCGATGCCGTGTCCGCCGCAGTCGCGCCTGCAGGATTCACCGTCCATCGGCTCGCGGTTCGCGAGATCCCGCGCAGCGGCCAGCCGGACGAACTGCTTGACCGCTATGGGATCTCGGCGAAACACATCGTTGAAGCAGTCACGCAATCACTAATCACTAATCACTGATCCTTGAATCCCTGATCTCCGAATCATTGAATCGCTTGCGTTGATCCGAGGATTCAACGATTCGAGATCAGCGATTCAAGGATCAGCGATTCACGATGAGTGATCAGTGATTGGTGATTGTCAGACGCCTGCGGGCGCCGGAACGCCATCCCTGATCCGGAACATGCCTTCGAAAAACTGACGCAGCAGTTCTGGACGTTCGCCGAGCAAATCAAACAGGTCGTCCCGATCCAACCTCAGCGCGATGCCGCCGCGGACGACGTCGGCCTTCTTTCCGAGTGGCTGTCCTGACAACATGCTCAGCGAGCCGATGATGTCGCCGGCCTTCGCCACCACCTGATCGCCGCCGGATGGCGCGCCGAGCGAGACCTCGCCGGAGAGGATCACCCACAACGCCACCGGAGCGGATTCAGGAAACAGTGAGGTGCCGGTCGTCATGACGACGCTGCGTACGATGGCGGCGAGCGCGCCCATTTCGTCCGCCGCGATCCGGGCAAAAACAGGCACGCGCTGGAGCGCGAGGATCTTGTCCACCAATCGGAGGTGCTCGCTGGCGAGCGCGGTGAACTCCGGGCCGGCGCCGGTGGACTGCAGGTTGTTGATCGTTGCCCCGTCGGCGCGCGCGGCAAGCGTCGCGAACAGTCCGCGGACGAAATCCGTGTTGTCGGCGAGCAGCGTGCGGAACTCGTCGACCGAGAGTGCAAGCGTCACAGCCGTATCGATCGTCCGGATCGTGGAGCGCACGGGAACGCCCTGCAACGCATGGACGAACCCGAGCGTCGCCGGCGGATCGATCGTCTGCGGAGCGCCCTGGCCGCTCGCGACGGCGCGGCCGTCGAGGAGCACGTGAATCGTGTCCGGCACGACGCCTTCCTGCATCAGCACCGTTCCCGGCTGATGCCGTACCTGCCTGGAGGTGCTGGCCAGCCGAAACAACTCGTCCACCGTTACCGAGGCAAAGAGCGGCAGCGTGCGCAGCCGTGACGCCATTTCGGCGGCCGGTAACGGCTCGAGCCAGAGCTCACGTCGCCGGTCCGCCGGCATTCGCCGTTCGGCCAGCGCCCAGGATGCGGCTTCGAAGACGTACCAATCACGGGCGTCGCGATGCGCGAGCACGTGCTCGATGTCGTCCCCGAGCGTCCACATCTGATGCTGCCGGACGACGTCGATTGCGACGGCCGCGATCACCTGGTCATCGTCGTTGATGAGATGCAGCAGCGTGTCCTCGAGATCGCGCGGCCGCGTCTTGTTCAGGACGTTGCCGCGACGGACACGCTCCTCCGCCGGCAGATCCTCCAGCATCGGCATGATCCGCTTGCGCAGCTGTCCGGTGAGGATGTTGTCCAGGTACTCGGATGCACTTGCGCGGCTGCGCGCGTCGCCATGTGCGAGCGTCCACTGAGCCGCGCCGACGTCCCGCCAGGGATAGATCAGGGCGAGCAACCGGTAGACCCGGTCACGGGTGCGCTCCATTTTCTCCTCGAGCGTCCTGGATAACAGGCCGCTTTCGAAGTCCTTCCGCCCGAACAGGTTGGCGTGGAGCGACAGGTAATTGAAGAACTGGGATCCCTCGCGAAGCGTCTGCGCCTCGAGCTTTTCGCGAGGGAAGGCGAGCGGTGCATCGCTGCGCCGCAGGCGTTCGAGCCCGGCGATCACCTTGTAACGCAGGAAGCCATCGGGTTCCTCGAACGCGGCGACGAGGACATCGACCGACTTCTGCGAGCGGATCTGAGACAGCGCCGTCGGGATGTGGCGGCGCACCCAGATATCTTCATCAGGGTCGCGCATGAAATGCGCGAGCACATCGACGACCGGCTCGCCGTAGCTGACCAGCACTTCGCGGGCGCGCGCCTTGAGTTGGCGGTTCCGAAGCAGCGCGACCAGTGTGGGAACGAAGACGAAGTCAGACGTGCCAGCGGCCTGCACGCTCTCCATCGCTTCGTTCGCGACTTCCGCGGCTTCATCGTAGAGAAGCGGAATCAACAGGCGGCGGAATCGCGGGTTGTCGATATGGCGAATGGCGGCGGCGACGTCGCGGCGAACCCGGCGCGACGAGCCGCGGGCGTCGGACGCCAGATCGACGAGGGTAGACTCGGCGGCATCCACATCTGCCGGCTTGGTGCTGGCCGCCAGCGCAACCGCCGCGGTGACCCGGATTCGCGCATCAGGATCGCAGAGCAGCGGACGCGACAGCGTCGCCGCATCCTCGTTGTTGATGTTTCCAATCGCGACGATCGCGGCGGCTCGGACGCCGGCGTCTGCGTCGCTCAACATCCGGTGCACCTGCGGCAGCCAGCTCGTCGCGATGTCGCGGCGCACGGCGCCGATGGCACGAAGGGCGCGTCGGCGCACGTCCGGTGACTCGTGGTAGAGCAGGAGCGGCGTCACCAGGCTGCGCTTGTCGAGCGACTCGAGCATGTCGATCGCGTAGACCACGCGCGCAGGATCGGTGTTGGACAGTTCCTGGAGCAGCGTCTCGATGGTCGATAGATCGGCGGCCGGGGCCTTGAGGTCGGTGACCTCCATGACGCGCGTTTCCAGGCTGCGGCGGAAACTCTGGAGGTACTCGCGACGCGCCCGCAGTGCCATGAAAATCCAGAACGCGGCCACGACAATGCTGATCCAGCTCAGTTGCGACCAGGTGAATCCGGCGAAGTTGATCGCGACGATGAGGAGCGCGGCGCCGAGGCCCTTGGCGAAGCGATCGACGGCCACGTCGGCGAACGGCTTCGCCCGATACTTCATCGCCGTGGGCAGCGGCATGAACAGGATCTCTCTGGTCGTCTTGTCGACCGTGTAACGGAGGGAGGTATCGAGGACTCGCGCCGTGCTTGCGGTCCAGAGCGCCGGGATCGCCAGCATCAACGTGCCGGTCCCGCCAAGCGTGAACGGGAGGAGCAGCAGTGCGAACCCGATTCCAAGCAACCGGTGCACTCGCGACGTCAGCGTCATCTGGATGATGAATCCCGCGATCGAGGAATAGAAAATGATGTTGGCAAGGAGGGCGGTGCGGCCGTCCTTGCCGGGGATCGCCTCGGCGACCGCCATATTGACCTGCTGTTCGACGATGCCGGCGCCAATTGCGGCAAAGCTGATGACCAGCGCGATGACCTGAAAGTGCTTCGAGTTGATCAGCAGCGACACCGCCTCGCGCGGGCTCATGCCCTTTTCTTTTTCTTTGGGAGTCGCCGCTTCGGCCGCGCCCGTCGTCTCCCGCTTCGCGATGGTCGAGACGATCACGCCGCAGAGGCCAAGCAGGACGGCCGCGACGAGCAGCAGATTGTTGGTGCCGATCCGCTTCGCGTACTGCCCGGCGATCCCAGAGCCGATGATTCCGCCAAGGCTGGCGCCGCCACCGATGAAGCCAAAAATGCGTTTCGCCTGGCGCGCGTCGTAGATGTCGTTGGCGAGCGACCAGAACTGGCTGATTAGCAGGCTGCCGGCGAGCACGCCCCACATGTAGAAGGCCACCGGCACCCAGCTCTCGCCGGTCTTGAACAGCGTCCAGAACATCAACAGCAGGCCCACCATCACGACCTGGGTTGCCGCGAAGACCCATCGGCGCGGCAGAAACCGCATCAGGCTCGTGTAGCCCTGGATGACGAAGCCCATAATCAGCCCGGACACGAGCTGGACGTACGGGATGTTGTTCGCGCCCAGCGACTCGATGAACTGCGATCGCGTTGCAGGTTTGACGACGTTGTAGCCGGCCATCGCCAGGAAGGAATACGCGAACATCAGGAAGGCGGTGAGGTCCTCGTCCTCACGGAGCTCGACGATGGGCGCAAGAATCCGCTGCAGCATGCGGACAGGCTATGACATGCGGTACCTGAAGTAAACTGCGGCCGTCCGATGGTTCTCCGGTTGCGGCGCTACTTCGACGTGCGATCCGGCGAGGGGCGCCGGGTGCTGTTTTCCTTCCTGTACGTCGCCTCGGTCGCGGCGTCGTTTCTCCTCGCGCGGCCAATCCGCAACGGCCTGTTTCTTCAGCAGTACGGCGCCTACGGGCTCGTCTACGTCTATGCGGTCGTACCGCTCGTGCTGTCTCTGTTCGTGCCTGTCTACGCGCGCGTCACCGCCCGCTTCGGCTCACGGGTCGTGACCGTCGCGACGCTGGTCTTTTTCAGCAGCCACGTCGTCCTGTTCTGGTACGCGTTCCGTTTTCACCGGGACGCGATTGCCATCCGGGGCTCGCTCGCATGGTATCTGCCGGCCGCCTTCTATGTGTGGGTGAATTGTTTCGGCGTCATCGCGCCGCTGCAGGCCTGGACCTTCGCCAACCAGATGTTCGACACGCGTCAGGCGCGCCGGCTGTTCGGCCTGATCGCCGTCGGCGCCTCACTCGGGTCGATTGGAGCGGGGTTGCTGGCGCGCGTGCTCGTCAGCCCGGTGGGCGGCGCGGTGAACATGATGCTCGTCCTCGCGGGCCTCATCCTCGCTGCGGCCGTCATTGTTTCGATTGCGCAGATGTACATCCACGTACCCGGCACGCCAAAGCGGGCGCGGGTGCCGAAACACTTCGTCGCCAGCACGCTGCGGCGGATCGCCAAGACGCCGTACTTGCGGCTGATGGCTGCGCTCGTCTTCCTCGCGGCGATCACGACTCAATGGACCGCGTTTCAGCTCAGTGTGGCGGCGGATCAGAGATTCGGCGGCGACGCCAACGCGTTGACGCGGTTCTTCGGGACTTTCAACTTTGCGCTCGGCGCGGTCAGTTTCGTGCTGCAGCTCCTCCTCGTCGGTCCTGCGCTGCGGAAATTCGGCCTGGGGATTTCCATCCTGGTATTGCCGATTGCGCTCGGCACCGGCAGCGAGCTCATCTTTCTGCTGCAGGGGTTCTGGACCGTCCTCCTGACCAATGCCCTCGACCAGGGCTTGCGCTTCTCGCTCGACAAAGCCACCTACGAGCTGCTCTATCTGCCGCTCAGCCCGACGCTCCGCCCTCAGGTCAAGACCGCAATCGACGTCGTGATCAGCCGGGTCGCGGACTCAGCTGGAGCGGTGCTTCTCGGCCTCGCCACGCGTGGGTTTTTGATGGTTGCCGGCTTCGGCCTTGGGATTCGTGGTACGGCGGCGGTGAATCTGGGATTCATCGCCGCGTGGATGCTGGTAGCCGCCCGCCTTCGCGGCGAGTACGTGCGCACGATTCAGTCGAGCATCCATCGCCATCGCATCGACAGCGAACAGGTCGCCGAGGGTTTGCTCGACCGGAGCGCCGCCGGCGTCCTCGCGGAGCGGCTGGCGTCGCCGGATGCCAACGAGGTCAGCTACGCGCTCGATTTGCTCGAAGGACAGGGGCTCATCGGGGTGGAACGGCAGCTGCGCACGCTGCTCACGCACGAGGACGCCAACATTCGCAGGCGTTCGCTGGCGATCCTCAGTGCTGCGCGCGACACGTCGATCAGCCGCGCCGCCATGGACATGCTTCGCGATCCGGATCTTGGCGTGCGAACCGAAGCGCTGCTCTACGTCACCCGCGAGATGCGCGTGGATCCAATCCGTCAGCTCGAGGAGCTTGGCGACGTCGAAGACTTTTCAATCCGCGCGGGAATGGCCGCGTTCCTCGCCTCGCCCGGCCCTTCCCAGAACTTGGATGCCGCGCGGTTGCTGCTGTCGGCGATGGCGAACTCGGATGGACAGGATGGCGTCCGCGATCGCCTGCAGGCCGCCCGCGTGTTGTCCCTGGTGCCGGGCCTGTTTACCGACCTTCTCGTCCAGCTGATTGCCGATCGAGAGAGCTCCGTCGCCAGGCAGGCGATAGGTGCCACATCCGTCGTGATGCGCGAGGAAGTCGTCTCTGCGCTGCTTGCCGCCCTGCCCCGTCCTGAGTTGACGGCCGATGCCGGCGACAGGTTGTCACGGTATGGCAACGCGCTCGTGCCGCGACTGGCGGAGTGCCTCGACGATCCGCGCACACCGGTCGAGACGAAGCGCGAGCTGCCGCCGGTGCTCGTCCGGATCGGCACGCCGGTGGCGCTCGAGGTGTTGATTGAAGGGTTGTTGCAGTCCGACGTGACCCTGCGCCATCGCGTCATCGCCTCGCTCAACAAGCTGCACGACGTCCACCCCGAAGTGCGAATCGACGATCAGCTGGTGGAAGTCGTGCTGGCGGCGGAGATTGCTGGCCACTATCGTTCGTACCAGGTCCTGGGCCCACTGCGAGAGCAATTCAAAGAGGACGACCACGCGCTGGACGGAATCCGCCAATCGATGGACCAGGAGCTCGAACGGATGTTCCGACTCATGGCGCTGCTCGTTCCCGGTCCGGGTCTGCACGACGCCTATGTCGGAGTGCGATCGACGAATCCAACCGTGCGCGACAACGCGCTCGAGTTTCTCGACAACGTGCTGAAACCCAGCCTTCGCCGTCTGCTCCTGCCGCTGCTCGACAGCCAGGTCACGATCGACGAACGAATCAGGCGCGCGAACGAGCTGGTCGGAGCCCCGCTCGAAAATGCCGAGCAGGCGGCATCGACGCTGCTGGCAAGCGCGGATCCCTACTTGCGCTCGTGCGGAGCCTACGCCGTCGGTGCGCTGCGGCTTCACAACCTCGAAGCGGATCTGCAGAAGCTGGCCAATGTGCCGGACGCGGCGCTGCGTGAGAGCGTCCAGGTCGCTCTCAACCGTCTCGCCGGCGAACCGGAGCCGTCTCAGCAACCCGTGCCCGCGGGGATGGAGACTGGCGTCGGCTGAGAAGAATCTTCTGAAAGGAGGCTGGCACTTTCCCGGGAAAGTGCCAGCCTCCTTTTTGAGCCTGTAAACCCTAATCTCCTGGCGGCACAAGGACTTGGGCGCGTTTGTGTTCGGTGGTGCGCATGAGCCGTTCGATGCGCATTGCGAGAGCGGGCGCCACGCCTTGCGGTCCGTCGATCAAGTAGCGTTCGAGATCGCCGTAGGAAAACCCCATCTCGTCTTCGTCGGTCTGTCCGGCCCAAAGGCCCGCGCTCGGGGCCTTATCGATGATCGATTGCGGGATCTCGAGGTCGGCGGCAAGCTCGCGGACTTCGCTCTTCAGCAGCCGCCCCAGCGGCAGCAGATCTGCGCCGCCATCGCCGTACTTGGTGAAGTAGCCGACGGTCAGCTCACTGCGGTTGCCGGTGCCGACGACCAGGTAGTTGAGCGAGTTGGCGATGAAATACAGGGCCGACATGCGGAGCCGCGGCTTGACGTTCGCCAAAGGCAGCCGCGCCTTCACGTCGCCCGAATCGCCGGCCGGTGACTGCTCGCGCGGGAGCTGCGAGAACACCGTCTTCAGGTCGCTAACCAGAAGATCGTACGCTGGCGCGAGATCGATCCGGACGACCGGCAATCCGTATTCCTGGACGACGAGTTCGGCGTCTTGCTCGTCACGCGGATCGCTGTGTAACGGCAGCATGACCGCAAGGACGTTCGAGGGCATCGCGATCTGACAGAGACGGGCGACGACCGCCGAGTCGAGTCCTCCACTCAGGCCAACCACCAGCCCGCGCGCGCTCGCGGCAGTGACCTGCTGCCGAATCCAATCCGCGAGGTCAGAGGCGTTGCTGGACATCAGTAGTGAAGGCGCCTCAGACGACAGGCTCGACTCGCGCGCGGCAAGCTGGACGCTGGCAGCTGGTAGCTGGAAGCTTCACGATTACGTCACCCGTTCTTTCGGTTCGCGCTGCTCGATCACGCGGAGAAAGGCATCGACCAGTGTGGGGTCGAATTGATGTCCGCGTTGACGATCGATTTCCGCGATGGCTTCGTTGACCGGCCATGCCGCTTTGTAGGGCCGCTTCTGTGTGAGCGCGTCGAAGACGTCGGCGACCGCGACAATCCGGCCGGCGAGCGGTATGTCGGAGCCGCGGATGCCGACGTAGCCGCTCCCGTCCCATCGTTCGTGATGGTTATAGGCAATCTCTTCGGCGAGCCGGAGAATCGTGAACCGGCTCCCGGACAGGATCCGCGCGCCGATTGAGGTGTGGGTCTTGACCAGCTCGAATTCCTCGGGCGTGAGCTTCCCCAGCTTCATGAGGATCGAATCGGGAATGCCGATCTTGCCGACGTCGTGCAGCGGCGCCGCGCGCCGGATCAGCGAGACCTGCGTGTCCGACAGACCGATCTGCCGCGCCAGCAGCGCCGACATCTGACCGACGCGTTCAGTGTGCTGCCCGGTGTTGTCGTCGCGGAACTCCGCCGCCCGCGCGAGCCGCTCGATGATCTCGATCTGCGCCGCTTCGAGCTCTCTCGTGCGGTCGCGAACCTTTGCTTCGAGAATCTGGTTCTGACTCTGGATCTGCAGATAGAGAAAACGCGTCTCGAGCAGCGTGCCAATCCGGAGCAACACTTCGTCGCTGTGGAACGGCTTGTTCAAAAAATCCTTCGCGCCGCGCGACAGCGCTTCGCGTTTTGCCTCCGGCGTGTCGTCGCCGGTGAGCATCAGGATTGGGAGGTAACTCGCTTCAGCGATCTGGTTCAGCTCGTCCATCACCTGCAGGCCGTCGCGATGCGGCATGTGGAGGTCGAGCAGAATCAAATCCGGCCGGAACTTGACGTAGAGATCGAGGGCGTGGCGGGAGTCGTTGGTGCTTTCGATGCGGCTGAACCCCGCGCGCTCGAGCAGCCGGCGCAGCAGGTCCACGTTCACCGGCTCATCGTCGACGATGAGAATTCGCGCGTTCCGGAAGACGCGGGAACTCACATCGACGGGACGGCCGGTCACAGTTCCCCTGTGGGATCGGCGTTCGCGATCATCTCGGCTGCCGGCGAGTCCGGCCACACAGGTACGGGCGCGGCGGTGTAAGCGGCGTGCGCCAGCGCGCCCTGGAAGAACACGGTTTGCGAGGCATAGAACAGAAGTTTCAAATAGTGGCGCCCGAGAATGTATAGCTCGCCGAGAGCCAGAACCGCCCCCATGGCGAATCCCGATCGCGGTGCCCCGGGGACTACCAATGCATACAGGGTGACGAGCACCAAGAATGCTAAAGCATTCAGCGCGTATAACCCAAGTACTTGCATGGCATGCCGCAGAACGAACCGGCCGCCGGCGAGGAGGGCGCCAATCGCGCTGCGACGGTCCTCGACGATCAGACGGATCCGCGCGTAGTCGAAGATGATGTTGCAGAGACACAGGAGGGCGCCGAAGATCGCGTAACCGGCGAGGCGAATCCCGAAGGCGGTACGCTCGACCGTCACGTTCCTGGTCAATGCCCCATACACGTCATCGAAGATCCACGCGTGAAGATACGTAAACAGGATGCCGTACGCGATCAGCGCAATGATCCCCAGCCTCAGCAACCGCCAGAAGTGCAGGCCGCACGCGCTGAAAAATCCCTGCGACCGAGTCCGCCGCGCACGCGCCAGGCGGTCGATGATGCCACCTGTCAGAAACGACCAGACCACCAGCCAGGCAGCGGTAACACCGATGATCGTTGCCGCCGGGCGCGTCCGATCCATGAAGTCGCTGAGATTGTTGAGCACGGCGCCGAATCCGACGATTGACGGAATGAACGTCGTCCCGAGACCGGTCGCCTGAGCCAGGAACTCACGCCACCACGCCGGGTTCGTGCCTGATGCCGCGGCATCGGCGGCCAGGCTCGCACCCAGGTGCTCCGCGATCATCCCGTGGAGCGCGTAGGCCAGCGGCAGCGACACCATAAGCGTCAGCGCGAAGGTGCCAGCCAGGAGGGCCGGGGCGCCGTTGACCCGGCGCAATCCTTCGCGAAATGCGGCGGTGACTGACATCAGACGAAGAAGCCGAAGGTGAGCAGCTGATCCTGCAGCCAGATCAGCCAGGCGAGCGACCATTTCCGCGCCGCGCGGTCGGCCTGCGGCGCCAGCGTCGTCGAGTTATTCGTCTGACGGACGTCGAGCAGCAATACGTGGTCCGGATCGACTTCGGCGTAGGCCGCGCGCACGGGCTTGTCGACCTGGAACATCGTCCAACGATCCTTCCCGTCCCAGTGCCAGCGCGCTTCCTCCTTGTCTTCAAAGACGACGCGGACGTCGACGGGGAAGATGCCTTCGCCGTGGCGGCGAACGACAACCCTGGTGTGATAGGAGACCTGGCGAAGCTCGACGCGCGGCGTCCCACCAGACGACGGCTTGTCGCCGAACCCTTCAAAGCTCTCGCTCACGCTCTGCAGCGAGTCGACGCCGTAGTCGAAGACGTTCGAGCTGCGATAGACCTGATCGAAGAACCACGTCAGATCCTGTCCGCTCACCTCGTTGGCGATGTCGAAGAAGTCCTGCGGCTTCGGATGCTTGAAGGCGAAGCGCGTGAAGTAGGTCGAGAGGATGCGCCGCACCGTTTCCCAGCCGAGCATCCGTTCGAGCGTGTGCATCCAGAGCGCGGTCTTGTCGTAGGTAATCGAGCCAGCCGTGCCGGGCCAGTACCGCCAGCTCGGCGTCGACGGCGTGTCACCCTTTGCGCCGAGGCGGTAGGTGGTGAGCCGATCGCCTTCGACCTCACGGCTTCGCGGAAAATCGCGGAACACCCACGGCAGGAAGCCTCCGAAATACCATCGCACCATGTAGATCGGCGCGAACTGCTCCTGCATGACGCGTGCGGTCGCAAACGTGTTGATCCCCTCGTCCATCCACGCGTCTTCGAACTCGTTGGTCGCCACGATGCCGTACCAGAACTGATGGCCGGCTTCGTGGACGGTGACGTCCTCGGGATCTTCCGCGCGGTCCGGCATGAGCCAGGAAGTTCCCGCCGTAATCAGGGTGGGGTACTCCATGCCGTCGGTATTGCTCTGCCAGACGGGATCGACGATGGTCAGGTGTCCGTAGGGGTAGGCGCCGAACCATTCGCCGTAGTACTTCAGCGCCGCGCGCGCGGCTTCGAAATGACGATCGGCCTGCCGGGTGTGCTCTTTCTGGAGCAGCAGCCGCAACTGAACGGGCGGCAGGGTCGAGTGCTCGAACGTCGCTCGCCGCTCGACGAAGTCCGGGCTCGTCGTCCATGCGAAATCGTGGACGTCTTCCTCGTAGTAATGATGCGTGGTCGTGCCGTCAGCTTCGTCGCGACGGTCCCGCTCGCTGCCGGTGGCGCCGACGATCCAGCCGCGCGGAACCGTGAGGCGGACGTCGTACACGCCGAAGTCGGCAAAGAATTCCGTGGTGGCGTGGAACTGGTGACAGTTCCAGCCGTCATTCTCGAGGACGCCAATCTTCGGGAACCACTGGCCGAGGAAGTAGTAGTTGCCAATCACGCCGGTGCGCGCGAAGGGGCGCGGCACGCGCGACGACCAGGCGATCTGCACGTTGATCGTTTCCCCCGGTGCCACCGCACGGTCGAGCGGCACTTCCATCACCGTACGATCCGCGGTGTTGCCATCGTCGCGCGCGACGAAGCGCATCCGCTTCGTCAGATCGCCCGCGGCGCTGTCCGTGCCGATGACTCGAATGGTGGTGACGTCGATCCATCCCCAGTCGGAGATGCGAGGCTCTTCCGACAGGCGGCCGCTCAGCCTGCGCTCGCGCAACCAGGTGGATTCCGAGTTGCGCCAGGCGTTGAAATACAGGTGAAAGCGGAGCGTCGAAGTGGCGGCATTCGACGTGTTCCTCCAGGTGAGAATCTCGTCGCCGGTGATCGTGCGACTGCCCGGATCGAGGCGCGCGGTGATCGCGTAGCTCGCGTTCCGCGGCGACCGCGGCGCGGCAGCCTGCGGGCTTGCTGCCGCCTCGCGCGCCGGAGGCTGCGGTGTGGACGTCATCGCCCCATCACCGAGGAGCAGCAGAGCCACCATCACCGCGAATCGGCCGAACACGCGCCCATCCTACAACAGAACTTCTTGCCTCCCGTGACAGACGCGCCCTTAGGCGGGATAGAATCGGCACTGCAAGCGGATTCAATACCGACGGCGGCTCGGCGAACGGGTGCGCGAGTGACGCGGCCCGCCTTCGCACCGAGATCGACCGCGGCTACGGCGATGCTAGGCTACGCTAAAGAAGACGCGAGCGAGCGCAGCGAAGCGAGCCACGCGACCGGAGCGAGCCGGCGGAGCGGCGAGCGAGGGCGCGTGTAGGGGAGTCCGAGGGGCGAAGCCCTCGGAGTGATTAACGAGGAGAGCAGGGATGGCATCAGGGACGGGACCGATCAAGGTCCTGCACGTCGGCCTCGGGCCGATAGGCGCGGGCGTGGTGAGGCAGGTCGCCGAGCGCAAGGGACTCCGCATCGTCGGCGCGGTGGACGTCGATCCCGCAAAGGTCGGCCGTGATCTCGGAGACATTGCCAACGCGGGTCGGACGCTGCGAGTCAAGATCTCCGACGATCTGAAGAAGACCATCAAGAAGACGAAGCCGGACGTCGCCGTGTTGTGCACGAGCTCGTCGATGAAGAAGGTCCTTCCGCAGATGGCGGAGATCCTGAAGCTGAAGGTGCCGATCGTCTCAACCACCGAGGAGCTGGCCTACCCGACCAAGCCCAACATGAAATACGCGCGGGCGATTCACCAGCTCGCGAAGAAGTACAAGGTCGCGGTGCTGGGCACCGGCGTCAACCCCGGCTTCGTGATGGACGCGCTGCCGATCATGCTGACCGGCGTGTGCGAGCGCGTCGAATCCATTCGGATCGATCGCATCCAGGACGCGCGCATCCGCCGTCTGCCCTTCCAGCAGAAGATCGGTGCGGGGCTTACCCGCGACCAGTTCCAGGCGAAGGTAGACGATGGGAGCGTCCGGCACGTGGGATTGGCCGAGTCCGTGTCGATGATCGCGGAGGCGATCGGGTGGAAGCTGGATCGCATCACCGACGAGATTCAGCCGAAGATGGCGACGCTGACCGTATCGAGCGAGTTTCTCGCGGTCGATCCCGGTTACGTCTGCGGCATCGTCCAGGACGGTATCGGTTATCGAGACGGCACGCCGGCGATCACTCTGCACATGGAGGCGTATCTCGGCGCGCCTGAGTCGTACGACGCGGTTGAGATCGTGGGGTCGCCGCCGCTGAAGATGAAGCTCGCCGGCGGCGTCCACGGCGACATTGCGACCGCGTCGATCGTTGTCAACTCGCTGCCGAAGATCCTCGACGTCGCTCCCGGCCTGCACACGATGCGCGACATGCCGCTGGCGTCGTTCTTCGGCGGCAGCCGGTAGGAGATCGTCGATTGCTGATTGCTGATTGTCGATTGTTGGCGCGGGTCAATCAGCAATCGTCAATCGACAATCGTTTGGAGATCTATGCACGGAGCACAAGCGGCGCACATGACGCGGGTTCGGGATCTGCGCGAAGCGTTTGCTTCGGCGAACGAGCGGCTGGTGGCGCGCCTGCGCGGCGCGACGGATGAAGCCGCCGAACGCCAGGTGGAGAGCGGGTGGTCGGCGGCGCAGATCGGATGGCACGTGGCGAGCGTGTCGACGCGGTTTGCCGCGCTGATCGCGGGTGACGCCGCGGGAGTGCAGCCGTTGCCGGAGACATTCTCGGAGCGCCCGTGGGGGAACATCGCCGCGTCGATGCCAGATCGGATCGAGGCGTCGCCCGCGTCACATCCGCCTGCCGCAGTGCGACGCGCGGACGCAGTCGCGGCGCTGGAGGCATCGGCCACGAAAATGGCTCGCGCGTTCGATACACTCACGTTGGAGCGTGGCGCGCACATGGGCATCACGCATTCGCTCGTCGGCACGATCAGCGTCTACCAGCTGGGGGAATGGGCCGCGAATCACATCGCCCGTCACAACAAGCAGGCGAAACGGGTGCTGGGGGAACAATAGCGAGCCCGGTTTCGCCGGGGTGATAGAGAAGACACACACAGGATGTCGTGCACGCGGCGCGGGAATCCACCAAATGTGGCGGTCGCGACGCCGTACGCGTCATGCCGGGTGATGGCTTCGCCTATCGAGCTCGTTCGTCCAGCCGTCCCCTCTATCGTCGTCTCTCGCAACCTCCAACTCCCACAGGTACCCGCAGTCCGAACAGGAGTAATACGAGCAACTGGTAGATTTGAACGCCGCGGAGACACGAGGTGACTGACATCGGGGACATTTGTCGACGGACACCGTCGCCATGCTGATCTCGCAGCATTTCGAGTGCCACGCCGACCTGGCGCTGAAGGGTTGATGTTGTGACCGTGCCGCGACGATGTTGTGGCGGCATTGTTTCACGCGTCCGGTACGCCCCATCACCACGACATGACGTGGTGCTGGTCGTTGAACGCGGTGCGCGTTCAAGCGTCGCCTGACGATCGAGAATCAGTGATGCTGCATGCCCCACCGGCGCCGTTTGAGGAACAGGCCCTTTCGTGAGATCCCGAGCATCCTCGCGGCTTCCTCGACGCGGCCGTGCGTGCGATCGAGCGCGCTTCTCACCATCGTCTGTTCGAGGATCTCCACGGCCACTGGCAGCGGCTGATCGAGCCGGACCCGGACTTCAGGATCCGTCGTCGCCACCGCCGGAATCGTCCGCCGCGATGACTGAATCTCCGGCGAGAGCTGCGCCGGCGTCAGCGCGGCGTTGACTTCGGCCATCGCCACCATGCGTCGAACCTCGTTGGCGAGCTGGCGGATGTTGCCCGGCCACGAATAGAGGAGCAGGTACTCGAGCGTCTCGTCGCTGAGCGTCAGCCGGCCCTTCTTCTGTTCGTCGGCGTACTTCCGGATGTAGTGCTCGACGAGCGGCGGAATCTCCTCCCGTCGCTCGCGCAGCGGTGGCAGCTTGAGCTGGACGACATTCAGGCGATAGAAGAGATCCTCGCGGAATCTTCCCTCCGCAACCAGCTGCTCGAGCCTTGCATTGGTCGCGGCGATCACGCGCACGTCGACCTTCATCGGCTGCATCTCGCCGAGCGGATGGATTTCGTGGGTTTCGAGAAAGCGCAGCAGTTTGGGCTGCACATCGAGCGGAACGTCGGCGATTTCATCGAGGAACAGCGTGCCGCCGGCAGCGGAGCGGATGACGCCGGCGAACGACGAATCGGCGCCGGTGAACGCGCCGCGACGATGGCCGAACAGCTGGCTCTCGATCATGTCGCGCGGGACGGCGGTGCAGTTGAACGGGATCATCGGCTTGTCGGCGCGATCCGAGGCGCGAAGGATCGCGCGCGCGAGCATCTCTTTGCCGGTCCCGGTTTCCCCGGTTATGAGCACCGACAGCGGGGTCGGCGCGATTCGCCTGGCGACGCCGAGCACTTCCGACATCTGCTCGGAGGCCCAGATGCTCTCGGGATCGCCGTCAAGCGCCTCGGCGGGCCAGAGCGCGGCGCGCTGCTGCTCGTCACGGCGATAGCGTTCGAGGGTCAGCGCGGTGCCAATGAGCTTGCGGACGGCAATCAGCGCGCACCGATGTTCGAGCTCGGGTTTCGGATCGACGATGAGCTGCCAGGGTTCGTCGCGATGTTCTCCGAGCGGCACGACTTCGTAGGCGTCGGGTTTGCGGGCGGCGGCAAGGGCCAACGGCGCGTCCCAGCCGCGATGGTCGATGACTCTGGGTCCGGTGCGGCCCACCGCGACCACCGCCGCCGCGCGCGCACACACGGCCGCGTCGAGGACCGCCAGCGCCTCTCGCGCCAGGATGTGTGGGTGCCCGCCAAGCTCAATGAGCGCCACCGCGCTATCGAGGTTGGGCGGCGGCGAAGGAGAAATCGCTCCAGCTGAATCATGAATGGAATTCGTAGGCTTATCTTCCTGTTCCACAGACGCCCTCTTGTTACCCATTGGTTTCTCAACGGCACAAGTAATTCGATCCGCTCGTCGTAACAATTCGCAGCCCAGTTCTACTGCACCCGAGGCTATCGCCGCGCTTCCCACTACTCGGTGTCGTTCGCTCATTCGTTCGAGCGTCTCGCTGTGATCGAGCTTCGATAGCAGTTGTCCTGCCTCGGTAAACCGTCGCTCGGCAACTAGAACATCTATTCTCAAGAGATAAAAACGATTCTCCCAGTAACAGTCATGTTGGCCAATCGACGCGGCAATCGCCTTGGTTAACTCGGCGTCGGCTAAGTCCCAGTGCTGACGCGCTTGAAGAAGTCGAACTCGTGTCTCCGAAATTGTCGATGCTACCCATCTAGTCCGCAGATCGTTTGGCA
>Ga0070683_100000178_pt1 | contig 42148 bp, 42 predicted proteins | sample KBSC713LmetaG_FD_64662 | JGI IMG/M metagenome (GOLD analysis project Ga0070683, IMG submission 64662) | Corn rhizosphere microbial communities from Kellogg Biological Station, Michigan, USA - KBS C7.1-3L metaG | ecosystem: Host-associated > Plants > Roots > Rhizosphere ... | reverse complement strand
AGATGCGAAAGGTGTGAGGGGTGCAGACCTTCGCTTCCCCACCTTCGACGGGCGCGCCGGCGGTCGTCATGAAGGTCAATAGCCACCGGCGCGCACGGCCTGGGGAGCCGGCGCGACGGCGCTGGTCACCGTTTCGTGTCCGGGACTGGCGGGTGCCGACCAAGCTGGCCGCGGTCCTTGTTCTCCCAGCCGTCGCGTTCCTGGTCATTGCCGGTGTCCAGATCAACAGCTCGGTCTCCACGGCCCGGCAGACCGAGTCCTTCGCGCACGGCATCAAGGTCGGCCGTGAGCTGACCGCGCTGGTCCACGACCTGCAGACCGAGCGGGACCGCACCGCCGGCGTGCTGGCCCAGGCGGCCAAGACCCCATCGGCCGAGCCGGTGACGATCGGCCCCGAGCTCACCAGCGACTACGCGACCACCGATGCCGGGTTCACGGCGTTCTTCAGCGCCTCCAAGGCCCTGAGCGACGCGGCCGGCACGACCGCGGCCGGCGCCAAGGTGATCGTCAACGACGTCGCCCAGCTCCGCCTGGTCCGCGACGGCGTGCGCAATCGCTGGCTGCGCCAGGACGCCGTCTTCGACCAGTACTCGGCGATGATCCAGCACCTGTTCAACATCGTGCCGGCCGATCCCGACGTCGGCGGGGACAGCGACCTCAAGCAGAGCGTCACCTCGCTGGCCGACCTGGCCCAGGTCAAGGAGCTGACCGCGCAACTGCGCGGCAAGATCTTCGCGGCCACCACGGCCGGCGCGTTCAGCCCGGACGACTTCGAGACCTTCGCTCAGATCCAGGCCCGGCAAGTGGCCGCGATCGAGCAGTTCCGATCCCACGCCAGCCCGGCCCACCTGGCCCGCTACGACGAGTCGCTGCGCGGCCAGGCGGTGTCCTCGGTGAGCCGGCTGCAGGAGACCGTGCTCAGCCGGGCCCGCGGCGTCACCGTGGACGTCCCGGCCGACACGTGGTGGCGTTCGAGCACCGCCGAGCTCGAGCTGATCCGATCGGTCGAGCAGGACTTGCTGGAGGACGCGATCCAAGGGGCGGCCAACCGTTACAGCATCGAGCGGCGCAACGCGTTCCTGGCCATCGCCACGATCGCGCTGATCATGATGCTCGCGCTGCTGCTGTCCTGGCTGATCGGCCGGTCGATGGCCCGGTCGCTGCGCCAGCTGCGGACTCAGGCGCTCGACGTGGCCCAGCACCGGCTGCCCGAGGCCATCCACCGGCTTCGAAATCTGCCCCGAGGGGAAACAATCACGGTCGATACGACCACGCGGGTGCGCTCGACCGATGAGATCGGTGAGGTGGCCGACGCGTTCACGGCCGTGCACCGGAGCGCGGTCAGCCTGGCCGTCGAGCAGGCGATCATGCGGCGCAACGTCAATGCGATGTTCATCAACCTGGCCCGCCGCAGCCAGACCCTGGTCGAGCGGCAGCTGCAGCTCCTCGACTCGCTGGAGGCCGCGGAGACCGATCCCGACCAGCTGGCCAGCCTGTTCCGGCTGGACCACCTGGCCACGCGCATGCGCCGCAACGACGAAAACCTCCTGGTGCTGGCGGGCAGCGACTCGGCCCGCCGGTGGGCCGAGCCGGTCTCGCTCTCCGCGGTGACGATGGCTGCGATGGCGGAGATCGAGCAGTACGCGCGGATCCGCCACGACGTGTCCAATGACGTCTTCGTGGTCGGGCACGCCGTCGCCGACCTCGTCCACCTGCTGGCCGAGCTGCTGGAGAACGCGACCACCTTCTCCCCGCCGGAATCGGTCGTCGCGGTCACCGGCTGGCCGTCGACCAGCGGCCGGGACGCGACGATCATCATCGAGGACCACGGCCTCGGGATGACCGAGGCGGGCCTGCTCGAGGCCAACGAGCGGGTCAACAGCCCGGTGGCCATCGACGTCGCCGCGTCCGAGCGGATGGGCCTGGTCGTGGTCGGCCACCTGGCCGCCCGGCACGGCATCGCGGTGCGGCTCAACGGCTCCGAGGCGGGCGTGGTCGCCTACGTGACGCTGCCGGCCGCGCTGCTCTCGGCCCCGCCCGACGGCGGTGGTCTTTACGGCAGCGCCACCGGCCGGCTCACCAGCCAGCGCCAGGCGCTGACCGCCGAGGCGATCGCCGGCCCGCCCCGGCCGGCGGCCCGGCAGCGGCCGGTTCCTGAGCTGCCCGGGCCACCTGCGTCGGTCCCGCCCTCGCCGGCTACGACGCCGCCTTCATCGACCCCGACCCCGACACCGCCTTCGTCGACTCCGACCCCGACACCGCCTTCGTCGACTCCGGCTCCGGCTCCGACAGAGTCCGCTCCGGGCGAGTCGCCAGCCGTTGCGGCGCCGGCCGCCGCGGAGACATCGGGTGCTCCCACCGCCGCCCCGCCCCCGGTCTGGCCGCCGGTCTCGGCGGGCTCGTCACTCGTTCGGGTGAATGGCGGCAAGAGTGCCCTTCCGACCCGCAAGCCGGCCAGCCGGGCCGAGGACATCATCGGCGCGGCCAGCGGCGGTGACGCCAAGCCGGCCAAGAACACCCGCTGGTGGTCGAAGGAGGGGGCGGCGGCTGCGGCGGCCGCCGCCGGAGGCAAGCCCGCCCCACTCATCCCGGCCCAGCGGGCCCCAGTGACCGGCGGAGTGAGCGGCGCTGGGTTGCCGATCCGGGTGCCCCTTGCCCAGCTGCCCTCAGACACCGCGAAACCCGAGCAAAACAGGCAACCAGAACCGCCGCCGACCTTCGAACCCGACCCGGATCAAGTAAGCAGCATGTTGACCAGGTTCTACAGTGGCGTCCACCGCGCCGCGACGGAAGACGACGTGCCAACAGTGCCGATCAATGAACAACGAGGAGCGCGGCGTGACCCTGAGCCAACAAGCCCGTGACCTGAGCTGGCTGATCAACGCGTTCACCGACCGGGTGCCGGGCATCGCGCACGCGGTCGTCGTCTCGTCCGACGGGCTCCTCGTCGCGGTCTCCGAGCACCTGCCGCGCGACAGCGCCGACCAGCTGGCCGCGGTCACGTCCGGCCTGGTCAGCGTGACGAGCGGGGCCGCGCGGATCTTCGACGGTGACGAGGTGAAGCAGACCGTCGTCGAGATGGGCCAGGGCTACTTCCTGGTCATGTCCATCCGCGACGGCTCGATCCTGGCCACGCTCGCCTCACGCGACGCCGACATCGGCGTCGTCGGCTACGAGATGGCGAGGCTGGCCAAGCAGGCCGGCGAGATGCTCACGCCGGCCCTGCGGGCCGAGCTGCAGCAGGCGCTGCCCCGAAGCTCTTAGCGGTCCAGGACGAGCCCGACCTTCTGGAACTCCTTGAGGTCGCGGTAGCCGCACTTGGCCATCGCGCGGCGCAGCGCGCCGAAGAGGTTGAGCGAGCCGTCCGGGTCGTCCGAGGGGCCGTAGAGCAGCTGCTCCAGCGACCCGAGCGACGGCTCACTGGACCCGAACGAGCCGCGCGGCAGCTGCGGGTGGCTGGCCGCCGAGTGCCACCAGGCCCCGCCGGCCGGCGCCGTCTCGCACCGCGACAGCGGCTCGCCGACCATCACTGCGTCGGCCCCGCACCCGAGCGCCTTGGCGATATCGCCCGACGTCTGCAGGTTGCCGTCGGCGATCACGTGGACGTAGCGGCCGCCGGTCTCGTCGAGATAGTCGCGGCGGGCGTCGGCGGCGTCGGCGATCGCGGTCGCCATCGGCACCCGGATGCCCAGCACGCGGTCGGTCGTCGACCAGTCGTCGGCCCCGATGCCGACGATGACCCCGGCCGCGCCGGTGCGCATGAGATGCAGCGCGGTCTGGTAGTTGGTGCAGCCGCCGACGATCACCGGCAGGTCGAGGTCGGCGATGAACTCCTTGAGGTTGAGCGGCTCGTCGACCGTCGAGACGTGCTCGGCCGAGACGAGCGTGCCCTGGATGACCAGCAGGTCGACGCCGGCGTCCAGGATCACCGGGGCGAGGGCGAGCGTGTGCTGCGGGGACACCCGCACCGCCACGGTGACGCCACCGTCGCGGATCTCCTTGACCCGCTCGCCGATGAGCTCCGGCTTGATCGGCTCGGCGTAGATCTCCTGCAGCCGCCGCGTGGCCGGCGCCTCGTCGCCGAGCTGGCTGAGCTCCTCCAGCAACTTCGACGGGTCGGTGTATCGGCACCACAGCCCTTCGACGTTGAGCACGCCGAGGCCGCCCTGCCGGCCGAGCGCGATCGCCGTCGACGGGCTCATCGTGGCGTCGGACGGGTGGGCCACGCACGGGATCCGGAACTGGTAGGCGTCGAGCTGCCAGTTGGTCGACACATCGTCGAAGTCCCGCGTGCGCCGCGTCGGGACGATCGCGATGTCGTCCAGGTGGTAGCCCCTTCGGGCGCTCTTGCCCAGCCCGATCTCGACCACGTCACGCATTGAGGACTCCCGAGTGAATGATGAAACCCGCGGTGGCGAGGTTACCGCGAGTGGTAGTTGGGCGCTTCGATGGTCATCTGAATGTCGTGCGGATGGCTCTCCTTGAGTCCGGCCGCGGTGATCTGGATCAGCTGACCGCGCTCGTGCAGGGCAGCCACCGTCTCGGCCCCGACGAATCCCATCGCCGAGCGCAGGCCGCCCATGAGCTGGTGGGCGACGGCCGAGAGCGGCCCCCGGTAGGGCACCTGACCCTCGATGCCCTCGGGCACGAGCTTGTCGTCGGAGAGCACGTCGTCCTGGAAGTAGCGGTCCTTGGAGTAGGACCGCGCCTGGCCCCGTGACTGCATGGCGCCGAGCGAGCCCATGCCGCGATAGGACTTGTATTGCTTGCCGTTGATGAAGATCAGGTCGCCCGGGCTCTCTTCGCAGCCGGCGAGCAGGCTGCCGAGCATCACCGTGTCGGCGCCGGCCACGATCGCCTTGGCGATGTCGCCGGAGTATTGCAGGCCGCCGTCGCCGATGACCGGCACGCCGAGCGGCCGGCACGCCCGGGTCGCCTCCATGATCGCGGTGATCTGCGGCACGCCGACCCCGGCCACCACCCGGGTCGTGCAGATCGAACCCGGCCCGACCCCGACCTTGACCGCGTCGGCCCCGGCCTCGGCAAGTGCCCGGGCACCCGCATAGGTGGCCACGTTGCCGCCGACCACGTCGACCGCGGTCTCCTTCTTCAACCGGCCGACCATCTCGATGACCTGGCGGTTGTGCCCGTGCGCGGTGTCCACCATGAGCACGTCGACGCCGGCGTCGACCAGCGCCCGCGCCCGCTTGTAGGCGTCCTCGCCGACCCCGACGGCGGCGGCCACGCGCAGCCGGCCGGCCTCGTCCTTGGTGGCGTGCGGGTATTGCTCGCTCTTGGAGAAGTCCTTGACGGTGATGAGCCCACGCAGCTTGCCGGCGTCGTCGACGATCGGCAGCTTCTCGACCTTGTGCTTGCGCAGCAGCCCGAGCGCCTCGTCCTTGCTGACCCCGACCGGCGCGGTGACCAGCGGCACGCGGGTCATGATCTCGCGGACCAAAATGGTCGGGTCGGACACGAACCGCATGTCCCGGTTGGTCACGATGCCGACGAGCTGACCTTCGGGGTCGACGACCGGCACGCCCGAAATGCGATAGCGCCCACAGAGCGTGTCGACCTCACCGAGCGTGTCGTCGGGCGAGCACGTGATCGGGTTGCTGACCATCCCGGCCTCGGAGCGCTTGACCAGGTCGACCTGCAGGGCCTGCTCCTCGATCGAGAGGTTGCGGTGCAGCGTGCCCAGGCCGCCCTGGCGGGCCATCGCGATGGCCATGCGGGCCTCGGTCACCGTGTCCATGGCGCTGGAAACCATCGGAATGCTCAGACTGATGTTGCGCGTGAGCCGGCTGGAGGTGTCGACGGCGCTGGGAATGACATCGGATTCGGCCGGCAGGAGCAGCACGTCGTCAAAGGTCAGCCCCAGCGCCAGGGCGGCAACGGGGGCCTCAGAAGCATCGGACAGGTCGGCTCGCGGCGAGAAATTCATGAAGCGCATCCCAGCTCTCGGTCGTCCGGCGGGTGCGTCTCATCGTACCGAGCGAGCCGGTCAAGCACGCCAAGCCCCACGCATACCGCTCCGGGGGCTACCGTAAAGATGTGCACGACGAGCCCATCGACCCGTTCGCCGGGGATCCGGCCGATCCCTCGGCCGAGCTCGAGCAGAGCGGCGCGGACGATCCACTGACCGCGGCGGAGCGTCAGGACGTCCTAGAGGACCTGGCCGACCTGGAGATCTACCAGGCCCTGCTGACGGCCATCGGCGTGCGCGGCCTCGTCATCGAGTGTGACGACTGCCACGAGCCGCACTACTTCGACTGGGACCTGCTGCGGGGCAACCTGCGCCACCTGCTGTCATCCGGCCGCCCGCGCGTGCACGAGCCGGCCTTCGACCCGGATCCCGACCATTACGTCACGTGGGAATACGCGCGCGGCTACGCCGACGGGGTCCACGACGCCCTGGCCAGTGCCACCGACGACGGCGAGAACTAACCCGTTTAGCGCTTCACCCGTCGGGGTACCGACGCGGCATGGTAAGCCCTTGGACGGTTCGCGGCATCCGGAGCGACCGGCTGTCGCCCTCAGCCGGGCCGAGGGCGACAGCTCAGCTCGCTTTTAGCTCACGAGACCGGCTCGGAACGCCGCGGCCACCGCGTGCGCCCGGTCACGGGCGCCGAGCTTGCGGAACAGCCTGCGAGCGTGCGTCTTGACGGTGTCCTCGGAAACAAAGAGCTCCCGGCCGATCTCGGCGTTGCTCTTGCCATCGGCCATCCCGCGCAGCACCTGCAGCTCGCGTTCGGTGAGCTCGACGCGGCGCCGGGGCGCCTCGCCGTTCAGGTCGCCGCGCTGTTGCGGCACCGCCGAGCCGGGTGGCCCGGCCGGCATCGTGCGTGCACCTTGCGGGCCCGCCGCGGTCACCGGGGCTACTCGGCCAGCCGTGGGCATCCCGCGTCCCGCCGGACCGGTCACACCCATGCCAGACGGGGGCGCCTGGACGGGGGCGGGTCCGACGCGCGCGGGCAGCACGGGTTCGCCGCTCGCGGTGCGGCCGACCTGGCTCAGCACCAGCAGCACCGCCTTCGCCAGCGTGGTGACCGGGTCGGAAGCGTCCACCCGGATCACCGCCCGCGCACCGGCCTGGATGGCCGCCGCGGCCACCCGAGGCTCCTCGGTTCCGAAGAACACGATCGTCGCGGCCGGCGCGATCGCCAGGACCCGGCGCGAGAACTCCGCGCTGTCGGGCCGGGATAACGACGGGTCGGCCAGCACCAAATCGGCCGGCTGCTCACTCAAACGCGCTAACGCCTCGACCATGGTGACCGCGGTGCGCACCGCGTGTGCCACACCGAGCCGAGCCGCGGCAGCCGCGACCGTCTGCGCCGCGACCTGCGTTCGCACACATACCAAAACAGTTCGCACCGTGGTTCTCCTCTCTCAACAAAAGAAGACCACGAAATGCCGAGATCAAATTGTGGTTTTGCCGGAATTGACCTACAAGAAATTGACCGATGACATGCCGTTACTCGCGGCGGGTTCGCGCGTTAGACAGGGTTTTCGGTCAACGCGCCAATTCGGCCCACGCGCCAGTTTTTCACCGGCCGCAGGCTTGGGAGGAGCGTTCGAATGACCAACGTGACACGGCTGCCGGGACCGATCGCGGACGTGTGGGACTGGCAGCGGCTGGGCCTGTGCCGCGGCCGGGACAGCTCGCAGTTCTTCCACCCCGACGGCGAGCGGGGCGCCTCCCGCGGGCGGCGTGAAGCCACGGCCAAGTCGGTCTGCCGGGCCTGCCCGGTCCGGGCCGAATGCGCGGCCCAGGCGCTGACCAGTCGCGAGCCCTACGGCGTGTGGGGCGGCTTCACCGAGGCCGAGCGGCTGCGACTGCTGGCCATCGGCTGGGAGGACTGCGCCGACCGGCGCCGGGCGGTCGTGGACGTCGACCGCCTGGAGAGCAAGCTCGGGCTGCGGCCACCGGCGCCGCCGCAACGACCAGGAGCGCCGGCCACTCCGGGCCGCAACGGGCGAGCGGCCACGACGGCGCCCTCGCCGAGCCATCCGGCCGCGACCGTCCCGGCCCAGCGGCGGGTCGTCGGCGGCACCGTGGGGCGCACCCGCAGCGCCGCGCGCTAGCTCGCTATTTCACCGTCACTTGGACGCTGTGCCAGCCCGTCGCCCCGTCAGGGTCCGGCGGGCTGACCGCGTCGGTCTGGGTCTGCCCGGCGTTGTCGGTGGCCCTGACGGTGAGCCGGTGCTTGCCGGCGGGCGCCGTCCACGAGTACGCCCACTGCCGCCAGGTGTCGATCGACGGCACCGCGGCCAGCCGGGCGGTTTCCCACGGCCCGTCGTCGACCTGGACCTCCACCTTGGAGATGCCGCGGTGCTGGGCCCAGGCCACTCCGGCCACCGTGACACTGCCGGCCGAGACCGATGATCCGTCCCCCGGAGTGTCAATTCTCGATTCGGTCTTGATGGGCGCCTGCTGAGCCCATCCGCGCCGGATCCAATAAGCATCGAAATCGGCGAACGAGCTCAACTCGATCTCGGCGAGCCATTTCGTCGCGGAAACATATCCATACAGTCCGGGAACAACGATCCGAACCGGAAAGCCATGTTCGATCGGCAGCGGTTCGCCGTTCATTCCGACGGCCAGCATGGCGTCCCGCCCGTCGAGGAGCACGGCGGTCGGCGTACCCGCCGTGAACCCGTCGACCGAGCGGCTGACCACCTGGTCGGCGCCGGCGAGCGGGCCGGCCTCCTCGAGCAATGCCTTCAGCGGCACCCCCAAGAACCGTGCCGTGCTGATCAGGTTGCCACCCACCTCGTTGGAGACGCAGGCGAGCGTGACGTAGCGCTCGATCATCGGCCGCTTGGTGAGCTCCGCGTACGTGAGCGTGATCGGGTTCTTCACCCGGCCGTGGATCTTGAGTGTCCACCCATCGGGTGACACCTGCGGAACGACCAGTGCGGTGTCGATCCGGTAGAAGTTGTCGTTCGCGGTCAGAAACGGGGTGAGCTGGGGCAGCTTGAGGTCCGCCTCGGGCGGCAGCGGCGTGGCGGCGTCGACCGGGCTGGGCAGGTCGATCGCGGCCCGGTCGGCGCTGACATTGCGCCGGTCGGCGAACCATCGGCCGCCAAAGCCGATCACGGCCGCCCCGGCCAGCACGCCACCGACCGCCTGCAGGAACTTGCGGCGCGCAGGGGCACCACCTTGGCGCGCGTCGGACGGCCCAGCGTCGTCACCAGTTGGGTCGATCCGCAGGAGCCAGACCAGCACGAGCGCGCCGGCCGCCGCGCCGAGCAGGGACGGAAAGGCAGCCGAGGGCCCGGCGTTGGGCCGCGTGACGGCGGCGGCCAGGCCGACCAGGCCGAAGACGCCGACCCCGACGACCCCGTAGGCGACGTTGCGCACGGCCAGGATGCCGAAGCCGATCGCAAACAGCGCGAGGATGACCAGCGTCCCGATGATCAGGGCGAGCTTGTCGTACGTGTAGAAGACGCTGGTGGCGAAGTCCTTGACCGACGCCGGCACCGAGTCGACGACGACACCGCCGACCGCGACCAGCGGAGACGATTGGGGTCCGGTGAAGACCGAGACCAGTTCGGCCGTGCCCAAGGCGGCGGCCGCGGCGGTCAACCCGCACAGGGCGCCGTGCCGCCAGGAGCGGGCCGCAGCGGCGCGTTCGCCAGCCAGGGGGCCGCCGGCGTCATACTCACGCGTTCTCACCACACCAGTCTCGTGCGACTTGGCGGCGTCACCAACGGCGGTAATGGATCGCTAAGGATTTGAGGGGGCAACTTTGAGGAAAGTTGCCCCCTCGGTCACTAGAAGCCCGGACCGTGGCTGTGGCCGTGTCCGTGGCCGTGCCCGCCCGCCGCCGGCTCGGGCGCCTGCGGCTTGTCGACGACGAGGCTCTCCGTCGTCAGCAGGAGCCCGGCGATGGAGGCCGCGTTGGCCACCGCGCTTCGGGTCACCTTGACCGGGTCGACGATGCCGGCCTTGAGCAGGTCGACGTATTGGCCGGTCGCGGCGTCCAGGCCGACCCCGAAGTCGAGGTCACGGACCTTGTTCACGACGACGTAGCCGTCATGCCCGGCGTTCTGGGCGATCCACCGCAGCGGCTCCTCGAGCGAGCGCCGCACGATCTTGACGCCGACCGCGGCGTCGCCCTCGAGGCCGAGGCCGCCCTCGAGCTGGCCGGCCACCTGCACCAGCGCGGCTCCGCCGCCCGGGATGATGCCTTCCTCGACCGCTGCCTTGGTCGCCGAGATCGCGTCCTCGATGCGGTGCTTGCGCTCCTTCATCTCGACCTCGGTCGCGGCGCCCACCTTGATGACCGCCACGCCGCCGGACAGCTTGGCCACCCGCTCGGACAGCTTCTCCTTGTCCCAGTCCGAGTCGGACGCCTCGATCTCCTTGCGGATCTGCTCGATGCGGTCCTTGACCTCGTTCTGGCGGCCACCGCCGTCCACGATGGTCGTGTTGTCCTTGTCGACGACGATGCGCCGGGCGCTGCCCAGCTGCTCGACGCCGACGCCCTCGAGCTTGTAGCCCAGCTCGGGCGCGATCAGCTCGGCGCCGGTCAGGATCGACATGTCCTGCAGCATCGCCTTGCGCCGGTCGCCGAACCCGGGCGCCTTGACCGCGCAGACCTTCAGCGTCTTGCGGATGGCGTTGACCACGAGCGTGGACAGGGCCTGACCCTCGACGTCCTCGGCGATGATCAGCAGCGGCTTGGCGTCCTGGACGACCTTTTCCAGGACCGGCAGCAGCTCCTCGATCGCCGAGATCTTCTGGGTGGTGATGAGGATGTAGGCGTTTTCGAGGACCGCCTCCTGCCCCTCCGCGTCGGTGACGAAGTGAGGCGAGATGAAGCCCTTGTCGAACTGCATGCCCTCGGTGGTCTCGAGCTCGGTCGCCAGCGTCGAGCCTTCCTCGACGGTGATGACGCCGTCGCGGCCGACCTTCTCCATCGCCTCGGCGATCAGGTCACCGATCGTGGAGTCCTGGGCCGACACGGTGGCGACCTGGGCGATCTCGGTGCGGCTGGCGACCTCGGTGGCCTTGGCCTTGAGGGCCTCGGCGACCGCCGTGGCGGCCGCATCGATGCCGCGCTTGAGCCCGGACGGGCTGGCCCCGGCGGTCACGTTGCGCAGGCCCTCGCGGACCATGGCCTGGGCCAGGACGGTCGCCGTCGTGGTGCCGTCGCCGGCCACGTCGTTGGTCTTCGTCGCGACCTCTTTGACCAGTTGGGCACCGAGGTTCTCGTAGGGGTTGGCGAGTTCGATCTCTTTGGCGATCGTCACGCCGTCGTTGGTGATGGTGGGAGCGCCGAACTTCTTGTCCAGGACGACGTTGCGGCCCTTCGGGCCGATCGTGACCTTGACGGCGTCGGCAAGCGAGTTGACGCCGTGTTCAAGCAGATGGCGCGCGTCGTCTGAGAAGCTCAGGATCTTCGCCATGTATTGGTGTCCCTTCAGAGCAAACACCGCCCGGGCAACCCGTGCATCGGGCACGGAGCCAGGGCGGTGTCCACTGATGCTTCGCTAATTGGTCACTTCTCGATGACGGCCAGGACGTCGCGGGCCGACAGAACGAGGTATTCCTCGCCGGCCCACTTCACCTCGGTGCCGCCATACTTCGAGTAGATGACGGTGTCGCCGACCTTGACGTCGATCGGAATCCGGTTGCCTTTGTCATCGACGCGACCCGGGCCGACGGCCAGGACGGTGCCCTCTTGCGGCTTCTCCTTGGCGGTGTCCGGAATCACAATGCCCGAGGCGGTGGTCGTCTCCGCCTCGTTGGCCTGAACCAGAATGCGGTCCTCGAGCGGCTTGATCGCAACCTTCGTCGCGGTAGTCACGGGCATACCCTCCTGGGGTATCTGGTTTGCTCTGTTTCGATGCCCGGTGCCGCCGTCGTCGCGGGTGCCGGTGCCGCCGGGCGTGGCTAGCACCCTCACCTCGAGAGTGCTAACGCGAGGTTATGCCGGAAGCTAGCACTCCGTCAAGGAGAGTGCCAGACGCGGCGAGTTTTGCGCTGCTGAGCCGCGAGTACCAATAGTATTTGTCCGAATACGGTACGCACATATGGGGCGCGTTGCTGAATTGTTACCAGCGACAACAAAGACACTCTTGTGCTCCACTCGCCGACGGGAATACGTTGCCGGACACAACAATCCAGTTCAACCAGCATCACCGGGCCGGTGCGCGGCAGCACCCCGCCACTCCGGCCACCCCCGGCCCGACGGTGCGAATCACTGCCGATTCAAACCTGTACACCCCGCGCGCCCGGTGCGGCGCATATCTTGCGAAAGGACCCGAGCATGCGCAAAGGGATCATCTCCCTCATGGCGGTCGGGCTGCTGACGGTCGGCAGCCTCGCCGCCTGCGGCAACGACTCCGACAAATCCGGTAACGGCGGCGGTGGCAACACCAAGACGCCCAAGATCGGCGTAATTCTTCCGGACAGCAAGTCGTCGGCCCGGTGGGAGACGGCCGACCGGCCCTACCTGGAGGCCGCGTTCAAGGCCGCCGGCGTGCAGTACGACATCCAGAACGCGCAAGGCGACAAGAACCAGTTCCAGACCATCGCCGACCAGATGATCACCAATGGCGTCAACGTCCTCGTGATCGTCAACCTGGACAGCGGCACCGGTAAGGCCGTGCTGACCAAGGCAGCGTCGGCCGGTGTGGCCACCATTGACTACGACCGGCTGACCCTGGGCGGGAGCGCCAAGTACTACGTCAGCTTCGACAACGTCGCGGTCGGCAAACTGCAGGGCGAGGGCCTGAGCAAGTGCCTGACCGACAACAAGGCCGTCAAGCCCGTGATCGCCGAGCTCAACGGCTCGCAGACGGACAACAACGCGACCCTGTTCAAGCAGGGCTACGACGGCGTCCTCAAGCCCAAGTACGACAGCGGCGACTTCGTCAAGGGCCCGGACCAGTGGGTGCCGGACTGGGACAACGCGCAGGCGGGCACGATCTTCGAGCAGATGCTGACCGGTAACCCGAACATCAAGGGTGTCCTCGCGGCCAACGACGGCCTCGGCAACGCGGCGATCGCCGTGCTGCGGAAGCAGAACCTCAACGGCAAGGTGCCGGTCACCGGCCAGGACGCCACCGTGCAGGGCCTGCAGAACATCCTCGCCGGCGACCAGTGCATGACGGTCTACAAGGCGGTCAAGAAGGAGGCCGACGCGGCGTCCGAGCTGGCGATCTCTCTCGCCAAGGGGGAGAACAAGACCACCAGTCAGACGGTGCACGACCCCGAGGGCAACCGCGACGTCCCGTCCGTGCTGCTCGACCCGGTCGCGATCTACAAGGACAACGTCAAGGCCGTGGTCGACGACGGTTACGTCAAGGCCAGCGAGCTGTGCACCGGCGCCTTCGCGGCGGCCTGCACCACGCTCGGCATCAAGTAGGTAGCCAAGACTGATACCGGCTCAACCAGGTCCCGGCACCGGCGCGCTCACCCCCCGCGCCGGTGCCGGGACACCACTGTCAGGTGAGGAGCACCGTGACCGAAACACCCCTGACCGACACCGAGACGACCCCCCTGCTCGACCTTCAGCAGATCAACAAGAGCTTCGGGCCCGTCCAGGTGCTGCGCGACGTCGATTTCACCGCGTACCCGGGAGAAGTCACCGCGCTCGTCGGCGATAACGGCGCCGGCAAGTCCACGCTCGTCAAATGCATCGGCGGCATCTACCCGATCGACTCGGGCTCGTACTTCTTCGAGGGCCGGCCGGTCACCGTGCACGGTCCGCGCGAGGCCGCCGCGCTCGGCGTCGAGATCGTCTACCAGGACCTGGCCCTGTGCGACAACCTGGACATCGTCCAGAACATGTTCCTGGGCCGCGAGAAGCGCGCCGGCCTCGTCCTCGACGAGCTCACCATGGAGCAGCAGGCGGCCTCGACCCTCGCCAGCCTCTCGGTCCGCACCGTCAGATCGGTCCGCCAGCAGGTCTCCAGCCTCTCCGGCGGTCAGCGCCAGACGGTCGCCATCGCCAAGGCCGTGCTTTGGAACAACAAGCTGGTCGTGCTGGACGAGCCGACCGCCGCGCTGGGCGTCGCGCAGACCGCCCAGGTGCTCGAGCTGGTGCGCCGGCTGGCCGACACCGGCCACGCCGTGGTGCTCATCTCGCACAACATGAACGACGTCTTCGCGGTGGCCGACCGCATCGCCGCGCTCTACCTCGGCCAGATGGTCGCGCAGGTGAAGGCCACAGAGGTGACACACGCCCAGGTCGTCGAGCTCATCACGTCCGGCCGCAGCGGTAACCTCGGCTTGCAGCCCGCCAACGGAGGCAACCTATGAGTGACACGATCACATCTGCCGCCGTGCCGGCGGCCGATGCGCAGGCAGAAGGGGCCGGCCTCGGCGCCTACGCCGGGCGCTACATCGCCCGGGTCCGGGGCGGCGAGATGGGTGCGCTGCCGGCCCTCATCGGCCTCGTCGGGCTGGTCATCTTCTTTTCGGCCGTTCGCCCACGGTTCCTCACCGCGCTGAACTTCGCCAACCTCTTCCAGCAGGGCGCCGCGGTCACCGTGATCGCGATGGGGCTCATCTTCGTCCTGCTCCTCGGCGAGATCGACCTGTCGGCCGGCTACACCAGCGGCGTTTGCGCGGCCATCCTCGCCGTCCTGCTGACCAACCACGGCTGGCCGTGGTACCTGTCCATCCTGGCCGCGATCGTCACCGGCGTCATCATCGGCACCACGCTCGGCTCGCTGGTCGCCCTGGTGGGCATCCCGTCATTTGTGGTGACGCTGGCCGCGTTCCTCGCGTTTCAGGGCGTCAGCCTGGTGATCGTGAGCAACGGCAAGAACATCACGGTGGACGACCCGACGATCCTGCGGATCGACTCCAGCGGCAAACTGCCGGTGGCGGTCGGCTGGGCCCTCTTCGCCATCACGGTGCTCGCCTACCTCGGCGTCCAGCTGCTGCAGCGCGGCCGCCGGGTCAGCAAGGGGCTGTCGTCCGACCCGATCACGGTGATCGCGTTCCGCGTCGTCGGCCTGGCCGTCATCCTGGGCGCCGCCGTCTATGTGCTGAACCTCGAGCGCAGCCTCAACCCGGCGTTCCGCTCGCAGAAGGGCGTGCCGGTCATCGTTCTGATCATCGGCATCCTGCTCGTCGTATGGTCGTTCATACTGGGCCGGACCGCCTACGGGCGGCACATCTACGCGGTTGGGGGTAACCGCGAGGCGGCTCGCCGGGCCGGTATCAACGTCAACGCGATCCGGATCTCGGTCTTCGTGATCTGCTCCGGCATGGCGGCGCTCGGCGGCATCATCGCGGCCTCGCGCGCCAACTCGGTCGACCCGAACACCGGCGGCAGCAACGTCCTGCTGTACGCGGTGGGCGCGGCCGTCATCGGCGGCACCAGCCTCTTCGGGGGCAAGGGCCGGATCCGCGACGCGGTGCTGGGCGGCGCGGTGGTCGCGGTCATCGACAACGGCATGGGCCTGATGGGGCTGAGCTCGGGTGCCAAGTTCATCTTCACCGGCCTGGTTCTGCTCGCTGCGGCCGGTATCGATGCGCTGTCCCGGCGGCGCGCGGCCGCGGCCGGTCTCGGATAAGGTCACTCGCTCCTTCGCGCGGGTCGCCCGTTCGGCGACCCGCGCGGCAGCGGCGATCGGTAGCGATGTCGAGCATGCGTGCCAGCCCCAGCCAAGAGGAGATCCGCCGGTACAACCTCGGCGCACTCCTCCGCTCGGTGCACGTCCGCGGCGCCACGACGCGCGCCGAACTGACGACCAGCCTGGGCCTCAACCGCAGCACCATCGGTGCGCTCACCGCCGAGCTGGCCGGTGCAGGCCTGGTCAGCGAGGAGGTGCCGCTCTCGGCCGGGCGGGCCGGGCGGCCTTCCCTCGTCGTGCGGCCGGAGTCCGAGCGGGTGTACTGCTTCGGCTTCTCCATCGAGGTCGACCAGCTCACCGTGGCCCGGGTCGGGCTGGGCGGGGTCGTCCTCGACCGGCGGGAGATGCCCCGGCCGGGCGGTGAGAACACCACCAAGGCGGTCGTGGCGGCCCTGGCCGGGCTCGTCCGGGACATGCTGGCCGGCATCCCGCCGAGCGCCCGATACGTCGGCAGCGGCGTCGCCGTGTCCGCCATGGTGCGCAAGGACGACGGCCGTGTCCGCCTCATGCCGCACATGGACTGGGTGGACCAGCCGCTCACCGAGGCGCTCGTCGACATCTTCGGCGACGAGCGACCGATCGCGATGCGCAACAACGCCGACCTCGCCGCGCTGGCCGAGCACGTCCGCGGCGTCGCGGTCGACTGCGACAACCTGATCTACCTGGACGGGGACGCCGGCGTCGGGGGCGGGATCATCGCCGCCGGCCGGCCGGTCCACGGCCATGGCGGGCACGGCGGCGAGGTCGGCCACATGGTCGTCAATACGCACGGCAAGCCGTGTGGCTGCGGCTCGAGCGGCTGCTGGGAAACGGAGATCGGCGAGCACGCGCTGCTCAGCGCGGCCGCCCGGGACACCGGCGGCGGCCGGGAAGGGATCTTCTCGGTGCTCGACGCGGCCTCGCGAGGTGACGCCGGCGCGCAGTCGGCGGTCCGCCAGGTCGGCGACTGGCTCGGGTTCGGCGTGGCCAACCTGGTCAACATCTTCAACCCCGAGATGGTCATCTTCGGCGGCACGCTCCGCGAGGTCTACCTGGCCGCGGCCGCCCAGGTGCGCAGCCGGCTCAACCGGCAGGCCCTGCCCGCGTGCCGCGAGCACGTGCGGCTTCGCACCCCGATCCTCGGCGACGACGCAGCCCTGCTCGGCGCCGCCGAGCTGGCCTTCGAGCCGCTGCTGGCGGCCCCGCTCGACGACGCCCTGCGCTAGCGCCTGACCGTGACGATCGCGACGACGAGGACCACGCCACAGGCCGTCAGTGCGACGAACAGCCCAGCGAGGTCGGCGAGGACCGCCACGGCGAGCCCGCAGACGATCGTCCCCGCGTACTCGGCTTGGGCGCACAGGGAGTGCACGGTCGCCCGGACGGCACCGACGGTCTGGCGGTTGACCCAGATGGTGCCGAAGCTGCGGGTCAGCGGCAACGAGCCGGCGCCCAGCAGTACGGCGAGGCTGCCGCTGATGGCCCCGGGCGCGAGAGCCAGGCCGACGACACCGGCCGTGGCGACCGTGCAGGCGACGACATAGCCGCGCCGGACGGTGGACGCGCTCCCGATCCGGGGCTGCACGATGCGCAGGGCGGCGGCCCCCGCGAGACACATCAACACGCCCAGGCCGGTGAACCACAGGACCGGATCGACGGCCGGGGCGAGGGCGACCAGCCGCAGCGGATAGAGCCGTCCGAAGGCGCCGGCCACACCGTTGACCAGGAACGTGGCGGCGAAGACGGCGAGGAGCACGCGGCTGTCACCGACCAGGCGGGCCCCGCGGACCAGGATCGACCGGGCAGGAACCCCGACGAAGCGCCGCTCGCGGAAGCCGACGGCGACGTACAGGCCGAGGAGCAGCATGGCCGCCCCGGCGAGGACCATCGCCGTGCTGCGCCCGGTGAGCCAGGCCAGCCCGCCGACCCCGGCCAGCCCGGCGACGGTGCCGGTCAACTGGGCCTGCTCGGCCCGGATCAGCACCACCGGGACGCACGCCGGGTCGGCCAGTTCGTCGCTGATCCAGGCCACGTCCGCGCCGCTGGCGAAGGTCCACGACAGTCCCCACAGCATCTGTGTGGCCACGAGCGGCAGGAAGCCTGTGACCAGGCCGGTGGTGAGCATGGCGGTGCCCATGAGCGCGTGGGACACGACCAGCGACCACTTCCGGCTGAACGTGTCGGCGACGACCCCGGCGGGGACCTCGGCCACGAGCGCGACGACGGCCTGCGCAACGCCGATCAGCACCAGCTCGGACGCCGACAGACGCGCATCGACGACGAGGTAGACGCTGGTCACCAGCCACCAGCCGCGGTGCAGCACGGCCCGGCACCACGTCCACCGCACGTAAAGAGCGCCGGACACCGGCCCGACCGTACGGACCGGCCGGCCAGCGGCGCCACCGAATAAGGTCGGGGCTGTGGAGCTTGAGGACGTCGCCGCGCTCACGTCCGCGGTCGGTCTCGCGGCCCTCGCCGCGGCCGATCAGGTGGCCGACGGCGACCCCCTCGCCGCCGCGTCCGCCCTCCGCGCCGGCGGCATCGAGCCTCGGCTGGCCGCGGCCGCCCTCACCCAGGCCGTCCTCCGGCGACGGGCCCGCACCAAGTTCGGCGCGGACGCCGACCGGCTGCTCTTCACCCGTACCGGGCTGGAGCAGGCCACCCGAGCCGTGGTCGCCAACCGGCGCGCCGAACGCCTCAAGGCCGCCGGGGCCACCCGGGTCGCCGACCTCGGCTGCGGGATCGGGGCCGACACGATCGCCTTCGCCCGGACCGGCCTCGCCGTGGTCGCCGTCGACCGCGATCCGGTCAGCGCCGCGATCGCCGAACACAACGTCCGCACGCTCGGCCTGGCCGCCACCGTGTCCACCATGGATGCGACCGCGACGGATCTGTCCGATGTGGACGCCGTCTTCTGCGACCCGGCCCGCCGCAAGGGAACCCGTCGCGTCTTCGACCCGGCCGCCTACGAGCCGCCGTGGGACTTCGTGGCGGCGTTGCCGCAAAGGGTTCCCCGCGCCGTCCTCAAGCTCGCCCCCGGCATCGACCACGCGTTGCTGCCCGACGGCGCCGAAGGCGAATGGGTGTCGGTCGACGGCGACGTCGTCGAGGCGACCGTCTGGTGCGGACCGCTCGCCCAGACGCCCCGCCGGGCGACGGTGATCCGCGGCCCGGGCATCGCCGCCCTGGAGGGCACCGGCCAACGCCAAGCACCGGTCAAGGACGCCGGCCGATACCTCATCGACCCGGACGGAGCGGTCGTCCGGTCCCATCTCGTGGCCGAGTTCGCCGATCAGGTCGACGGGCACCTGGCCGACGCGACGATCGCCTACGTCTACACCGGCCAGCCGGCGCGCACGCCGTTCGGCCGCGGCTACCAGGTACACGGAAGGTTGCCAATTGCGCTGAAGAAGCTGCGGGCGGCGTTGCGGGCCGAGGATGTGGGATCGGTCACGATCCTCAAGCGGGGCTCGGCGCTCGACGTCGAGCAGCTCAGACGCGACCTCCGGCTGAGCGGCACGCGACCGGCGACGATCGCGCTGACCCGGATCGGCGGGGAGCCGGCAGCGCTTCTGCTGGAACCGCAGGACTAGGCCTGTAGCAAACTGAGCCTCGCCGTAGCCCGGCCATCCACTTTGATACACGCCTAGCGCTATGCTCGCGCCCGTGGCTGGTCAGGCAACCCCCGCGACGGCGCTGCTGGCGCGGCAGAAGGTGACCCATCGGGTGCACGCCTACACGCACGACCCGAAGGCCGCCTCCTATGGCACCGAGGCCGCCGCGGCGCTCGGGATCGCCGCCGACCGCTGCTTCAAAACCCTCATCGCCGACGTCGAGGGCCAGCTCACCGTCGCGATCGTGCCGGTGAGTGGCGCCCTTGACCTCAAGGCACTGGCCCAGGCGGTCGGGGCCAAGCGGGCCACGATGGCCGACCCGGCGCTCGCCGAGCGGACCACCGGCTACGTCGTCGGCGGGATCAGCCCGCTCGGGCAGCGCAAACGGCTGCCGACCGTGGTCGACGAGTCGGCACTGGACTTCGACACCGTCTTCGTCTCCGGCGGCCGCCGTGGGCTCGACATCGAGCTGGCCCCCGGCGACTTGGTGGCGCTCACCGCGGCGACGGTAGGTCGGGTCCGGACGTGACCGCCGTGACAACCGACGTCTCGCTCCGGCCGATGCGCTGGTGGCACATCGGCGCCGTGATGGAGATCGAGGACGAGCTCTTCGGTGCCGAGCAGTGGTCACCGGCGACGTTCTGGAGCGAGCTGGCCGCCGGGCACCACTACCTCGTCGCGATCGACGCCGATGACGTCGTCCTGGGATATGCCGGCCTGGCCGTCAACCCGCCCGACGAGACGTGGATCCAGAACGTCGGCGTGCGCCGCTCGGCCCAGCGGCGCGGGATCGGCCGGCTGCTCGTGGAGGCGCTGCTGGCCGAGGCCGAGCGGCGCGGCGTCGACAAGGTGCTGCTCGAGGTGGCCGTCGACAACGGACCGGCCCAGCGGCTCTACGCCCAATACGGCTTCGAGGGCATCGGCGTCCGCAAGGGCTACTACCAGCCAAGCAACACCGACGCCCTGGTGATGCTGCGGGAGACATCATGATCGTACGGATGTGGGAGGTCCGGGCACACCCGGAGGGCCTCACCGACCTGCTCTCCTGGATCTGCGAGGCAGCACTGCCGAAGATCGAGGTCAACCCGATGCACATCCACAGCGAGGTCTTCACGTCGACGGACAACCGGGTCGTGGTCATCTCGAAGTGGCGGGGCAACACCCCGGAGCCGCTCATCGACCCGCCCAGTCACCTGGTCGGCCGCCGGGCGCAGTCGTGGGACTTCACCCAAGTCGATCGGTAGCGACCTTCTGCAGGAAGCCGTCGAGCGCCGCGTTGACCAGCTCGGACTGCTCGAGCAGGGCGACGTGGCCGCCGTCCTCGATGACCACCAGCTCGGCCTCGGGCAGCACGCCGGCGATCTCGCGCGAGTGGGCCAGCGGGGTAAGCAGGTCGTGGTCGCCGCAGATGATGAGCACCGGCACATCGGCCAGCGGGTTGAGCAACAGCAGCCGCGAGTGCGCGTAGAGCGTGCGCAGGTAGCGCGCGACCGTGTCGGTCGACGTGGACGAGTTCATCCGCTCCACAAAGGACACCAGCGCCGGGCTCGGGTGCTCGCTGCCGAAGCCGTAGCGGCGGGTCAGCAGCCAGGCCAGGTCGGTGGTCGCCCGGCGAGCGCGGTCGATCATCGTCGCGGTGATCTGCCCGCCGGTGCGCACCAGTGGTATCAGCGGCCGGCGGAACCGGGCGACCACCTCGGGCAGCCCGAAGCTGACCTCGTCGAGCTCGCCGGCCGAGGTCGAGATGAGCACCGCGCCGGCCACCCGCTCGGCGAAGACCTCCGGCCACTGCTCGGCCAGCGCCATGACGGTCATGCCGCCCATCGAGTGTCCAATGAGGACTATGCGGCCGGTCGGCGCGGTCGCCTCGATGACGCGGCGCAGCGCGGCGCCGAGCGCCTCCATCGTATAGTCGCCGCTCGGCAGCCGGCCGGACCGGCCGTGGCCGGGCTGGTCGTAGAAGACCGAGCGGTACTCTCCGGCGAAGGCCTTGCGCTGGAAGTAGAACGTGCCCATGTCGAGGCCGTAGCCGGGGATGAAGACGAGCGTGAGGGTCGGGTCGCCGTCGACGATCTCCAGGTAGAGGTCGACGCCGTCGTCGGTGCGCACCACGCGCGACTCGTCGAAGGGCCGATCGGAGAACGGCTCGTCCGCGTAGGGATCCTCACCCCGGCGGTGCCGGCGGACCAGATAGCGCTCGGTGGCCACTCCGGCGGCGACGCCCGCGGCGGCGAGGCCGACCACCGTCCCGATGATGCCGACGCGCTTGGTGGACCGCTTCATGACTCCCAGAGTAGGCGAACCGCGCTGCGGACCCGTTCGGCGACGTCGTCGGCGGTGACCGGCCCGTCTGCGGCGGCCAGCCGGCCGGCCAGCCCGTGCACGTAGGCGGCCGAGATCGCGGCGACCTCCGGGGCCAGCCCGCCGGCCAGGAGCGAGCCGAGGATGCCGCCCAGCACATCACCGGTGCCACCGGTGGCCAGGGCCGGGCTGCCGGTCGGGTTGACGTAGGCCTGGCCGTCCGGCGTGGCAACGACCGTCCGGTTGCCCTTGAGCAGCACCACGGCCTTCATCCGGGTGGCCAGCTCGAGCGCGTCGGCCACCCGGTCACCGCCCGGCGGATGCCCGGCCAGGCGCTGGTATTCCCGGTCGTGTGGCGTCACCACAAGCGGCGCCGAACGGTCCCGCAGCAGCCCGGACATCGAGCCGTCGACGAGGAGGTTCAGGCCGTCGGCGTCGAGGCAGACCGGGACCGGCGCGGCAAGGACGCTGCGCACCTCGGCGGCCGCCCGCTCGCCCGTGCCCAACCCGCTGCCGCACACCCAGGCCTGCACCCGCCCGGCGTCGGCCACCCGGTCGGTCGCGATGACCGTGGGGTGCCGCCGGCGCACGGCGTCGGCCGCCGAGCCGGCATAACGGACCAGGCCGGCCGGGCCGGCCAGCGCGCCGGTGACGGACAGCACTGCGGCTCCGGGGTACGTGGCCGAGCCGGTCGCCACCCCGACGACCCCACGCGAGTACTTGTCGTCGTTGATTTCCGGTCGTGGCCAGTTGGCCTGAATCGCCTCGAGCGTCGGCATGACCAGCGCCGGCGAGCCGCGCAGCCAGGGCGTCAGCCCGATGTCGACGAGCTCGACCAGTCCACTGTGGACGGCACCGGCGCCGACCAGCAGCCCGGGCTTGTGCACGCCGAAGGTGACCGTCACGTCGGCGTGGACGGCCCGGCCCTCGACGTTGCCCGTGTCGACGTCGATGCCCGATGGGACGTCGACGGCCACGATCGGCGGGTGGGCGCCGTCTGCGGCCAGTACCAATGAAGCATCAGCGACCACAGTGGACGCGTCATCGCGGAGCCCGCCCCGGCCACCGATGCCGAGAATGCCGTCGACCACCAGGTCGGTCGTCGCGGGCACGGCGTCTGCGACCCGCCCACCGGCCTTTTGGAATGCCGAAAGCCCGCCGGCGTGCGCCCGATCGGGGTTGAGCAGCCGCGCCTCGACCTGGGCGCCGCGACGGGCCAGCGCGGCGCCGGCGTAGAGCGCGTCGCCACCGTTGTCGCCGGAGCCGACCAGCAGCAGGACGCGGGTGCCGTAGATGCGCCCGTAGCGGTCGGCGAGCAGCTCGGCGCAGCGGCGGGCCAGGCCGGTCGCGGCCCGCTGCATGAGCGCGCCGTCGGGGAGCGTCGCCATCAAGGCCTGCTCGGCCGCCCGGACGTCGGCCACGCGATACGCCGGGCGCATCATGACCGCCGGCTCGCGATCAGCCGCCCGGCTCATGACCGCTCGCTCACGGTCACGCGCTCGGCGACCACCATGGCCGAGGCGATCCCGCCGTCGTGGGACAGGGACAGGTGCCAAAACGTGATCCCGCGTTCGGCCGCCGCCGCGGCAACCGTGCCGGAGACGGTCAGCCAGGGCCGGCCGTCCGGGTCGGTGACCACCTCGCAGTCGTGCCAGTGCAGCCCGCCGGGGGCGCCGAGCGCCTTGGCGACCGCCTCCTTGGCGGCGAACCGCGCCGCTAACGACTCGGCCGACCGTGGGTTGCCAGACGTCGTGAGCAGCTCGGCCTCGGTGAAGATGCGATCGCCGAGCAGTGGGGTGCGCTCCAGCGCCCGGGTGAACTTCTCGACCAGAACCACGTCGATTCCGACTGACACGATCACCCGGACAGTCTGTCACGCCCTACTCGACGGTCACCGACTTGGCGAGGTTGCGCGGCTGGTCGACGTCGTGGCCGCGGGCCGCGGCGATCTCGCAGGCCAGCACCTGCAGCGGCACCGTGGTCACCAGCGGCGCCAGCAGCGTCGGGGTGGCCGGCACGTAGATGAGGTGGTCGGCGTAGGGCTTGACGTCCTCGTCACCCTCCTCGGCGATCACGATCGTCCGGGCGCCGCGGGCGCGGACCTCCTGGATGTTGGAGACGACCTTGTCGTGCATGACGCCCCGACCACGCGGCGAGGGCACCACGCAGACGACCGGCGTGCCGTGTTCGATAAGGGCGATCGGGCCGTGCTTGAGCTCGCCGGCCGCGAAGCCCTCGGCGTGCATGTAGGCCAGCTCCTTGAGCTTCAGCGCGCCCTCCAGGGCCACCGGGTAGCTCACGTGCCGGCCGATGAACAGCACGCTCTTGGCGTCGGCCAGGTCCCGGGCCAGCTTGCGAACCGGCTCCATGGTGCCGAGCACCTCGTCCACCTTGGACGGCATCTCCTGCAGCTGGGCGACGACGGCCCCGACCTCGTCGGCGTATTTGATCCCGCGCACCTGGGCCAGGTGCAGCCCAACGAGCAGGCAGGCGACCACCTGGGTCAGGAACGCCTTGGTCGAGGCGACCGCGATCTCCGGCCCGGCGTGCGTGTAGAGCACGGCGTCGGACTCGCGCGGGATCGTCGAGCCGTTGGTGTTGCAGATGGCCAGCACGCGTGCCTTCTGCTCCTTGGCGTGGCGCAGCGCCATCAGCGTGTCCATCGTCTCGCCGGACTGCGAGATGGCCACGATCAGCGTCGAGCGGTCCAGGACCGGGTCGCGGTAGCGGAACTCGCTGGCCAGCTCGACCTCGCAGGGGATGCGGGTCCAATGCTCGATGGCGTACTTGGCGACGAGCCCCGCGTGGTATGCGGTGCCGCAGGCGACGATGAAGATCTTGTCGACGTCGCGCAGGTCCTGGTCGGTCAGCCGGACCTCGTCCAACACCAGGTCACCGGCGTCGGTCAGGCGGCCGAGCAGCGTGTCGGCGACCGCGCGCGGCTGCTCGGCGATCTCCTTGAGCATGAAGTAGTCGTAGCCGCCCTTCTCGGCGGCCGACGCGTCCCAGCTGATGTGGAAGTCCTTGCCCTCGGCCGGGTTGCCGAAGAAGTCGGTGATCTCGATCCGGTCGCCGGCGATCAGCACGACCTGGTCCTGGCCCAACTCGACCGCTTCGCGGGTGTGCTCGATGAACGCGGCGACGTCGCTGGCCAGGTAGTTCTCCCCCTGGCCGCGGCCGACGACGAGCGGCGAGTTGCGCCGGGCGCCGACGACCACGCCGGGCTGCTGCACGTCGACGGCGAGCAGCGTGAACGCGCCCTCCAGGCGGCGGCAGACGGCCCGCATGGCGTCGGCCAGGTCGGACCCGTTGGCCAGCTCTTCGGCGAGCAGGTGGGCGGCGCACTCGGTGTCGGTGTCGCTGCGGAACTCGACGCCCTTGCCCTCGAGCTCGACGCGCAGCTTGGCGAAGTTTTCGATGATGCCGTTGTGGATGACCGCGACCCGGCCGTCGGCCGAGCAGTGCGGGTGCGCGTTGCGGTCGGTGGGGCCGCCGTGGGTGGCCCAGCGGGTGTGCCCGATGCCGGTGGTGCCCTCGGCCAGCCCCGGGGCCGGTTCGTCGGCCAGGGCCCTCTCGAGGTTGGCCAGCTTGCCCGCCCGTTTGGCGGTCAGCAGGTCGCCGTTGACGATGGCCACCCCGGCTGAGTCATAGCCGCGGTATTCCAGGCGGCGCAGCCCGTCCAGCACGATACTGAGGGCCGGGCGCGATCCTGCGTACCCCACGATTCCACACATGCTCGCCACGGTAACAGAGAATCGAGCAGCACTCGTGCGCAAAGGTGTCGGCTTTGCGCACGGGATTTGCGCACTCCGTGTCCGCCACCGCGGCTGCTACGGTCGCTTCCATGGCTCGCACCGTGATCATCACCGGCGCCTCGCGCGGCATCGGCAAGGCAACCGCTCAAGGCTTCGTCGCCCAGGGTGACAACGTCGTCCTGACCTCGCGCAAACAGGACGCGCTCGACAAGGTCGCCGAAGAGCTTCTGGCGGCCCATCCTTCCGCCGGTGTACTGGCGTATGCCGCGCACGCCGCCGAACCCGACCAGGCGGCCGCCTGCGTCGACGCGGCGATGGCGCGCTTCGGCTCGGTCGATGTGCTGGTGAACAACGCCGGCACCAACCCGTACTTCGGGCCGCTCGCCGACATTGAGCCGATCCTGGCCGAGAAGATCACGCGGCTGAACCAGTTCGGGCCGGTGCTGTGGAGTCAACTCGTGTGGAAGGCGTGGATGTCCGAGCACGGTGGGGCGATCGTCAACATCGCCTCGCTCGGCGGGCTGCACACCGAGCTCGGCATCGGTTACTACAACGCCACCAAGGCGGCCGTCATCCACCTCACGCGGCAGCTGGCGATGGAGATGGCCCCCTTGGTGCGGGTGAACGGGGTCGCGCCCGGGATCGTGCGGACGCACCTGGCCAAGGCCCTGTGGGAGAACCACGAGGATCAGTTGCGGGCCGCGCTGCCGCTCGGCCGGATCGGCGAGCCGGACGACATCGCCGACGTCATCGTGTTCCTGGCCGGCGACGGCGCCCGGTGGATGACCGGCCAGACGCTCGTGGTGGACGGCGGCGCACAGGTGCGCAGCTCGGTCGCCTGACGAGGGCGCCCGACTACGCCGGTGAGGCCGTTCGGACGGTCGCCGCGATGCGCTCGGCGGCGTCCTGGGCGGTCTCGTGCGTGCCGGCCTCGACCATGACCCGGACCAGCGGCTCGGTGCCGGACGGGCGCAGCAGCACCCGGCCGGTGCCGCCCAGCTCGGCCTCGACCTCCTTGACCGCGTCGAGGACCGGCGCCGCGGTCGATCCGACCATACGGTCGCCGACCTGGACGTTGATGAGCACCTGGGGCAGCCGCCGCACGGCGGTCGCCAGGTCGGCCAGGCTACGCCCGGTCGTGGCCATCCGGGCCATCAGATGCAGCGCCGTCAGCAGGCCGTCGCCGGTCGTCGCGTAGGCCGGCATCACGATGTGCCCGCTCTGCTCGCCGCCCAGGGCCAGCTTGCGGGCCCGCAGCTCCTCCAGCACGTAGCGGTCGCCGACCTTGGTCTCCAGCAGCCGGATGCCGGCGTCGGCCATGGCCAGCTTGAGCCCGAGGTTGCTCATCACGGTCGCGACGAGCGTGTTTTCGGTCAGGGCGCCGGCGTCGCGCATGGCCAAGGCGAGAATCGCCATGATCTGGTCGCCGTCGATGTCGTCGCCGGTCGCGGTGACCGCCATGCAGCGGTCGGCGTCGCCGTCGTGCGCGATGCCCAGGTCGGCGCCGTGCTCGACGACCGCCCGCTGCAGCTTGGCGAGGTGGTTGGAGCCGCAGTCGTCGTTGATGTTCAGCCCGTCGGGGTCCGCGCTGATCGCCACGACCATGGCGCCCGCCCGCTCGTAGGTCAGCGGGGCGACCCGGGAGGCGGCGCCGTGTGCGCAGTCGACGACCACCTTGAGCCCGTCCAGGGCCTGCCCGGTCGAGCTCAGCAGGTGCTCGACGTACTTGTCGGCCCCGCCCGCGTCGTCGCGGACCCGGCCGATACGGGCGCCGGACGGGCGCGGCGCGGTCAGGCCCTCGGCGATGTGCGCCTCGATCGAGTCCTCGACATCGTCGGGAAGCTTGTGACCGCCGGCCGCGAAGAGCTTGATGCCGTTGTCCGGCATCGGGTTGTGCGAGGCCGACAGCATCACCCCGACGTCGGCGCCGAGCGCGCCGGTCAGGTAGGCCACGGCCGGGGTGGGCAGCACGCCGACCCGGACGACGTTGGCCCCGGCGCTGGTCAGTCCGGCGACCACGGCGCCCTCGAGCATCTCGCCGCTGGCCCGCGGGTCCCGCCCGACCACGGCCACCGGCGCGTGCGACCGGTCCCGCTCAAGCAGCACCTGCGCCGCCGCGACCGCGACCGAGAGCGCGAGCTCCGGACTCAGGTCGGCGTTGGCCCGGCCCCGTACCCCGTCGGTGCCGAAGAGTCGCCCCATCGCGAAGACCTCCCGGTAGTGTCCGGTGTTGCCGGCCGCCCAGACGCGAAACGGCCGGGCGCACCAATATCGTGCACCCGGCCGGCCGCGTGAATCAGCGCTTCGAGTACTGCGGGGCCTTGCGGGCCTTCTTGAGACCGTACTTCTTCCGCTCCTTGACCCGGGGGTCACGCGTGAGGAAGCCGGCCTTCTTGAGCGCCGGGCGGTCGTCGGGGTCGTTGTCGCACAGCGCCCGGGCGATCGCCAGGCGAAGCGCCCCGGCCTGGCCGGTCGTGCCGCCGCCGCGCAGGTTGGCGAACACGTCGAAGGCCTCGGCCTTGTCGGCGGTCACCAGCGGCTCGCGCACCAGCTGCTGGTGCACCTTGCTGGGGAAGTAGTTCTCCAGTTCCCGGCCGTTGAGGGTGAACTTGCCGGTGCCGGGGAGCAGGCGGACCCGGACGATGGCCTCCTTGCGCCGGCCGACGGTCTGGATCGGCTGGCCGGCGCCCCGCGACCGGGCGCGCGAACGCGTCGCCGGAGCCGGGGCCGGGCTGGCGGGCGCCGGGCTCGCGGGCGCCGGAGTGGCGGCCGGGCTGGCGGCGGGAGTTTCGGTGGCGGTCGCCACGGCGGCCGGCGAGGGGGCGACGCTGGTCTCGGTCACGCTCTGTCCTTCGTCCGCGCTCACTGCGCGATCTGCTTGATCTCGAACGGCTTGGGCTGCTGGGCCTCGTGCGGGTGCTCCGGGCCGGCGTAGACCTTGAGCTTGCGGATGAGGCGGTTGCCCAGCCGGTTGTGCGGGAGCATGCCCTTGACCGCCAGCTCGATGGCCCGCTCCGGGCGCTTGGTCAGCAGCTCGTCGTAGCCAACGGCCTTGAGGCCACCCGGGTAACCCGAGTGCCGGTAGGCCACCTTGGTCTGCCGCTTGTTGCCGGTCAGCGCCACCTTGCTGGCGTTGATGACGATCACGAAGTCGCCGGTGTCGACGTGCGGCGCGAACGTCGGCTTGTGCTTGCCACGCAGGAGGGTGGCGGCATGGGTGGCGAGCCGACCCAGGACGACGTCAGAAGCGTCGATGACATGCCACTGACGCTCGATCTCGCCCGGCTTGGGGCTGTACGTACGCACAGGTCTACCTTGTCTTCCACGTCGTCGGTCTGGGGTGCGCTATAGCGCGGGCGACCCGAGGCAGCTGCCACGTCGGGCGCACGAACTCCAAGCGTACCCGAAGACCGGGGACGCTCCGAATCGCACAACAGCGCACCACTCTACCCGCGAGGTGGGCGAAGGGTCAAAATGGCTAGGCTTTCTCCAGGGTCCAGGTGCCCACGCCGGTGGTACCGGCCGGCGGACCGAGCTTGAGCGTGTTGCCGCTGCAGTCGTAGGTGCCCTTGCGCAAGATCGGCTGGCTGTCGACCGCGTTGCCGGTGTCGGCCGCGTTGGTGCCCACGAACTGGGCCAACCCCACCTTGTCGGCCACCCGCGCGGTGGTCGGGCTGGTGAGATCGACGGTCACAACCACCGAGCCGAAGTCGACGTTGCCGACCGGCTCGAACGCGCCGCTGGTGCCGCTCGGGGTCTTGACGGTGCCGTTCACCGACCCGCCGTAGGTCGAGCTGCCCTTCACGTTGCCCCCGGCGACCGCGAAGTTGAAGTTGATCGGCTCCATCTTGTCGAAGTTGACGGCGGTCTTCCCGTCGGCCGCGATGTTCACCGTGACCCCGGCCCCGCCGGTCAGCGTGCCGTTGACCCCGTTGCCGTTGAACGTGCCGGCCACGCCCGTCGCCCGCCAGTTCCCAACCAGGCAGGAGGCGGCCGAGCCAGTTTCGGTGCCGCTGCCGGAGCCGGAGCTGGTGCCGGTCGAGGCCGACGGCCCAGACGAGGCGCCTGATCCGGTCGTGCCCGCGCTGCTGCATCCGGCCAGCGCGATGCCCGTCGCCGCGGCGGCCACCATGATGGCCTTCACCGCTATGGCCTTGCCGGTCGTCTGCATCTGTCCTCCTCGAAAGATCATGTCAAGAGTCATCGACATACATACCCAAACCACACCGGCCCCGAACCGCCGGCGCCAATCTTGGCAATGAACGTCAAGGGTGAGGCCCCCGTAGTACGCAGGAAACATTCGGGACTCTTCGGCGAAACCGCCCACCGGCAGCCTTTGCCCATGTCGAGCGCGCTGACCGGCTTCACCGTCGCGGTGACCAGCGGTGATGCGGAGCTCAGCGGGCTGCTCGAGCGGTACGGCGCGCGGGTGGTGCCGGCGCCTGCCCTGCGTAGCCTGCCGATCGACGACGACACCGAGATCAAGGCGGCCACCGTCGCCGTCGTCGACCATCCACCGGACGTGGTCGTCGCCACCACCGGGGTCGGGCTGCGCGGCTGGCTCGAGGCGGCCGACGGTTGGGGCCTCGGCGCAACGCTCCGGGCCCGGCTTTCCACCGCCCGGCTGATCGCCCGTGGTCCCAAGGCGCGCCGCGCCGTCCGCGCCGCCGGCCTGATCGAGGCGTGGGCGCCCGAGGCGGAGAGCGGTGACCAGGTGCTTGACTACCTGCTCGACGAGGGGCTGTCCGGCCGGCGGGTTGCCATTCAGCTGCCCGGAGAGCCGCAGCCGGAGTTCGCCGCCGCGCTGCGCGACGCGGGCGCCATCGTCATCGAGATCCCCGTGTACCGGTGGGCGCCGCCCGCCGATCCGGCCCCGCTGCGCCGGCTGGTCGACCTGATCGGCTCGCGGCTGGTCGACGCCGTGACGTTCACCTCCGCATCGGCGACCGGCTCGCTGCTCTACGTGGCCGGAGCCGAGGCGGCGGACGTCCTCGAAGCGCTGCGTACCGACGTCGTCGCCGCCTGCGTCGGCCCGCTGAGCGCGGTCCCGCTGCGCCGGCTCGACGTGCCGGTGGTCGTCCCCGCCCGGCCTCGGCTCCGCGCGCTGGTCGGCATCCTGGTCGACGAGTTGCCCAAGCGGGCGCCGACGCTGCTGGTCGCCGGGACCACGGTCACCCTGCGCGGGCACGCGGCGGTCATCGACGGCCGCCTCAAGCCACTGGCTCCCGGCCCGATGGCCGTGCTGCGGGCGCTGGCCGTGTCGCCCGGGCGTGTGCTGTCCCGGGCCGCGTTGCGGCGGGAGCTGCCGCGCGGCGCCGACGAGCACGCGGTCGAGATGGCCGTGGCCCGGCTTCGCGCCGCGCTGGGCGGCTCCGCCTTCGTGCAGACGGTCATCAAGCGCGGCTACCGGCTACGGGTGGACTGAGGCCGGTATCAAGTGGGTGGTCGTATCCGGCCTTGACCGGTGCAGTTCCAGGCGGCGTGCGGAACTGCCCCGGCGTCGCCCGGCCATGCACGTTGATGTAGGCCCTTGTGTCACTGCAGGTAGTGCTCGACCTCGTCGATCGGCCGGTTTTCCACGTCGTCGGGCGCGATGCCGGCCTCCTTGGCGGCCCGCCGGCGGCGCAGCAGGTCCCACAGCTGGTCCAGCTGTTCCTCGATCGCGCGCAGCCGGGCGTGCTCCTCGCTCTCGGAGATCTCCCCCTTCTGCAGCGACGTGCGCAGCTGGTGCTCCTCGTCGACGAGCTCCGAGATGTGCGCGAGCACTGACTTGTCGTCCATGGACAAAATCATGCCATCAGGCGACGTCCCAGACCGGTTCGGGCACCTCGACCACCTCGCCGTCGCCCCGGAACAACAGGAACCGGTCGAAGGATCGGGTGAACCACCGGTCGTGGGTGACCGCGATGACCGTCCCCTCGTAGGCCATCAGCCCGTCTTCCAGGGCTTCGGCGCTGGCCAGGTCGAGGTTGTCGGTCGGCTCGTCGAGCAGCAGCAGGGTCGCCCCGGACAGCTCCAGCAGCAGGACCAGGAACCGCGCCTGCTGACCGCCGGAGAGCGAGCCGAAGCGCTGGTCGGCCTGCCCGGCCAGCTCGTAGCGCGACAGCGCGGGCATCGCCTGCGGCCGGGGCAGCCCGCTGCGCCACTCGTCGCCCCGCCACAGGATGTCCACGAGCGTCTGGTCGAGCAGTTCGGGCCGGTCGTGCGTCTGCGAGAAGTGGCCGGGCCGCACCCGTGCGCCGAGGCGAGCCACGCCCTCGTGCATGACCGGGGCCAGCACGACACCGTCCACAGGGGACTGTCCGACGTCGGGGTCGGAGCCGCCGCGGGCGAGCAGCCGCAGGAAGTGCGACTTGCCGGTGCCGTTGGCCCCCAGCACGGCCAGCCGATCGCCATACCAGAGCTCGAGGTTGAACGGGTAGGTGAGCCCGTCCAGCTCGAGCTGCTCGCAGATGACCGCCCGCTTGCCGGTGCGCCCGCCGGACAGGCGCATGCGGATGTCCTGGTCCTTCGGTGGCAGCGGCGGCGGACCACCTTCCTCGAACTTCTCCAGCCGGGTGCGCGCTGCCTGCAGCCGGGATGCCATGTCGGCGTTGTACGCGGCCTTCTCCCGGTACATGAGGACGAGCTGGCGCAGCTTCTCCCGCTCCTCGTCCCAGCGCCGGCGGCGCTCCTCGAGCTTGTCGTGGCGGGCCACGCGGGCCTCGTGCCAGGATGCGAACCCGCCCGGGTGCACCCAGGCCGAGCCGCCCTCGACGGTGACCACCCGGCTGGCCGTCTGGGCAAGCAGCTCGCGGTCGTGGGAGACGAAGAGGATGCTCTTCGCCGACTCGCGGATGCGCCCCTCGAGCCAGCGCTTGCCCGGTACATCCAGGAAGTTGTCCGGCTCGTCGAGGAGCAGCACCTCGTCGTCGCCGCGGAGCAGCAACTCGAGCGCGAAGCGCTTCTGCTGGCCGCCGGAGAGCGTGCGGACCGGCCGCTCGCGGCTGGACTCCCAGGGCAGGTCGAGCGTGACCACGCTGGCCGTGTCGAAGAGGACCTCGGCGTCGTAGCCACCGGCCTCGCCCCACGCCGCGAGCGCGTTCGCGTAGCGCAGTTGGGAGCGCTCGTCGCCGCGGGCGTGCATGGCCCGCTCGGCCTCGTGCAGCCGCTCCCCGGCCGCCCGCAGCGCCGGCCGCGCGAGCTCAAGCGCGAGGTCGTAGAGCGTGCGGTCGTCGCCGATCATGCCGATGAACTGGCGCATCACGCCGAGCCCGCCGCTGCGGGCGACCGTCCCGTCGTGCACCGGTAAGTCGCCGGCCACCATGCGTAACAGCGTCGTCTTGCCGGCGCCATTTGGTCCGACGAGCGCCACCTTGGCGCCCTCCCCGACCCGGAACGACACGTCGGCGAAGAGTTGGCGCCCGTCAGGCAGGCTGTGCCCGACCCCGGCGACGTCTATGTACCCCACGAATCAAACATTGTCCGGACGGACGGCCAAGACACGAAAGCCTTTTTGGCTCGCGTGCCGCTGCACCGACCAGCCGCGCCCGGTCAACCACCGCTGCAGCGAGTCCCCACCGAGGTGCTTCGCGACCACCAACCAGGCCACGCCGCCCGGCGCGAGCCGGGGCAACCAGCGATCCAACAGTTCATGCAGCGCCGTTTTCCCGATGCGTACCGGCGGATTCGACCAGATCTCGGCGAACTGCACAGCGGCCGGGACGTCGTCCGGTAGTGCCGCGATAACGCTCGGTGCATTGCGCCGCACCAGGTCGAGGGCCCGCTGATTGACATCGACGGCATATACGGTCGCCGATGGCGCCGCCGTGGCGAGCACCACAGCGATCGGCCCGTAGCCGCAGCCGAGATCGAGAAACGGCCCGGCCGCATCGGGCGCCGGCAGCGGCGCCTTGTGCAGCAGCACCGACGTGCCTGGATCCAGTCGCCCGGACGAGAACACGCCACCCGCCGCGACCAGGGAGAAGTCGTGGTCGAGGAGGGAGAACTCGACAGTGCGGAAAGACGCCGGGGCGGCCGGCTCAGACGTGAAGTAGTGCTCCGTGCTCACGTCGAGCATTGTCCCCGCCCCAGGTGACAGGATTCACGCCACCCAGCTTTCGAGTCGCCCCGCGCGTCGGCTTGAAACATTACGAATACGCCACTCGCCCGGCCCTTCCGCTACCCTGTGCGACATGACTTACGGGATCGAGCCGCGCCGGAAACGGTCGAGCGCCTCCTCCCGCAGGGATGAGTCGCTCGACGAGGCCTACGAAGCGGACAACTGGCTGGCCGGCCTGCGACCTGGTCAGGACGGTCGCGGCGAGCCCGACCCGTTCGCCGTGGACCCGTTCGCGCCGGATCCATATGAGCCGCCGGCCCGGCGCCGCCGGGAGGCGCACGACGACGCCACGACGGCTTATCGGCTGCCGAGCGACGAGTCACCGACCCGTGGCGGACGGCGACGGGTGCGCGATGAGGAGCCCACCGACTACGGGATGGCGCCGGCCGCCGGTAACGGCTATCCCCCGGCCAACGAGGGCTACGTCGCCCGGCGGGCGCGGGATGACGAGCGGTCGGCCGCACCTCGCGACCAGGTGCCCGAGCTGACCCCGATCATGAAGCCGCTCTCGGCGATGCAGCCGCAATACGCGCCGACCGAGCCACCCCCACTCACTCCGATCTTCCCGGCGCTCGGGCCGCCGCAGCCGTCGGTCGGCAAGCGGCGCCGGTCGGAGCCCGAGCCGCCGCCGATGCCACTACCGATGCCACCACCGATGCCCGAGGTGCCCATCCAGCCGCCGCGCCGGGCCTATGAAGACAACGGCTACAGCAACGGCATGGACACCTCCGGTGACATCCGGCGGCCCCGCCCGCGGCCGGCTCCCGCGATGCCGCCGGCCCCACGCGAGCCGCAGGGTTATGCCGACCCGGGCTACGCCGACCCGGCTTACGCGGACCCCGCCTACGCAGACCCCACGCCGGCGCCACCGAGAGGCCGCCGGGGCTTCCCGGACGAGGTGGCCTACACACAGCCACCCCCGCCGGCGCGACCGGCTTACGAGCCGCGCCAGGCGCCCGTATGGACCGAGTTCACCGGAGAGCAGCGCCGCGACTACACCGGGGAATACCGGCGCGGTTCGACCGGCGAGATCCGCATGGACCGCCCGATCGAGCGACCGGTCGACCGCGCTCTTGACCGCTCGGCCGAATACCGGCGCGACCGCTCCGGCGAGTTCGCCGCCCTGGACCGCGCCGACGGGCTCGCCAACGGCAACCGCTCGGGCGAGTTCACCAACGGTTTTGCCAGCGGGGGCGGCCTGCGCACGGCGCCGCCACCCGGCCGCGGCCGCGCTCGTGACCCGATCATCGACCCGGTCCGCGTCGGCGGCCCGGGAGGGCCCGAGAAGCAGCACCGTCCCCACCGGTGGATCGCGGCGCTGAGCGTGATCGGCGTCCTCGTGCTCGTCGCCGCCTGCGGCCTCGGCACCTACTTCATGGTCAACGACGAGCGGAAAGGCCCCGCCCAGGCCAACACCGGGGCGACCCAGGGACCGAAGCAGCGCGACATCAGCTCGCGGAAGGCCGACGCGGCCGCGCTCAGCGAGGTCGAAGTCTTCCCCAACAAGCAGATCGTGACCGACCAAAACGACCCGCCCTACCAGGTGCTGAAGACCCAGATCGCCGCCGACTGCACCGTGGCGGCCGCCGACGACCTCGGCAAGCTGCTCGTCCAGCAGGGTTGCAACCAGGTCGTGCGAGCCACGATGAAGTCGCCGACCGGCGACTACCTGATCACCGCGGGGCTGTTCAACCTGACCGACCAGACCTCGGCCGAGACCGCCTTCAACGGGGTCAAGCCGATCATCGACGCGCAGAAGGGCCGATTCGTCGGCATGAGCGTCGGGCCCAACACCGGCACCGACGCGATCGTGCGCGCGCCGACGCAACTGGGTTGGAATTTCCGCGGGCATTTCATCGCATACTGCGTGATCGCCCGCACCGACGGCCAGGCGTTCGCCTCCAGCGACGACACGCCCAACCAGATCACGCTCGACATCGTCGAGACCTATCTGGAAGGCACGATCATCGGCAAGCGGGCGACCGTGGCGGACACGCCGGCCCCGGGCGCCTCGGCCGGCAAGTAGCGCTATTCGTCGTCGCGCCGGCGGCGGGTCACCTCGGCCCGCCGCTCGAGGTCGGCGGCGTCGGACGGGTACTCGACGCCGACGAGCGTCAGCCCGTGCGCCGGGGCGACGATCACCTCGCTCGAGCGGTCCCGCCGGCTCAGCAGTCCAGCCGGCCAGCCGGGCGGACGCCGGCCGTCCCCGACGAAGAGTTGCGCCCCGACCAGGCTGCGCACCATCGACTGGCAGAAGGCGTCGGCCTCGACGGTGGCGACGACGATCCCGTCGGGGTCGCGATGCCAGTCCATCCGCCCGATCACCCGGATCGTGGTCGCGTGCTCCTTGCGCCGGCAGAACGCGGCGAAGTCGTGCTGCCCGAGCAGGCCGGCCCCGGCCGCGTTCAACGCGTCGACGTCCAGCCGCCGGGGCCAGGCAGCGGTGTTGTGGCGGGCCAGCGGCTCGGCCCCGTACTCGGCGTCGCTCACCCGGTACACATAACGCCGGGAAAGCGCGGAGAAACGGGCGTCGAACGTCTCCGGCACCGGGGTGACCCGATACACGCGGACGTCGAGCGGCAGCAGGCCGGCCAGCCGCCGCACGATCGTGGTGGACAGCGCCGGCCAGGCGGCGTCCGGCACGTCGACGTGGCAGACCTGGCCGGTGGCGTGCACGCCGGCATCGGTGCGGCCGGCCACGGTGAGCTTGTCGACCGTCCCGAAGAGCGTGGTCAGTACGCCGGTCAACGCCCCGGCCACGGTCCGGCGCTCCGGCTGGATCGCCCAGCCGGAGAAGCGCGCGCCGTCGTAGCCGAGGTCGAGCCGCAGCCGCACCGCCCGCTCTCCCTTCCACAATGACTCGGCCCGGCCCCTCAGATGAGGGAACCGGGCCGGGTTACTCGTCGCTCAGGACTTGTCGGTGTCCTCGTCAGTGTCCTCAGTGGACTCCGCCGCCGGCTCGTCCGACGCCTTGGGCTCGGTCGACGCCTTGGGCTCGGTCGACGCCGGCTTGATCGTCGTCGTCTCCGTGTCCTCGTCGTCGCCGGCCAGCGCGGCGACCGCGTCGGCCCGCGCGGCCTTGCGGGCGCTGGCCTTGGCGGCCTTAGCCCGGGTCGGCGTCGGCGTCGCGACCTCGAGCTCCTCGACGAGCTCGATGATGGCCATCGGCGCCGAGTCGCCCTTGCGCGGGCCGGTCTTCACGATGCGCGTGTAGCCACCGTTGCGGTTGCTGAACCGCGGCGCGATCTGGTCGAACAGCGCATACACCACGTCCTTGTCCCGCACCACGGTGAGCACGCGACGGCGCGCGTGCAGGTCGCCGCGCTTGGCCTTGGTGATGAGCTGCTCGGCGAGCGGGCGCAGCCGCTTGGCCTTCGTCTCGGTGGTCTGGATGCGACCGTGCTTGAACAGCGACGTGGCCAGGTTCGCCAGCATCAGCCGCTCATGCGCGGGGCTGCCGCCGAGGCGGGGACCCTTGCTGGGCGTGGGCATGGTTGGGGCTCCTCAATCAACGAGCAGCGGACTAGAGCTGCTCAGTCTCGCGATAGTCGTCGGCGTCGTAGTCAACCTCGGCGAAGGAGTCCACGACGTGGGCCGGGTCGAAGGTCGGGGCGGAATCCTTCAGCCCCAAGCCCATCCCGGCGAGCTTCATCTTGACCTCGTCGATCGACTTCTGCCCGAAATTCCTTATATCGAGGAGATCGGCTTCCGTGCGGCTGATCAGCTCGCCGACGGAGTTGATGCCCTCGCGCTTGAGGCAGTTGTACGAGCGGACGGTGAGGTCCAGCTCCTCGATCGGCAGCGCCAGATCGGCCGCGAGCTGCGCGTCCTGCGGCGACGGGCCGATGTCGATGCCCTCGGCCGTCTCGTCGAGCTCGCGCGCGAGCCCGAAGAGCTCCACCAGCGTCGAGCCGGCCGAAGCCAGCGCGGTCCGCGGGGTCAGCGACGCCTTGGTCTCGACGTCGATGATGAGCCGGTCGAAGTCCGTGCGCTGCTCGACACGGGTGGCCTCGACCCGGTAGGTGACCTTGAGCACCGGCGAGTAGATCGAGTCGACCGGGATCCGGCCGATCTCCTGGCCCTGCTGCTTGTTCTGGGCGGCGGTGACGTAGCCCCGGCCCCGCTCGACGGTGAGCTCCATGTCGAGGCGGCCCTTGCCGTTGAGCGTCGCCAGCTTGAGCTCCGGGTTGTGCACCGAGACACCGGCCGGGGGCTGGATGTCGCCCGCGGTGACGTCCCCCGGGCCCTGCTTGCGCAGGTACATCGAGACCGGCTCGTCGTGCTCGGAGCTCACGCACAGCTCCTTGACGTTCATGACCAGCTCGACGACGTCTTCCTTGACGCCCGGGATCGTGGTGAACTCGTGGAGCACGCCGTCGATCTTGATGCTCGTGACGGCGGCGCCGGGGATCGAGCTCAACAGGGTGCGGCGCAGTGAGTTGCCGAGCGTGTAGCCGAAGCCAGGCTCGAGCGGCTCGATGGTGAACTTGGAACGGGTCTCGCTGATCGACTCCTCGGCGAGGGTCGGCCGCTGGGAGATGAGCACTTGCGTTTCCTCCGATTCGTTGCGCGCCCGCTATATGACGCGCTCCGACAATGGCGTTACTTCGAGTAGTACTCGACGATGAGCTGCTCCTGGACCTGGGTGTCGATGACCGGCCGCGAGGGCAGGCTGTGCACCAGGATCTTCAGGTCGCTCGGGATGAACTCCAACCACGCGGGGACGGTCTTGCTGCCCGCGAGGCCCTGGGCGATCTGGAACGGGGTGAGCTGGCGCGACTTCTCGCGGACCTGCACGATGTCGTGCTCACGCACCCGGTAGGACGGGATGTCGACCTTCTTGCCGTTGACCTGGATGTGGCCGTGGCGCACGAGCTGGCGCGCCGCGTCCCGCGAGGTCGCGAGGCCGGCCCGGTAAACGACGTTGTCCAGCCGCGACTCGAGGATCTGCAGCAGGACCTCACCGGTCTTGGCCTCCTTGCGGACGGCCTCCTCGTAGTAGCTGCGGAACTGCTTCTCCAGCACGCCGTAGACGCGGCGGGCCTTCTGCTTCTCGCGCAGCTGCAGCAGGTATTCGGTCTCCTTCGGGCGACCGCGGCCGTGCTGGCCGGGCGGGAAGGGACGCGACTCGAACGGGCACTTCGGCCCGTCGCACTTGCTGCCCTTGAGGAACAGCTTCATCTTCTCGCGCCGACAGCGACGGCAGTCGGCTCCGGTGTAACGCGCCATCGTCAGACCCTCCTGCGCTTCGGCGGACGGCAGCCGTTGTGCGGCTGCGGCGTGACGTCGGAGATCTGCCCGACCTCGAGGCCGACGGCCTGCAGCGAACGGATCGCCGTCTCCCGCCCGGAGCCCGGGCCCTTGACGAACACGTCGACCTTGCGCATGCCGTGCTCCATGGCCCGGCGGGCGGCCGCCTCGGCAGCCAGCTGCGCGGCGAACGGGGTCGACTTGCGCGAGCCCTTGAAGCCCACCTGGCCGGCGGACGCCCAGGAGATCACGGCGCCGGTCGGGTCGGTGATGGACACGATGGTGTTGTTGAACGTGCTCTTGATGTGCGCCTGCCCATGGGCGACGTTCTTGCGTTCTTTGCGCCGGACCTTCTTGACTGCGGTCGCGCCGGCGCGTGCCTTCGGCGGCATATTGGTGTGCGCTCCTAGATTGCTTCAGTATCCGGCGGCTACTACTTCTTGCCCGGCTTCTTCTTGCCGGCGACCGTGCGCTTGGGACCCTTGCGGGTGCGCGCGTTGGTCCGGGTGCGCTGTCCACGCACGGGCAGGCCACGACGGTGGCGGATGCCCTGGTAGCAGCCAATCTCCACCTTGCGGCGGATGTCGGCGGCGACCTCGCGGCGAAGGTCACCTTCAACTTTGTAGTTCGCCTCGATGAAGTCGCGCAGCCGCACGACCTCGTCGTCGGTCAGGTCACGGGCGCGCTTGTTCGGGTCGATGCCCGTCGCGGCCAGGGTCTCGACCGCACGGGTCCGGCCGATCCCGAAGATGTACGTAAGCGCGATCTCCGCCCGCTTCTCACGGGGGAGGTCGACGCCGAGTAGACGTGCCATGTGTGGGCGTGCTCCTCATGCTTCACGGAGGTCGTTGCCCGACGCCGCCCCGCCTGCCCAGACGGGCCCCGGCCTCCGACCGGGGGTGGGGCCACCTTCCGGTGGCCGCGACGAGCTTTCTGTGGTTAACCCTGGCGCTGCTTGTGGCGTGGGTCCGAGCAGATGATCATGACTCGGCCATGCCGCCGGATGACCCGGCATTTGTTGCAGATCTTCTTGACGCTCGGCTTGACCTTCACGGTGTGCCTAACTCTTCGCGCACGCTCGAGACTCGAGCGACGGACCGGAATGGCGAACAGCCCGAGAGGTCACTTGTAGCGGTAGACGATGCGGCCCCGGGTCAAGTCATAGGGCGAGAGCTCCACGACTACCCGATCTTCCGGCAGGATGCGGATGTAGTGCTGCCGCATCTTGCCGCTGATGTGCGCCAAGACCTTATGGCCATTGGCGAGCTCCACCCGGAACATCGCGTTCGGGAGTGGCTCGATCACTCGGCCCTCGATCTCGATGGCCCCGTCTTTCTTCGGCATGTCCTCCGCTACCTGACATCGGGTCTGGTGAATGGCACGCAACATCCTTTTCGCGATCGCCGATTTCTCAGGTCACGCGCCAGCCGCGGCTCCGAACCCCTACAGAAGCGCATGCAGGGCACGCCGGAGTGGACGCTGTGCGCCAATAGACCAGTGTACGCGTGCGCACCGGTCCCACCAAATTGGCCGTCACCGCTCCTCGCGGCGGCGCCGCCGGTCCTCTTGGCGCCGGGCCCGTTCCTCGGCGCGGCGCTCGAAATGCTTCTCCGGATCGCCGCTCATGATCCCGGTCAGCGTGGTCGCGAGCAGGAGCGCGCCCCAGGGGCCGGCCACCCACATCGGCCAGAAGTACACGAACTCCCCGGAAGACAGGCTGACCAGCAGCCAGATCACCACGTTGACGGAGACCGCGACGAGCCACGCACTCCAGATGCCGATCAGCCACTTGGGCATGTTGCGCAGCGGCTTGCCGGCGAGCTCCTCGCGGGCGACGGCGGTCGGGTAGCGGTTGTCGGCGGCGGTCGGGACGACCTGGGAATGGCCGACCGGGGTGAACCCGGGCAGATCGGCGAGCACCTTGTCAAGGTCGCCGTAGGTCTTGGCGGCGTAGACGTCCTGCAGGCGCTCGTCGTACTCGTGCAGATCCAGCCGACCTTCGTCGAGCGCGCCCTTCAGCCGCTCCGCGACGAACTGCCGGTCGACGTCCGCCGCTCGCAGATCTTCCCGCCGTTCAGCCACCGCACTCCTCCCCGCGTGTGCACACTAGGGTCTCACTCGTAGGCCGGATCTTGGAACCGGGTAGATGCCTTAAGGGACGCCTCCGCCGTGATCAGGTCGCCCAGCCGAGACTGGCCGCCGTCGTGGGCGGTGAGCACCCAGACCCCATCCGTGCAGAGCGCGATGGTGTGCTCGACGTGCACGGCGATCGAGCCGTCCACGGTGACCACGGTCCAGTCGTCGTCGAGCTCCGCGACTCCGGGCTTGCCCCGGGTGATCATCGGTTCGATGGCCAGGGCCATGCCCGGCACGAGCCGCGGCCCCTTGCCCGGGCGGCCCGAGTTGAGCACGAGCGGGTCCTGGTGCATCGCACTGCCGATGCCGTGCCCGCCGTAGCCCTCGACGATCCCGTAGCGGCCGGCCGTGCGGATCGAGGACTGCACGGCGTGCGAGATGTCGGTCAGCCGCCCCCGCCCGGAGCGCAGGCCCTGTGCGGCGGCCGTGATACCGGCCCACATCGCGTCCTCGGCCACGGTGATCATCCGCAGGTGATCCCGGGCGACGTCGCCGACCGGGACGGTGATCGCCGCGTCGCCGTGCCAGCCGTCCAGGTCGGCCCCGCAGTCGATGGAGATGAGGTCGCCCTCGCGCAGCACCTGGTCCGGGCTCGGGATGGCGTGCACGACCTGGTCGTTGACCGAGCTGCAAATCGACGCCGGATAGCCCTGGTAGCCCAGGAACGAAGGAATGGCGCCGGCTTCACGGATCGACGCCTCGGCGATCGCGTCGAGCTCGGCGGTGGAAACCCCGGGTTTGGTGGCGTCGCGAAGCTTAGCGAGAGTGTCGGCGACCACGAGGCCGGCCGCGCGCATCAACCGGATCTGCTCCGGGGACTTGAGCTCGATCTCCAGGTGCCGCACGGGGTGGGTCACCCCCCGTAGGAACGAAGCGCGTCTATGGCGCGCACGGTCACGTCCTCGACCGGGCCGGTGGCGTCGATGCCGACCAGCTTGCCCTGCGCCCCGTAGTAGTCGACCAGCGGCGCGGTGTCGCGCGCGTAGACCTTGAGCCGCTCGGCGATCGTCTCGGCCTTGTCGTCGTCGCGCTGGAAGAGCTCGCCTCCGCAGCGGTCGCAGACACCGTCGTGGGAGGGGGCGTCGTATTCGATGTGCCAGATCCGGCCGCAGCCGCGGCAGGTGCGCCGACCGGACAGCCGCCGGATGACCTCTTCGTTCTCCACCACCAGCTCGATCACCAGATCGAGGCCGCCGCCGAGGTCGGCCAGCAGCTTGTCCAGGGCGTTGGCCTGGGGGACGGTTCGCGGGAAGCCGTCGAGCAGGAAGCCGTCGGCGGCGTCGGACTCGGAGAGCCGTTCGCCGACCATGTTGATCGTGACTTCGTCCGGCACCAGGTGGCCGGCGTCCATGTAGCGCTTGGCTTCGACGCCCAGGGGAGTCCCCTGGGCGACGTTGGCACGGAAGATGTCT